>Ga0187894_10004905_pt1 | contig 14012 bp, 11 predicted proteins | sample GBC1701081metaG_FD_136650 | JGI IMG/M metagenome (GOLD analysis project Ga0187894, IMG submission 136650) | White microbial mat communities from a lava cave in the Kipuka Kanohina Cave System on the Island of Hawaii, USA - GBC170108-1 metaG ...
AATCGGTTTTATCTGTCGAAGACAGCGATATATTCTTAGCCCATAGTGCAGCTATGGGGAAATTAAACAGAGATTTTGAGCCGTTGAAAATGGCGACATAAAAATCAAACTGAAAAAGTATGTGGTTATCTTCGATAACTCCGATGCCGCGAATCCTCAGTCGCACGATTAGCATTGAGGGCTACAAATATGAACGCCCTTTTCAACGGCTGATTGATGACCTAATCAATTACGAAAAAAGATTGAAGGAGAGTGAGTTTTCTGTCCTCCCAGACTTGACCACTTCAATTGGATTGAGCTTTCTGCGGTGAAAATTGCTGCATCCCTGCAAATAACAAGATTGCTACCACCACTAACACAAATAAACCACGATGTTTGGTTAAAAATTTGAAAAAGAATATTGATTTTGACGAGTTAACTTCGTCGGGACTACGTTTGTTTTTCACCACTTTACTCCTTAAATGTAAATAAAGCTCAAACTGAATTTTTATGTGACTACACGGGTGTTTAAGTCCGGAAACTTTTGAAATTGAGAATAAGTCTGTGAAAGAAGATTTAGTATCAGTGAAACTACCTATTTTATTATCCGTAGAACTACCTATTTTGCATATGTAGTTCTACGGATAGTTGATGACAAATAAGGCAGAAACCATGGTTAATGGAGCATTTCATCCGTTGAAAGGCAACAGCAGAATTGTCAGGGAAAGCACTTTTGTTTTTAGGAAAAATCAACTTCTTATTGTGCTGATTTTTGTACGAATTTACTCTGTGCCAATGCTCGTTGGCTGAATGTGGTTTTCTGTTTGTTTTTCTAAAACCTTTTCGGCGATTCGTTTTCCGAATTTATAAAAAACTGCGGGTGTTACCAGTTGGTCTAACAGAGTCGAAGTCAAAATTCCGCCGAGAACAACAACAGCCAGAGGGTGCAGAATCTCTTTGCCGGGTGCTCCCGCCGCAATTGCAAACGGAATTAATGAAAGCCCTGCGGTCAACGCTGTCATCAACACGGGAACGAGACGTTCAAGCGAACCGCGAATAATCATCTTTTCGTTGAAGTCTTCGCCCTCTTCGCGCATCAGGTGAAGGTAATGCGAAATCATCATAATTCCATTGCGCGATGTGATACCGACAAGCGATATAAATCCGACAAGAGTTGCCACGCTAAATACTCCGCCCGTTATCAGCATGGCTATAATTGCCCCAATCATTGCGAGCGGTATGTTGATTAAAACCTGCAACGCCGCACGCCAATCTCCCAATGCTTTCATCAATAAAAAGAAGATTGCAACGACAGAAAAAATCGTAAGAACTGACAGAGTTCTTGTCGCTTCTTGTTGAGCCTCAAACTGTCCGCCATATTCAACAAAATAGCCTTGCGGCAAAGCTACCTGTGTTTTCACACGCTCTTGAATGTCTTTAACAACCGAGCCTAAATCACGATTGGCTACGTTGGCAGAAATGATGATTCGCCGTTTTGTATTTTCGTGTGAGACCTGATTTGGACCGGGCAGGATTTCAATATCGGCAACGGCAGAAACGGGAATCTGTTTTCCCTCGGGTGTGTCAATCGTTACACTGCGAAGCGCATCAAGATTGCCGCGAGATGCGTCGTCAAATCTCACTATCACATCGTAACGTCGTCCGCTTTCTAATGCTTCGGATACTTTTTTTCCGTTTAATGCTGTTTCCAATGTTTCTGCGACTTCGCCCGGTATAAGTCCGTATTGAGCCGATTGGTCGCGTTTTATGTTGAAGCGTACTTGCGGAACAAAAGTCTGTCTTTCGATTTGAACATCGGTTGCGCCCTCGACAGTTTTCATTACGTTTTGAATTTCTTCCGCTTTGCTTCTTAGCATTTCCAAATCTTCGCCAAAAAGTTTTACGGCGATTTGTGCGCGAACGCCCGACATCATATGGTCAATGCGGTGCGAGATTGGCTGTCCCACCTCGATTGCAACACCGGGAATTTGCGAGAGTTTTTCGCGTATCTCTTTTTGCATCTCGTCACGCGGACGCCCCGATGCTTCAAGGTCAACATCAATCTCGCTGTTCTGAACGCCTTCTGCGTGTTCATCCATTTCGGCGCGTCCCGTGCGTCTCCCGACGACATTGATACCCTTGATTTCAAGAAGAAGTTTTTCAGCTATCTGACCGATTTTGTTGCTCTCCGCCAAACTCGTGCCGGGTTTTGCCACGACGAAAACTGTAGCTGTTCCTTCGTTAAATTCGGGCAAAAAAGATGTGCCGACAAACGGCAATGTCGCAAGCGTGGCAAAGAACAGAACGAGCGCACCACCCATCACTAGCCACGGATGACGTAATGTCCGACGCAAAAGTTTTTCATCCCACCTCTTTAGAAAACGAATAAGAAAGCCGTCCGGGTGTTCTTTCATCGCCTTCATCTTTGGCAGAAGGTACGAAGCCAAAACAGGCGTAACCGTGAGGCTGACAAGCAAAGAGGCAATAAGCGAAGTAATGTAGGCAAGACCGAGCGGCGCAAGCAATCTACCTTCAATTCCCGAAAGAGCAAACAAAGGAAGAAAGACCAGAGCAACAATAATAGTCGCATAGACAATGCTTGAACGAATTTCTAAAGATGCCTGATAGATAACTTCCAGCACGGGTTTCGGGTCTGCTGATTTTCGATTTTCGCTGAGACGCCGAAAGATGTTTTCGATGTCAACAATCGCGTCGTCAACGAGTTCGCCAATCGCAACGGCAAGCCCGCCCAAAGTCATTGTGTTTATCGAAACGCCAAAGAGTTTGAAGATTAAAAACGTGACGGCAAACGAAAGCGGAATGGCGGTTAAGGTTATAGCCGTTGTGCGAAAGTTCAGAAGAAAAAGAAAGAGAACTATGGCAACCAGAATCGCACCGTCGCGCAGTGCGTGAATTACGTTATCAATCGAGCGTTGAATAAAATTCGCCTGTCGAAATAATCGCGTGTTGATTTCGACATCGGGCGGCAGGGTGTTTTGTAACTCGCGCACAGCCGCATCAACTTTCTGTGTCAATTCAATCGTGTCCGCACCCGGTTGTTTTTGCACGCCCATTATCACGGCGGGCTGACCGTTTACGCCCGCATCGCCGCGTTTGATTCTCGGACCAAATTGAACATCTGCAACATCATTTAATTTTATAGGCGTGTTGTTTCGATAAGCGACCACTGTGTTCTTTAGTTCATCGAGCGAATGAAAACGTGCGAGGTTGCGAATCATGTACTCTTGACTTTGAATATCAACAAAACCGCCTGTTGTGTTGATATTTGATTTTTCGAGCGAGGACGTTATTTCTTCGATGGTTATTTCGTATTGTTTAAGTTTGTCGGGTGAAACCAATGCCTGATATTGCTTAACACCGCCGCCTATGTTGATAACCTGCGAGATGCCCGGAATAGTCAAAAGGCGCGGTCTTACAGTCCAATCGGCGATTGTGCGAAGGTCTAACGGGTTTGTTGATTTATCTTTTGAACTGACGGAGATGAGCATAATTTCTCCCATCAAAGAAGAAATTGGTCCGAGTTCTGCGCGGACTTCTTCGGGCATCTGTTCGCGCACAAGGTTTAATTTTTCGGTAACGAGTTGACGGTTTCGATAGATGTCCGTTCCCCAATCAAATTCAACATAAACAAAAGAAAGACCTATTCCGCTTTGTGAACGAACGCGTGTGACACCGGGCGAACCGTTCATTGCTGTTTCAATCGGAACGGTAACAAGTGTTTCGACTTCTTCCGGCGCGAGTCCGCCGGCTTCGGTCATAATCGTCACAGTCGGTTTATTCAGGTCAGGAAAAATATCAACAGGCAAAGTGAATGCGACGTAAGTTCCCCACACCATGAGAAGCGCGGCAAGGGTTAAAACCATCAACCGATTTTTGAGCGACCATTTTATGATTGCGTTAAGCATATAAGTTTGGTGCGATGACTTATCATCGCTTTATATTGCGGTGACTTGTCACTATTTTGGAAAAGTCAGCGACAAGTCGCTGTAAGGGAAAGCTACGACAAGTCGTAGCACTCCATATAATTATTCCGTTTTCACAGAACGAAGCTGATAAACGCCTTCTGTTACAACGCGCTCGTTTGCTTTAAGTCCGGTCTTTACTTCATAGAAATCCTGTCCTTCTGTTCCTAAAACAACGGCGCGTTTTTCAAACGATTCGCCTCCCAAAAAGACAAAGACAAAAGTGCGACCCTGCTCGTTTATGACTGCAGATTTCGGAACGCTCAAAACACTTGCTTTGCCCGTTATATCAACGGTTATCTCTACAAACATTCCATCGCGCAGTTTGTTCATAGGGTTTTTAACTTCGTAGATGACAGACACGGTTCGCGTTTCGGGGTGAACTGTTTGACCTATCATCAAACGCTGTCCTTCACCGTCGCCGATTCTAAAGACTTCGTTTGGAATACCTGCCGCCGTATAAGAAGCCCTTGTTGATTCGCGCACACTGTCCAAATTTCTTTCAAAAACCTGTGCTTCGAGAAAAACACTTGAAAGATTTACTACGCTAAAAAGCTCCGTTCCCGCTTCTGCGTTTTGACCGCTTGTTATTTTCATTTCGCTGATTAAGCCTGTGACGGGCGATGTGAGCGAAAATGACCGAACGGGCGCAACACGGTTTACCGCCTCTTGTGCGAGCCTTGCTTGTTCCGCCGCCGAGCGTGCCTGTTTTTCCGCCGATACGAGTTCTTGTTCGGTAAGTTTTACAACGGTTTCGGCTTCTTCAACGCGCTTTTTAGGCGCGGCACCGACATCGTAAAGATTCTGTGCGCGTTTCAGTTCGCGTTGTGCCTGTGTAAGCCGCGTGCGTGCCTGTTGTGCCAATGCTTCATGCTCTGCTTTCTTTGCCTGTTGTTCTAACGCGGCTGTCCTTAATGCAACTCTTTGCGCTTCTAAATTTGCCTGTTCGGGCGCGCCCAAAACTTGCTCGACAGTTCCGATTTGTTCGCCGCGCCCGACAGCAGAACCAACTGTCAGACCCTGCCGCAAAAAGACGCGACCTGATACGGGAGGCGAAATAATGGCTTTTGCATCGGGCTTTGCTTTGACTACACCCGTTACTTTTAACCCGCCTATAATCTCGCGCTCGCCTATGGGCTGTGTACTGATTTTGAAAAGAAGCTGCGATTCTTTCGGAACAGTAATCTTTGCGCCCGAACCAACGAGCGAATTATCACCCGCCGCCGCTTCAAAAGATTGTTCATTCATTTCGGGCAAAGCGGCGATTTCGCGTTTTTGACGCGGCGGCTGAAAATAGGCGAGTGTTAAAGTCGCAAGCGTAAATATCAACAAAAGAACTGCACCGACGGGAACAGCAAATTTGGCTCGTTGCCCGATTGTCTTTTGACCTTTGAATAAAAACATCAATAGACTCGCAAACCCTCCGCCAATAACCAAAATCAAAGCTACTAAACCAAACCAGAAAGCCCAATTTGTCGGTGCTGTAGTGACATTAACGGGAAAATCAACCGCAAACTGTCTATTGTCTTTTGTGTTGACGGTGAAAGCTATTTTGTAATCGCCGGAATTTTGAAACGAATAAGCTACGTGATAAACGCCTTTGCCTTCACTCTCAGCCTTGATGTTTTGTGCAATGGTTTTGCCATCGGCTGTTGTTAAACTTATTGCTATGTTTGGGTTTTCAAGAGGCTCAGTTTCATCACCAAAGCCGCCTTCAACACGCTCTGCAAAACGGACGTGCATCTGCGTAAGTTCGCCTGTTCGAGGGTCTGCCGGAGTCCGTTGTAATCTTACGTTGAACTGTCCCTCGTTTGTTTTTACGTTGCGTTCCGCCGTAAAGATTGCAGTCTGTGCGTTGGCATTAACGGGCGCAGATTTCTTTTCTTCTTCGCCGTGGTCATGTCCTTCGTGTGCGAACGACAGAGGGATAAACGTAAGCAAAAGAAAAAGACTTAACAGTGTAAATAACACTCGCAGAAGCGATTCCGATTTTGTTTTCATGGACTTTGTTTCTTGTCTCAATGGTCGTGACCTTTACCGTAGAGCGATGTCATTACGGCAACATCCAGACGCAACGCCGATGCGATTGAATTTGCAGTTGCAGAATCAACGCCTTCGGCTTTCAAATCTTTTCCGATTTCCAGTTTGTCGTCGTGACCTTTGTTTTTAAACTGTGCAAGAAAAGGCGCAGGAAGACCCTCAGCACGTATTTCTTTGAAATTCGGTTCGCCTTTTTTGCTTTCATAAATCACCAATAATTCTTTATCACCTGCTTTAACAATCGTAGCCGCACCGATTTGCTTGCGTGTTCCGCCTTCGGTTTTGAATGCAGTGTAAGAAGTATGATTCTTTTCCGTGATTTTTACATTCAGTTCTTCTTCAATGTGTTTGATGTCGTCGTCGGGAATTTCCTTCTGTTGTTTAGTAACGGACTGCGCGTCGGGAAATGCAGCTTTTACCGATGCGGGAACTTCATCTTTAGGCGGTTCGGGTGTACTTTGCGTCGGGGTCGGATTGGGCTTGGGTTGCGTAGCTTTTTCGCCGCAAGCCGCAAAGAAAATCGTCACAGCACAAATCAGAAAAATAATCGGTAGTTTTTTCATAATGGTTTCCCTTTAGTTTGGTTTTTTTGTCGGGTTAATAAACCCTGCATCTTCTCTCGGTTTAAGAAAATCGTTTCGTGTAAATCGGAAAAGATTTTCATCCGGTAAAACTGATGTTGTTGTGGGTGCGAATCCGTTTGCGGGAAGTGTCGCGCCCAGAGCACTTTCCAACTCGGCAAGTGCGGCATAGTAATCACGCAGTGCCTGGTTATATTCTGTTTCACTTTCAATCAATCGCCGCTGTTCATTTACAACATCGAAGACAGAAAACTCGCCCAAGTTATAAGCAGAACGCACGCTGTTAAGGTTCTCTTCGGCACGCGGCAAAATTTGTGTTGCATATATCACAAGCGTTTCCGCCGAAGATTTATAGCGGCGGTAAACAAGAGCCACATCGCGTTTGATTGTCGCTTCTAAAAATTCGCGTTGACGTTGAGCTTGAATTTTCTCCGCAGTTGCAGAAGCAATTTCGCCTTGATTGCGGTTGAAGAAAGGTAAATCAATCGAAACACCAAAAGAGATTTCATTGTCCTTTTGTTTGGTTGAATTGACGCCCAGAGATTCGGGCAAATCGAAAATCTGTCTTGTGTTTTTGTAATTAACGCCAACCGCCAAATTTGGCGTAGCCTGTGATTGAGCGAGTTTGATTTTTGCCGTACCGAGTTGTTCACCGATGCGTGCCGATTGCAAATCCTGACGTTCGCGCAATGCGATTTCCGTTATTGCGGAAAGTGACATTTCAAAACGCGGCGGTTTGTCTGATTGCGGTGCAATTCGCAAGGTTTCGTTCTGTTCCGCGCCGACTAAAGTTTTCAGGTTTATGATTTCACTTTCAAGGTCAGCCTGTGCGCGAATTGCCTGTGTTTTTAATCTTGCTATTTCGACTGAAACAAGATTTACATCCAGCGGCGCAACATCGCCTTCTTTCAAACGCGCTTCTGTTACCCGAACTAATTCTTGATTTGCCGTTATCAATTTTTCGAGCGCATCCAGTTGGCGTCCTGCGGAAACGGCGCGTGAATACGATGCTCTGATAAATGCCGCATATTGCCGTTCGATTGCGGAAACATCTGCACGCGCCTGTGCTAGTTCTAGTTTTGCAACAGCAAGTCTTTTGTTGCGTTTGCCACCGAGTTCGATTGTTTGCGACACGCCCACGGAAAAGTCGGTCTCGTTTTCGCCGCCCAAGATTTTTGTCGTCCCGAATTCGGATGTAAGCGTCGGATTCGGTCTAAGCCCCGATTGAAGAACGCGACCTTCTGCGATTGCTAGGCGTGTGCGTGCCGCCAATAAATCTGCACGCCGGTTGAACCCAAGCTCAATTAGTTTTTCAACGCTCAATCCGCTCGGGTCAATGAATTCGTTTGAGGCAAGCTTTGTCGTTTGAGCTGATGCGTTTCCGATTGAAAGAAGAGAGAGAAGTGAAAAAAAAAGACAAAGAAAGAGCGTTTTTCTTATTTTTATTGAAAATAATTTCATCGGTTTTCTGTGGTTCGATTAAACTGTCACGGTTTCGTCTTCGACACTTCTTTCGCGTTGAACAAACTTCACAACAAGGGCAATCAATGCCACCACAACTGCCAGAAGAAAAAGCGTGCCAATTACGATTAAAACTGTACGCGCCCATAGACTTTGATTGGCTGATGGTTCAATTTCTAAAGGCTTCACTTGAATATTTCCGAAGTTTGCAATCGCTAAATTTCCTGCAACGTCCAAGCGTGCTTTCAGTTTGTAATCGCCTTGTTGCATCGGTGGGAGGTTGAATTCGTAAAGTCCTGTGGTTGATGTTTCCGTAACCGGAATTTCATTTTGAAATCCGTTACCTTCAATTACCAAAACAACTTTGACTTTGCCGACAGGCTCGTTTGTCTCGAATTTCGTTACCATCAAACGGGCTGAAAGCTCTTTGTCAGGTTCAATAGGAGGATGTTTCAGAGTGACTTCACAATCTTCTGCACGTTTGACCCGAACAATCATAGCCTGACCCGATTGTGTTGTTTCAACCTGTTCCTCGCCGTGGTCGTGACCTTCGTGCGCCTCTGATGTAGCGGCGACAAAGAGCGCAATCAGAAACAACGCAAAAGCCGGAAGCATTCGTTTGGGTTTTGGAATTGAAAACATAATTTCTTTCTTTCGTTGAATTGATAAGTTGACTTTGAGAGAAAATGATTAGGCTTTTGTTACTTGACCGCGGATTTTTGCAGTTCATTGTGCAAATGCGTTCGTTCATTAAAAACGGATGGATAAAAACCACAGGCAGCCGTAAAAGATGAACGGATTAGAAAGCTAAGACAAAAGCACTAATCTTTTAACCGGGCAGGTTAGGAATCAGCTAACTTGCCCATCTTCTTTTCTCCTTAAAATTTTTCATAACTACACTTTGACGACAAGAACGCGCTTTTGTGCCAAGAGTGCAGATATTTTTTTTAGATTTTTTGTTTGAAGGCGGAAATTAAACGAAGCGCGGAGGGTGATATAAATTAGGAACCGAAGGATTTGGTAAAAGTTCTGTTTTGCTGACAGGCAAGGAATTTTTAATTATCGGAGAGTCTAATGAAACATAACCTGTCATCGGCAAAATATGATTGCATTGGCAAAAACAATCGCATTCGTGATTTTGAGAATCGGAATGCTCATCATTGCTTTCTTGTTCGGCAATGAAATTTCCCTCTGCTAAATCAAAGTCATATTTTATGTCGTTTTGTTGGAGATTCGCGGATGAAACTTCATCTGAAAACTCAGTTTCATGATGACAGGAATGTTGTGGAAGCAGAGGATGTGCCGCCATGTAAAAGAGAAGGGAAACTGCAACAAACCGCATAAAGCGACTCTGCCAAATTCTCTCAACTTTAGATTTACAGGGCTGGCTCATAACTTCTCTACGAATTTGCCTTGTATCATGCATTGAACAATTAAGTCAAAGCTTTTTGGCTAACGGTCAGTTTTATGAGCAGAAAGTAAAACAGGCTGCCAGCCTGTTTCATCCATTTGTAAAACAGGCTGCCAGCCTGTTTCATAAATCATTGATTTTGCTCAAAGGGTATTAAACCGCATTGCCTGTCTGTTTTACTATTTGGTTTCAATGTTCATAAAACTCACCGATTACGCTTTTTTGCTAACGGCGTAAAAGAAAAACTTATTAAAAAGTTATTTTCTTGAGCTTAAAATCAATTGTTCCCGTGTTATTTTTGACCTGAAGGTGAACAGGGATTTTACGCTCGTCTTCGGTAATCCAAAGTGCGGCAGTTCCGTCGCCGTCAATGAGTTTGTCATAACCGAAAATGTCCAATTCCGTACGCACAGCCCATACTTTCCCGACAATTGTTTTTATCTGTTTTCTCTGCGTGACTTTGACGGTAATGTTATAAATTCTGCCCGAGTCGTGAATCGGAACTGTAAGATTTTGACCGACTTTGAGTGTTTGCAATCTCAAAAAATAAAAGGTTGTGACCAGGTTCTGCACATCGCCTTTGAACTCAACCGTTGCGACGCGAGGCGCATTGTTGGGTTGGTTTTCGTTTGTTTCAGTCCAGGTGATTTTGCCTTTCTCTCTATCTGTTACAGTTTCGCTTTTACGAATGCGCTTGCCTTGTTCATCAAGTTTATTGTCTTTAATCAAACGAAAACCTGTCGGGTCAACTACGGTTTCAATTAACTGATGAAAATTCAAACCAAATAGCTTTACGGCAAAGCCTTTTGTGCCGATTTCACCCGTGACATTATAGGTTTGCATTTGTTGGTTAGGTGTCTGTGTGATTTTGAGTTTCAGTTCGCCAATGTTGATGCCGCGCAAAATAGCCTTTGTAAATTCACCCTCAAAAAAAAGTTCTTCGTTAATCTGAAAAGGGAGCGGTTTTACAGGTTGATTAACGCTTATAGTACTTTGTGCTTGAACAGGTTGAACAAAGAAGGCAACGCCAATTAACAGAGCAAAGATAAAAAAATGTTTACGCGTCATATTTTGTACCACTCAAAAAAAAACATTCTCGCAATCAACAAAAACCATAAAACAATCGTGCCGATTGCGGCTTGATATTCTCTGTAACGAAGATAGAGACCAAAGTCGAAACTTCCTTTTTCCTTGTTGTGTTTATATGGCGTCAGACGCGGAAAAAACAACGGAACATTTTCGGCGTATTGCTTAAACTCGTTTCCAAATATCTTGGTTACTTCGCCTTCTTCGACGCGCATCACAGGGAGATAGATGCTCAGGAATGCCAATGCAAAAATAAGAGCAAGCCACCAGCGACCTGCCGCTACACAGACACCCAAACCCAAAATAAAGCTTCCCAGATACAGAGGATTGCGTGTAAACGAATACGGACCTGTCACCGCCAAGACGGAATTTTTTCTGATGTGTAAAGATGCCCAAGCGCGAATCAGTAAACCTAAAAGGGCTATGGCAAAACCTATTATGAGCGTTAAATTTGTCGGGCGAGCAAAGACAATAAAAACTGTTGCGAGAAGAAACCCCAAAGGAATGCGCCAACGCTGTGACCGTGTTCCGACTTTAGCCAATCTTTGCCATCTCCTTTGAAGTGATTTGAACTATCTTTGTCAGATTTAGTCTTTTTTCCACAGCATTCAGAACTCTTTCAACTTCAATATCCATACAGACCCATTTATTACAAGAACGGCGGTGACAATTTTCGCGGCAATCAATGTCATTGCGTTCGACACAAACATCTTCAAGGAATGGGCTCCCGTTTCGCCACCACTCCGTAGGACCGAATAAACCTACAATTGGAGTTTTAGCGGCAACAGCCAGATGAGTTGGTCCTGTGTCACCGCCTACATAAAGACTTGCACACTTTGCAAGCGAATAAAAACCTTTGAGCGAAAGATTAATTGCATGAGCCTGTTTCGATTCAGATGAATTAACGACGCGCAATGCGGGTTCTTCCTCACCCGGTCCATAGGTGACAGCAGATTTTATTTTGTAATTATTCCAGAGCGCGTCAGCTAATAAGCCAAATCTTTCGGGGCTCCAGAGTTTTGTGTACCAACCGCCACCCGGATTTAAGATTGCGAAATTGTGTCCGATAGTTTCGATTGCTTTATCGGCTTCGTTTTCATGTTCGGTTGAAACACATATAGGAAACTCAAAATCGTAGGGTGAAATCGGAACAGAAATATCTAATGCTTTTTCAGCGAGTGTTAGATTTTTGACTATTACATGAGAGCGCGACGGGACAGCGAAAGTTTGATTGAGCAAAAAACGACTTTGCTTTTCTCTCAAAGCGGAACGCACAAAACCACATCGGCGTTTTGCCTTTGAAAGAAACATTATTAACGCGGATTTAATTAAGCCTTGAAAATCTATTGCGACATCGAAGGGTGAAGCGTTCAACTGGCGTAACTGCTGAAGCAGATACAGCAGCGTCTCCCCAGACACCAACCGACGCCTCACTGCCTTCGTGTCGAGTTCGATGAGACGGTCAAGGGTCGGGTTGTCTCGCAGGATTTCAGAAGTTCGACTTTCTACTACCCATGTTATTTCTGCTTGCGGAATAGCCTTTCGTATCGCTGATAATGTTGGCAAAGTGTGAACGATGTCGCCGATGCTTCCGAGTTTTACAATTAAAATTTTCATTACTTCAAAAAGACGGACATGACAGATGGCAAGTAGAAATTAAAAAATCGGAAATAGACAATCGGCAAATTTATTATGAGTTTTGTTTGTTCTGAGCATCGCCCGCAGTAAGAGTTTGGCGCATTTCTGTTGATGAATGATTTTTCGGGTCGCCAACTATGGCGACTCTGCCACCATATGATTTTACAACTTCGCGTTCGGGAACGGTGTCAACCGTGTAGTCAGTTCCTTTCGTATGAATTTCGGGTTTGATAGCTTTGATAAGTTCTTCAACAGTTGGTTCATTAAATATCGTAACAAAATCCACCACTCGCATTGCGGCAACGATTTCCGCTCGCTCACGCTCTTGAACAAAGGGACGCCCTTCGCCTTTTAGAATACGCACCTGTTCATCAGAATTGATGCCGACTATAAGAACGTCTCCGAGTTGTTTTGCTCCTTCCAAATAACGAACATGACCGACGTGCAGTATATCAAAACATCCGTTTGCCAAAACCACACGCGCTCCGTTTCGGCGCAAAATTGCAACACGTGCAATCAAACGATTGCGGTCAAGAATCCGCGAAAGGGAATTAGGACGAAAGCTTTCTTCTGTTTGGTTCATCTCTCAATTCAAAATAGAGTTTAGAAGTTCATGGCTGTTTATCGAAGCCGTTCCGCGTTTCATTACAACTAAACCGCCTGCATAATTAGCTAAATTTGCAGATTCTGCAAAAGTCGCGCCTGACGCAAGAGCAAGTGTATATGTCGCAATTACGGTATCGCCCGCGCCCGTTACGTCAACAGGTTCGCGCGAACCGACGGCTGAAATATGTTTAGGCGGTTGGTTTTTTTCAATCAACAACATTCCGTTTCCGCCACGGGTAACAAGCAATGCCTCGAAACAGAGTTGTTCGCGCAACGCAATACATTCGTTTTCAAATTTACTGTCTTCATCAAACTTTTTGTTCAAAAGTTGTTCAACTTCGTCTTCGTTTGGTGTTGCCGACGTACAACCCGCAAACGAGGACAGTTTGAAACGGGAATCAACCAATAAAGGAATGTTTCGTTCGTTTGCGATTAAGCGTGCCTGTTCCGCAATTAGTTCGTCTGCCACGCCGTAATTATAATCGGAAATTATAATTGCATCAGCCTCATTTCCTGCTTTCAACAGTTTTTCAATTAACTGTTGCCTGATTTCAGTGTCGCGCAAAACTTCGTTTTCGTAATCAATGCGTATCACCTGTTGACGGGGTGAGTGAATCTGCCCCGCAAGAACTCTGACCTTTGTTGTCGTCCTAAGACGGGAAGATTGAATAACACCGTCTGTGTCAATGTTTGATTCGGAAAAACTTTTCAACAAGGCATCGCCCGCTTCGTCTTTTCCTACAACGCCGATTAACTTAACTTCAGCTAAAAGCGAAGCAAGATTCACAGCACAATTTGCCGCACCCCCAGGCACAGTTAACGTTTTTTCATAACGTAGAATCATCACGGGAGCCTCGCGCGAAACACGGCTGATAGCTCCGAAAAGAAATTGATCTGCGACCAAATCGCCGATGACTAAAATTTTTTTTTGTTGAAAACGACGGACAATTTTAGCTAAGTGCTCTTGTTCCGTTTTCGGCTCAAGAATCAAAACATATCCTCAACTTTCAAATTAAACATGAGTCTAAAGCTTAACAATCCTTATTCATTCGGGCAAATTGAATAATTGACCCTCTCCGCCTAAACGCCTAAAGCGGCGTTATAGGGGGAGATTCTTGGTTCACTTGGGGGCGTAACCGCTCCCATCCCCAAAGGGAAAGCCCTTCCCTTGATATTGAGAGCAGCGTTATGGTCACGATGAAGATGCAAACCACATTCAGAGCAACG
>Ga0187894_10004906_pt1 | contig 14012 bp, 11 predicted proteins | sample GBC1701081metaG_FD_136650 | JGI IMG/M metagenome (GOLD analysis project Ga0187894, IMG submission 136650) | White microbial mat communities from a lava cave in the Kipuka Kanohina Cave System on the Island of Hawaii, USA - GBC170108-1 metaG ...
GACCGCCCGGACCTGGGCCGTGTAGCGATCGAGGTACTCGATGCCCACCCCCGCCACCTCGAGCGACCCGAGGTACCATGCCTGTCGCGCGTTCGTGCGCCGGTCCATCGCGAGGTTCCCGAGGAGATAGGCCTTGGCCACCCGCAGCTCCTCGTCGCTCACCGGCTCGCGCTGGATGCGCGCGAGCTGCTCCCGCAGGGCGGCCTCGGCCTTGTCCTTGTTCTCGGGCGCCGTGCCGAGGAGCGACAGGAAATAGCCGGTCTCGACCCGCATCGGCTCCTGGGTCGCCGTGGTGTACGCGAGCCCCTGCTTGTCGCGCAGCTCGGAGAAGAAGCGGCCGGCGAGGCCGCCGCCAAGCACCGTGGCCACGACCTTCATCGCGGCGAAGTCGGGACCCGTCATGGCCGGCGCCAGGCCGCCCATGAAGATCTGGGCCTGGGCGCCGGGAACGGTGAATGCGTCGCGGGTCGCGGCGGGCGCGGGCGGCGGCGTCTGGTTCGGCGCGGGCACCGGGCCCGTTGCCATGGCGCCGAACAGCTTCTGGGCCTCTTTCAAGACCTCGTCCGCCTTCACCTTGCCGCTGACCGCCAGCACCATGCCGCCCGGCACGTAGTGGCGCCGGTAGTGCGCGATCAGGGCGGGCCGGTCCATGCGCTCGAGGCTCTCCTTGAGCCCGATCGGATCCCAGGCGTAGGGATCGTCTCCGAACGTCCGCGCGAGCAGGCCGTCGAGCGCCACGGTGTACGGCTTGTCGGCGCGGTTCCGGATCTGGCGGACGAGGAAATCGCGGACCGCGTTGACCGTACCCTCCGGCATCGAGGGATTGAGTGCGACGTCGGCCATCAGCCCGAGCATCTCCTTCCAGTACCGGTCGAGCGCGGTGGCCGCGATCTCGGAGAAGTCGGCCTCGCCGTACGCGTCGATGCTGCCGCCGATGCGATCGGCCGTCTCCACGATCTGGGTGCCGTCGAGGGACGTGGTGCCGCGCACCACCATGAGCTGGAGAAAGTTCGAGAGGCCGGCCGTCGCCCGCGTCTCCCAGCGAGTCCCCATCTTCACCATGAGCGACGCGGCCACGACCGGCGCCGTCGGATTCTCGCGGACGAGGACGGTCAGGCCGTTGGCCAGGCGGGTCCGCGCGACGTCGGCGGCCGCCGATTCGGCGACGAGGACGAGCCCGACCGCGAGCGCGGCGACGTGCGTGAGCGCGCGTGTGGCCTTCATGATTTCCTCGGCGTGAATGCGATGACGGCGTGGTTGTCGCGCGACAGGTACTTCCGCGCGGCGTCGCGGATCTGCTCGCGGGTGATCTTGCGCAGGCGATCGACGTAGCCCAGCTCCGCGTCGAGGGTCCACGTCGTCTCGGCGAGGCCGTACGCGTTCGCGAGCCCCTCCGAGGTCTCTGTGTCGAATGCGTGCTGCGACTCGAACTTGGTCACGGCGAGCTGCCGCTCCTCTTCGGTCGGTCCGCTCTCCTGCATCTTCGCGATCTCCTCGAGGATGATCCGCTCGACCTGCGCGAGGTCCTTCGCCTCCAGCTCCGCCCGCAGCGAGGCGATCCCGCCGCCCATCTGCGCGGAGTAGCTCATGGTGACGCCGGTGACGAGGCGCTCCTCGTCGCGCAGCCGCCGCGCCAGTCGAGAGCTCTCGGTTCCCGCCAGGATCGTCGTCAGGAGATCCACCGCGTCGCCATCGGTGTTGTCGGCGCGCGGCGCCTGCCAGCCCATGGCGAGCTGCGCCTGCTGCTCCGGCCGCTCCACCGTCCGCCGTACCACGCCCCGGAGCGGGCGCGGCTCGGGGGCCGGCGGGCTCTTGTAGCCGGTCGCCGGGAATCCCCCCCAGATCCGATCCACCATCGCGCGCACCTTGACCGGGTCGACGGGCCCGACGACGACCAGCGTCATGTTCTGCGGGGTGTAGTACTGCCGGTTGTACGCCTTCAGAATCTCGCTCGTGGCCGCGGTCATCGTCGGGCGCGTGCCGAGCACCGGATACCCGTAGGGGTTGTCGGCGAAGACCATGCCGTAGAGCTGCCGGAGGATCGCGCTCTTCGGGTTGTCGGTCTCGATGTTGGCCTCTTCGAAGATCACCTCGCGCTCCCGCGCGACCTCGGCGGGGTCGAACGTCGAGCGGAAGGCCATGTCCGCCAACGTCTGCAGCGCCATCTCCATCGCGTCGGTCGGCACCACGATGTAGAAATCGGTGTAGTCGAACGACGTGGTGGCGTTGGTCCGGCCGCCGACGCCCTCGACGGCCCGGTCGATGTACCCGGGGCCCCACTTGTCCGTCCCCTTGAACAGCATGTGCTCCTGGAAGTGCGAGTAGCCGAGCTGTTCGGGCCGCTCGTACCGCACGCCCACGCCAACGTAGAGGTACACGGCAACGATGTCGGCCGCGCGATGATCCTGGATGATGAGGCGCAGGCCGTTCGGCAGGACCTGGCGCAGGGGCCGGGACGGCTCACCGGTCGCCGCCGCGCGTGTCGGGTCCGGCGCCGGGGTCGACGTCGCCGCGGGGCCCGTCGTCCCCGCGCAGCCGCCGACCAGCAGGGCCAGGGCCAGCGAGAGTCGGGTCGCCGAGCGTCCGGCTCGGCGAGCTGTGTCCACGGGAGCGGCCATGCGGCAGGCCCGCGTTCGCGCGAGCGCCATCGGGGCCCTCACGGCACCTTCCCGGTCAGCTCGAGCACCTGCCCTGCGCGGAGGATGGTCACCTTGAACGGCGCGCCCGGCGCCAGGCGGTTCATCGCCTCGCGGATCTTCGGGAGGTTGGGCGCGGCCGCGGAGATCCCCTCGACCGACAGGATGATGTCCCCGCCCAGCGGGACCTCCTGCCCGCCGATGTTCACCAGCATGTTGCTCCCGCGCAGCCCGATCTGATCACCAGGCGAGTCCTTGGCCACGGTCTTGACGATGTAGCCGCTGGTCTTCGGTGGCAGGTTCAACAGATCGGCGAGCTGGTTGCTCAGGATCAGGCCTTCGAGCCCGGACCAAAAGGAGCGACGCTCGAGGAGGAGCTGCTTGGCCGTGTTCATCGTCACGACGAAGCCGAGCCCCTCGCTGCCCCCGCTCTTCGAGATGTTGTGGCTCACGATGCCGACGACCTCGCCCTTCATGTTGAACATCGGGCCTCCCGAGTTGCCCGTGTTGATGGTGGCGTCGGTCTGGAAGAACTCGGCGAGCGGCATCGTCTTGTAGACGGTGTTCGGCGGCCAGCGCGCGCTGATGTAACCCACGCTGAGGGAATAGCTCAACCCGTAGGGCGCGCCCACGATGATGACCTGATCGCCCACGTGCACGGCGTTCGAGTCGGCCATCGGCGAGACCTTGGCGCCCGGCGGCACCCGCTCGAGCTGCAGGAGCGAGAGATCGGCAGCGGGCTCGGAAGCCACCACCCGAGCCGCGACGGTCTCGCCGCCCAGGAACTCGACGTTGATCTCGTCCATGGTGTGCACCACGTGGGCCGCCGTCATCACCTTGCCATCCGACGAGACGAGCACGCCGGACCCCGTCTCGGAAAAGCTCGTGCCTCCCGAGGCCGTCACGTCGCGTCCACGCGCCCGGATCACAGCTACCGAGGACTTCACCTTGTCGAACACCTCGCGCACGGTCTGCGCCTCGACGGTGGGCGGCGACGTCGCGAGCGCGCCCCCTCCCATGGCCACGGCGAGCACCAGCCAGCCGACCATCCTGAGCCTCGACGCTTGCTCGTTCATCGCCCCGCTCCTTCCTGGCGCGGACTCGCGCCTCGCGCATGGCCACCGCGGTGTTGCACGTGCCGACCCAGGGACTCGGCGCCGACCATTGTACGTTGGCCGCACCCCGGCGGTCGCCTAGTATCGCGTCGGTGGCATCTTCTTTCGTTGACCCCGCCGGGCCGCGCCTGCTACGGTCGGCCGAGCTTCAGTTCATCATCATCCGGAGCCCGCGAATGGATCCGAACGAGACCGCGTCCCTCGTGCCGGCGGCGAACGAGGCACGTCCGCTGATCGCCCACCGCCTGGACGGGCGCTTTGCGCCAATGCGCCCAGAGGAGATCAAGGGACTGATCCGGGACCTCGCCGCGCGGCTCGACGTGGAGCACGTGGACTACGTGCTCGGGTTCCCGGAAGGGGGCGTCGTGCCCGCGTTCGCGTTCGCCGAGTTCGTCGCGCGGCCTCTGGTCGTCTCGACGCGGTTTCAGCTGACGCTGCCCCGCTCCATCGCGTTCGCGTCGTCCCGGGGAACCATGCACTACATCCACGGCCTGGAGCAGGGCGACCGCGTGGTCATCGTCGAGGACGAGGTCACGACCGGTGTCACGGTCGTCAACGCGGCCCGCGCGCTTCGTCGAGCCGGCGTCCAGGTCGCTGACGTCGCCACGCTCCTCGCCGTGGACGACGCGCGCATGTGGCGCTCGATGGACGAGGAGAAGCTCTCCCTCCACGTCGGGGCGCGGCTGCCCGCCGAGTTCGCCTCCCGCCGGCGCGTCGAGGAGCCGCGGTAGGAGCCATCGCGCTCGTCCGGGATCGGGCGCAGCCGGCGACGCGCGCCGGCCGCATCACGGGAGGTGACCGGTGATCCGCGTGGCGTTCTTCGCCCATCTGGCCTTCCACCGCCCGATCGTCCAGCCGATCATGGAGGCCCTCGGTACCCGCTGTCGGTGCCTCCTCTCCGACGACCGGCGCGCGATCGTGGCGTTCGACCCGGACGTCCTCGTGATGACGAGCCACGCGTGCCTCGAGTACTTCCGCCATCACCTTCCGCGCGCGCTCGCCGTCAACGTGCGTCACGGGATGATCGGCAAGGCCATCGTCCATCGGTTGCCCCGGCGGTCCAGCGCGCGCCGGTTCGACTTCGTGTGCGTCGGCGCGGAGGCGAGGATCGAGTCGTACGCGCGAGCACAGGCCGAACCTGGAGCGTACTGGCTCACCGGCTATCCTCAGCTCGACCCGCTGTTCCGCCGCGATCCCCCGCCCCGCCTGCCGCTCGATCCGCGGGCCAAGACCGTGCTGTACGCGCCGACCTGGAATCTCGGCCTCAGCTCGGCCGGCATGCTGGGCGCCCGCCTCGTGGAGCTGATCCGCGCCGAGGCGCCGGGCGTGAACGTCATCATCAAGCCGCATCCCGTCATCGGAGAGTGGCGCCCGGAATGGATGGCGTGCTGGGAGCGGCTCGCCGCCGCCGGGCACGGCGTTCACCTGGTGCGAGACACGCACGCCGACGTCACCGCGTACATGCTCGCGGCGGATGCCCTGATCTCGGACGCCTCGAGCGCCGTCTTCGAATTCCTCGCCCTCGATCGGCCCATCATCCTGATCACCAATTCCCTCCACCGAGCCGACCCCGCGTACGAGGCCGAGGACATCATCTGGCGCTGGCGCGACGTGGGCGAGGAGGTACGGGACCCGGCCGCCCTGCCCGGAGCCGTGGCGAGGGCGCTCGGCGATCCTGGAGCCCGCGGCGATCGGCGGAAGCACTATGCGGGCATCCTGTTCGGCGCGCTCACCGACGGGCGCAATCACGAGCGGGTCGCCGAGCGGATTCTCGCGGTGGGCGCCGAGCGAGCCCGCGCCGAGCGTCGTCCCGCGCAGGCCCCGGTGATTCCGACCGCCCCCGTCTGGCTCTGGCACGATCTCAAGACGCGGCTCCTGTCCTCGGCGCCGATCCGGCGAATCTTGATGCGGCGGTTCGAAGCGATGCGACTCCGGGCCCGCAGCCGGAAGCTCGGGCCGTCGGGGCCCTGATGGCCGATTCGCGCGAGGGCGTCGAGGCCATCGTGCTCGCGGCCGGACAGGGTGACCGCCTCGGCCTCGGGCCGAAGGCCTTCCTCAGACTGGCGGGAAAGACGCTGCTCGATCGGGCGATCGGCGTGATGCGATCGGTCGCCGAGCGAGTCATCGTCGGCGTTCCCGAAGAGCTGGTCGGACAGGTCCAGGCGATCCATGCGGGACCCGACGTGCTCGTGCTGGCCGGCGGACCGACGCGACTCGACACGACACGCCGGCTCCTGGCCGCGTCGAGCGCGCCGCTCATCGTCCAGCACGACGTCGTCCATCCATTCGTCGGCGTCGCGCTCGCTCGCCAGGTCGTGGCGGCGGCGCGCCGACGGGGCGCGGCCATGGCGGTGGCGCCGGTCGCGGAACACGTCTTTCGCGCGGACGGCGACCTCGTCGAGCGCGTCTCCTCGACGGGCGGCCTCTGGCTCGCGCGAAAGCCGCTGGCGTTCGCGCGCGGGGCGCTCCGGCTCACCGAGGCGCCGCGCGATGGGGATAGCCAGACCACGAGCGCGCCGGCGCCCCTCGACGCCGGGACCCCCGAGCTCCTGTTCGCGGCGGGACAGCCGGTCGCGATCGTTCCCGTGAAAGCCTGGAACATCAAGATCAGCTCGCCGCCGGACTGGGCGCTGGCCCAGGCGATCGACGCGCTGTGGAGGGCAGGGCAGCTCGACGACGGACCGGACGGACCGGGCACGGGATGAGCGCCCGGCGCACGACCGTCGTGTTCATCGCGGGCGCGGGCCGCAGCGCCACCACGCTGCTCGGACACGTCCTCGGACAGGCAAGCGGCTTCACGTTCGTCGGAGAGGCGATGTACGGCTGGGACAGCTTCGCGGTCCGTCGATGCGGGTGCGGGACGGCCCTGCCGGCTTGCGCGTTCTGGCAAGCCGTCCACCGCCGGGCCGGGGGCACGGGTGCGCTTCAGGCCTCGGACCTGTTCGGGCTCGGCCACCTGGCCCGGTGGCGGCACGTGCCGCTCACGTGGCTGCCCGGCCGCGTGCCGCGCTATCGATCCCTGTACGGCGCGCACTGGACGCGCTGCGAGCGCTTGTACGCGGCCGTCGCGGCCGAGAGCGCCGCCGACGTCATCGTCGATTCGTCGAAGGGCGTCCCGTACGGCCACATGCTGAGCCTCATGCCGGGCCTCGACCTCTACGTGGTGCACGTGGTGCGCGATGCGCGCGCCGTCGCGCACTCGTGGAGCCGGCTCAAGCCCGCGCCCGACCGGTTTCATCGCGAGCACATGCTGCAGCGATCCCGCGGACGCGCCGCCTGTCTCTGGGCCGTGAGCAATCTGGCCGCCGAGCTGTTCTTCCGGCGCCGGCCGGGCCGGTATCTCCGGCTCCGGTACGAGGACCTCGTGGCCCGTCCGCGCGAGTCGGTCGAGCGGATCGTGACGATGGCGGCCACGCGCTCCACCGAAATGCCCTTCGACGATGAACGAACCGTGCGCCTCGACGCCACGCACAGCATCGCCGGCAACCCCGATCGGCTGCGCACGGGCCGGGTGGAGCTTCGCCCCGACGACGAGTGGCGGACCCGCCAGTCGCGCGCCGACCGACTCGTCGTCACGCTCTTGACGTGGCCGCTGCTCGCGCGCTACGGCTATCTCGGCCGCGCGTGAGGCCCGACGGCGGCGGCGCCACTCATTCCGCGGACGGGGCCCGTCACTCCGCGAGCCAGACCACGTCGAGCTGCTGGTTCAGGAAGTGCGAGGGCGTGATGGTCCACCCGCGGAGCTTCGCGCTGTGGGGCACGATGCGGTGCCACTGCAGCGTGTAGATGTAGCGCACCTCCTCGTCGAGCAGCCGCTTCTCGAACGCGCGGAGGTGGCGCTTGCGCTCCTCGGGATCGACCGCTCGGGCCTGCTTGACGAACAGCTCGTCGAGCACGGGGTCCTTGTAGCGGCCGTAGTTGTTGTCCGACAACCCCGTCGACTGGAACTTCTGGATGTCGATGTCGGGCTCGACGACGAAGCTGCACTGCGCGTCCATGCCCACCTCGAAGTCGCCGCGCCGGAGCACCGACACCATCGCCGACGCCTCCACCACCTCCTGCTTCACGGTGAGCCCGATCTGGCGCCACTGGTCGATGAGCCAGATCCCGACCGTCTCGTACGGCTGCGGGATGCCGCGATTCTTGAACGTGAACGCGAAGCCGTCGGGCACGCCGGCCTCCTTCAGGAGCCGCCGCGCTTCGGCGCGGTTGGCGGCGATGTCCTTGCCGTACCCCGCGAGCTTCTCCAGCTCGGCCGGCGGCGTGGCCCACGGCGTGCCCGGCACCTGGATGCCGGCGACCTCCTTCACCACGGCGATGCGCGACAGGTTGCGCGACGCCGTGTACCGGTCGAGCGCGAGCGTGAGCGCGCGGCGCACCCGCTTGTCGTCGAAGGGCTTCTTCTCGTGGTTCATCGCGACGAGCGCGACGCAGTCCCAGGGGCTCTCCTGCACGGTGATCTTCGAGCCGAGCGCCTGGACGAGGCCGTCGCGATCCGCCGGGCTGAAGCCCCGGAACTGCGCGTGCGCGCGCTCGCCCCGGATGGCCGCGACCTGCGCGCTCGACGAGGAGATGAACTGGCCGCGGTAGCCATCGAGATAGGGCTTGCCCTTGTCCCAGTAGTCGGGATTCTTCTTCGCCACCCAGTGCGAGCCCTTCACGTGCTCCACGAACTTGAAGGGCCCGGTGCCCATCACGTTCGTCTCGTACCAGCGGACGTCCTTGGCGAGGATGTCCGCCTTGTAGATCCAGTTGTACGGCGAGGCCAGGTTGACCAGGAACGAGGCCTCGTGCCACTTGAGCCGGAACCGCACGGTCTGGGGGTCGGGCGCCTCGACGGCCTCGACCACGTTGTACGACCCCTTGCGCGCCGAGATCAGGCCGGCGGGCGGGAAGATGATCTTGTCGTAGCTCGCCTTGACGTCGCGCGACGTCATGACGCTGCCGTCGTGGAACCGGACGCCCGGGCGCAGCTTGAGCGTGTACGTCATCCCGTCGGGCGAGATCGTCCAGGACTCGGCGAGGCTCGCGATCGGACGCGTTCCCGTCCGGTCCTCGGGATCGATGCGCAGGAGGGTGTTGTAGTGGGGGGAGATCGGGTGGACGGTGCCGAACGTCCCCTCGCGATGTCCGTCGTACGAGGGCGGTTCCGACGGGATCAGGAACACCAGCTCGCCGCCGGACCGGGGCTTGTCCTGCGTCTGGCCGATCCCGAGACCGAGCCAGCCAGGGGCCGCGACGATGGCGGCGACGACAGCGACGATGATGCCGAGACGGACGATAGCGTGGCGCATGGGGACCTCGCTCACCGGCGACCCAGTTCCTGGATCGCCCGGTCGCGATACGTCAGGTTGAAGATCTTGTCCGCGGACAGGAACTCCGTGTACTTCAGATAGCCGAGCTCGGCGTTCAGCTTCTGCATGCTGTCGAGCGTGCTGGTGTCGACCGCCAGGTTGGGGTCGACCACGTGCGGCCGGGCCTTCTTGATGACCTCGCGCTTGGCGCTCGTGTACTTCACCATGATGTCGACGTTCTTGTCCTCGTGCCACCCCTTGCCGCCGTCGGCGGCGAGGTCGCGCACCGCCCGGACGTAGCCCACCATCACCTTCTGCGCGAGGTCGGCGTTGCCCTTGGCCCACTCCGCGTTCCAGAACGCCGCCGTGATCGGGATCGGCTTCGCGCCGGCCGGCCGCTCGAGCGGGCGCACGGCGACGCCGCGCTCTTCCGCCAGGGTCGGGAAGGGCTCGCTCACGATGCCCGCGTCGACCGCGCCCGATTCCAGCGCAGGCACCATGTCGGGGAACGGCATGATCTTCACCTGCACGTCCTTGATCGTGAGGCCGTCGCGCCTCAACGCCTGGTCGAGAATCCACTCGACCGCGGCGCCGCGGGTGTTGAGCGCGACCTGCCGCCCCTTGAGATCGGCGATGCGCTTCACCTGGGATCCCCACACCGCCTTGCGCACGGTGAAGTAGTCCTCGAGATAGCCCATGTGCAGCGGCGCGACGAACTCCACCGGCAGCTTGGCCGCGACGGCGTTGAAGCCCGCGGCGCCCAGGCCCGCGCCCCCCATCTGGAGCTGGCCCGTGGCGACCTGGGCCGTGATCTCGGCGCCGCCCGGGAGCCGGACCAGCTGCGCGTTGATGCCGGCGGGCGTGAGATAGCGCTCGGCCATGATGTAGAGCACCGCGAACGAATCGGTCGGGATGTAGCCGATCTTCACCACCGGCGCCTGGGCGGACGCGTCAGGGGCTGGCGCGAGGGCAAGAGCTGCTGAGAGGAGCGCGAACAGCGCGACGCTGCGCCATGTCTTCATGAACGTCTCCTTGACTGAGGGTCTCTTCTCGGGGGCGGTCGTCTCGGCGAGCGTCTTCTTCAAAGGCTGCCCGTGTCCTCCTGCCAGGCGAGCACGCGATCCTGGAGGGCGGAGAGTCCTCGGGTGAGGGCGAGGCCGAGGGCCCCGACGAGGGCGAAGGCGGCATACATCTCCGGTGTGCTCAGCATCTGCCAGTGCCGGTACACGAGGTGTCCGAGCCCGGACTTCGCCGCGATGAACTCGACGGCGACGATGGCCACGAGCGCGAGCCCGAGGCCCAGGCGCAATCCGGTGAAGATCGAGGGCAGCGCCGCGGGCAGGATCACCTTCCGGAACAGGCGCGCCCCGTGGGCTCCGTAGTTTCGACCGACCTCGAGCAGCCGCGGGTCGATCGCCTGCACGCCGCCCATCGTGCTGATCACGATCTGGAAGAACGCGGACGTCGCCCCCGTCAGCACGAAGGCCGGCTCGCCCACGCCGAGCAGGATCAGCAGGAACGGCAGCAACGCGATCTTGGGCACCGGGAAGATGAAGGCGACGTAGGGCTCGACCGCATCTCGCACGGGACGGACCATGCCCATCAGGAGCCCGAGCGGGACGGCCAGCACGGCGGCGACGGCGAAGCCGAGCATCATGCGCGTGAGCGTCACGAGCAATTCGCCGCCGAGGTCGCCAGATGCCAGGCGCTCGACGAGGACGGCGCCGATCGCCGTGGGCGGCGGGAAGTATCGCGGCGACAGCACCGCGGTCCGCGCGCACAGCTCCCAGAGCGCGAGCAGCGCCGCCGGCACGAGCAGGCCCAGCGGAACGCGCCTGGTCGCCGCCAGCGCCATGCTCAACGCTCCGCCACGTCCTGCACCCACGGCAGGAGCCGCGTCCTGAGCGCGGCGAGACCGTAGGAGAGGACGGCGCCCAGCAGTGCGATCACGAGGAACGTCGCGTACATGTCCTCGACCTTGAGCACCTGCCAGGACAGCCAGAGGAGCGCGCCGAGCCCGCGGCTCGCCGCGACGATCTCGACGGCCACGACCACGATGAGCGCGTAGCCGAGTCCGAGCCGGAGCCCCGTGAAGATGAACGGCAGCGCCCCGGGCAGCAACACGGTGGTGAAGAGCCGGACCCCGCGGGCGCCGAAGTGCACGGCGGCCTCGACGACGCGCGGCTCGATCTGCCGCACGCCATGCGTGGTCGTGAACGCGATGAGGAAGAACGACGTGACCGCCGTCGTCAGCACGGCGACCACTTCGCCGGCCGGGACGAGAAAGCTCACGAGCGGAAGGAAGAGAATGCTCGGGATCGGATAGATCACGGCGAACACCGGATCGAGACTCTCACGCAGCCGGCGCCACAGTCCCATCGCGAGCCCGACGGCGACGCCGAGCACGGCGGCCAGGGCAAACGCCCAGCCGATGCGGGCGAGCGTCACCGAGGCATGATTCCACAGCGTGCCGTCGGCAAGGAGCCGTTCGAGGTGCACCAGCACGGTGGACGGACGCGGGAAGAACGCCTCGCGCAGCAGGCCGGCGGCGCTCGCCCACTCCCAGCCGAGCAGCACGGCCGCCGGGGAAGCCACGGCGAGCCAGTGCTCGGCGAACCAGCGCCTCGCTCGAGTCATCCCGCGTCCGCCGAGCGCTCCTCCGACATCGCCCGGACCACCTCGTCGCGCAGCTCGGACCAGAGCTTCTCGAGCAGGGCGCCGTAGGCGGGCGAGGCGCGGATCTCGAGGCCGCGCGGCCGGCCGAGGTCGACCGGGAACACGCGGCTCACCCGGCCCGGGCGCGCCGTGAGGAGCACGACGCGGTCGCCCAGCAACAGCGCCTCCTCGAGCGAGTGCGTGACGTAGATCACCGTCTTGCCGAGCGTCGCCCAGATCCGCAGCAGCTCCTCCTGCATGATCGTCCGCGTCTGCGCGTCGAGGGCGGCCAGCGGCTCGTCCATCAGCAGCACCTCGGGATCGGTGGCGAGCGCGCGGGCGATCCCCACCCGCTGCTTCATGCCGCCCGAGAGCTGATGCGGATAGTGGCGCGCGAAGCGCGTGAGCCCGACGAGGGCAAGCATGTCGCCCGCCCGCGCGTCGCGCTCGGCCCTGGCCACGCCGCGGTTCTCGAGACCGAAGGTCACGTTGTCGAGCACCGTGCGCCACGGCAAGAGCGCGTGCTCCTGGAAGACCATGGCGGTGAGCGGCGCGCCCGGATGCTCGGCCTCGATGCGCACCTCGCCCGCGCTCTGCCGGTGGAGGCCGGCCAGCACGCGCAGGAGCGTGGACTTGCCGCTGCCGCTCGGCCCCACGATGCAGAGGAATTCGCCCGCGGCGACGTCGAGCGAGACGCGGTCGAGGGCGGGCACGACGTGCCCGTGGCTCTCGAAGGTCACGCTGACCTCGGTGACGAGGAGCTTGGCCGGACGCGACGATGCTGGGTTCCCGGGCGACCCCACGGCGCCCGGATTGTGCCTCAGCGGTCCGGGCAGTTCAACCGAAGCCCGCGCGGTGGGCGTCGTCAGTTCAGGGACGCGGCCCGCAATCGCCTGCGCTCGTGACAGGGCGCAATGGCCAGTTCGTCCCGATACTTGGCGACCGTTCGCCGGGCGAGCGCGAACCCGTGATGTCGAAGCGCTGACGAAAGAGCCCGGTCGGAGAGCGGGTGGCTCCCGTCCTCTTCCGCGATCAGCGCCTTGAGGCTCTGCTTGGCGGCAACCGCGCTGGCGAGCGCGCCATCGCTCGACGGAACGCCAGGCTGAAAGAAGTACTTGAAGGGAAGGACGCCGTGGGGCGTGTCGACGAACTTGGCGCTGGTGGCCCGGCTCACGGTGGACTCGTGCAGCGAGATCTCGTCGGCCACGTGGCGCAGGCTGAGGGGGCGCAGGTGCGCTGGGCCGGAGTCGAGGAAGTCGCGCTGGAATCGCACGACGCTCTCCGCCACGAGGATGAGCGTCCGCCGCCGCTGCTCGATCGCCTCGACCAGCCAGCGGGCCGCTTGCCGCCGCTCGGAGACGAACCGACGCGCGTCGGCGTCGAGGCGGTGCCAGAGGCGCTCGTACCCACGCGCGACCCGGACCAGGGGCAGTCCCTGGTCGTTCAACGTCACGACGTAGTCGCCGGCGATTTTTTCGATCGTGATCTCCGGCCTGACCGAGCGGGCGTCCTCCGCTCCGAACTGACGGCCGGGCTTCGGATCGAGTCGCCGGATCGCCTGGAGGGCTGTCAGGATGCGGTCGGTCGACAACTGAAGCACGTGGGCGAGATGGTCGAGGCGGTGGCGGCAGAGCGCGTCGAAGTGCTGCTCGACGATCTCGAGCGCGACCGAATCGGCCTGAGGATCGGCGCGGAGCTGAAGCAGCAGGCACTCGCGTGGATCTCGGGCACCCACGCCGGTCGGCTCGAATCCTTGCACGAGCGTGAGCGTCCGCTCGACGTCCGCGACGGAGGCGCCGGCGGCGGCAGCGATCTCTTCCAGCCCGGCCCGCAGGTAGCCGGAGTCGTCCAGGTTCCAGATGATCGCCTCCCCGATGGCGCGCACGCCATCATCGTTCGTGGCGATCCGGAGTTGCCGGAGCAGGACATCCGGGAGGGAGCTGGGCAGGCCCCGGATGTCCTCCGATGGGTGTGGCTCTCGCTCCTCGGTGGAGACCGGAGTGCGCTCGTTCGACCCGAACAGGCGATCATACGGGTCCCGCTCTCGATAGTGGTCGTCCTCCGTCCCGAAGCGCTCACGAGCAGGGGCGCCGGTCGTCGCGTCGGCCAAGTCGGCGGGAGGACCATCGACCCGTTCCACGCACTCGTTTTCGGCGATGGCATCCTCGATCTCCTCCGCCAGCCTGGGGCCGGGAAGGGAGAGAAGGCGCACCGTGAGGATTTGCTGCTGGGTCAGCCGCGCCGTGAGGATTTGCTGCTGGGTCGGCCGCACTTCCGTGCGCAAGCTCAACGTCGGGCGCATGATCGATCCC
>Ga0187894_10004907_pt1 | contig 14012 bp, 10 predicted proteins | sample GBC1701081metaG_FD_136650 | JGI IMG/M metagenome (GOLD analysis project Ga0187894, IMG submission 136650) | White microbial mat communities from a lava cave in the Kipuka Kanohina Cave System on the Island of Hawaii, USA - GBC170108-1 metaG ...
AGAACGCCATCGCCACAGCCTGCATGGACTTGAGCGACGGGCTCGCGCTTGACGCCTCGCGCTTGGGCGAGCAATCGAAACTCGCAATCGACATCGACTATGTCCCCGCCGCCAAGGGCGCCACAGAGATGCAGGCGCTCTCGCACGGCGAGGACTACGAGCTTCTGTTCTCCGTTCGCGATGCGCAAGTGCCCGCGACCTTCGACGGCATCCCGCTCACGCGCGTCGGCACACTGCGCGAGGGCCGCCCAGGCTCGCTTAAACTCCGCGGCCGCGCCCTCAAACCGCAAGGATGGGACCCTTTCCAGAAATGACCACCGCGCAACCCGTGCTCGACCTCATCGAGGCCTTCCGCCGCTCAAAAGTCATGTTTACCGCCGTTCGCTTCGGCATCTTCGACGAACTGCAATCCGGCCCCAAGACGGCTTTCGAACTTTCGCGAACGATGGGCGCCATCGAAGATCCCGCCGAACGATTCCTCGATGCATGTGTTTCGCTCGGCTTGCTTTCGAAGCAAGGCGGCGAATACTCCAACACAACAACGGCCGCCGAGTACCTCACGCGCAACAGTCCCCGCACGCTCGTGGGATACATCCTTTATTCCGACCAGGTGCTCTACAAGATGTGGGGCAATCTCGAAGACTGCGTGCGCGAAGGAACCAATCGCTGGGCGCAAACCTTCTCGCTCGACGGTCCGCTGTTCTCCAACTATTTCGACACAGAAGAAAAAAAGCGTACGTTTCTCCTCGGCATGCACGGCATGGGACAACTCAGCTCGCGCGCCATCGCGGCCGCGTTCGATCTGTCACGCTTCCGACGCATGGTCGATCTCGGTGGCGCGACCGGTCACCTCGCGATGGCCGTCGCTGAGCGCAATCCGCAAATGCAGGCCACGGTTCTGGATCTTCCGCCGGTCGTTGAAGTAGCCCGCGAGTTCACTGCTGGCTCGCGTGTCGAACTCATCGCGGGAGACTTCTTCACCGGCGACCTTCCCGAAGCCGACCTTTATTCACTGGGCCGCATTCTGCACGATTGGGGCGACGAAAAAATTCACCTGCTGCTGCGCAAAATTCACGCCTCGCTTCCGGCGGGCGGAGGATTGCTGATCGCGGAGAAGCTGCTCGATGAGGACCTCTGCGGCCCCGTGCCCGCGCACATGCAAAGCCTGAACATGATGATTGCCACGGAAGGCCGCGAGCGCAGCTTCAGCCAGTACGCCGACCTGCTCAATCAACACGGCTTCGGTGAAGTGAAGGGTGAGCGTACGGGCACGGTGCTCGACGCCGTGCTGGCCCTTAAGGTTTGACCATCGGTACGAACCTCACGGGCAGTAAGCGGCGCTCGCGAACTTCGCCCGAGGCAGACTTTTCTACCAGAATCAGTTCCTGATTTGCGCTCGTCGCTCCTACTGGAGCCAGCAGCTTGCCCCCTAGCTTCAATTGGCCCACCAGCGCGGGCGGAATCTCGGGCGGAGCGGCCGTTAGCAGAATGCGATCGAATGGCGCTTCTTCCGGCCATCCCTTGTAACCGTCGCCCTCGCGCACATGGACATTGCGATAGCCCAGCCGCCGCAGCTTCTCCGCCGACGAACGCGCCAACTCGGGCACGACCTCGATCGAATAGACATCGCGCGCCAGTTGGGCCAGGATCGCCGCCTGATAGCCGGAGCCTGTGCCGATCTCCAGCACTCGATGGTGGTTCTCCACGCCCAGCGCCTCCGACATAAAGGCCACAATGTAAGGCTGCGAAATCGTCTGCCCATGTCCAATAGGGACCGGATGATCTCGGTAGGCCTCCCCACGCGTCTCAGGGGTCATAAACTCATGCCGCGGCGTCTTGCTCATCGCGGCCAGCACCGCTGCGCTCCTGATTCCCCGCCCGGCGATTTGATCGTGAACCATGCGCTGCCTCGGCGCGGTGTACGGGTCTTGCGCGAATAACAGGAGAAGCGCAATGGCGTACCGCATCCCGCCTTTATTATCCGCCGGGTGGGCCGTTGAAATAAAAATTCATTCGGCCTGATAGCCTCGCGCCATTTTCAGCGCCTACCCGAATGAAGGCAAAAGGAGGCGGTCACTATGGCGTGGACAACGATTCCGAGCATGCTCGAATTCAAGCGGCAAACCGGGCGGGCCCATGGAATGCGGATCGGACGGGCCGACGCGATCATGCTGCGCGTCGATGCGATTCTGCAACAGGTTGCCACCCACAGCGGGGACACCGGCTACTACCTGTGCGCGTGCGATCTTTATTTCACGGTCGACTACTGGTTGAAGAAAAATACCCGCGCAACTAACCCCGCTTACGACATCATGTTCGAGCTCTTCACCGTCACCGTGTCGACGCTGACCAGGATCTTCCGGTGCACGGTGAATGTGCTTCCGAGAGAACTGGACCTCACGTTCGGGCGGACTCTGAGCCGGCACGGCAAGGAATTGGATGAGCTGCGTGGACTTCGCCAGCCGGTGGCGCCTGCCGAGTTGAACTACATGCGGCTGCTGTTCGAAGGAGGCAAGGCGTATCGGATTTCGAAATCCAACGGCGGGCGGAAGCTGGTCAATTCGAAGGATTTTCATAATCCGGCGATCGGTTTCTTCTCAGGCTTTGCGGGATTCGTGATGAGCATGTCGCGCGAAATCTACATCGCCCGGCATGAATGCGTGGGCGCGGTGAAGGAAGGCAACTTCTACCACTCCAGCTATTTCCTTGGTGGGCCGGTGATGAGCGCGGGGTCGTTATGGATCGAGAATGGCGTGGTGAAGTGGATCTGCGCCGACAGCGGGCACTACCAGCCGCACGACACCAATATGGTTTCGCTGCTGATGGCGCTGAGAATGCACGGCGTTTCACTGGCCGGCGTCAATATCACGGATTACAGCCACAGAAAAACGCTCACGGCCGAGGCGTTCCTGGCTGCTAACGGAAAATGGAACGCGTTCGCCGATCGCCGCGATGCCTCGGTGGCCGAGCGCCGGAAAATCCACAACGAATACATGCAGCAGAATCTCGGTCCGGCGCGCACCGCTTGGCGTAACGGAAAGAAAGTCGCCCCGAGGCCGGATCCCTTCACTCCGTGCCTGGTCGATCCGAAGACGGGCCAAGTGCGCCTGACCAACAACGTGCACTGGAACCAAGGCCAGGTGATGAAACAGCCTCCGTTGCCCCCTCGCCCGTAACCGGGAGGCCGGCTGGCCTCTTCGACTCGCTGGCTGGGAGGCTATAATCGTGGGTTTGGGCAATTCTCCCAGGAGCCTTGTGATGGCAGCAGTGAGACCGGCGGAAGTTGAGGCCGAGGTTGGCCTTCGGTTGGAAGAGATCGCGCGGCGCGGGCATTATTTTATGGCCCTCCAGCGCGAAGTCGAGGACCGGATTGAGCGGAAGTTGTATCGCCAGGGAAAAATCCTGGGCGGCGTATATGTCGGCCGCGGCCAGGAAGCCATCTGTGTGGGCGCGGGGCTGGTGGCCGATGCGGACGATTGGCTTTATCCCTGCCACCGCGATCTTGGCCTCTATCTGATTCGCGGCGTTTCGCCCGCCGAAATCTTCGCGCAATACATGGGCCGCGTCGGCGGCCTCACGCGCGGCCGCGAAGGCAACATGCACATGGGCGATTTGAAGCGCAAAATCGTCGCCATCATTTCCGCCATGGCCGCCAGCGTGCCGGTTGCCGCGGGCACGGCGATGGGATTGAAGTTCCGGCGCTCGCCCAACATCGTGTTTAACTTTTTCGGCGATGGCGCCACGTCGCGCGGCGATTGGCATGAGGGCATCAATTTGGCGGCGGTACAGAAAGCCCCGCTTGTGCTGATCTGCAACAACAACATGTATGCCTATTCGACGCCGATTGAAAAGCAGATGGCCTGCAAGGACGTAGCCGACCGCGCTCCTGGCTATGGCATCCCTGGCGAGGTGGTCGATGGGAACGATGTTTTCGCCGTCTATCACGCCGTCAAACGCGCCGCCGATCACGCGCGCGCCGGCCGGGGGCCATACCTGGTCGAATGCAAGACGTTCCGCATGACCGGGCATTCCGCGCACGACGGCGGCGACTACGTGCCCGAACATATGTGGGCCGAATGGGAGACGAAGGATCCCGTCCGCCGCGCGGAGCGCGCTCTGCTCGAAAATGGCTGGGCGACGCTCGACCAAATACAGTCCACTCTCGCTAACATCAAACGCGAAGCGGATGAAGCGCTCGAATGGGCCGAAGCTTCGCCTTATCCCGATCCATCCTCGCTGACCCTCGATGTCTACGAAGGATCTCGCTAAATGGCCGCGATCACTTATCTGGAGGCCATACGGCAGGGCATCTGGGAAGAGATGGAGCGCGACCCGGACGTATTTTGCCTCGGTGAGGACATCGGCGTCTACGGCGGCGCTTTCAAGATCACGCAGGGCATGCTCGACCGCTTCGGAGAGGAGCGCATCGTCGACACGCCCATCGCCGAATCGGCCATCGTCGGCGCGGCCATCGGCGCGAGTTTTCTAGGTATGCGGCCGATCGCCGAAATGCAGTTCTCCGACTTCATCACCTGCGGCTTCGATCAGATCGTCAACTTTGCCGCAAAGACGCGCTATCGCTGGAACGCTCCCGCTCCGCTTGTCGTCCGCGCGCCGTCCGGCGGCGGCATACACGGCGGTCCTTATCATTCGCAGAACCCCGAGGCATGGTTCGTTCGCGTTCCGGGTTTGAAAGTCGTCGAACCCGCCACCGCCTACGACGCCAAAGGCCTCATCAAGTCCGCCATCCGCGACAACGACCCGGTAATTTTCTTCGAGCATAAGAAGCTCTATCGCTCGATCAAGGGCGAGGTTCCCGAAACCGATTACACGGTGCCGCTCGGCAAAGCGCGCGTTCATCGCGAAGGCCGCGATATGACGGTCATCACGTACGGCGCCATGGTGTATGTGGCCGCCGAAGCGGCGGAGGTTTTGGAACGCGAAGACGGCCTGTCGATCGAAATCATCGACCTCCGCACACTGCTTCCCATCGACGAAGAAGCGATCCTGGCGAGCGTGAAAAAGTGCTCGAAAGCCATCGTGCTGCATGAAGATACGCTCACAGGCGGTGTTGGCGGAGAAATTTCGGCCCGCATCAACGAAAAGGCTTTTGAATATCTCGACGGCCCCGTCCTGCGCATCGCCGCGCCCGATACTCCCGTGCCGTTTTCGCCACCGCTCGAAGAAGCCTTTCTGCCAAACAAGGACAAGCTCATCGCCAAGGCGCGGTGGCTTGCAGCGTATTAAGAAAGCCGCCCAAATAGATGCACAAGTACATCCTGATCGGACCGCAAGGCTCCGGCAAAGGAACGCAAGCCCAGTTGCTTGCCAAGTCTTACGATTTCGTTCACATCTCCATCGGAGATATCTTCCGCTGGAACATGTTGAACCCTACCAAACTGGCCGCCCGCGTGACCCGCATCATGAATGAAGGCCGCCTGGTGCCCGACGAGATTGTCGAGGAAGTCGTCCGGCAGCGTCTGGAGCAGCACGATTGGAACTGGGGCTTTGTCCTGGATGGCTTCCCGCGCACGAAGGCGCAAGCCGAGTACCTTTTTGAGAATTGGAGTCTCGACAAAGCCATCTACCTCGACATTCCCGAGGACGTGGTCTTCGACCGTGTGTTGAAGCGCGTCGCCAAAGGCGAAGGCGGCGGCTTCACCAAACGCGCCGACGACAACCCCCAGGCCCTTCGCATCCGCCTTCAGGAATTTCACGAAAAAACGGCGCCGCTGCTTCAGTTGTTTCAGAAACGCGAGATGCTCGTCACAATCGACGGCAATCAACCCGTCGAAAAGGTCTTTGACGACGTATCGACGGGACTGGGACTGCTGAAGCGCTGACCCAACTCGCGCCAGGCTTGCATGAGCGGAAAGTAAAGTCCGATCCTCACATTGCCGTGCGGCGACAGCAGCCGCGCGTACCGCTCAAGCTGCGGAGCGTAGCGACGCTCCTCCTCCGATAGAAAGTGCTCAATTCCGCCACCTTCCTGGTATCCCGTTTTGAAATCGACAATCCACCGCATGCCATCCTCATCGACGAAGGTGCAGTCGATTACCGTGTTGTAGAGCTTTCCGTCCAGATATCCGGCAATCGCGTATTCGCGCTGGCCGTCCTGGTGCGGTGAGAGCAGCCATCGGCCTCTCTCATCGGAGAGCACATTGGATAGCGCCAGTTGCACCCGCGACGAGGCCGCGGCCAGCTCGGAAGGCGGCACACCCAGATTGCGAAGCCGCGATTCAATGGCGCCCTTGGAGGCCGCGATCCGCTCGATTGTCCATTCATCCATGCCATCCCGCGCAATCCGATGAAGCCAGTTATGGACAGCGGTTCCGATATGCCGCAGTGTGTCTCCCGCCCATTCGAAAGTCGGATTGCTTTCGCTCGCCGTAGCCGAAACAAGTGGTGTCCAGGCGAGACTGGCGCGTCGCTCGGGCACTCGCCACGACGGGGAGACGCGGCGAATCGAGGGCGCGGCGATGGAAATCGGCAATTCCATTCGCGGCAGCGGCACAAGGTTCTCAAACTGGGGCCATACCAGCTTGAGCAAGGAAGTCGACTCAGGCGTTCCGCTCTCCGTCGCCGCGCCCAGCAAATAAAGCCGCGACTTCGCGCGCGTTGCCGCAACGTACAACAGGCGGCGGCGCTCATTTTCTTCCCTCGCGGAGAGAAAGTTGCGCAAGTAGGCCGAAAGCGCGTCATCCTCTCCGGCCGGCTTGATAGCCCCCATCAGAATGTGCTCTTCTCTTGCAAGCCGCACGCGCGCCCATGCGATCAGCCCGGTGGTGGCCGACTGGCTTTGAGCGCCAAGTCCCGGAATGATTACGTTATCGAACTGCAGCCCCTTCGACTTATGAATCGTCATGATTTGAAGCTCCGGAGCGTTTTCCGGAGCGGCAAAAAGCCGGTCGAGGTGCGCGTCCAGGCGGGACAGATTCAAAGTGCCGCCTTCCTCCAACTCGTCGAGCTTCGCAAAGAAAGCAGCCGCATCCTGTTGATCGCGCCGTGACGAGGCGTAGTGGGGGCCGCCCAGTTCCCGCCAGCAGTCTTCCACGATCGAACGTATGGTGGCGCGGCCGATCAGCGAGCGCGCCTCGTCTACCGCCGGAATCGCAAAAATAGGAGGAATCTCTTCCAGTTCCTGAAGTGTCAGCCCAAACCAGGGTGCGCGTAGAACACCGAGTGCAGCAACCAGGTCATTCGGCCTCAGCAGTGTTCGTGTCAGAGAAAGCAAGTCCAGGACGACTGGTCTTCGATCGAGCGTGTCTATTTCCACGGCCGTGAATGGGACACCGCGCCGCTGGAGTTCCCCGATCGTGGCGCGCAAATCCTCCTTGCGGCGTCCCAGTATGGCCGTCGTGCCCTGGAGCGTGGGAAGCAGGTCGGCTATGAATCGAGCTTCTCCCGCGCTATCGCCTTTTTCGAAGCGGTGAAAATGAACTCCTCCCTCGCGCGTTGCGTGTGTTGCGATGGACGCGCTGTAGGGAACGGCGCCGGACGTCAAGTCCTCGTTCGCGGGCAGTATGTCCGGAAAAGTCTCATTGACCCATTCCACGATCGACTGTTCCGATCGGAAATTGGATTCGAGTTTTAGCGGCGTGAGAGGAATGCCCGCCAAACCGTTGCGGGCAAGGTCGAGAAAAATGCTTACTTCCGCCTCCCGGAAAAGATAGATGGACTGCATCGGATCACCCACCAGGAAAAGCGTGCGGCCATCGCCCGCCGTCCATCCCGCCGTAAGACGGCGGATCAGGTTGAGATGTGTGATGGAAGTATCCTGCATTTCGTCGATCAGCAGGTGCTCAATGCGGTCGCCAAGCGCAAGGCTCAGGTCCGTCGGATGCGATTCCGGACCGAGGGCTTGCAATGCGTGCAGCGATTTTTCGATGAAGTCGGTCTCACGATGCCGCTCGAAAACCAGCTCAAGCTCGGCCGTGGCGCGGCGCAAGACGTCGATCGCGGCTTGCAGGATCGTCCATTGTTCGGGCGAATACTCCGGCTGCGGCAACCTGCGCGTTTGGTGGAGGGTTTCGATCCAAGGCGCGTCTTTAAAGGACGGATGCTCCCTAGCCACCCTCACCCGCAGGTTGCCCTCCCGGGTGAGCAACTCCGTGGCGAGGGTCTGCCAATCCTCCAGCGGACGTGCCGGCGGCATTTGCCGGGCAAGCCAATCGAGGTTGGGTTGGATCGCCGCTCTCAACGAGGCTTCGAGCTCCTCGCGTGGCGCGGATGCGCCCACAAGCGGCAGCCATTGATCGCGCTTTTCGAGCATGGTACCGATCAAGGCAACCAGGCGCGCCGCGTCATTCTCCAGGTGGAGCAGAAGCTCCCGAATCGCGCGGCCCAACGGTTCACTCCGCTCCAAGGCCTTGAGCGTGGCTACCGCGGCTTCGCGATATAGTTCGCCGGCATCGGCTCTGATTGCGAACTGGCCGCCGAACCCGGATACAACCGGAAGGCGATTGGATAGCCATTCGCAGAGAGCATCGTTCGTTTGAATTCGGAGGCGCGACGGGTTGTTGAAGATTTCCGGATGCTGGCCCGATTTGCGTAGAGCGTCAAGCACGCGTTCGCGCATTTCACCGGCCGCCTTGATGGTGAATGTGATGGCGACAATCGATTCGGGCTTAGCGTTTTCGAGCAGCCGCAGATAGCGGTTTATGAGCAGTTGGGTTTTTCCAGATCCTGCCGGAGCCTGGACGATGAATGAGCGCGCCGGATCGAGCGCGATCTCGCGTATCGACTCATCGGGCGCGGGCGTGAGTTCAGCCGGCGCCATCGTCTTCTCCGATGCCCGAGCGCTCATGGATGCGGCACAGCGCGGCGAGATGGCAAGTGCCGCAAAGCTTGGCCTCGCGTGGATCAGGGACCGCCTTGCCTTCTAAAAAGTCCTTCGCCACGCTTTCCAGCGCCCGCCGCCATTGCTCAATCAATTCGGGCAGCGGCTCTCTTCCCGACACGCCGGGGAGCAGTCCGGCGCTGGCCGCCTCGCCCTCAAATCTCGATTCTCCTCGCCGGACTTTGCCGAAAGCGACCGCCGCGATCGCGCCCGCTTGGGTGATCGCATAGAGCGGAACTTGTGGTTCAACAGGACGTTCACCCTTCCACGAGGACTTGGTGACGCGTCCCCCTTTGTAGTCGATCAAGACAAGACTCCCGTCTTCCAGTTCATCCACACGGTCGATCTTGATTTTCGCGCGTAGACCGCTTACCTCAATCTCGCGTTTCTCCTCATTGGCGACGACGCGAAAAACCGCCGGGCGGCGACGCTCGAGCTCCAGCCAATGCACAAGAAGGCGCGTCAGGCGTTCCCGCTCAACCTCGGCATACACCGCCGGCGCCGGCTGCGGATTCTCCCGCAACGCGTTACCGGCTGCGCGCCCGGCCACGGCATCCAGGGAGGCATTGGCCAATCCGGCCGAACCACCAAGCTCGCGCCATACGTGAGAAAGCGCGGCATGAAGCAGCAATCCGCGCTGCATCGCGCTTAAACCCGGCGTTTCCTCATCCAGTTCCTTCGCCCCCAGGCGATGAATCGCAAAGGCTCGGAAGGGACACTCCGCCTGGTGTTTGAAGAGGCTGGCGCCGCCGCGCGCGGCCGGACGCGTAAATGGTAAGGGAATGTCCGGTACAGAGACGAGCGGCGCAGGCTCGATTTCAACAATCGGAGTAGCGCGCGCTTCCAACGGCAGATGGGCGAAAAGGGGGCTGGGTTGGAGGTCCTCCTCCGCGTCCGACTTGGCGCAGGAAACGGTAATGTCCGGCGCAAGGACGAGCAGGTACTCCGTCATTTTCTTCGCTTCGGCAAGTGAGCGCTGCGGATTGCAAGCTTCCCGCTGCAGCGCGTAAGGAATAAGGGGCTTCGGGTCCATGCGCGGGGGCCATGCACGCGCATCAAAACCAAGCAACCACGCCGCGTCAAACGTCTGGCCGATACTTTCGCGAACGCTGAGAACCTGCACGGGCTGCCCTTGGTCCTCGATTTGGAATATCGTGCGCGTGGCAATCCGGCGGAGAAGGCGCAACGCTTCTTCGCGGCCGAGGGCGCCGGTGACCGCGTCCAGGGTGGCGAAAGCGGAGAGTGTCTCACGCCATGCATCCACCATCTGTTGCTCGGCGCTGGTGCGATCCGGAGGCGGCCATTGTGTTGCCGTCAAATGTTCCGCCACATTCCGCGCCCACTGGCTCGGCGTTCGATTGGCAGGGGCGAGATCTTCGAGCAGCGCCAAGGCGGCGTTTAAGAAAGGCTGCTCCGAAAGCGCAGTGCCCAAAGACGTGTGGAAAGGCAGATCAGCCGTGTCGAGCGCTGAATGCGTAGCGGCCAATTCGCTTCGCAGGATCGCTTCGAATGGCGTCCGTATGCGGGACAACTCGGGGGCGACGATGGCCACGCGATGACCAGGATTCGTCTCGATCCATTCGCGCGCCCACCGCGCGGCGGCGATCAGTTCGTCCGCGGGGATTGGATAAGAAACCAGGCGCTGTTGGCCGGCAGGATCTCCAGGGCGGAGTTGTTCGACGGAAGTGGGAAGCAGCTTGCGTTGCTGGGGAGTCAGGTGAGTGAATCCGGCCAGGATGACCCGGCGCGGAAACGAAAGCTCAATCGCATCGGCAAGTCCTGCTTCACTGCGCCACCCATTCGCCGCGCAAATTTCCTCGAAGCTTTGAATCCATGCGGCAAACGCCGCGCCGTCTTCGGTGGCCGCAAGGCCCGCCTTCGGAATTCTCCATTCGTGGAGGAACTCGTAGGACCGGCGCGCACGCTCGGCGGCGGCGTCAATGGAAAGCAGGGTGTCCGCGTATTTGGACGCCGCGATCACTCGCGCCCAAATATGCGTTTCCTGATGCTCGTTCAAGTAATGCGGCCAGTTTTCCTGATCGAGCGACGCTTCCCCCGCTTGACGGCGAACCCACGCCCGCCAAGTGAAAACCTGCGGAAGCGGCCAGGAAATCAAGCCCTCGGCTCGCCGGGCGGCTGCGTATTGTAGATGCAAGGCGCGCGCGAGGCGGTTCGTTGCCGTAAGGACGAGCGCGCCGTTGGCGAGTGCCTCGATCAAGCGTCTCCCCGCACCATCTTTCGCAGGAAACGAGCGCCGCGTGGGATCGCCGTGAGTTCCTCTTCCTTCCCTTCATACACCAGACTGCAAAAGCCGTTGTAGTGAACGCCGCGAAGAATGTTGAAAACGCGGTTGTAGTCGATATACTTCTCGCGCCCCTGCTCGTCGACCTCGTACAACTTCACTCGCACGAATGGCGCGAGCGGAGCCACCCGCTCCAGAGAGCGATAGTAATGGTCGTAAGTATGGCCTTCGATCTTGGGTCCGCGTGGACCTTCCCGCCCAGTGAAATGGCCTGTATCCAACACCAGCGCAAAATTCGGATGATTGACGGCCTTATGAAACTTCAGCATGTCGTCACCCGTCGAAGTAAGCCCACTGTGGTTCTGCAATGCAACCACCATACCCATATCCGCACCGATTTCGGAACAGCGGTGCAACGCGTCCACGCCGCGCTTGAAAGCCTCTTCGACACTGCCGTTGGGCGGCGTCGAGCCAACAAAGAATCGCGCAAGCGGAGCGCCGAGGAACAAGCCTGTCTCCATTCCTACGCGGCATTTCTCAATTTCCGCGTTGATGCGCGCGGGCTCGGGATACATGCCAAACTCGCTCGAGACCGGGAAACTGGGTACGGACATTCCGTTGTCCAGGCACATGCGCCGAAGTTGTTTCAAGTAGATACGGTCAAAACTCTTCAAATGCTGCATGTGCAGATCGACCCCATCGAAACCCAAGGCGCGAGCCGCTTTGATGAAGCCGGGCAAATCCATTTTCCCAGCGCGAAACTGATTCTGATAGCTGAGAGACAGGCAACTAAGGCGCATCATGGCGATTGGAATTTTACCAGAGTCGCCGCCGGCTGGCGCCTAATCCGGAAACAGCGCGCCGGTGTCGAGCGTGATCGTCCTCTGCGAATTGCGCTCATGAACGACCACCTGCTTGCCATCGTGGGCAACGCGCGAGGCTCCTTGAAAGTCCGCTGGGATTTTGGCCAGGAACACAGCGTAGGACCGCGTGTGCGATTCGCCGGCGTCCAGGTAGCCATACAGTGGCCGGCCAAAAATCTTCCCCTTGGCAATCAGCACGCTAAACGGTTGATGAAGCCCCGTCGTGCCAAATTCGAGACCCCGCGCGGCGGGCTTGCCATCGCGAACGTCGCGCCAAATGTTGAGCCAGGGATATTCGCTGGTACGCCACAAGTAGCCGACCAGCAGACCCTGCCCCGGCGTGGCGGCGGTGACCCATCCGAACTCCTCGTCCACCGTGTAGGAAACAACATTGGGCAGAGGATCGTCCGTGAGATGACGCAGATTCACGGCCGTACCCTCTTTTTGCGCCTGCGGCCACCACACCGGCGGCTCCTCGGGATTTGGTAGCGGCGACGATTGCATGAAACCTCGCCGCGCGTTCGAATCGACCACCGTGGTGGCATCGAGAAACGGCGGCGCAATCGTCGGATGCTGCACGAAGTTGTACATGCGACCCAGGCGGTTTCGGTTACTCACGGTTTCGGTCACACGTACAGCAGACGCTCCCGCCATGCGAGCGTGCCGGTCGATCGCAAGCCCCGACATCGGCAGAAAAGCGCCCATGCGCAGTTCGGCCGGGCTCGCCAAGTCCCGCGTCCAGGTCATCCGCGTCGCCTCGCCGTGAAAGGGCATACCATTCTTGAGTTCCGCCGCGGAAGGCTGGCCCCAGCGGTCAAAGCAAATGAAGTGCCCACGCGGATGGTTGGGAGCCGCATCGCCGCGCGCTTCCCAAGTAAACGGATTCAACTTCTGATCTTTGAAATGGAAATCGACCAGCGATCCCCCTCCCAGGTGGAAAACGGCGCTTGCGGCTTGGCTTTCGAGCGTCAAGGTTTGGGCGGCTGCGCCGGCCGCCACGAGAAATAGAAGTAGCTTCATCCGGTGTGACATTATATTCGTCATGAGCGCAAAACGCTTGGCCCTGCTGCTCGCGCCAAGCCTGCTCTGCGGTCAATTCGAAGAAAAAGTAAAGCCAGTTCTAACCACGCGCTGCGCCGGATGCCACAATCCGGAGGCTCGCATGAGCGGGTTCGACGTTACTTCGCGAGAAGCTCTCCTGAAAGGCGGCGTAGCCGGCATTGATCTCGTCCCGGGCAAGCCGGAAGAAAGCCGGCTTATGCAGCACATCGCCACGGGAAAGATGCCACCCGACGCCAGGCTGCCGGACGCCGATGTGGAAGCCCTTCGCGCATGGATCGCCGCCGGAGCGCAGTGGGAAGGTGAAGCATCCATCTACAAAAAGCGCGCGCGTGCCGGCCTCGATTGGTGGTCTCTACAACCTCTAACAAAGCCCGCGGGGAAGCATTCCATCGATTCGTTTCTCGCCGCCAAACTTCGCGACAAGGGTCTGGAGTTCGCGCCACAGGCCGACGGCCGCACGCTGATACGCCGCCTGCACTTTTCGTTGACCGGCTTGCCGCCAAAGCTCTCGGAGTTGAATGAGCCTTTCGAAAAAGCCATTGAACGCCTGCTCGCCTCACCCGCCTATGGAGAGCGTTGGGCGCGCTATTGGCTCGACGTCGCCCGCTTCGGCGAAACCGATGGCGGCGAGCACAACAATGAGCGCTTCACCGCCTGGAAGTATCGCGACTGGGTCATACAATCTCTCAATGCCGACATGCCGTATGACGAGTTCGTCCGTATGCAGGTGGCCGGCGATGCCCTGAAGCCGGGAGACCCTCAAGCCACCGCCGCCACAGGCTTCCTGGTTGCGGGCCCCTGGGATTCCGTTACCAAACGGCTCAACCGCGACAAGTTGATGCAGATGACCATCCGCCAGGACGAACTCGACGACATGGTCACAGCCTCCATGGCGACTTTCATGGGCCTCACCGTGAATTGCGCCCGCTGCCACGATCACAAATTTGACCCCATTCCAACGCGCGACTATTACCGGCTCACGGCGGCGTTTCGAGGGATCACTTAT
>Ga0187894_10004908_pt1 | contig 14011 bp, 11 predicted proteins | sample GBC1701081metaG_FD_136650 | JGI IMG/M metagenome (GOLD analysis project Ga0187894, IMG submission 136650) | White microbial mat communities from a lava cave in the Kipuka Kanohina Cave System on the Island of Hawaii, USA - GBC170108-1 metaG ...
GCGCATCCGCGCGCTGCTGGCCAGCCCGGAGATTGCCGTGACGCGTGACCCGGCGCTGGACCAGTTGCTGGTGGAGTCCTACATCGAAGGCGAAGAAATCGCAGTGGAAGCCCTGCTGACCGACGGCGAACTGCGCGTGCTGGCCACATTCGACAAGCCGGATCAGCCCGCCGGGCCGTACTTCGAAGAAACTCTGTACGTCACGCCTTCACAACACCCGGCGCTGGCGCTGGTCAGCGTCGAAGCTACGCTGCGGCGCGCGGTGAGCGCGTTGGGTCTCACGCACGGCCCGTTGCATTGCGAATTTCGCCTGAACGAAAACGGCCCGTGGATTCTGGAAATCCATCCGCGCCCGATTGGCGGGTTATGCGCGCGGGCGCTGCGATTCGGCCCGGAAAATATCTTCCTGGACGAGCTGCTGGTCCGCCACGCCCTCGGAATTGAGGGGGCAGGTTGGCCCCGCGAACGGGCCGCCGGCGGGGTGATGATGATTCCGGTTCCGCGCAGCGGCACGCTCGACGCGGTGCAGGGCGAGGAGGAAGCGCGTGCGGTGGACGGGGTCAGCGAGCTGGCGGTCACGGCGCGCCTGCATGACCGCATCGCCGCGTGGCCGGAAGGATCGAGTTACCTCGGGTTCATTTTTGCCCGCGGCGATTCACCGGAGAGGGTTGCCCACGCCTTGCGCCTGGCTCATTCCAAGCTGCAGTTTGCCATTTCGCCCGCGCTGGCTGTCGAACACCCCATGGCCAGGCGAGCGTAGCGCCCGGCGGAGACTGCTTCGCTTGCTGGAATTGGACTCTGCGGCGAAGAGCCTGCCTGACAACTATCCCTTGGCCTTTGGCGGGACGTAACCTTCCGGCAGTTTGGCGCCTTCGCCGAAGAAGAACTGCTCCATCTGTTCTTCCATGATTTTGTGCGAGGACGGATCCAGCGGGTTCAGGCGGTATTCGTTCATAATCATCTTCGAATACTCGAGCCACATCTTCCAGGCTTCCTTCGACACGTTTTCGAAGACGCGCTGGCCCAGCTCTCCGGCCCACGGCGGGCGCTCCAGGCCCGGCAACGTCTTTCCGATCTTGACGCAGTTCACCATGCGCGTGCCGGGCTTGATTTCTTCCGGAGCCTTGGCTGCTGCCGGTGATCCGCAATGTTCATCCGCCATGGAACCCTCCGCACATCTGCTTCACTCCAAGATACTTCAATTCGCAGGAAAACTGTAGTTGGCGCAGCCTCGGCGGTGAGGCGGGCCGGGGCCGGAGCTGGAGCCGCAGCAAAAGAAGGCTGTTGCCGCGCCAACCTCGCTATAATCACCGGCGCAGGATGAGCAAGCCGAGCCTCACGTCGCATCGCGCCGGCGCGGGAAGATGGCTGCTGGCGATGGCCTTCGCCGCGGCCAGCAGCCTGTTCGCCCTGATCTGGATTGTGTACGCCCGGTCAGCGCCGGCGGCCGAACTGGGCGTTGAGTTTCATTTTGCCCCGCACAAGAAAGCGATGTTCGTGGAGCGCGTGCGGCCCGGCACAGCCGCCGAGCGCGCCGGCATCCTGCCCGGCGACGCCATCGCCGCCATCAACGGCCGCCGCCTGGACAGTCCCGATCCGTACTTCGATTTGATCACCCGCGGCGAGCCGGGCGACGGCGTGACGCTCGCGATTTGGCGAAGCGTTGCGCAGGACCCGGCGGCTCCGGCGCAGGAAATCGCGGTGCCTGTCACCCTGTTGCCGAACGTCTCGCCGCCGCACGCGACGGCCTGGGCGCGGATTGCCGCCGAGGAACTGATTCACTTCTACCCGGTGCTGTTCCTCATCGTCGGTTGCGGCGTGTTGTTCCTGCGGCTGGATGATCGCAACGCGTGGCTCCTGGCCCTGCTGTTTGGCGCGTTCATCGCTGCCGTCCCGATGTTTCATGTGCAGGGCGCGATCCATCCGGCGCTGCGCCCGTTCGCTCTGGCCTACAAAGTGGCCTTCTCCGCGCTGGTGCCTGCGCTCTTCTACTTTTTCTTCGCCGTATTTCCGGCGCCTTCGCCGCTGGAGCGCAAGGCGCCGTGGCTGAAGTGGGTGCTCCTCGGATTGGCCGGCGCGGTCGCCCTGCCGTTTGCGCTATGGGTGATGGTGGCCCGCTCCACGCAGCCACTGCTGCTGTTTTTCGAGAAGATCGGGATCGGCTGGCGCTACACGGAATTGGGCGCCATCCTGACGCCGGCGCTGGGAACGCGAATGGCTCCGGCCGTGGCCCTGTTCAGCTTGTGCATCTTTGTTCTGGGATTGATATCGCTGCTGCTGAACCTGCTGCGCGCGCCGACGCCGGAGGCGCGCCGCAAGACGCGCGTCATTTTCCTGGGCACGCTGGTCGGGCTGGCGCCGCTCCTGCTGCTCGGGCTGGCGGCGATTTCGCAGCGGCGGCCGTACTACTCCTACCCGTTCTGGATTTGGGTTCCGACGATTGTCGCGTCGTTCCTGCTCCCGATATCGTTCGCCTACGCGGTGGTTCGGCACAAAGTGCTGGAAATCCCAGCGCTGCTGCGGCAAAGCGTGCGCTATTTGCTGGTGCAGCAGGGATTCGTGCTGGCCGTGTTCGCGGCCTGCGTGGTGTTCACCATTGCCATCGGCGCTTTTTTCCGGCACGCCTTCCTGGTCGAAGCTACGGGGAGCTCGCCGATGCAGTTGGGGCAGGAGGCGGCGCTTCCGGTGGGCATGGCGGTGGGCGTCGGCGTGGGGATCATCCTGACCTGGGCGGGCAGCAGCGCCGAGCGCCGGATTTCCCAGCGGGTGGACCGCGCGTTCTTCCGCGGCGCGTATGACCAGCGCCTGATTCTCGAGGATCTTGCGGAGAAGATTCGCGGCGTCACGTCGCGCCGCGAGCTGGCGGAACTGCTCGAAGAGAAGATTACTGCGGCGCTGCATCCCAAGTCCTTCGCGGTGTATTTCCGGGGGCAGTCCGAACTTCTCGCGATTCATGGGGGCCACGCGCCGGCGGGACTCGAATCGCTCTCCCCGGAAACGATCTCCGAGCGCTCCTGGGAGGTGCTGCGAAAACTGGCGGCGACGCGCAAGCCCTGGGACGTGCCTCCGATGGACGCAGGCGGCGCCGCAGCTCTGAACCCCGGAGGCGACGCGACGCGCCCCTTTGGTGGACTGGCCATGCTCGAGCCCGATTGCCTGGTGCCCATCAGCGGCGTGTTCCGCGCGGAAACCACGGGCCAAGCCGGCCTGGAGGGCGTGCATCTTCTGGGTCTGCTCTCGCTGGGGCAGCGACTCTCCGATGAGCCGTACTCAAACGAGGATCTGAAACTGCTCGAAGGCGTGGCCACCCAGGCGGGGCTGGCCCTGGAGAGCATCGGACTGGCCGAAGACATTGCGCGGCGCATGGAACGCGAGCGCAAAGCCACCACTGAAATTCAAATCGCCAAGGAAGTGCAGTCGAAGCTGTTTCCGCAAACTTCGCCGCCGCTCCAGACGCTGGACTACGTGGGCCGCTGCATTCAGGCGCGCACGGTGGGCGGCGACTATTACGATTTTCTGGCGGTGGGCGAGGGACGCGTGGCCCTGGTGCTGGCCGACGTCGCCGGGAAGGGAATCTCCGCCGCGCTGCTGATGGCCCATTTGCAGGCCAGCCTGCGCAGCCAGGCCGGACTGGTGCAGCTCGATCCGCAGCGGCTGCTCACCGAGGTGAACCGCTTGTTCCTGCAGGCCACATTCAGCGAGCGCTTCGCCACGGTGTTCATGGGCGTGTACGAGGATGCGTCGCGCACGCTGCGCTGGGTGAACTGCGGGCACAATCCGCCGTATCTGCTGCGCGGCGACGGCACGGTGGAAAAACTCGATTCCACGGCGCTGGTGCTGGGCCTGGTGGAGCCGTGGGAATGTGAGTTGCGGGAGGCGAAGATTGAGCCCGGCGATACTCTGGTGATTTACTCCGACGGCGTCACCGATGCGACCAGCGACGACGGAGTAATGTTCGAGGATCATCGCCTGCGCGAAACGCTCATCCAAACCGTGGAACAGCCAATTCAGGAAATGCTCGAAAGCGTGATCCGGATCGTGCAAACCTTCAGCGGAACGGAAGCCGAGGACGATATCACCCTGCTCATCGCGCGCGGGCGCTAGCGCCACTTGCCCGCCGCGCGGCTCCGTGAAAGTATTCCGCGCCGTGTCCGGGAAGCCTGCATTCCCTATCGTCCGCTGGGCGGCGCTGGCCTGGCTGCTGCTCTGGGTTCCCGTGTACTGGCGTGCCTGGGGTTGGCACAACTTCCTGCTCTTCTGCGATGTCTCCGTAGCGCTTGCCTGCATTGGAATCTGGCGGGGCAGCGCGCTGCTGCTTTCCAGCCAGGCGGTGGGCGCAATCCTGCCGAATCTGCTGTGGACCGTGGATGCCGGATGGCGGCTGATGCTGGGCCGGCATCTGTTCGGCGGCACCGAGTACATGTGGGACGCCGCCTATCCGCTATGGATTCGGCTGCTGTCGCTGTTTCATGTGGTCTGGCCGCCGCTGCTCCTCTGGGCGGTGCGCCGTACCGGCTACGACCCCAGAGGGTTGTGGCTGCAGTCTGGAATCGCTGCGGGGCTGCTGATTGTTTGCAGAATTGTGGAAGGGGCGCTTGGCATCGGCAAGAACTTGAATTTTGTCTTGCAGGATCCGCTGCTGCACCGGACCTGGGGACCGCCGCCAGTTCACATCGCCGTGCTGTTGGTGGTGCTCATCGGAGCGATCTACTTCCCCACCCACCTCTGGCTGCGGCGCATCGCGCCTCCCGGCGTCCGCGGAGCCCGGCCGATTTCTGCCCGGGCTAGTTGACCCAGCGGCTGCCTGCGGTTGCCGCTTGCTCGCGCCGGAGGGCTTCCGCCACTTCGCGAATCGCGTGGACCACCAGTTCCGGCTGGTCCAGGTGGATCCAGTGTCCGCTCTTCGCCGCCAGCAGATGTTTGCCGCGGGAGGAAAGCCGGGCCACGCCTTCCTGAGCGACAACTTCCAGCGGGTGCGCATTGCCTTTGGTCAGCACCACGAGCGGCAGGGGGTCCAGAGAGACGGAAGCGGCAGCCTGCTCCGAGCTTTCGGCCAGGTGACGCAGGTGCGATGCCATGGAGCGGAAGCACTTGGGCAGGCACCACAGCGCTGCGACCTCCGGCCAAAGCTCCCGCGGCAGCTTCTGTACTTCACCCACAACCCGCCCGGTGGCACTGGACACGCCGCTACCCAATCCTCGCACGAAGAGCCGGGGGAACCACGTCCGCCCGCGAGTGAGCAGCGTCACGCAGAAACGCACCACGCCCAGCCGCGCCAGCAGCGCGCCGAGCATCGAAAACAGCGCGCCGCCCTGCAGGATGCGCTGCCGTTCGCGGGAAGGGTTGCGCCACTCCTCGGGATGCAGCGCATCCACCAGAACCATGCCGGCAACGTTCTCCGGGAACTGATGCGCATAAAGCCGTGCCACGCACCCGCCGAAGGAATGGCCGACCAGAATGTACGGCGGTTCGGCTCCGGTGGCGCGCAACAGCGCATCCAGTTCCTTCACGCTCTGCGCGCAGGTGCGGGGATACGCGCTGGCGTCGCTCCAGCCCAGGCCGGCGCGGTCGTAGCTGATGACCCGCGCAAACTGGGCCACGGCCGGCTGGACCTTGCTCCAGCTCAGCGACGAGGCGGCGATGCCGGCTTCGAGCACCACCGTGGGCCAGCCCTGGCCTGTTTCATGCACGTGCAGGCTGCAGCCATTCGTCCTCACCATCCGGCCCGGCGGAGGGAACAGGCGGCGGTCGCGTGCCGTGCCCGCCCATTGAAAGAGCGCGCCGGCCAGAACGATGGCACACACAACGCCGCCGATGGCAAGGAGCACGCCGGTAGCCTCGCGATTCCGTCAGATAGGATGAGCGGCCGCGACCGCAGGTTGACCTGGTTCAGTAAATCAGTTGTCCCTTGTAGGTCATCTTCTCCGGCTTGAACTCGACGTACACGCGGGAGGTGCCGGCTCCGGTTGTGGTGCCGCGCTGGTTGGTCTCCTGCTCGCCCACACCGGGATGCATGAATTCGATCTGCATAACCTTGGTGTTCGGCGTGACAATTTCTTCGCCGTTCACCACGCGGGGAAACACCGCTTCAAATTCATACGCGCCGCCGCGCGGAGCAGTGAAGCGCACCGGGGCAATCCGTTCCTTGCCGACCAGTAAGTTGAGTCCCACCGGCGCGCTGCCTTCCGGAAAAGACTGCCAGAACTCATTCATCTGCTTCTCGTAGAACTGCACGTTGCTCCAGAAGCTGACGTTCACGACGATGACGTCTCCATAGGCGCGGGCGAAGTACCGTTCCGCGCCCTCATCCATGGCTTTCTTATCGGCTTCGGACATTTTGTCGTACTTGCGGTTAATCTGCGCCAGCCGGACCACTGCCTGCCGGACCGGCAACGCGGAGCGAAGCTGCACCGCGTAATACACGCGCGGCTCGGTTTCGCGCCCGGTACCCTCGCTCGAGCCGCCCACTTCGCCGCGCCGGACTTCGCCGTGCGACCACGTCTTGGCCCAGGGGGAATCTTCCAGCATTTTCTTGGCGTCATCCTTGGACCATTGCCGCCAATCCTTCTTTTCCCAGAATTGCGCGCGGGTGGAGAGAGTTCCCGCGGTCAGCGCAAAAAACAGTACAAGGGCGATCCTCGTCTTCATGTTTCTCCTTCCGTCAATCCACCACTGTCATGCAAGAAAGCTAATGCGAGGCCGGAGCGGTGTCAACTGTCTTTCCCTCGATTTACGGGGCAGTTTCCGGCAGGGAAAGGTAATGTCATAATCTCGTCTCTCGAGGAGGCTGCCGATGAAGGAAAAGCGACTGGCGCTGCTAACGCTTGCGGCACTATTCAGCGCCGGCCTGTTCGCGGCGCACGCGCGCCCGCAAGCCCCGGCTAAACAGCCCAGTGCCAAGCCCGGAATTAACGATACCTGGAAGAGCGACAACATCGAGCCGCTGGTCGGCATGCTGGAAACCGAGAGCCGGGAGATTTTCCATGAACGGGAGAATCTGGCGGGCATCGTCGGCGTGCGGCCCGGCTCTGCCGTGGCCGATGTCGGCGCGGGCTCCGGGTTCATGACGCTGCTCTTCGCCAGGCAGGCCGGGCCTTCCGGCAAGGTGTATGCCGTGGATATCAACGCCAAGCTGCTGGAGCGCGTGCAGTCGCTGGCCCGGCAGCAGGGGCTGGCCAACGTCCAGTCGGTGCTGGCCAAGGACGATTCCGCCGAACTGCCTCCGAATTCCGTGGACCTGGTCTTCATCTGCGACACCTATCACCACTTCGAGTATCCGCTGAGCACGCTGCGCTCCCTGCACCGCGCGCTTCGTCCCGGAGGACAGATGGTGATTGTGGATTTCAAGCGCGAGCCCGGCGTCACCTCCGAACGTATGATGGAGCACGTTCGCGCCGGAGAAGAGGTCTTCACCAGGGAAATCACCAGCGCCGGCTTTGAGCTCACCAACATCCACAACGCTGCCTGGCTCAAGGAGAACTACATCCTTCGCTTCCGGAAACTGGAGAAGCCGAACTAGAACGGCCGGGACAACCACGCCGCAAAAGGGACCGGCTGCGGAAACCAGGCTGCGCCATTTCACCGGCGCAGCTTTTTGCGGTAGCATCGCCGCGTTTTCTCAATGCTCGTGGTGTGGTAGCGCATTGCGGAGGACCCATGGCCAGGAAAAGCGACCGCACCGTTGCCGGAGTCAGTGAGGCCGCGGTGAAAGCCAAGACGGGGCGGAGTTGGAAGGATTGGTTTGCGCTGCTGGATAAGGCCGGCGCGAAGAAGATGCCGCACAAAGAGATCGCCTCGATGCTGGCAAAAAAGCACAAGTGCCCGTCGTGGTGGAGCCAGACGATTACCGTTGGATATGAGCGGGCTCGCGGCTTGCGCGCGATGTACCAGCACGCCGACGGCTTTACCGCCAACATCAGCAAAACCGTTGCCGCCCCGCTCCGTGACCTGTACGAGGCGTGGGAAGACGCGGCGCTGCGGGAATCCTGGCTGGGCAAGCACGCCTTGACGATCCGCAAAGCGACCGCCCGCAAGCGCATGCGCATCACCTGGTCGGACGGCAAAACGAGCGTTGATGCCCATTTCCTTGCCAAGGGCCGGCGCAGGAGCCTGGTGGCCGTTGAGCACTCCAGGCTGGCAAACGCCAGAGCGGTGGCAGGCAGCAAGGCGCTGTGGTCACAGGCTCTGCAGCAGATGAAGTCCCAGCTCGAACGCTAAACTCCTGCAAAAGCGCTCGCACGCCAGCGGTTTGGCTGATACTCTCTAGCGCCGGGCGCGTTTTTTCTTCAGTTTCGAGGGAAACTCCAGTGTCCAGAAAACTCGTGGTGTCATTTTGCGCCGTGTTGCTTGCGGTGTCGCTGGTGGTCCCCGTGCCGCTGCAGGCGCAGAACGCGGAGCCGCCCAAACGCGCTCGCCTCGGCCTGGCGCTCAGCGGCGGCAGCGCCCTGGCATTGGCCCACATCGGCGTGATCAAGTGGCTTGAGGAGAATCGCATCCCGGTGGAGTACATCGCCGGCACCAGCATGGGCGGACTGGTGAGCGGCTTGTATGCCAGCGGAATGGATTCGAAGGAAATGCAGGACTACGTCAGCGGAGTCAACTGGCAGGAAGTGTTCATCTCCGGCGTTCCCTACGGCCAGAAAACCTTCCGCCGCAAGGAAGACCTGCGCGATTACCCGAATCGTTTCGAGCTGGGATTGCACAAAGGGCTGGAAGTGCCGTTTAGCCTCAACCCCGGGCAGGGCGTGAACCTGGTGGTCAGCCGCGTGGCTGCGCCCTACAGCGAAATGAAGAGCTTCGACGACATGCCCACGCCCTTTCGCGCCGTGGCTACTGACCTGGTCAGCGGAAACAAGGTCGTCTATGACAAGGGTGACCTGTTCGACGCCATGCGGGCCACCATGTCCATTCCGGCCTATTTTGCTCCGGTCAGGCAAGGCAAGCGCGTGATGGTGGACGGCGGGACGTTACAGAACATTCCAGTGGAAGCCGTGAAGGACATGGGGGCAGACACCATTGTGGCCGTCGAGTTGAACGACACGATGCTCAAGCCCTACGAGCCGACCTCGCTCATCAACGTCCTCGGGCGAACCATGGCGGTCATGATTATCTCCAATGAGATGCGCAGCCTGGCCCAGGCCAATCTGATTCTGTCGCCCGATTTGAAGGGCCTCGACTCTTTCGACTTCACTGCGGCAGAGGAATTCATCAAGCGCGGCTACGCTGCCGCGGAAAAGCAGGCGCAGTTGCTCCGGAGTTTCGCGGTATCCGAACAGGAATGGCAACAGTACCTGGAAAACCGCAAGGCCAAGCGCCGCTCGCAGGTCATCACGCCCAAGTTCATTCAGGTGGAAGGCGCCGTGCCCGGCTCGAACGAGCGAATCCTGGCGCGCCTGGGACGGTTCATGGGTGAGCCCGTGGATGCCGCCGCGCTCGACAATACGCTGACGCGAGTCGCGGGCGCCGGCCGCTATGACTCCTCCGACTATCGCTACGTGCAGCGCGGCGGCGAGGATGGCCTGGTGGTGAACCTGCACCGCAAGACCTACGGCCCGCCGGTGTTGAACACCGTGCTGGACGTGGATGGCTCGGACATCTACGACGTGGTGTTCGGAATCGGCGGACGCGTCACGTTTTTTGATTTTGGCGGCTACAACTCCGAATGGCGCACCGATTTCAACCTGGGGTACAGGAATATCCTGAACTCCGAGTATTATTGGCGCATCAACGCCTCCCGATTCTTCATCGCCCCGCGCGGCTACCTGGATTATTCGCGGCAGCCGCTCTATCAAGGCAACCAGCGCGTTGCCGACTACCGGATCAAGAGGCAAGGTGGCGGAATGGACGTTGGGCTTCTTGCCGGGCGCTCCAATGAGTTCCGCTTCGGTCTCGACGCCAGCCACGTGGAAGCGTTCGCATCCACCGGCGCCACCACGCTCCCGCGCGGCGATGGGGCGTTCCAGCTCATCCGGGGGAAATGGCAACTCAACGCCATGGACGAGCCGATCATCCCGCACAACGGCGCGCGCATAACGGTGCAGGGCAGCCTGGTTTTTGACACGCCGGATGGCCTGCCCAGCCACTATCCCATCGCCGAGTCGCGGATTGTGCTGGCGCGCGAGTTCTCCCGCCGGCATATTTTCATTATGAGCCTGGCCGGAGGCACAACGGCCGGCCACGATACGGCGCTGCCGGCGTTTACGCTGGGCGGTCCGCTAAGGCTCACCGCGCTGGCGCGCGATCAATTCTTCGGAAACAACTACTATTACAGCGGCTTTGCCTACCTGCGCTCGCTCACCAACGCGCAACTTTCACTCTTCGGGCGTCCTTACCTGACCTTTGCGTATGAACTGGGAAATGCGTTCAACGACATTCGCGACGCCAATCCCTACAACAATGCCGTGGTCGGCGTCACGGTGGAGACTCCCTTCGGAGGCTTGCTGGTTGGCGGGGCCTTTGGCGAACAGGGAAACCACAAGTTCTTCTTCCGCATCGGCAGGCTGTTTTAGCTGGCGTCCGGGAAACGAAAAACCGCGTGGAGGCGAAATCGCTTCCACGCGGCTTTGTTTGCGGCAGATCAGTAGCGGCCGACGCTGACCTCAAACCGCGCGCGGCACCCGCGATTCACCCAGACCGCTCTGCGGTTGGAGCTTACGCCCCAGGAACTGCCCCGGTTGCAGGGCGCGCTGCTCATCTGGTCGGCAAGGCGAATGTCGCGTATTTCCCCATTCGCGGCGCACTCCCGATAGCCATTGTTGTTCGATTCACAGGTAATCCGCTGGTTGTAGCCGCTGCCCGGGCCGCCACCGCCGGAATGACCTCCTCCACCGCCGAATCCGCGAAACTCGAACTCGCCGCGGCAGCCGTTGTCCACCCAGATGCCGGTGTTGCTCCAGCCCCAGTTGCTGCCCTGGGTGCAACGCGCGTTGCTCAACTGGCGCACCAGGCGGACATCGCCGCGGACGCTGGCCGAGCAGAACTGCCGCCGCCCATCGTTGGATTCGCAGCGCATGGTTTGCAGGCCGCCGCCGCCCGGGTAGCCGCCGCCTCCGCCGGAGCGCACGTCAAACTCGAAGTCGGCGCGGCAGCCGTTCCAGACGGTGATTCCGTCCCGCCGCCAGCGCCAGTTCTGCCCTTCGACGCAGCGTCTGTCGCTGATCTGCCGCGAGATTCTGACGTTACCGGCGATCTGCGCGGAGCAGAACTGCTCCCGGTTATCCATGGATTCGCACTTGATGCGATCCCGCTCTTGCGGCGCGGGCGTGGCGGAAGCCACATTCCGCCCGGGGTTGGAAGCAAGCAAACCGATAAGCGCCAGAGCAAGCGTACCCAGCAACATTCGCAGTCTCATATGCAACGCGTCCTCCCGAGTCCGTTAGATGCAGGTTTGAGCGCCCCGTGCTGCAGTGCGCTCCTAAGCCTCAGAAGCGAATTTAGGACCTTCTTTTTCATTCCGCCGGTTGAAAAGATCGGCCAGGCGCTCGTGCAAACCCTCCACCGCCCGGTACAGCTCGACCAGCCCTTTGTCGTAGATGTCCATTTCAGCGGCGTCCAGATCATGGGAAAGATCCAGTGCGATCTGTTTGCCGCGCACAATCCGTTCCGAAAGCAGGATGGGAATCACCGAGTAGGGATCGCCGCTGCCCTGTCGCAGTTCAATCCACTGCTGCATGGCCCAGGCCGTGGTGCGGATGTAGTCCACCGCCTTGCGGAATTCCTTCAGAACGCGGGTATCAATTTCGCCGGATTTCTCGCCGGACTTGAGCAGCGGTTCGAGTTCCTTCAGGTAGTTGGTCGCCATCTCAATGCGGCCAGTGAGCTTCTCCTGCGGGCCGAGGTCTGGGAGACTCATCGCACTCCTCAATTCGTGGTGCCACAAGTGGCTGATAGCGTATGCGCCTGGCGCGCCACTTTCCAGTGCAGTTTTCCAAACACCTGTGCAAGAAACCAACCCCGGCGCTACTCTCCGGGCCGGCGTTCCATTCTCATCTTCATGCCGTACCTGGTGCGCAGGGTGATGAGGGGTTGCGGCTCCACCACTTGCGCCGGATCCATGCGCAGTTTCCAGCGTTGCGCCACGGTGGCCAGCACCAGGATGCTCTCCATCCACGCAAATCCCTCGCCGATGCAGCGGCGCAATCCCAGCCCGAAGGGCAGATATGCGAACCTGGGGATGGCCGCTTTGCCTTCGGCAGCGAAACGCTCCGGACGAAAGGCCAGCGGCTCCGCGAAGAAGCGCGCGTCCCGGTGCAGGATGTACTGGCTGGCCAGAATCGTCGTTTTGCGCGGCAGGTGATACGGCCCCAGCGCAAAATCCTGCGTTGCCACGCGACCCATGGCCCACGCCGGCGGGTACAGGCGCATGGACTCCGCCAGCACCATCTCCGTGTACGAAAGCCGCGCCACGTCTTCGGGCGCCGGCAGGCGGCCGCCCAGCACACTGTCCACTTCGGCGTGGAGCTTCGCTTCGGCGTCCGGATTCTGTGAGAGCAGATAGAACGTCCAGGTCAGGCCATTGGCAACGGTTTCGTAACCGGCCAGAAATATCGTGAGCACCTGATCGCGGAGGGCTTCCCGATCGAAGGGGACCTGGGATTCCAGCATCATGGCCAGCAGGTCGTCGTGCCCTTCCGGCGTGGCGCGGCGCTCGTCAATCAGCCGGCCTACCACCTCGTCCAGCCGCTTTTTTGCCGGGCGAAACCGGCGCAACCCCGGCACAGGAAGATTGACCAGCGCTTCGATTCCGGGCAGCGCGACCAGCGCATGGTACAGCCGCATAATCTCATTGAGGGCTTCGGTGGCCCGGCCAACATCGCGGCCCAGGTCGGCGCTGAACAGCGTTCGTGCCACAACGTCCAGGGTCAGGCGCATCATTTCCTGCGAAACGTCAATCGTCTCCCCGTGCCGCCACTGTTCGCGATACGCCGCGGCCCGCTCGACCATGGTGGCCGCGTAGCCGGCGATGCGTTGTTTGTGAAAGGCGGGCAGGGCGGCGGCGCGCTGGCGGCGGTGCTCGGCGCCCTCCGCGGTGATCATCCCTTCGCCCAGCACCATCTTGGACCGCTGCTGGGTGCGCTCCTTGATAAACTTGTCCTGCTGGGCGACGAAAACTTCGTAGATGTACTCCGGCTCGTTCACGAAAACGATGTTGGCCGGGCCGATGCGGTAGTGGGCGATGTTGCCGTACCGCCGCACCAGGAACTGAAACAACTCGATGGGGTTTTGCGGCTTGAATTTGCGGAAGGCAAACCAGACGAGGTTGCGTTCCAGGCCCGGCGGGAAATTGTACGCCGCGCCATGGCCCCGCCATGATGAACCGTTCCGGATTTCAGCGGCCTGCGAACTCACGCCTGCTCCTGGCAACGCGGTTCCGATGGTAGGAGCAGCCCGCCGGGCAAGTCAAACGCCCGGAGTGCGATTTCGATTACAATCTTCGCCGGTTTTGAATTCCGGGAATCACGCATGACCACGAGGCCGCTGGCATTGGTCGCGCTCGCGCTCCTGGCGGCCGCGCTGGCCGCCCCGGTCTGGCTGGTGGAGTTCCCGCCGCTGCTCGATTATCCGAATCACCTGGCGGGCAGCTTCGTGCTGGCGCACATCCATGACCCGCAGTATCGCTTCGCAGAGTGGTACCGCGCGGATTGGGATCTGTACCCGTACGTGACCATGGATGCGGTCCTGGTGCTTCTGCAGCGCGTCTTCCCGGTCGAAGTTGCCGGGAAGCTCTTCCTGAGCCTGACGCTGTGCTCTTTGCCGTGTGGCGCCTTTGTGTTTTTGCGGGAGGCCAACCCCGGCAACGAATGGCTGGCGCTGTGCACCCTGCCGGTGGCCGTCAATTCGTTCTTCCTGCTGGGCTATCTGAGTTTCTGCCTGAGCATCGGATTGTGCTTTTGCGCGCTCGGATGGTGGCTGCGCTACCTGAAGCGCCCGAGCGTGCCAGGCTGGTGCGTGCTTCTGCTGTGCTTCCGGCTGGTTTACCTGACCCACGTGTTTTCGCTGGGAATCGCGGGCA
>Ga0187894_10004910_pt1 | contig 14004 bp, 16 predicted proteins | sample GBC1701081metaG_FD_136650 | JGI IMG/M metagenome (GOLD analysis project Ga0187894, IMG submission 136650) | White microbial mat communities from a lava cave in the Kipuka Kanohina Cave System on the Island of Hawaii, USA - GBC170108-1 metaG ...
ACATGCGGATCAAGACGCCGATATGGGCGCTCGGGTCGCTGGGCGCGGCACTGCTGATCGCGGGAGCGGCCGTGGGGGTCAAAGAGATGATGACCCAGCGCACGTACGATCGCGCGCCGTTGGTAACCCCCGACGACCAGCGGTACCTGGACCGGGTGGCGGCGCACGGACGCACGCTGGCGACCTACGCCAACGTCTTTTACGGCGTGGGCGCGGTGAGTCTCATCGCCGCGGGGGCTCTCGCTTATCTGGACGTGCGTCCCTTCCGCGAGCGTCAGGCGCCCCGCGCCGCGGTGTGGTTTCACGTGGCGCCGGAGGCGGGCGCGATGGCGGCGCGCGCCACCGTCGACGTCGCCGTGCGGTTCTAGTCCCCAGGGGACTAGCGGCCGGACGGCTACTTCGGCGCTTGGCCGAGCTTGGCCGTGTCCACGACGCGTACGCCGGCGGGCGGCGTCCATCGGAAGATCGAGTCCGGGATCTTCGTGTTGACCTTCACGTCGCTGAAGACGAGGTTGTTGGTGTTGCCCTGCGCGTCCACCACGACGCTCTCGCGCACGTGGAACTCGCGGGAGTCGACCACGAACAAGATGGCCTTCACTTGCCCCTGGGGCTGCTTTGGCCGCAACGAAAGGACATAGTCGCCGGGGGTGCCGTGGCCACCCGCGGTCGCGAACGTCACCTCGAACTCGTCGCTGAGCTTGCCTTTGCCGGTCAGAAAGGCCAGCGCCGCGGGAAGCTGAGAGCCCTTGAGGCTCTGCTTGAAGGCTTGCTTGTCCTCGGGCTCGTACAGCCAGAGCAGCTCGCCGTCGGCCAGGTACATCTTTTTCTCGGGCTTGTCGTAGTTCCAGCGCATCCGCCCGGGCTTCTTCAGCAGCACCTCGCCCGAGGACGATGAGGTTCGGTTGTAGGCCACGTTGGTCAGCGTCTGGCTGAACACGGCGCGAAAGTCCTGCGCGGTGTCGTAGCGCTTCTGCACCCGTTCGACGACGGCCCTGATGTCCATCCGGGGGACGGCTGCCGCCGCCGCGGGCGCCGTGGCAGCGGCCTGCGCCGAAACGACAAACAGGATTGAGGCTGACATGGGAAACATGACTGATCCTAATGAATCAGACGCGTCGGGGCGACCTTCAATTCGACGGTCAGCGGCCTTGCCACAGCCGAAGCCGCAGGCTCACGAGATCCCGCGCGACGCCGGCGATGGCGCGCAGTGCCGTGCTCTTGCTGGCGCCCGCCCGACGCGGGCGGCACTCGATGGTCACGACGGCGTGCGGCTCGCCGGCGCGCAGCAGGCGGATGGGGAATTCGAAATTGAGAAAGAACGTGTCGGGGACCAGCAGGTCCGCGTCGAACAGCTCGCGGCGAAACAGGTACGGGCCGTCCGAGCGGAGCGCCACGCCATGGACCGCGCGGACCAGCGCGCGCACCGCGGCCGAGAGCAGCGTGCGATGCCAGCCGTCGTCGCGCGCCCGGTACACCGAAAACACGACACGCAGCTTGCGACGCGCCGCCTCGGCGCCCAGGGCGTCGAGCTCATGCGGGGCGATCTGGCCGTCGCACGGGAGGAAGGTCACCCAGGGAAGCGTCGCCGCGCGCACGCCGGTCTTGAGGGCCGCGCCAATGCCGCGGTTGCGGTCGTGGGTGATGACGCGGGCGCTGGCGTCGCCCGCGATGACATCGCGCGCCGCGTGTCCCGTGCCGTCACGGCTGCCGTCGTCGACGAACAACAGCTGGTAGGGCGCGCCGCGGGCGCGCAACCAGCCCAGGATCGCCCCCAGGACCGGGGCGACGTTGGCCTCTTCATCGTAGGCGAAGACCACCAGCGACAGCGGAAATGGCGACGGCGGGAGCGGCGGGGGTGACGGAGGCGGATTCACGGGCGGTGGCGCAGCACGCGCGCGGGAACGCCGGCCACCACGGTGTACGCGGGGATGTCGGCGGTCACCACCGCCCCCGCGCCCACGATGGCGCCCCGCCCGATCGTGATCCCGGGCAGCAGGATGGCCCCGATGCCCACGTCGGCGTCATCCTCGACGACCACGGGGGCCACCGTCACCGGCGACCGCAGCACCGCCGTGTCGCGGCCGGCCTCGACGTGTTGCGAGGTCAGGATCTTGACCGCCGGGCCGATGCCGACGTTCGCTCCGATGGTGATCCCGCCGGCGGCGTGCAAGAAGCACTGCTGCCCAATCCACGTGCCGTCGCCCACGCGCAGCTCGTTCTGGTGGTAGCCCTTCAGGATCGTCTGGTGGCCGACATAAACGTTCCGACCGAGCGTGACGTTCTCAGGGTGAAACACCAGCACGCCGGGCTCGATCACGCAGTCTGGCCCCAGCCCCCGGAGCTGCGACGAATCGAAGCCGCCGGTGCCGTGGGTTCTGTGCAGCTTGTCCATGCGCCCGGCGCGGGAGTATATCGGTCCCGTGCCGCCCGCGCGCACCGTCGCGCTGCTGTTCGTCCTGTACGTCTGTCAGGGGATGCCTTATGGCTTCCAGGCGACGGCGCTGCCCATCTACTTGGCGGTCGCGGGGTATTCGCCGACGGCCATCGGCTTCTTGGGTGTCCTGAGCCTGCCGTGGGCGGCCAAGGCGCTGTGGGCGCCGCTGGTCGACCGCTATGGATCGCCGCGCTTCGGGCGGCGCAAGTCGTGGATCGTGCCGCTGCAACTCGGGCTGGCGCTGGCGTGTGGGGCAGCGGCCTTCGTACCGGCGCGGGAGGCGCTGGGCGTACTCCTCGCGCTCGTCCTGTTGATGAATCTGTTCGCGGCCACCCAAGACGTCGCCGTCGACGGGCTCGCCGTGGACCTCCTGGGGCGGCGCCAGCTCGGCGCGGGTAACGCGGCGCAGGTCATCGGCTACCGGGTGGGCATGCTGGTGTCGGGCGGGCTGCTGGTCGCGGCGACCGACACCATCGGCTGGTCGGGGCTGTTCCTTTCGATGGGCGCGCTGGTGGCGCTGGCCGCCGGCTTCGTGCTCGTCCACCGCGAGACGCCGACGCCCCAGGCCGAGACCACGACGGCGCCACCGGCGGCACGCCTTCGCTTGCGCGACATCGTCGCGACGCTGCTGGCCGCGATCCGTCTTCCCGGAGGCGTATCCCTGCTGGTCCTGATCGGTACCTACAAGATCGGCGAGTCGATGTCCGACGCGATGTGGAAGCTCTACCTCCTGCGCGCCGGCTGGTCTGCCCCTACCGTGGGGCTCTGGATGGGCACGTACGGCATCATCGCCGCGGTGGCCGGATCGCTCGCCGGCGGCGTCCTGGCCACCCGCGCGCCGCTGCCGCGCGCGCTGGCGCTGGCCGCCTTCCTGCGCGTGGTTCCCGTGACGGCGCAATGGCTGGTCTCGTTGGGCGCGCCAAGCGCGGCGGTCGTGCTCGGTGTGTCGCTGGCCGAGCACGTCTTCGGAGGGGCGCTGACCGTCGTGATGTTCGCGTTCATGATGTCGCGCGTGGACCGCCGCATCGGCGCCACCCATTTCACGCTCCTGGCCAGCGTCGAAATCCTCGGGAAGTCACCCGGCACCTGGGCGTCGGGCTTCATCGTCGAATCGACGGGATTCTCGACGCTCTTCGCGATCGGCGCGCTGCTGTCGGGCGCCTACGCGGTCCTCGTCTTGCTGCTTCAGCCCACCCAGCGGGCGCCGAGCGCGATCCCGAGCTGACCGGACCAGTAGAGCCCGAGGGTGATGGTCTGGGCGTGCGGGTAAACGCGGCCGAAGTGGATCCACGCCAGGTTGGCGTCCGAGAGATAGAAGAGAAAGGCTCCCCCCGCGATCGCGAAGGACGCGACCGGCTGCGCGACGCCGCCGATAGTGGAAACCGCGACGATGACCATCGCGGAAATCGCGGCGGCGTACGCCGCGACCGGCGCGCGCAAGCGATGCAAGCGTTTCCACAGTGAGCGCACCATCGTCACAGACGTCGCCGCCGCCACGGCGATCGCCGCGACGGTGGCGATCCCGGGGCGCGCCATGGTCAAGAACGCCAGCGTGTAGCAGACGTGCGCGAGCAGGAACGACGCGAGGCCCGTCAGGAACGCCCGCGGGCGCGCGTCCAGCAACGCCACGTCACCGACGAGGGAAAGCAGGATGCCGGCGGTCACCAACCACGCAAAGTGGCCGCGCGGCAGCAGCCCCTCGGTCGCGTCCAGGACCACGGGGAGCAGTGCCGCCGTCGCGGCAGGCTTGCAGAACAAAAGGACGCCACGCCGGCCCGTCTCCACGCCCCACAGCGCGCCGGCCACCAGCACGGTGAAGAGGGCGATGGCGACGGTGGTGGACATGCGGTCAAAGCGCGTCAGCGGCAGCCGAGCGCCACCGCCACGGCCGCACAAACCTGCTGGAGGCGTCGGGCGTCGAGCCTCCCCACCCACAGGCGAAGGTCGGACTGCGGCACCGTGTAGATGTGGTCCAAACTCACCGCCGAATCCGCCTTGAGACCGTCCGCGACGCCGACGCGAACCTCGCTGGGCAGACCGCGAATCGCGGTCGTGATGGGCGCGACGATGGCGGTGCGGAGAAAGCGGAGAGCGATCGGGCGCGACAGCACGAGCACCGGCCGGCGCTTGTCGGGAGACGCGAACCGGTAGAGCCAGATGTCGCCCCGGGCTACGTCTCGGGCCATTCCTGGCCCCTGAGAAACACGGCAAGCTCTTCGAACACCTCGTCCGCCTTGCCGCTGTACGCGCGCGCATATTCCGCGTCGACCTCGCGGCGCTTCTGGAGATCGAGGTACAGGCGGATCGATTGCTGGATCACCGCCGAACGCCCGTGCTTTCGAGCCTCGCGGCTCTTGTCGATCTCGGCCAGCAGATCCGCCGGGAGCGAGATTTGAACGCTACAGGCTTTCACCACTAGAAAATGCCCGATGAGTCATGATGGCGCAAGCCATCAGTCGCCGCGTGTCGAGCGAGAGGCCAGCGCCGTTCGCTACGGAGCGTAGGCGACCCGGATCTCGCGGGCCAGCACGGCGAAGCGCGGATCGGCGGTCCACATCCGGAAGCCTCCGACCAGGGCCGAGGCCAGCAGGTTCACGTCGATCCAGCCGACGCCTCGCCCGGAGAGCCTTCGCGCCCGCACGAGCTCCACGACTTCCAGGCAGGGGATGGTGCTGGCTCGGTTCATCTCGGCGTAGGCCTGAAGGAGGTTCTTTCGTACGCCACCCAGATCGCCGAGGAGCAGCTCGCCGAAGACCATGTCGTGCCCGACCACCTCGTCGCGGCTGAGAAGCTCGTCGAGCCCGCTGGCGTACGGCTCGCGGCCCGCAAGAAAGCGAATCCAGACCGATGTGTCCACGAGGACCATCACGCGGCTCGGTGTCTTCTGGCGTGCTCCCTCCGGCGGGGCACGCCCCGAGCGCCGGGGTCGGCGCCGCGCAGCGCCCGCAACCGCTCATAGGCGGAGTGCCGGACCAACGCCTCGAGGCCGAGGCGAACGGTGTCGGTATCGGTCTTGGCGTGGCAAGCGACCTTCGCCTGCGCCAGGAGCTGCCCGTCGATGTGCAAGGTCTTCTTCATACATATAAATATACCGTACAAGGATGGTCGATTACGCCATCTCGCGCGCAGGCCGCCGCCGCCACAGCCGGGCCGTGACGTGCTAGCGTCGCGCGCGCGATGAACCTGGCGGCCACCCTGCGCGGGACGACGTACCGCTTTCGCGACGTGCGCGACGTCATGGCCAAGGCGAATGAGGCGAAGTCCGGCGATCAGCTCGCGGGGCTGGCGGCGGGCTCGGTGTCCGAACGCGTGGCCGCCAAGCGCGTCTTGGCCGAGCTGACCCTCGAGGACCTGTACGAAAATCCCGCCGTGCCACCCGAGAAGGACGCCGTCACGCGCCTCATCCTCGAAGACTTGCAACGACCGGTCTACGAGTCGCTGCGGTCGTGGACGGTGGCCCGCCTGCGCGAGCACGTGCTGGACGACGCGGTGACCGGGGCGGAGCTGCTGCGCCTGTCGCGCGGGCTGAGCAGCGAGATGATCGCGGCCTGCGCCAAGCTCATGAGCAACCTCGACCTCATCTATGCCGCCCGCAAGATCCGCGTCGTGGTCCACGCCACCAACACCGTGGGGTTGGAAGGCCGTCTTTCGGTGCGGCTGCAGCCAAACCATCCGTCAGATTCGGTGGAGGGCATCCTGGCGTCGACGCGCGAGGGGTTGTCCTTCGGCAGCGGCGATGCCGTCATCGGCGTGAACCCGGTCACCGACAGCCCCGAGCAGACCGCCGCCATCCTGAACGCCGTGGGCGACTTCATGCGCCAGTGGCGCATCCCCACCCAGAGCTGCTGCCTGGCTCACGTCACCACCCAGATGAAGGCTCTGGAGGCGGGAGCGCAGGTCGGCCTGATGTTCCAGTCCATCGCCGGCACGGAGAAGGCGCTGCGCAGCTTCGGCGTGACCTTATCGCTGCTCGACCAGGCTCACGACATGACCCGGAAGCTCGGACAGTGCGCCGGGCCCAACGTCATGTACTTCGAGACCGGCCAGGGTTCGGCCCTGTCCGCCGACGCCCACGAGGGTGTGGATCAGATGACGCTGGAGGCGCGCAACTACGGATTGGCGCGCCACTACCAGCCGTTCCTGGTCAACACCGTCGTCGGATTCATCGGCCCCGAATACCTGTACGACGCGCGTCAGATCACGCGCGCCGGCCTGGAAGACCACTTCATGGGCAAGCTGCACGGCATCTCCATGGGCTGCGACGCTTGCTATACGAATCACGCCGACGCGGATCAGAACGACCTGGAGAACCTGGAAGTGCTGCTGGCCACCGCCGGGGTCAGCTTCTTCATGGGCCTGCCCATGGGCGACGACGTCATGCTCAACTACCAGTCGACTTCATTCCACGACGACGCGGCCTTGCGCCAGCTTCTGGGGCTGCGCCCGGCGCCAGAGTTCGAAGCCTGGCTGGAGGAGATGGGCATCATGGCGCATGGCAAGCTGACCGCCCGGGCGGGCGACGCGAGCGTCTTCGGATGATCGCGGAGCGGCGCGGCCGGGTGCGTCCTGATCTGGCGGCGGCGGTCGTCGCCGCGGCGGCAGCGCTGGTGGGGTGCGCGTCCGACTCGCCGCCGCCTCCGCCTCGTAGAGCCACGGCGCCGCCGCGAAGGGCGCCCGCACCGCCGGACGACGCGGCTTTGCGGGCTGCCGCGGAGAAGGAAGCCGTGGCGGTGACGAGACAGCACGGCCTGGACCCCAGCGACGTGCACTGGGCGCCCAGCCGCAAGCGGTTCGCGCTGGTCGTACCGCCACCGCCGGCGTCCGCGGGGCAAACGGACACGGCCGGGGCGGCGTCCATCCTGGTCCACCCGGGGCCAGGTGCCGTGCCCGTGAGCATCGCACCCGTGGGAACGCTGGCGCCCACCGAGCTCCGGTTCTTGGATGAAGATCGCCTCGTCTATCTGGCCCCGCCTCCACCCGTCGCGCCGGCCGTCACCGCCGCAACCACTACCGGACGCCGTCGCAAGAGGTCGGGGCAACGAGCGGCGCGCAAACTGCGCTCCTCCGCCGCCGCCCGCGGGGCGCCGCCGCCGTCCGCCGCCGCCAAGGCGGCCTATGTGATCCAGCCCATCGCCACCGGATCGCCGCCGCTTCTGTGCGAGGGCGACCGATTCGTGTGGACGGAGGGGCGCGACCACGTGGCGTGGGTGGGCGGTCCTGCGGGCAAGGAATTCGTCGGGGCCGACGGCGCGCAGGTGTATCCACGGCGCGGCCGCACCCGCACCACCGTGCAGGGTCTACCCGCCTGGTCGGCCGACGGACGCAGCCTGGCATTCATTGAAACCGGCGGCGGGCAAGCCCGCCTGGTGGTTTTGGTGGAGACGGATAACCCCAACGGAGACAGCACGTGGCCGCTGCCACCGACCGCCCTCCGCCCCGATCAGGCGGTGTTCTGGGCGGGGCCGGGCCGCCTGGTGGTGGGCGAGTCGCTCACCAAACCCGCCTTCGCCACGTCTTTCGAGCGTGAGCCGGCGGCGCAAGAGCCTGCCGCGGCCGCCGCGACCGCGCCTCCGGATGGGAGCCCCCCGTGATCGACCGCGCGAAGATCGAAGCCCTGGTCCGCGACGCCCTGGCGAAAGAGCTGGACCCCGAGCGGTCCCGGCGACGCGATGTGGAGTCGTCGGGGGCGCTGCTGCTGGCACCCGACCGGGGCGTCAACCTCCCGCAGCCTTACGATCCGCGCGCGATGCCGGCCATCCTGACCGCGACGCCCGCGCGGATCTCCGTCGGGCGGACGGGGCCGCGCTACCGAACCAACACTCTGCTGCGCTTCCGCGCCGATCACGCCGCCGCCAAGGACGCCGTGCTGTCCGAGGTCGACGGCGCGCTCATCCAGCGTCTGGGCTTACACGAGGTCAGCACGCGCGCGGGCGACAAGCCGACGTTTCTTCAGCGCCCCGACCTGGGACGCGCGCTTTCGGACGCCGCCCGGGACGACGTCGCGCGGCGGGCCGGCCGAGCTCCGAAGTTGGTCGTGATCTACGGCGACGGGCTGTCCGCCGCCGCCATCAACCAGCACCTCGCGGCCTTCCACGGCGCGCTGAAGCCGGCCCTCGACGCGCGCGGGATCACGAGCGCCCCGCCCTTCTTCGTCCGCTACGCGCGCGTCAAGGTGATGGACGAGATCGCCCGCATCACGAGCGCAGAGGCGGCGCTGTTCGTGTGCGGCGAGCGGCCGGGGCTCGGCTTCGCCGACTCTCTATCCGCCTACTACATCTACCAGCCGGCGGCCGGGGCGACCGACGCCGACCGCGAGGTGATCTCCAACATCAACCCGCGCGGCCGGCCTCCCGCCCAGGCGGCCGCCGACGTGGCCGAGGCGATCGCGCGCATCCTGCGCGACAAGAAATCCGGGGTCGTCCTGGCGCGATAGGCGCGGCGGCAAGGCACGACGGCGGTGAAACTCGACTTGAAGGCGGTCAAACCGCGGGCCCTCGCGGTCCGGACCATCGCCGACGCGACCCCCGCCCTGCGCGAGGTGCTGGGAATGGAAACCGCGCGCTCGGCGCTGGGGCTCATCACCGCGACGTCCGACGACGCGCTGTGGAGCGCACTGGACCAGGGTACGAAGGCCTCCCCGGCGGAGGTGGTGTACGCGAAGTCGTTCTACGCGGGCGCCGGTTATCCGTCGGGGCCGCTTTCCGGCGAGTGCATCGGCATCTATGCCGCCGACACTCCCGACGAGATCGACGCCGCGCTCGGGGCTTGCCTGGCGTACTTGGAGAGGGAGGCGTGGTTCTACGCCGCCGACGAGGCGGGGGCGCTGACCTTCTATCCGCACGTGATCACGGCGGCCGGCCGGTTCCTGGCGCCGCAAGCGAAGATCCTGCCCGGAGAGCCCATGGCCTATCTCATCGCGCCGCCTCTCGAATCGGTCGTCGGCGTCGACGCGGCCTGCAAGGCGGCCCGGGTCCGCATGACGAAATGGTTCGGGCCGCCGTCGGAGACCAACTATGGCGGCGCCTACCTGGTGGGCGAGCAACCGTCCTGCGAAGCGGCAGCGCGGGCCTTCGCCGCCGCCGTGCTGGACGTATCCCGAACGCCGCACGCCGGGCGGCAGCAGGCGCGCGGAGCGGGGGAAGACCTGGCAGCCCGTGGTGGAAGTCCGGACCGAGCCCTGGCCTCGTCGCGGCCGCCGGCCGCCGACGGCGCTGGCGCCCCGGCCCGCGCCGGCCGCTTCCAGTCGCTAGATACGGGCGAGCGGTTCGCGCGCAAGCCCGACCACCTCACCCACCTGGTCGACGACGCTTCCCTGGTGCGCAAGACGCATCCGCGGATCGTCCTGCGCGGCAAGATCGATCTCCTGCAGGCGGCGCTCCTGGATGCGCAAGGCGCCGCCGACGCGGAGGGCGCGTCCGCGCTGGTGGGCGAAGTCGGCGAGCTCCTGGAATTGTCGCGCGCGCTGATGGGCGCGGAGGTGACGGGCCGGCCGCTGCCCGAGCTGCGCCTGCTAGGCATGGGCGCGGATGCGGTGCGCGACGCCACCCACCATACCCACGAGCTCTACGGCGTTCCCTTCATGTATCCCCACGTCCGGCACGGCCCCGTGGTGGCGCGCCTGGGCCTGGCCCGCGCCATCGCCCGCGAGGCCGAGGTGGCGGCGTTGGCTGCCTTCGCCGCGGACACCGGCGGACCCACGGCCTCGCCCGCGCGGCCCGACCTCTGCCTGGCGCTCAATCGGATGTCGTCCGCGATCTACCTGCTGACGTGTAAATACGTCGCGGGCCGGTATCCGGGCGTGCGTCCCCCGCCCGGACCCACCCGCGGCTGGCGCCCACCGGAATAACCCGACGACGGCGCCCGCGTCTTCCGCGTTTCTGTCATCCGCGTAAACCCGCGGATAAACTGAGCCCGGAACCAAATCGGATGGCGTCGACCTCGATCGAAAAGCGCGAGCGGCTGGCGGAGATTCACGACGAAGAGATCCTGCCGCTCTACGGGCGCCGGTTCGGGCAGATGATGCTGCGGGCGCTGGCCCTGCCGGCGCCCGCTCATGTTCTCGAGGTGGGGTGCTCGACGGGACACCTGACGGTCGAAATCCTGCGCCGCCTGGATGGCGAGGGGCGCATCATCGCCATCGATTCCTCCGCGCCGCTGGTCGAGGCCGCCCGTGCCAAGCTGGCCGCAGAGCCAGACGGCAAGCGCGCCTTCTTCCGCAGCCAGCCGCTCTTCCCGAGGTTGGCCTTCGCGGACGACGTCTACGACAACGTGATCTCCAACCTGGTGTCCGGCGACGCCCCCGACCCGCCCGCCTTCATCCGCGAGCTGGCGCGCGTCGCGCGTCCGGGCGGCCAGGTGATCGTGACGCAGGCGCTCTCCGGAACCTGGGCCGAGCTGCTCGACATCTACCGCGAGGTTCTACAGAAGCACGACAAGCTCGCCGCGCTGCGGGCTCTCGACGACTACGCCGTCACGCTGCCTGAAGCCGACACCGTGGCGCGCGCGATGGAGGCGGCCGGGCTGATCGATGTGGCCGTCGAAGTCGAGCGCTGGGATCTGCTGTTTCGGAGCGCGCGCGAATTTTTCTTCGCTCCGGTCATCGAGCTCGGGCCGCTCGGCCGCTGGAAGGAGATCGCCGGCAAGGGCGACGAGATGCAGGACGTCTTCTACTTCATCAAGGAAGCCATCGACGCCTACTTCGGACGCAGCGCCTTCTCCGTCGGCGTGGTGGCTGGACGCATCAGCGGCCGCAAGCCATGACCGACGACGACGGCCGCGCGCAGGCGCGCTACCTGGACTTGGTCCGCGAGCTCCTGGAGCACGACCGCCGCTACTACCTGGAGATGGCGCCGACGATTCCCGACGCCGAGTACGACCGCCTGTACCGGCGGCTGCGCGACATGGAGGAGGCCCACCCGACCTGGGTGATCCCCGAGTCCCCGACCCAGCGCGTGGCGCCGCGGCCGGTGTCCAGCTTTTCGAAGGTCGTGCGGGACGTGCCGATGCTCTCACTGGACAACACGTACAACCCCGACGAGCTGCGCGCGTTCTACGATCGCGTGGTCAAGGGGCTGCACGGCGAGGCGCCCGCCTTCGTCATCGAGCCGAAAATCGACGGCATCGGCATCGAGCTTTCCTATCGGGACGGGCGTTTCGTGATGGGCGCCACCCGCGGCGACGGACGCGTGGGCGAGGACATCACCACCAACTTGCGCACGATCCGCTCGCTGCCGCCGGCGCTGCGCGAGGCCGTCACGATCACCGTGCGCGGCGAGGCCTACATGGACCGGGCCGTCTTCGCGGCGGTGAACGAAGAGCGCGTGCACGCTGGCGAAGCGCCGTGGAAGAACCCGCGCAACGCGGCCGGCGGCGGCCTCAAGCTGCTGGATCCCCGCGAGTGTGCCCGGCGGCCGCTGCGCGTGCTGTTCTACGAGCTGGTCGAGGGCGAGGCCCTGCGCCCGCTGCACTCGGCGGCGCTGGCGTGGATGCGCGAGCTGGGCCTGCCCATCTCGCCCGAAACGGCGCTGGTCTCGACGTGGGAGGAGCTGGCGGCCGCCGTGGCGGCCTGGGACGCGCGCCGGGCGGCGCTGGCCTACGAGGCCGACGGCGTGGTGGTGAAGGTCGACGCCTTCGCCCAGCGGCGCCTGCTGGGAGTCACCGCGAAATTTCCACGCTGGGCCATCGCGTACAAGTTTCCCGCGCGGCAAGGGCAGACGCGCGTGATCGGCATCGAGGTCAACGTGGGACGCACCGGCGCCGTCACGCCCGTGGCTCTGCTGGATCCGGTCGAGCTGTCGGGCACCACCGTCAAGCGCGCGTCGCTGTTCAACTGGGATCAGGTGCGGCGCCTGGACCTGCGGGTCGGCGATCAGGTCGTGGTGGAAAAAGCGGGCGAGATCATCCCTCAGGTGGTCAACGTGCTGGCCGACCTGCGCAAGGGCGACGAGACGGAGGCGGCGATCCCCACGACATGCCCGAGCTGCGCGTCCTCCCTCGTGCGTCGGGAAGGTGAGGTGGCGCTGCGCTGCGAGAACCGCGCGTGCCCCGAGCAGCGGTGGAAAGCCATCCAGTTCTTCACCGGCCGTGGCGCGATGAATATCGAAGGGATCGGCGAGGTGTTGGCCCAGCAGCTCGTGCGCACCGGAATCGTCGCCGACGCCGCCGAGCTCTATGGCCTGACGATGGAGAGCTTGCTCCCTCCGCCGGGATCGACGGCCCCGCGGATCGAGCGCATGGCGGTGAAGTCGGCGGAGAACCTGATGGCAAGCATCGCGCGCAGCCGCGAGACCGCCACCCTGTCGCGCCTGCTCATCGCGTTCGGCGTCCCCGACGTGGGCGGCGTGGCGGCGGGGGCCGTCGCGCGCCGCTTCCGCTCGCTGGAGGCGCTGGCCGCCACGCCCCCGGACGAGCTGCACGCGGCGCTCGCGGCCATCGATGGCGTCGGGCCGGTGATCGGCGGCTCGCTCGCCGCCTGGCTCGACGACGAGGGGAACCGGCGCCTGATAGCCCGGCTGCGCGAGCGCGGCGTCTCCCCGGTGGAGCCGGAAACGCGGCGTCTGAACCCGGACGGCCCGCTGGCGGGTAAGAAGGTGTGCGTCACCGGCAAGCTCGGGCGGCCGCGCAGCGAGATTCAGCGCGCCATCGAGGCGGCCGGCGGCCTCTTCATGACCTCCGTCGGAAAGAGCACCGATATCCTGGTGGCGGGCGCCGACGTGGGCAAGGCGAAGCTGGACGCCGCCCGCAAGCTCGGCACGACCATCGTCGACGAAGATGGACTCGCGCGGATCCTGGCGACCGGGAGCCGTACTTAGCGATCTGGAGCGCCGGCGTCGGGGGCGGTGCCGGCGTCCGCAGGGAGCTCTTGCTTGTAGCCGAACAAGGTCTGCTTCTCGCCCACGGGCGTGAGCTTCACCGAGACCTTGCCGTCGGTGAAGGTGTACGCGCGGGTGTGCACCGGCAGGTAGCCGTCGGCGCGCACCACCACGTCCAGCGGGCCGCTGTCGCGCGGGCGCTCGATCACCAGCGGGCGACGCGGACCGGCGATGACTCCCAGCAGCTTGCGGCCCCACATGACGCGCGCCTTCACCACCGGCACCGTCTGAAACACCAGCTTGACCTTCGACGCGGCCACGCCCGCCTCGTCCGCCGCCGCCCCCCGGGTGAGCATGGCGCCGCCCGCGGCCAACGGCAGCACGAGAGCCGCCGCCGTCATCGCGAGCCTCGTACGCGCGCGCTGCTTCACGGCGCTTTGTCCTCCCCCACGCCGCCGCCCGCAGGCTGACCCGGCTCGGCCGCCGCCCCCGCAGCCGCCCCGCCTGCCCTCGCCTCGGGCGAATCCAGCGTCGGAGGCGGTGGCCCCGGATAGCGGACACCCGGACGCGGCACGTACTCCGTGATGGGCTTGAGGACGCTTCCCTTGATCTCGCCTTCCAGAACATTGACCGGAAGCGGCGGATCGAGGACGTAGCCGTAGCCTCGGGACGGTATGCGCATCTCGTAGACGTTGTCGCCCGACAGGAACTGCCGCGAAAACCCCATCGGTTGGTCGCCCGTCACGCGCATGCGCCGGT
>Ga0187894_10004911_pt1 | contig 14003 bp, 16 predicted proteins | sample GBC1701081metaG_FD_136650 | JGI IMG/M metagenome (GOLD analysis project Ga0187894, IMG submission 136650) | White microbial mat communities from a lava cave in the Kipuka Kanohina Cave System on the Island of Hawaii, USA - GBC170108-1 metaG ...
ACCTGCTCGCTGTAGGGCCGGGCCGCGGCGACGCGCTGCTGCGCCTTGACGATCCGCGAGGCCGCGATCAGCTCCATGGCCTTGGTGATCTTCTTGGTCGACTGCACGCTCTTGATGCGGCGCCGCAGGACCCGCTCGGTGCCGCCGGCCACGCCTACACCACCGAACCGCGTAGGGAACGGGGGCGGGTTCCGCCCCCGTTCCCTACGCGGTTCGCCACGGGGGGGTTCACTCGACCGACGACGACTGGAACTGCGCCGCGAAGCCGGTGAGCGCGCCCTTCAGGGCGTCGTCGCCGGGGAGGGCGCCGGTGGAGCGGATGGTGGCCAGCAGGTCGGGGTGGCGGGTGCGCATGAAGTCGAGCAGCTCGGTCTCGAAGCGGCGCACGTCCTCGACCGGCACTGCGTCCACGAAGCCACCGGTGCCCGCGTAGATCGACACCACCATCTCCTCCACCGGCAGCGGGGAGTTCAGCGGCTGCTTGAGCAGCTCGGTGAGGCGGTAGCCGCGGTCGAGGTAGGCCTGGGACACCTTGTCCAGCTCGGAGCCGAAGGTGGCGAACGCCTCCAGCTCACGGAACTGGGCCAGGTCGGTCTTCAGCGTGCCGGCCACGCCCTTCATGGCCTTGATCTGGGCGGCGCTGCCCACCCGGGACACCGAGATGCCCACGTTCATGGCCGGGCGCACGCCGGCGTTGAACAGGTCGGTCTCCAGGTAGATCTGGCCGTCGGTGATGGAGATGACGTTGGTCGGGATGTAGGCCGACACGTCGCCCGCCTTGGTCTCGATGACCGGCAGGGCGGTCATCGACCCGGCGCCCAGGCCGTCGCCCAGCTTGGCCGCCCGCTCCAGCAGCCGGCTGTGCAGGTAGAACACGTCGCCCGGGTAGGCCTCCCGGCCCGGCGGCCGGCGCAGCAGCAGGGCCAGCTGGCGGTAGGCCTCGGCCTGCTTGGACAGGTCGTCGTAGACGATCAGGGCGTGCTCGCCGTTGTCCATCCAGTGCTGGCCCATGGCGCAGCCGCCATAGGGGGCCAGGAACTTGAACGGCGCCGGGTCCGAGGCCGGGGCGCTGACCACCACGGTGTAGTCCATGGCGCCGAACTGCTCGAGGGTGGCGACGGTCTGGGCCATGGTGGAGCCCTTCTGGCCGATCCCGACGTAGATGCACTTCACCCCCAGGCCCTTCTGGTTGATGATCGTGTCGAGGGCCACGGTGGTCTTGCCGGTCTTGCGGTCGCCGATGATCAGCTCCCGCTGGCCCCGCCCGATGGGGGTCATCGAGTCGATGGCCTTGATGCCGGTCTGCAGCGGCTCGTGAACCGGCTTGCGGCCGGTGATGCCGGGCGCCTGCACCTCCATTCGCCGGGTCTCGGAGGTGTTCAGCGGGCCCTTGCCGTCGATGGGCTCGCCCAGAGCGTTGACCACCCGGCCCAGCAGGCCGTCGCCCACCGGCACCGACAGGATGCGCCCGGTGGCCTTGACGGCCTGGCCCTCCTGGATGTGCTCGACGGAGCCGAGCACCACCGCGCCGATGGACTCCTCGTCCAGGTTCAGAGCCAGGCCCACGGCGCCGCCCTCGAACTCCAGCAGCTCGTTGACGGCGGCATCGGGCAGGCCCGACACCCGGGCGATGCCGTCGCCCACCTCGATGATGCGGCCCACCTGGGCCGACGACGTGGTCGGCGAGTAGCCGGCCATACGTTTGCTGAGGGCGGCCGCGATGTCCTCGGGGTTGATGGAGAAGCCGTTCTCAGCCATTACAGGACTTCCTTGAGTTGGTCGAGGCGGTGGCGGATCGAGCCATCGATGACGGTGTCGCCGATGCGGGCGACGATGCCGCCGAGGATCGATGGATCGACGACGACCTTGGCGCTGACGGTGGTGCCGGTGGCCGTGGACAGGGCCGCCTCCAGGCGCTGGCGCTGGTCGGCCGACAGCGGCACGGCGGAACGCACCTCGGCCACCGACTGGGACCGCTCCGTTGCCGCCCGCTCGACCAGCTTGTCGATGATGGCGGGCAGGTCCCGGCCCCGGCCGGAACCGACCACGAACGACACCAGCGCGGTGGTCACCGGCGAGGCGCGCCCACCGAGGAGGTCCTCGACGATGCCCTGGCGGCGGTCGACGGGGATGGCCTGGTCCGACAGCGTCGAGCGGAGGTCGTCGCTGGCCTCGAAGGTCCGGGCCACCCGGAACAGCTCCTCCTCGACCGTCTCCAACGAGCCCTCGGCCCGCGCCACCTCGAACAGGGCCGCCGCGTACGCGTCGGCGCGGGCGCTCATCTCTCCCCGGCTGGGGCCCCGGAGCCCCAGCCTCCTCCCGCAGATGGGGCCCCTGCCCCATCGCGGGCCGTCGGTGGCAACAGGCCGTCACTGGCGCACGCGGTCATGTTCTCTCCCCGGCTGGGGCCCCGGAGCCCCAGCCTCCTCCCGCAGATGGGGCCCCTGCCCCATCGCGGGCCGTCGGTGGCAACAGGCCGTCACTGGCGCACGCGGTCATGTTCTCTCCCGCAGATGGGACCCCTGCCCCATCGCGGGCCGTCGGTGGCAGCAGGCCGTCACTGGCGCACGCGCTCATGCCTTCTGCCGGCCGGCCTCGGCGATGAACTGCTCGATGAGGCGCATGTTGGCCTCGCGGTCGAGGTTGGCGGCGACCACCTTCTCGGCCAGGTCGATGGCCAGGGCGCCGACCTTGGACTGCAGGTCGGCGGTGGCCCGCTCCTGGGCGGCGGCGATGTCGTCACGGGTGCGCTGGCGCAGTTCGTTGACCTCGGCCTCGGCCCGGGCCATGAGGTCCCGGCGCAACTGCTCGGCGGTCTGGCGGGCCTCCTCGATGATGCGGGACGACTCGTTGCGGGCGTCGGCCAGCTGGGCCTGGTACTGCGTCAGCACCGTGGCCGCCTCCGCCTTGACGCGCTCGGCATCGTCGAGATTGCCCCGGATGCGCTCGGTGCGGCCGGCCATGGCCTTCTGGACGCCGGGCAGGGCGAACTTGGCCAGCAGGCCGAACAGCACGACGAAGGACAGCACGCCCCAGATCAGCTCGTCGGTCGCCGGCAGGATGGGGCTGGGCGCCTCGTTGCAGTCGTCGGGCTCGCCACCCCCCTCCAGGAGGTGGATGCACTCCTCGGCCGCGTGGGAGATGTCGGGCTTCGCCTCGGTGCCGCCGGGTTCGCCGCCGGGCGCCGGTGCCGCGCCGGCCGCGCCCGCCGCGCCCAGGGCGCCGAACAGGCCGAGGGCGGCGACCGCCGCCAGTGCTCGCGTTCGCATGCCGGCTAACCCGAGATGATGAAGGCGAGGACGAACCCGAAGAGCGCCAGGGCCTCGGTGAAGGCGATGCCCAGGAACATGGTGGTCCGCACCATGCCGGCCGACTCGGGCTGGCGGGCCATGGCGGTGATGGCGTTGCCCACCACGATGCCGATGCCGATGCCCGGGCCGATGGCGGCGCCGCCGTAGACGATGCCTCGTCCGACGGCAGTCAGGCCGGCCACCAGCTCGCCGGGGTTCTGCTCGGCGAGAACGTTCAGAAAGGTCAAGGAGCCCTCCTCATGTCGTGCGCGGGGTTAGTGCTCGGGATGCATGGCGCCGCCGATGTAGACCGCAGCCAAGATGGTGAAGATGAACGCCTGCAGGACCGCCACCAGCACCTCGAAGCCCGTGAGGGCGACCATGAGGGCGAACGGCGCGGCGGCCCCCACGATGGTCGCCTCGAACAGGGCGGCCGACAGGACGGCGAAGCTGGCCAGCAGCAGGTGGCCGGCCAGCATGTTGGCGAAGAGCCGGACGGCCAGCGACAGCGGCCGGACGACGACGACCGAGACCAGCTCGATGGGCGTCACCAGGATGTACAGCGCCTTGGGGACACCGGGCGGGAACATGATGCCCTTGAAGTAGCCGAAGAAGCCCTGCTTGGCGATGCCCACGTAGTTGAAGATGACCCACACCAGGACGGCCATGAAGGCCGGCATGGCCATGCGGGCGTTCACCGGCATCTGGATGCCGGGCACGATCGAGAAGATGTTCAGGGCGAAGACGAAGCTGAAGAGCATGGTGAGGAAGGGCAGGAACGACAGCCCCTCCCGGCCCATCGTCTGCAGGATGATGCCCTCCCGCACGAACTCGACCACCGACTCGGCCGCGTTCTGCACGCCGGTCGGCACCAGGGCGGCCTTGCGGCTCGCCGACCAGAAGAACAGGAAGACCATGGCCGAGGCCGCCCACATCAGCAGCACGATCTTGTTGATCGCGAAGGTCGAGTCCTTCAGGAAGATGTCAGGCCACTCGATGAGGTGGCTGACGGGGGGGAACTCGAGGGCGAGGACCGGGAAACTCATGATCGGGGGCGGACTCCCGGGTAGGCAAGGGTGGCCGACACGTGGCGGAACTCCCACAGGAGCAGGCCGAGGTGGCTGGTCAGCAGGGCGACGGCCAGGGCCGGCCAGGCGACCCATGACTGGTCGCGCAGCACGGCGACGGCGAGCGCGATGACACCGAGCCGGAGCAGGAAGCCACCCAGCGCGGCGGCCATGAGCGCCTGGGGCGAGATGCGGGCCGCCCAGCCGAGCAGGGCGGCGGCGGCGGCGAAGTTGGCGACCACCAGGGCCACGGCGACGGTGGCCGAGACGGCGCCCGAGACGCCCCACCCGATCGCGCCGGCGGCGACCAGCAGGCCGCACAGCGGCAGGCCGCGGCGAACCATGTCGGTCACGACCTGGCGCTCCACCTCGGGCACGGAGGCCGGCAGGGCCATCGAGGTCACGATCGGGCCCACGGCGCATCGCGCTCCTGGCGCGCCATGTCGGCCTGGTAGCCGTAGTACATCCGCAGCATCATCCCGACGAGAGCGATCACACCCAGCACCAGCGTGAACAGCGGGGCGGTCCCGAGCCAGCGGTCGACCGACCAGCCCGCCAGACCGAAGACCACCGGGGTGACGACAAGCTCGAACGACCGCGCCAGCGTGTCGCCGAAGCCCCGATAGAGCTGCGACCTGGCGAGGTCGCGGGTGTCGCGCACTTCCACCCTGCCATGTCCCCCGTGTGCTGGCGGTACGACCCGAAGGCCTGCGGAAACGGTTTGTGAATTGTTGCGCAATCTACGGGCGGCCGTGCCGGCGGCGCAAGTCCGGTGCCCGCGCCAGCGGCACGACGTCGGCGAGCCGCTCGGTCCCGTCCGGGGCACCGTCGCCGGCCGGCCCGGGCCCGTCGTCGTCGTGCTCGGCGCGCCGCTCGGCCTCGGCCTCGCCCCGCCGCCGGACGCCGGGGTGGAAGAGCGTGTAGAGGGCCACCAGCAGGCCCGCCACCCCGATCGGGATCAGGGCGTTTCCCTCGTTGGTGAAGGTGGGGAACAGCACCAGAGCCGACAGGATGGCCGTCCAGGCCCACAAGATGAGCACCGAGCGACGGTGCCCGTGGCCGAGCCGCATGAGCCGGTGGTGGAGGTGTTCCTTGTCGGCCTCGGCCAGCCGAGCCCCCCGCCGGGACCGGCGGACGATGGCAAAGACGGTGTCCAGGAGGGGGACGCCCAGCACGAAGAGCGGGATGAAGATCGGTGCGAAGAAGAAGTAGGTCTGCCCGCTGAACTGGTCGGCCGTCCGACCCCCCACCACCAAGGTGGACGACGCCATCAGCAGGCCCAGGAGCATGGCGCCGGTGTCGCCCATGATCATCCGGGCCGGGTGGAAGTTGTGGGGCAGGAACCCCACGCACAGGCCGCACGTGACGATGGCCACGAGCGGGCCGATGTTGTCCGGCGGGAGCAGCCCGGCGTCGAAGAGGCGGTCGCCGTAGACGAACAGGGCGGCCGAGGCGATGGCGACCACACCGGCGGCCAGTCCGTCGAGGCCGTCGATGAGGTTGACCGCGTTGGCGATGGCCGCCACCCACAAGACGGTGAGGAGCGGCGCCAGATCGGGGGCGATCGACACGATGTCCACGAACGGGACCCGGAAGTAGAAGAGCGTCACGCCGAGGAAGTACAAGACGCTGGCCGCCAGGACCTGACCGGCCAACTTGGCCGGGGCCGACATCTCCCGGAGGTCGTCCACGAGGAAGATGGCCACGATCACCGCGGCGGCCAGGACCACGCCGAGGGGCTCCGACGAACCCTCGAAGACCGGTGCGAACTGCTCCATCCGCGACGCCACACCCATGGCGACCACCAGCGCCAGGAACATGGCGACGCCGCCCGCCGTCGGCATCGGTGCGGCGTGCACCCGGCGGTCGCCGGGCAGCACCACCACGCCGAGGCGGATGGCCACCCGCCGCACCAGGAAAGCGGACGCCCAGGTGCAGCTGGCGGCGACGGCGAAGATCAGCCCGTAGCCGGCCATCGGCTCAGGGGTACGGGGTGAACTTGGAGCACACGGTGGCCACCTCGTCGCGCACCGCGGCCAGCTCGTCGTCGTCGGCGCGGTAACGGAGGGCGCGACCGACGAGCGTGGCGATCCGGGCCATCTCCGAGGGGCCCATGCCGGCCGTCGTCACGGCCGGTGTGCCGATCCGCACGCCGCTGGTGACGAACGGCGAGCGGGGATCGTTCGGGACCTGGTTTCTGTTGAGGGTGATGCCGGCCCGGTCCAGCACCTGCTGAGCCACCTTGCCGGTCAGGTCGGGGTCGAAGGTGCGCAGGTCCACCAGCAGCAGGTGGTTGTCGGTCCCGCCGGCCACCAGCCGGAACCCCTCGCCGGCCAACCCGTCGGCCAGGGCCCGGGCGTTGGCGACGATGCGGGCCGCGTAGTCGGCGAAGTCCGGGTGCGCGGCCTCGAAGAAGGCGACGGCCTTGGCGGCGATCACGTGCTCCAGCGGCCCGCCCTGCAGGCCGGGGAACACGGCGCGGTCGATGGACGTGGCCAGATCGGCCGTCGACAGGATGCAGCCACCCCTCGGCCCCCGCAGGGTCTTGTGGGTGGTGAAGGTCACCACGTCGGCGTGCGGGACCGGGTTGGGGTGGGCACCGCCGGCGATGAGGCCGGCGATGTGGGCCGCGTCGAACATGAACCGGGCGCCCACCTCGTCGGCGATGCGCCGGAAGGGCTCGGGGTCGATGATGCGCGGGTAGGCGGTGGCCCCGGCCACGATCAGCTTGGGCCGGTGCTCGACGGCGAGCTCCCGCACCTGGTCGAGGTCGAGCCGCTCGTCGCGGTCGGTCACGCCGTAGGCCACGAAGCGGTAGAGGCGTCCGCTCAGGTTGACCGGCGAGCCGTGGGTGAGGTGGCCGCCCTGGTCGAGGCGCATGCCCAGCACGGTGTCCCCCGGCTCCAGCAGGGCCAGGTAGGCGGCGATGTTGGCGTTGGCGCCGGAGTGGGGCTGAACGTTGGCGTGCTCGGCGCCGAACAGCGCGCACACCCGGCGGCGGGCCAGGTCCTCGGCTTCGTCCACCACCTGGTTGCCGCCGTAGTAGCGCCGTCCGGGATAGCCCTCGGCGTACTTGTTGGTGAGGACCGACCCGGTCGCCTCCAGCACCGCGGGCGAGGTGAAGTTCTCCGATGCGATCAGCTGCAGCGTGGTGTTCTGCCGCTCCCGCTCCCGCCCGAGGATCGAGAACAGCTCCTCGTCCCTCACCGCGGGCCACCCTCGCGAGCGTTCCGGCCTGACGGGGTCACTGCGAGGCCTCGATGGCCATGATCTGGGCCACCCGGGGGGCGTGGCGGCCGCCCTCGAAGGCGGTGGCCAGCCAGAGCGTGAGGATCTCGTCGGCCAGCCCGGTGCCCACGATGCGGCCGCCCATGGCCAGGACGTTGGCGTCGTTGTGCTCGCGGGAGAGCCGGGCGGTGTAGAGGTCGTTGCACAGCGCAGCCCGGACGCCCCGCACCTTGTTGGCCGCCAGCTGCTCGCCCTGGCCGCTCCCGCCCAGCACGATGCCCCGGTCGGCGTCACCGCGCACGACGGCCCGGCCGACCTCGGCGCAGATGTCGGGGTAGTCCACCGGCGCCTCGGAATCGGTACCCAGGTCGGTGACCTCGTGGCCCAGCCCGGCCAGCGTTTCGACGAGGTGGCACTTGAGCCGGTATCCAGCGTGATCGGACCCGATGGCAACCCTCACTGCCCTTCCTCCGCATCGGCGCCGACGTTCGAGTCCGATGTGGGCTGGTCGCCGCCTGGCCGCGTTCGCCTGCGGCGAACGTCGCCGTCGTTCGTGCTGTCGGCCCTCACGCCGCGTCTCCTCTGCTCGTTCTCGCCCACCCCAACTCGACCAGCTCGCCCACCAGCGCGTCCAACTCGGCCGCCGTGCGCTCGGACGTGCCGAGGCCGCGACCGTAGGGATCGTCCACGTCGTCGGCTGCCGATGCGCCGACCAGGTCCTCCCGCCGCCGACCGGCATGGAGGGCCGCCACCCACGCCGGGAAGGCCTGCCCCGGGGCCCGGGGCCCGACGATCCCCGCCCGCCGGACCGCCTCTTTGACCGTGTAGCACCGCGGCCAGGCGCCGGGCGCCAGCAGGACGGCCTCCCGGACGTGGGCCCGGGCCAGGCCCAGGACCAGATCGGATTCGCCGACCATGTCGGCGGTCATGCGCCGGCTGCGGTGCGCGGCCAGGTCGTGGCCCATGGCGGCCATGGCACGGGCGGTGTCGTCGTGGGCGGGGAGGCCGGGGACGAACAGCCCCGCCGAGTGGACCCGGGCGTCCACGCCGAGCGCGGTCAGCCGGTGCCGCAGCAGCACCTCGGCCATGGGCGACCGGCAGATGTTCCCCGTGCACACGAAGAGGATGTCGATGCCCGGGAGTCTACGAACCTGCTTCAGGCCAGGGCCTCCTCCAGCGCGCGGCGGGCGATGCGGCCGTCGCGGAGCACCACAGGCGCCTCGCCGGTGCAGTCGACGACCGTCGACGGTGACCCCTCGCACGGCCCGGCATCCAGGACGAGGGCGACGGCGGCGCCGAAGGTGGCCGCCAGCTCGCCGGCCGTCGTCAGGGGCGGTTGCCCGTGGCGGTTGGCGCTGCTGCTCGGCTGCGGGCCGGCGGCGCGGAGCACGGCTTGCGCCACCGGGTGGTCCGGGCAGCGCACCCCGACGGTGCCGCCGCCCCGCCGGCCCAGCACGATGGTGAGCGCGCCGGGCCAGAACGCGTCCATGAGCCGGCCGGCCAGCGGCGGGACCGCGCCGACGAGCCGCTCGGCCGCCCGGCGGTCGGCCACCAGCACCGGGAGGTGCACCTCGGCCGGCCGCCCTTTGGCCGCGTAGATGGCCTCGGCGTTGCCGACCAGCCCGTAGAGCGTGTCGGTCGGCAGTCCCACCAGGCCGCCGGCGGTCAGTGCGGCTGCGGCCGCCTCGACCGCCGCCGCCGGCGGCGGGTGCCCGAAGGCGTCGATCACCGTCACGCGCGCGCCACCAGGGTTCGGAGCCGGCCGGCCAGGTCGGGGCGGACATCGACATCGCAGAAGCCGGCGGCCCGGGACAGCTCGGCGGCCGGCGCAGCGAGGTGGGGTGCCACCTCCACGACGAGCGCGGCGGGCCGGCGGAGCCACTCGAGTGCCCCGGTCACGATGTGCCGGACCTGCTCCAGGCCGGTCGGCCCGGCCAGCAGGGCCGATCTCGGCTCGTAGTCGGCCACCTCGGGGGGCAGGTCGGCCATCTCCGGCTCCGCCACGTACGGCGGATTGGACACCACCAGGTCGACCCGGTGTCGCAGGTCGCTCGGGAGGGCGGCGAACCAGTCGCCTCGTGCCATGCGGACGCAGGTGGCGGCCCTGCCCCCGACCCCGGCCAGGTTGGCCCGCGCCACGGCCAGGGCCTCGGCGGACGAGTCGGTGGCCCAGACCTGCGCCGGCCGGGCCTCGACGGCCAGCGACAGCGCGATGGCGCCCGAGCCGGTCCCCAGGTCCACCACGACGGCGCCGTCGCGTCGCCCGAGGCGGTCCAACTCGCCGAGGGCGGCCTCGACCACCACCTCGGTCTCGGGCCGGGGGATCAGCACCCGCCGGTCGACCAGCAGGTCGAGCGTCCGGAACCCCCAGGCGCCGACGACGTACTGCAGCGGCTCGCCGGACGCCCGCCGGGACACCATGGCGTCGAAGGACGCGAGCGCCCGCGTCGTCACCGGCTCGTCGAGGTGGACGTGGTGGTGGGCACCGCCCCACCCCGACGCCTGCTCCACGATCCGCCGCGCGTCGACCGTCGACCCCAGCGCGGCGGTCGCCTCGCCCAGCAGCTCGCGCCAGGACCGCGTCGGGATCACGCGTCGCCTCGCAGCTGCCGGGCCCGTTCGTCGGACATCAGCCCCTCGCTCACGTCGTCCAGCTCGCCCATCAGCACCTTGTCCAACTTGTAGAGCGTGAGGCCGATGCGGTGGTCGGTGACCCGGTTCTCCTTGTAGTTGTAGGTGCGCACCTTCTCCGAGCGGCCGCCGCCGCCGACCTGGCTCCGGCGCTGCTCGGACTGCTCGCCGGCCACCCGGTCCTGCTCGGCCTTCAGCAGCCGGGCCCGCAGGACCTGCAGCGCCCGGGCCCGGTTCTGGATCTGGCTCTTCTCGTCCTGCATGGCGACGACCAGGCCGGTGGGCAGGTGGGTGATGCGGACGGCCGAGTCGGTGGTGTTCACCGACTGCCCGCCGGGGCCGGTCGAGCGGTAGACGTCGACCTTGAGGTCGCCGTCGTGGATGGTCACCTCCACCTCCTTCGCCTCCGGCAGCACCGTCACCGTGGCCGACGACGTGTGGATGCGGCCCTGCGACTCCGTCACCGGCACGCGCTGCACGCGATGGGTGCCGCCCTCGTGCTTCATGCGGCTCCAGACGCCCTCGCCCTTCAGCAGGAAGCTGACCTCGTTGAAGCCCCCCTTCTCCGAGGCGTCGGCACCCAGCATCTCGGCCCGCCAACCCATGCGGTCGGCGTAGCGCAGGTACATGTCGCAGAGATCCTTGGCGAAGAGATTGGCCTCCTCGCCCCCCTCGGCGCCGCGGACCTCGATGATCACGTTCTTGGCGTCGTTGGGGTCGGTGGGCAAGAGCAGGACCTTCAGCTCGTCGTCGATCCGCCCGAGTGCCGCTTCGAGGTCGTCGATCTCGGCCCGGAGCTGGTCCTTCTCCTCGCCGACCGCGTCGGGAAGCATCTCCCTCCCGGCCGTCAGGTTCTCGGTCACCTCGCGGTAGCGGCGGTACGCCGCGACGAGGGGCTCCAACTCCTTCAGCCGCCGGCCGGTGTCCCGCATGGCGTGGTTGTCGCCGAGCACGGCGGGGTCCTGCATCCGGGCCGCGACGGCCTCGTACTCCTCCTCCAACCCGGCCAGCCGCTCCAACACGAGCACACAGGGTACCGGCGGGTCGCCGGCGCCCGGCCGTGACGCCACCGGCGCCCCGGTGCGAACCTTGACGTAGGCGCTTCATGTGGGAACCAGCTCACAGAGCCATCCCCTCCCAGCCGTCGGGCACCGTGACCACCTCCGCCGGCTCGGCCAGGAGGGTGGCCAGCGAGCGGGTGACCGGGTGGGCGTCCCGCTCGGGGAGCGCGAGCAGCAGCCGGGCGCGGCGGCCGTCGGTGAGCCGCGCGTCCGCCGCCGCCGGCACCAGGTCGAGGTCGATGCCGACCGAGCACGCCACCACGAGGGGCCGGCCATCGAGGTCGACGCCGGTGGCCGGCGCGGCGCTGTGGCGGCGCAGGTCGTCGCGGGACGACGCGGCGGGCGCCGGCGTCAGGGACGAGGCGCCCACCAGTTCCGGCCGCCCGACCAGCACCGACCGGAGCCAGCGCTCCCGGGCCAGCTGGTTCAGCGGATGCGACGGCTCGCCGGGTCGGCGCCGGGCCCGGACGACCGCCACTGCGCCGGCCAGCAGCGACGGCGGCGGGTCGTCGCCGTGCAGCGCGCGCTGCGCCTCACGGTCGTGGCGGCCGATACCTACCTCGAGGCGGGCGGCTCCCGGACCGTCGACCACGACGCGGGCCACCTCCAGACCGAGCACCTCGCCGCGCAGGACGCCGCCCTCGACCACCACGTCGGCGCCGGCCGCCTCGAGCACCGGTGCGAAGCGCGCCACCTCGGGCGGGAGCGGGGCCTCGGCGGAGGCCGGTGCGGGGTCGGCGCGAACCACCGCCGCCCCCTTCACCGACCACACCGAGGGCGGGCGGGTGAACAGCGCGGCGCGGCGGGCCAGCCGCCCCGCCTCCGCCGGTACCACCAGGTGGAGGTCGGCCACGCCATGGCCCTCCGCCCACGCCACCGCCGGCCCGAGCAGCCGGGCTGGCTCATCCTCGCCGAGCACCCAGCCCCTGGACCCGCGGCGCAGCGTCGCGCCGCCGGGAAAGGGCGACTCCACGGCCGGACCGGCTCCGGGCTCCCACCCGCCGGCCACGAGCGCCCGCAGCTTGGCCGCCAGCAACACCGGCCGGCGGCTCGTCGAGGTAGTGCTACCGCTTCTTGGCGCCACGCTGGCCGTAGCGGCGCTCGAAGCGCTCGACCCGGCCGCCGGTGTCCACCAGCTTCTGCTTGCCGGTGTAGAAGGGATGGCACTCGTTGCACAGCTCGCTGCTGAGGCTGGGGCGGGTCGAACGGGTCGTGAAGGTGTTCCCGCAGGAGCACTTGACCGCCGCCTCGACGTACTCCGGGTGAATGGTGGCTTTCATGTGCGAGGTCCTCTCGGTCAGACCGACGGGTTCTTGGCGATCTCGGCCAAGAACTCGTCGTTGCTCTTGGTCGTCTTGATCTTGTCCATCAACAACTCCAGACCGGCGGCGCCGCTTCCCTCGCTGCCGAGCGCGTTGAGCACGCGGCGCAGCTTCCACACCTGCTGCAGCTGGGCCCGCTCGAAGAGCAGCTCCTCGTGGCGGGTGGAACTGGCGTTGACGTCGATGGCCGGGTACACCCGCTTCTCCGCCAGGCGGCGATCGAGGCGCAGCTCCATGTTGCCGGTGCCCTTGAACTCCTCGAAGATCACCTCGTCCATCCTTGACCCGGTCTCGACCAGCGCGGTGGCCAAGATGGTGAGCGAGCCGCCCTCCTCGATGTTGCGGGCGGAGCCGAAGAACTTCTTCGGCGGGTACAGGGCGCCGGAGTCCACGCCGCCGGACATGATGCGGCCGGTGGCCGGCTGGGCCAGGTTGTAGGCCCGGGCCAGGCGAGTGATGCCGTCCAGCACGATCACCACGTCCTTGCCCATCTCGACCAGCCGGCGGGCCCGCTCGATGGCCAGTTCCGCCACCGCGGTGTGCTCGTCGGAGGGGCGGTCGAAGGTGGACGCCACCACCTCCCCCCGCACCGACCGACGCATGTCGGTGACCTCCTCGGGCCGCTCGTCCACGAGGAGCACCATCAGGTGGACCTCGGGGTTGTTGGCCTCGATGGAGTGGGCGATCTGCTTGAGGACGGTGGTCTTGCCGGCCTTGGGCGGCGAGACGATGAGGCCGCGCTGACCCTTGCCGATAGGCGAGATGAGGTCGACGATGCGGGCGACCATGTTGGCGGTGTCGCCGGGGATCTCCAACCGCAGCTTCTGGTCGGGGAACAGTGGCGTGAGGTCCTCGAAACGAGGGCGGGCGCGGGCCTCGTCGGGCGTCATGCCGCTGACGGTGTCGACCCGGAGCAGGGCGGCGTACTTCTCGCTGCTCCCGGCCGGGCGGCACGAGCCGTCGATGTGGTCGCCCTTGCGGAGGGCGAAGCGCCGTACCTGACTGATCGACACGTACACGTCGCGTGGGCTGGCCAGGTACCCCGACGCCCGCACGAAGCCGTAGCCCTGGTCGTTCAGGTCGAGCAGGCCGGACACCGGGACCGGCTCGCCGGAGAACGGCTGGTCGGGGGCGGCCGCCTGCAGGTCGCGCTCCCCGCCCCAGCCGCCTCCCCCGGCCGGCCCCGAGGGCCGGTCGCGGTCGCGCCCCCGGCGCCGGCGGTTGCGCCGGCTGCCTGGCCCGCCGTCACCACCACCGTTGTCCCACGGCCTCGACTGTGACTGGGGCGGCGATGACCGGGGCTGGTGCCCCTGGGGTGCCGGTGAAGCCTGCTTGGCCTCGGCGACGGGCGCCGGGGTGGCGACGAAGGACGGCTCGTCGGGCCCGGCCGTGGAGGACGACGAA
>Ga0187894_10004912_pt1 | contig 14000 bp, 13 predicted proteins | sample GBC1701081metaG_FD_136650 | JGI IMG/M metagenome (GOLD analysis project Ga0187894, IMG submission 136650) | White microbial mat communities from a lava cave in the Kipuka Kanohina Cave System on the Island of Hawaii, USA - GBC170108-1 metaG ...
ACCTTCTCGCGTTCCGCCTGGATCGCTTTTGCGGGCGGCTTGTTCGCCCTACTACCGCTCATCTCGGTGCGGCTGCGCGCGCGCGGCCTGCGCTGGACACTCGCATTGGCTGTAGTGCTGGTCATGGCCGCTGGTCTAGCTTTTTTTGTGCTATATCGGCCTTTCCTGGCGGCGCGGGCAGGCGCAGGCGACGAGTCGGTTGAGCTGCGTTCCGTCAGCGATCGCGCCGTCTATACCGAAATGGCCTATCGCGCCATTGGCGAATCGCCTGTCCTCGGTCTCGGCATCGGCAATTTCCCCTGGCGCGCCAGCTATTATCTATCCTTCACGGATTATGACCTGCGCGGGCAGCCCGTCCATCAGATATTTTTGTCCGTCTGGGCGGAACTAGGCATCGTCGGCCTGTTGTTGACCATCGTATCGCTAGTGTTGGGTGTCGAGGCTGCGCTCAAGGCCATCCGCCGGGGTTTCGCGGCAAACACCCTCGACGGCACATCCGAATCTGTCCAACGGGCGGCCCTGCTGTGCGCGGTCATCGCGTTCATGGTGATCGGTCTGCTCGACCATTATCCCTGGACGCTGCTGCACTTTCAAGCCGCCTGGTGGGGTTTACTGGCGGCGGCTGGTGCGCCCAATCAAAACGCCGCTCCCCGGTCGGAAAGCGGCGCTCATGGTGAAGATTGATGCAAACGGACTTACCCGGCGAACTCTAAGGTACTGGTGTAGCCGAATTCACACCCTTCAACGCTAAATGAATACTCGCCGTCAATCTGCGTCGGCGAGATGAGGCGGAACTCGTAGTGCGTCACCGTCCCCTCAATCTCTAAATCCATCACGTATAGGTTCGGTTCGGGGTGCGAATAGGTGGTCTCGCCGGGCATTTCACTGTTATTTGCGATCATGATACTTTCCAGGTCGAACCCACCTTCCGGCATGGTGAACGTGTTGGTTTGACCGGAAATGCTTGCGGCTCCTGTCGCAAAGCCCTGGGCTATCTCTGCCGGGCAGCCCGCGCCTAGTGTCGGTTCGCCGGTCGTTGCTGTCCACTCACCCGGTTGAACGGTGATCGTATCGACCGCCTCCACCACCGGCGTCACTTCAAAAGCCGGGGCAATCGCAATCGTCTGCGGCAGGATTTTGACCGGCAGCGCGCTCAAGTCCGCCGGGTCATACGGCTCTGGGTCGCTGGGCGCGCCGGATGCCCGCAGGTTGTCGTCCACCGGCACACGCGCCAGCGTCCCCGCCGGGATCGTCACCATCCTCCCAGCCGACTCGACCGTGCCTTCGCCCTCCACAACCGCTATCGTCATCTCGTCGCCGGGCTGCGCCTGGAAATAGCCGGTTGATCCCAGCGTCACCTTCGCGTCGTTGACCACCAGATCGATCTTACCCGCCCCTTCCGGTGTCTGGATCAAGATGCCGCTGTCGGGCGCTTCTTCGCACGGGGCATCGTCCACACCGCTTTTGAAATAAAAGGCTTGCATCGGCGCCAACAGCGGCGCGGCTTCAACATCCGTTTGCGACAGCATCCCAGTCGGGTCAATCGCCGGCAGCGTATTCACATCGCCATTGACCTGCACCATCGAGGCCGGTAAATACCCCTGGCTTTCATCTTCCAACACCACATGGATCATGTCCGCCATCGCAAAATAGCCATCCGCCGTCGCCGTTGTGCCGGCGTTAAGCATCTTGGGCATGGCGGTGCTGCTGCCGTCGAACGATTCAATGAGCGGAACCATCATGCTCACCGTCACCGCCAGGGTCACCCCGCCCGCCGACTCGCCCCCGCCCTCGACATTCGAGCTAACCGCGTTTTGAATTTCGACATCGCCGAACAGCAAAAAGGTCACATTCTGGCCGGGCAGTGTATCCGGCAGGTTGGCCTGGAGCTTCATCAGCGCCACACCCCATACATCGGTTTGCAGGTCAAGCGGCTTGAGCGTCAGCGTTTGGATACCTGCCACACTCACCAGGTCGCCAGGGGCGGTGAAGGTGAAATCCGACACGCCGGGCTGGGGTTGGGCTTCCAGGTTGATGTTGCCATAGCAGGCTTCATTACGCCCAGTCCCGGCACAGGCCTCATCGGTGGCAGCTAATGCAGTTCGCACGATGGTTGGACAGGATGCGTCCTGAGCGGCGGCCACCGCTGTCGCCGAAATCATCAAGGCCGACGCCAACCAATACACGATTCGCAAAGGTTTCATGCGGTCTTTCTCCCAAAATTAGAGAGGGACACTGCAAACCCGTCCCTCCAAACTAACGGTCATTTCGTGCAATAAGCATCCTAGCACAAAAAGCCCGGATGAGCATCCGCCTTTAGAAGCTATCTGAAAATTCAACCGCCTGCGCTTGTGTAGGGGCGACACATGTGTCGCCCCTACGGGAGAAATCCCGAATTTTCAGACAGGTTCTTAAGCCCGATTACAACGCTGGCGCATCCACCAGCGGCACCGCGTCCATTTCGCACGCGCCCGCCGTAAACGTGTTATCCACCGCGATCCAGATGCCGTCCGCCAGCCGCCACCACACCCGTTGGTCGCTCCCGACCGCGCGCCCATCCGGGTTGGCATAAAAGCCACCGGGGACGCCCTGCCGGATCGGGTAATCGGTTCCCGGCCCGGCGCGCAGGTTCACGTCCACCGACCAGGCGACCGTACAGGCCGCATCAACAGGAATCGTGGTCAGGAAACCCGTCCCCGGCGTGAACGGCTTTATCACCCCGCCCAGCGAAAACACCAGTTCAAACTCGCGCGGCAGCAAGGGCAGCGGCAGGTAGCGCGCGCGGGCGTAATAATACGCTTCCGGCTCACCGTAGACGATCGTATCCGCCTGATAGCCGTACTGCATCCGTTCACCGGCCTTGAGCGTCGCGCCTGCGCCGTACAGCAATTCCCCTTCCAAAACGCTGACCACGGTCGCCCCGGACGGCTGGGTTTGCAGCCACAACGTCCCGGTGAACACCAGCGGCGCGCCGTTGACCTCCAACCGCAGGCCGAACACACCGTCCGGGGTTTGCGCCAGCAGGCCGCTGTCCGGTGCGCCATAACACGGCGAGTCGTCGATACCGCTGCGGAAGTGGATCGCCTGCATCGGCCCATACGGATACACGCCATCGCTCCCCGGAGCGTCGGGCGACAGGACTTCGAGCATCGCCGGGTCATCACGGCTGCGCAGCAGTTCCGCCGCCACCCACCCGCCGTCCAGCAGGCGTATCCACGAGCCATCGTCCAGCCGCCCGACCGCCACATAGGTATTGCTAGCAAACAGTGTGCCAACCACCTCGCCGTCCGGCCTGGGCGTCGCCCGCACATTCGCGCCAGTCGGTTCGCGCACGGTCACATCCAACGCGATGAAATCCGAACTCGCCTCGCTCAGGTTATCGAGTGAGACATCGCCGAACGAGAGCAGTGCCAGCGCCCCATCCGGCAAGTTCGCGCGCACGCCCAGCGATGCCACTCCCCAATTGCCGGTCAGCGGGTCGAACGGGCTGGAATTCAGTGTCTCGACCACCGATAGCGTTACGCGGTCGCCTGGTTCAGCGAACACGATGCGAATGTTCGGGCGCGGCTGAATATTCAGCGACGGGTTGCCATAACAAATCGTGTTGTTTTCCAGGTCAGCACATTCTTCCCGCACCTGTTCCACCGCCGCCTGTACCAGCGCCGGACACACATTTTCCTGCGCCGACAGGGCAGCCGGGGCAATGCTCAGTATCAGGAGGATGCCCCCTATTTTGAGACCGAAACAGTTCTGCATCAGCCGCTACACCGTCTCCCGGTTCGGTTGGCCGCTGCGGACGGCATCGACGATCTCCCGCAGCTTGCGCGCCCGCCCGCGAATTTGATCCAACGACAGGTTGTGGCCGTCGCCGGTCAGCCAGTTCGCCATGCCACAGGCCATCGCTCCCGCCTCCATGAATTCGCGCACGGTCAGGTCGTTTGTCCCGCCGTTGCACATGAACTTGATGTGATCTAAAGGCCCGCGAATCGCCTTGAAATAATTCAGTCCCAGCGCGCCAATCGGGAATATCTTCAGTAACTTGACCCCCATCGCCCAGGCATCCACAATTTCGGTCGGCGTGATGACGCCGGGGGCGACCAACACATCCGCCGCTTGCGCCACCTTGACCACGCCCGGTTGGAACGACGGGGCGACGATAAAATCTGCGCTCGCTTCCAGGACGCGATTGGCCGTGTCCACATCCAGCACCGTCCCCATGCCCACACAGGCGTCATCGCCGAACTCGCGCTTGGTCGCCTGCATCGCTTCAACCGCCTGGTCGGAGTTCATCGTGAACTCGAACACATTGATCCCTTCTTCGACCAGCACCCGCGCCACATTCAGCGCATGTGCCGGTGGGAAGTAGCCGCGTAAACCGGCCATCAACGCGCCCCGCTCGACATAACCAAAAGCCGTTTCTGTATTCATCGCCGCTCCTCTTACGACCTTGTGTACAAAGCATTCAGTCTCCAGAGGTCAACACGTAGCCAGATCAGAGCTGATTGCTGACGGCTGAACGCTGACTGCTGAATAGTGCGCCTATTATAACCCCGGCTATAATGAAATAGTGAAGGTGCAATATGCTCGGCGAAAGGTTGTCTGATGAAGTGGTCTACCCGAACCCGACTGCTGATTTTGATCGTAGTGCTGGCCGCCGCTGCCTGCCAGCCGGGGGCGGATGTCCTCCCAACGGTGATGGACACGAGCGGCACGGCCACCACCGACGCAGCCAGCGCCAGCGCCGAGGCAGCCCTAGTTGCGACCAACCAGCCGCCCACGCTGCCGCCGACCTGGACGCCTTCACCGTCCCCAACGCTCGCCGCGACGGATATACCGACCGCGACGCCCGACGCCCGGATCGCTGCTCCTGGCTATCTCTACTACATCTTCAATGCCGACTCGGTCGTGAGGCTGTCCGCCGATGGCTCATCCGAAGAACTGATCCTGGTCGGCGGTGCGCCCGCTGATCTGACTCTTTCGCCCGACGGCGCGCTGCTGGGTTATACCGCACAGGGCAGCGGCAGTGCGCGCGAGGTGTTCGTCAGCAGCCTGGACGGCACCTATACCCAGCGCGTGTCCTGCCTGGGGTTCGCTCGTGTGCTTGACCCGACCTGGAGTCCCGACGGCAAGACCTTCATTTTCGCGGCGTCGCAGTTGCCCGATGGGCCGCTGGGCATCTACATGGCAAGTTTTGAGGGCAGCGGCAATTGTCCGTCCAGCAACAACCAGCGCCAGATCGCCCAACTTGAGTTGAACACCGTGAGCAACTTCACCTGGAGTCCCGATGGATCGCTGGTCTTTTTCAGCAGCAACGCGCTTTATGGGGTCAACGCCACCGTCGGCGAAATGTTCCCGCCGCTGACGCAGCCAACCGGCTACGGGCCGGACTTTAACCCGGCGCACAGCCCACGCAGCCCGCAGTTGATGTACTTAAAGACTGAGTATGACGAACCAACGGGTGTAAAAAGTGGGACGATTTTCCAGATCAACAGCGCCCAACTCGAAGACCCGCCGTTGCAGGAACTACGGGGCGCGCCGCTCAAGGCGCAAGGGCTGCGTTGGAGCGCCGATGGGCTGTACTTGGCGGTTGCCGGGGAGCGCGAGGTATGGGTGCAAGACCAGAAGAGCAATACCTCCCTCCAAGTCATCTCAGGCGCGAACTTTTATCCGCAGCCGGTGTTTAGCCCGGACGCCGCGCAACTGGCCTACGTGGACGGCGCGACCGGCAACATCACCATCCAACAAATTTTCGTCGTCTCGCGCGATGGCGAAAACCCGACTCAAATTACATTTCACCAGGAAGGGACAATCAGTGACCTGAACTGGTCGGCTAACTAAGGGGCTTTAGGTATCCGACCAGATCGACTTGCCATCGAGAATGGCTTGCAACAGTTGACCAAATTGTTTGCGCGGCAGCGGTTTGCGGATGAACCCGGCGAAACCGCAGTCGCGTAAAGACTCGCTGTTGCCCATCCAGCCCGCGCCGCCAATCGCCACCACCGGGATGTTCGCCAGCACATCATCCGAATGGAGGGCGTCACAAATGTCGAAGGTGTTGGCGTCAGGCAAATCCAAATCGAGCAGGATCACATCCGGGTGCGGTTGCATCTCGCGTGCCTTCTGTGCGACATCTCTGCCGGTCGTATTGCGCTTATACTGGATGTGGAGTTCCTGTAACAGCCGCGTCACGGCGAACAGGTCATGGGCATCATCCTCCACCACCAATGCCCAGGTATTTTCTAACACAGTGATCTCCCGAAATAATGTGACCATCATCATCCCATCGGACTTAAGTACCAATTGCCAACAGGGTAGCACAATGCGGGGCAGAAGTGCGGGAAAAAAACGTCAAAAAAGGCTGAATTTTTTCTGAAAGGATTAAACGCTTCAAACCGATGACCGGGGCAGCCACCCGTCACGGTTAGGAAGCCGTGACACCGCCGGGGGATTTAGACCGATGCGAGGATCAAGTCGTAGAGTTTAGCCGCGTGTTCTTGCAGACCGATTGAAGCGGTGGCAATCGGCAGGTAGCCCTGTTCCAGTAATGGCGCTAACCGAGCGCGGACACGGGCGGCCTGTACAGCAACATCGTCACTGGGGGCGAATAGCTCACTGGCGCTCACGGTCGCGGCCTGGATGCCCCGCCCCTGAAGGTTGGCCGCCAGCAGCCGGGCGCTGAGGCGTTCACCCAGTGTGGCGATATTGTCCGCTTCGGCGGGTGTCGGGGCGCGGTTGGTGAGCGATTTACCCAGCCAGTTATACGAGTCGAGGAAATCGGCCACATCCTGGATCAGCACCTTGCGCGCCGCTTCGTCCCGCGCCAGACGGCGAGCGGCGCTGGTGTGGCTGGCGAGCAATTTGGTGTACACGCTGGCATAATTGCCGTGTTTGATGCTGTCGTGCAGTTGCTCGGTCACACCGGCCATCGCCGACACAATCGCAACGACGGGTTTTCCTGCCCCGCGTTCTGCCGCCAGCGCGTCGGCGACCAGTACGATGGCGTCCCCACCACTCAGGTCAACCGAGCCAAATGTCATTACCGTAACGGCCATGAACCCATTTCTTCCATAAATTGGTTATGCTTGGGCAGATTAACACGTAGACCCAAAAGCGACAAGGTTGGAGTGATCCCTGATGAAAATTCTGATCGCGCCGGGCGCGTTCAAACACAGCCTGACCGCACGCACCACAGCCGAAGCCATCGCGCGCGGCCTGCGGCGTTCCGGCCTGGATGCGGAACTCGTCCTGCTGCCTATCGCCGACGGCGGCAACGGCACGCTGGATGCCTTCCTCGCGGGCGGCGGGCGGCGCATGTTAACCCCGGCGGTAGACCCTTTAGGACGCCCAATCACCGCCGCTTATGTCCTGCTCGATGGCGGCGAAACCGCCGTGATCGAAATGGCGCTGGCCTCCGGACTGGAACTGTTGCGCCCCGGCGAATTGAGTCCCCTGCTGGCGACCACCTACGGCACGGGGCAGCTTCTCAAGGCGGCGTTGGAGGCGGGCGCGAAGCGTTTCATCGTCGGCATGGGCGGCAGCGCGACAGTGGATGGCGGCGCGGGCTGCTTGCAGGCGCTGGGCGTGCGCTTACTCGATGTGTATGGGCAGGATGTGCCGTTCGGCGGGGGCGAACTGTATAACATTTATACGATTGACACGGCTGGCCTTGACCCACGCTGGAACGCGGTCGAGGTCATCATCGCCTCGGATGTAGACAACCCGGCGCTGGGCGTCCAGGGCGCAGCCGCGATGTTTGGCCCGCAGAAAGGCGCGGGGCCACACGAGGTGCGCGTACTGGAAAGCGGCCTAGGCCACTTTTTCACGAAGGTACGCGACCAGCTTGGCGTGGATGTGTTGGATGTGGCGGGCGGCGGGGCAGCCGGGGCATTCAGCGCCGGGCTGATGGCCTTCCTGGGCGGGCGCATCGAATCGGGTGTCGATTTGGTGCTGGCCTTCAACGGCTTCGATCGGCAGGTGCAAAACGCCGATCTGGTCATCACTGGCGAAGGGCAGATGGACGCGCAAACGGTACATGGCAAAGGGCCAATCGGCGTAGCACGGCGGGCTAGGGAACACGGCGTCCCGACGGTTGCTATTGTCGGTGGGCTGAACGTGGACGACGCCCTGCTCCACGAAGCCGGTATCCAGGCCGCTCTGCCCATCGTCACCCGGCCCATGCCCCTGGACGACGCCTTACGCGATGCGGATGCCCTGGTCGAGCGGGCGGCGCTCCGGCTGGGGTATATTCTGACAATGAAAGACCAGATATGAACGTGTATAATCAGAGCGAAATGGTAGTAATGGAAAATACCGATGACGACCCAGTTAACCCTGCCTTTGCGAGACGACGTTTATCATACGGCAGAACAATTGGCACAAAGTACAGGGCGTGACGTTGGTGAGGTAGTAGCCGCTCTATTCCAGGCGTCGTTTCCTATGATTGCTCCGTTGGAGTTGAGCCGTCCGGCGGAGGAGCTAACCGACGATGAAGTGCTGACACTCGCCGACAGTCGTATGGACGCCACTCAGAGCGCACGCATGAGCGAACTTGCCGATAAACAACAGCGCACTCAATTGGATGCCGTTGAACAACACGAATTGTCAATGTTACTTTATGTGTATCAGCAAGGTTCTATGCGGAAAGCCGATGCGTTGGTCGAGGCCGTTAAACGAGGACTTCAGTCAGTGCCAACGACATGAGTATTTCGGAAACCGTTCGAGACCGTGTACGCGAACTAGCGAAAAATCGCTCAACTCTATTCCCAATTTACAACTTAGAAAACACTTTGTAGCGCAGGGCTTTTATCCTCCAAAAGATTGACCAATAAGCCCTAGCATAATATGTAAATGAATCGATAAGGACACGGCCATGCGTGTCCTTACCAACCAACACCCAATTGAGGGAAGATTAACGTTCCAGGCGTTCTTCAACCTTCTTACGCAGGTCAGCGAAATCTTTTTCCAGGCGGCCAATCGTCTTGGTCGTGGCCTCACGCCCGGTTTCAATGCCCTCGCCGAGCGTGCTGGCGAGTTCCGAACGGGTCTTTTCGCCGCTCTTGGGCGCGAACATCAACGCCAAAACCGCGCCGATCCCCAAACCCAACGCCATAAAAATGAGTACCGCCATCGCGCGATCACGGTTGGCGCGCATTTCGGCTTCGTGGCTGTAATAGATTCGGTCATTCATTGTGTCCCCTCCATAATCAACCTTTTCTCGTAAAACTGAGCCTAGCGTACTCTAGGAACGTTAGAATCGGATTAGCGTGACACGGGCATGGCCTTCCACACCAGATCGAGCATTTCCAGGGCGGTCAGATTGCGGATCACGTAACCGGAATACAAATTGGTCGCGCGGAAATCGACCGCGCCTTTCAAGCCGCCCGCCGGGATCGACGGGTGAACGCCGTCGGTGTCCAGGCCAAAGTTCGGCAGAGTCGTCATCGCCGCGCCATAATCCCACAGTGGGATGTGATATTGCGTTGTATTTTTGACCACGACCTGGTTGAAACGTGCCACCTTGTCCTCGTAGCCGAGCCGAACCGGAATGGTGCTGAGTACCGGAATCACACCCTGCTCAATCGAAAATTCGATGATCTGTTGCAGCTTGTATTCGTAGGTGATCGGGTCGAAATGGCCGGCGTCGTTCGTGCCGAACATGATGAGTGCCAGGCTGGGCCGCACGAGGCGGTACTCGCAAGCCAGCGGCGTCTCCCCGGCGGAACACAGCGACGGGTCGGCGAACTCCGGGCTGATGACCGCATCGCTCGACCAACCTGTGCCAGCAGCGATAGACGTGTTGCCGAACGAGTTAGCGTCGCGCGCGATTTCCGCCGAGAAATAGTCGATTACCCCTTGCAAATACTGGAAGTCGCCCAGGTTATACAAACCCCGGCTAATCGGGCGCAGATAATGCGGTGACTCGCTGATGCTATCACCGACTTTGGAGAACACATTCGGGCGGTTGCCGCGCTCTTGTCCGCGCCGGTAGATCGCCCCCACCTGCTCCACCACGTCGGGCGGCAGGGCATAACCGCGATCCAGGCCGACCGAATCCGCCGTGACCGGCACGGGCGGCAGGTCAATGAACACCACGATGTACTCCGACACGACCCAGCCTTCGCCGTCCGCCGCGCGCACCTGCACCCAGGTCCGGTCGGCGGTACGGCCAATGATCTCGACGGGCGTGCCGGGGTCGATGAAAAAGCTCGTCTCGCTGCTCAACGTTGGCACAGGATGGGCGCGTAAACGCACGTCCATCGGCATGACTATCGCGTCGGGCGAGTTATCCTGCGCCAGCAGACGGCAGGCCGGGACGAGGAGCAGGAGTATAACCAGGCACAGGTTTCGGTAGGGCATGAGGCAGTTGGTTTCCGTCACTCAGGTAGAGCTGAGATATATCTCGTCCTAAACACACATAAAATTATAGGCCGACCGATCCGACCCATGATGCACGGCTGCCCTATGCTCCCCCACCGCGTTCGGCCAGCCACTTGTCGCGGTTGGCGGCGCGGGCGATTTTGCCGCTGGAGGTCTTAATCAGCCAGCGGTCATTGACCAGATGCACATAGTTGAGGGTGACGGTACTCTGGCGCGCGACAGTCTGGCGGATGGCGAGGCCAATTTGCTGCCGTTCGTGGGCATCGTCTGTAACCACTTCGGCGACCACCGCGATCAATTCCGTACCTTCGCGCTCGTCCGGCACGCCGAACGCGACCACCCTACCCGCGTGGACGCCCGGCACGGTGTTGGCAATCGCCTCGATGTCCTGGGGATAGACATTTTTGCCCGCGTTAATAATCAGGTCTTTATAACGCCCGATCACATAGACCTCGCCCTCAACCAGATAGCCCATGTCGCCAGTCAGATACCAGCCATCTTTGAAAGGCTGCAAATCAGGGCGTTGGTAGTAGTCCGTCAGCATACAATCGCTTTGGATCGCCAGTTCGCCAACCGCGCGCTGCGGCAGGGCATGGCCGTCGGCGTCGATCACCTTAACGGATGTTCCAGCAATCGCCGGGCCGCACGAAACTTGGGTCACGGCACGCGGGTGGTCGGCGCTTACAGGGACGGCGCGGCGGTTGTTTTCGATTTCAGCGCGGTCAACGATGTCGAGGCGAGGCGTTTCGCCGGGCGGTGTCTGCGTGACGGCGAAGGTGTTCTCGGCCATCGCATAGCTGACGGTCAGCATATCGGGTGTGACACCCTGCGTGGCGAAGCGTTCGGCGAACAGGCGGTGGCTTTCGGCATGAACCGGCTCGGAACAGTTGATGAACAGGCGCATACTGGCGGCGAACAGCCCTTCGGTGTCGCGCGACCGGATGCGTCGGGCGCAGTGGTTATAGGCGAAGTTGGGCAGCCAGCACAGCGTCGCACGATAATCGTGGATGGCGCGGAACAGCAGCGCCGGGTGCGCCACCCAATCGAACGGAGACAGCAGCACCAGCGGCACGCCCTGAATCAAGGGGAGGAGAAACCCGGCGATCAGCCCCATGTCGTGGTACAGGGGCAGCCAACTGACGATCACGTCCTGGCTGTCGAGCGCGATGGCCTCGCTGTAGCTGGCAAGCTGGTTGAGGACAGCGCGGTGCGACAGAGCGACCCCTTTTTGCAGGCCGGTTGTGCCGCTGGAATGCTGCAAGAAGGCAATCTCGTCTCCCCTCCCCCTAACCGCTTTCGCGTCCCCACTTCGTAGAGAGGGGGAATCGGAGGTTGTGGCTTTGAGGGCGGATGAGCCGTAGACAGGGCAGCCGACGCGGGCGGCCAATGTGGCTGCGAAAGCATCGGTCGTCAGCACGGCGCAGACTCCGGAGCGCGCGACCAGTTCGGCTATGCCGCGCATGTAAATATCAGGGTCGAGCTTATCGGTCAGCGTCGGGAACATCGACGGAATTGCGCCGACCAGCAGCGCGCCCCAGAAGGCATAGATGCTTTCCAGGTCTTGGGTGTGGGCGAGGATCACCAGATCGCGCGGGCGGATGCCGATCCCGGCCAGTGCCACCGCGTAACGCCCGGTTTCCCGGCGGAAGTCGGCGCGGGTGACGCTGATCGGTGGCTGATCGGTTTCCAGGTAGATGATGGCGGGCCGCGTATCGTCGGGCGCGGTCAGCGTGAGTGCATCGAGCAGCGTATGAAATTGGCCGCGTGTGGAACGGTTGAGCATCGCTATTGGAGGTCGTGCAGCACGCGGGCGACCATCTGATCGAGCGTGTTCATTTTATCGACGGTCAAATCCGGGTCGGGGATGTAGATGCCGAATTCCTGCTCGACAAAGACGGCGAACTCGGCCAGGGCGAACGAATCCATCAATCCCTGGGTGATAATCCCCTCAGTGTCAGTCAGCGGGTATTTCGCGTCACGGATCAGGTCACGGGTGATATACGCCCGAAGTTTTTCACGGATTGCTGCTTCGTCCACAGGTCAGCCTTTCTTGCGATATGATCGAAATGATGATAATGAGAATCAGAGAATTTTCTCAACTTTATCATTTGCAGCGGCGGCGGCGCTGGCAGTGCCACAAATCGTTTTCAGTTGTCAGCTACCAGTGTTAAGTAAAAGACAAAACACTTCTCAGCATCTATTTTACCACAGCTTCACGGCGAAATGTTGAACATTTGTTCAGACATTTGTTTCGATTTTGAGGGAAAGGGTTAGGGCGGGGCGGTTTCGCCGCACCATTTCCACTCGCCATCTTCCTGCACGACCTTATAGGCGGACAAGGGAAACTCGGCGGCCTCCGTGCCATATACGGCCTTGATCGTCCCGGTGCAGGTCACGATGTCCGAGTCACCCGCGCGGGCGCAGTCCATCCCCTCGATAGCCGCGCCGGTCACGCTGGCGAAGGCGTTGGCCTCACGATCCGCCGCCGCTTCCATCGCGCTGCACAACAGGCCGCGCACGGTATCGCCCTCGCCCGCCACCTTCGCTGTCAGGTATTGTTCGACGGCGGCGGCGGGGTCGCCCGCGCTGCTCCCGGCGCAGGCGGCGAGGAGGAGCAAGCCAAATAGGATTTGCCGTTTGCTCCGCCCTGCCGAAGTGCCAACCGCACGAAAGGCGCTAGAGAAGAAAAGTTTCCATACTGCGGGTGTTAATTCGAGTATCAAAATCCTATTCCGCCTGGATAATCGTCCGGCGGATGTCGTCCAGCACGCAGACCGAGAGCAGGTTATACAACATCACGCCGGACTCGCCCACCTTGTCCTTGGAAAACTTGAGGTTGAGGACGCCCGCATTTTTCAGGTGCAGGTGATCGACTTCCAGGCCGTATTCCGGCAGCACGCGCGCCGCCGCCCACAAATTGACCACCGGCACTTGATATTCCGCGCCGATGTCGATGAGCTGCTGATTGAACGCGACCGACTGCCACCACAGCGGGCGCTCCGGGTCGTAGCTGAACATGAACAGCACCGGGATCACACCCTTGTCGAGCAGCGCCGCGACCAACTGGCGCATGTTCGTCCCATACTGCTCGGTATCCATCGCCTTGAGGTCATTCGGCCCGAACATAATCAGGGCGACGCTCGGCTTCTTCAAGCGCAGTTCGCAGTCCAGCGGCGCCTCGCCCGGTTGGCACACGGTTTTATCCGCCCACTGCGGATCGAAAATCACATACGTTGTCAGGCCGATGCGGGCAGCCGCACTTTCGGTGGCGGACGGGCCGAAAAATTTTACCGTGTCGGCCAGGTAATCATACGGGCCGAGGTCAACGGTGGCCTGGCGCAGCGGCAGCAAATAGAGTTCGTTGGCAACCAGGCTGTCGCCCATTTTGGTCACGGCGCGCGGGTTGTTGCCGAGTTCCTGGCCGCGCTGGTAAACGGCGCGCATGGCGTCGCTGATGACCGGCAGCACCGGCGCGGCGTATAAGCCTTGCAGCGATTGACTGTCTACAGTCGAAGGATCAGCGTCCGCCAACTCGGTGTTGACCGGCAGCGTGCTGAACACCAGCGCCGGGTTGAGGTTGAGGAAGCGCGTCAGCACCCAGCCATCCATGACGACATCCCCGT
>Ga0187894_10004913_pt1 | contig 14000 bp, 11 predicted proteins | sample GBC1701081metaG_FD_136650 | JGI IMG/M metagenome (GOLD analysis project Ga0187894, IMG submission 136650) | White microbial mat communities from a lava cave in the Kipuka Kanohina Cave System on the Island of Hawaii, USA - GBC170108-1 metaG ...
CAGCGACTACTCGGTGATCGTGCGCGGCACCGGCGCGATCTTCCTGGGCGGCCCGCCGCTGGTGAAGGCCGCGACCGGCGAGGACGTCTCGGTCGACGAACTGGGCGGCGCCGACATGCACACTCAGGTGAGCGGCACCGCCGACTACGCCGCGGGCAGCGAGCAGGAAGCGCTGGCGATGGCGCGCGACATCGTCGCCAACCTGCGCCGGCCGCAGAAGATGGCCATCGAGCAGCAGGCGCCCGAGCCGCCCTACTACGATCCGACCGAGCTCTACGGCATCGTGCCACCCGACACCAAGGTGCAGTTCGACATGCGCGAGGTGATCGCGCGCCTGGTCGACGGCAGCCGTTTCCATGAATATCAGCCGAGCTACGGCACCACGCTGGTGTGCGGCTATGCGCATCTGTGGGGCTATCGCATCGGCATCCTGGCCAACAACGGCGTGCTGTTCAACGACAGCTCGCTGAAGGCGGCGCACTTCATCCAGCTCTGCGACAAGAACCGTACGCCGCTGTTGTTCCTGCAGAACATCACCGGCTTCATGGTCGGCCGCGACTACGAACGCCGCGGCATCACCAAGGACGGCGCCAAGATGATCATGGCGCAGGCCGGCGCCGAGGTGCCGAAGTTCACTGTCATCGTCAGCGGCAGCTTCGGCGCCGGCAACTACGGCATGGCCGGCCGTGCCTATGATCCGCGCTTCCTGTTCTTCTGGCCGCACGGCCAGATCTCGGTGATGGGCGCCGAGCAGGCCGCCAACGTGCTGACCGACGTGAAGATCCGCCAGCTCGCGCGCCACGGCGGCACATTGTCGGCCGAGCAGATCGCCGACATCCGCGACCCCGTGCTCCAGGACTACCGCCGCGAGTCGAGCGCCTGGTATTCGACGTCCCAGATGTGGGACGACGGCATTCTCGATCCGATCGACACGCGCAATGCGCTGGGCATCGCGCTGTCGTGCGCGCTCAACGCCCCGTGGGGCGACCCACGCTACGGCGTGTTCCGGATGTAGCCGCGTGACCGCCCTGATCGAGGAGAAGGACCCCATGGGAGGGGCGATCGCACGGGATGGCCGACGACGCTTGTCACCGGGTCGCATGCGACGGAGGGAGGCATGGGGTCCTTCACCACGATCATCGCGTTCACGGCAACAGACTTCGGCGATCGACGTGGAAGGAGCGCGGCCCAAATGGGGCGGAGCGATGAATTAGTGCGGCAATCCCGCGACCGGTACTTTGCGCCTGTAAGTTCGCTCGGCACGTAGGTGTGGGCGGTGTTGGCCCAAACGACGAGAGGCGCCCGATCGGGCGCCTCTCGTCAAAGCCACTCAACATCCAACAACTAAAAGCGATTATCCGTGCGCTGGCTCGGCAGCTCGGCAATCGTGTTGACGACAGGCGCGCGCAGCTGCTCGCCACGCACGATATTGAGCGTGCCGATGGGCGTTATCGTACCGCCGGCCTTTCCCGGTGTCCTGAAAGCACCGCCGGCCTTGCGGTCGGTGTCACTCGGATGAATCGGTGTCGCTTGGCTGTCAGGCGCGACGCCCCTGAGCTCCTGACCCGGCGCGGCCGGCAGGGCACGCATGTCGCGCGCTTTGGTGACGTGACCGCTCAGATCGTGTGTGACGGCCGGATTGGCATCGGGAATGCGCTCCGGATCGGCCGCCTGGGCAATGCCAAGCGTTGAGCCGGCGATCATCGTGGCGATGGCAACGGCAAAAAACCGCATGTGGCGACGCGGCATGGTGAGACCTCCATGGGTTGGCTGGTTTTGCAGATCGTGATTGAGCATGGCGCAACCTGGGCGAAAATCGGGCGAGGTGATGATTTTGCCGCGACGTCTTGAACAATGAGCGGTCACATGACTGTCGATCTTGTTCATTGGTCGCAGGCATTGCACGCTGACCATGCCAATAGAACGCGGGGGGACGCTGATGGTTTCGCAGGCGCGCACGCAGGTCGGCATCATCGGCGCAGGACCCGCCGGGTTGCTCCTCGCGCGACTCCTCAAAGTGCACGGGATCGACAGCGTCATTCTTGAGCAGCGCGACCGTGCCTATGTCGAGGGCCGCATTCGTGCCGGCGTTCTCGAACAGGGCACCGTGTCGCTGCTCGAGGAAGCTGGCGTCGTCGACCGACTGAGGCGCGAAGGCCTGGTGCACGACGGCATCGAGATTGTCGTTCGCGACCACAGCTTTCGCATCGACTTCCGCGACCTGACCGACAAGACGGTCGTTGTCTACGGCCAGACGGAAGTCACCAAGGACCTGATCGCGGCGCGCCTGGCCGGTGACGGCCCGATCGTCTGGAACGCCGCAAACGTCGCGGTCCGCGATATCGATGGCGATCGGCCAAGACTCACCTATCAATGCGATGGGCAGGAGCACGAACTCGTCTGCGACTTCGTTGCCGGCTGCGACGGCTTTCACGGCGTCAGCCGCCAATCGATCCCGCCAAGTGCGCTGCGCAACGTCGAGCGCGTCTATCCCTTCGGATGGCTCGGCATCCTGGCTGATGTGCCGCCCTGCTCCAGCGAGTTGATCTACGCCAAGCACGACCGCGGGTTTGCCCTGGCATCGATGCGATCGCCGACGCGCAGCCGGTACTACATCCAGTGCAGTCTCTATGAGGATCTGGATGAGTGGCCCGACGCATTGATCTGGGAGGAACTCAAACGCCGGCTGGGCAGCGCAGCCGCGGCGCAGATGACGACCGGACCCGCGCTCGAGAAGAGCGTGGCGCCGCTACGCAGCTTCGTTGCGACGCCGATGCGGTTCGGCCGCCTGTTCCTGGCGGGTGACGCGGCCCATATCGTGCCGCCAACCGGCGCCAAGGGCCTGAACCTCGCCGCCTCGGATGTACACTATCTCTGTCGCGCGTTCACGGCGTTGTACAAGAACGGGCGCGCGGACCTGCTCGACAGTTACTCCGAAACGGCCCTGGCGCGAGTCTGGAAGGCCGAACGCTTCTCGTGGTGGATGACCACGATGCTCCACAAGCTGCACGACGAGACCAGCTTCGAGGCGCAGATGCAGCTTGCGGAGCTCGACTATCTCGCTTCCTCGCGCGCCGCCCAGACGGCGCTCGCCGAGAACTATGTCGGGTTGCCGTACTAGGCCGAACGCTCCTTGTCAGGGACCTGACGGACGGATCGGAAGACGAGGCTGCCCTGCGCATGTCGGGGATATGTCGACATTGACGAGCAGTTGCTCACATGCATCATTGTGCAGGAACTCTCGGGGGAGAGGTCGCAATTGCCAAATTGCGGCGCGGGGCGGTCGATGGGCCATTCACTGCAGGACAAGGTGTGCATCATCACGGGTGGTGCCGGCAGCATCGGCTTGGCGACCGCACAGCTCTTTCTCGATGAAGGTGCCCGGGTCATGCTCGTCGACCTGAAGGCAGACGACCTTAGGGTGGCCGCCCGGGCATTTGATCCGGAACGCACCGACGTGATGGCGGCGAATGTCACCAACGCCAACGATGTGAAGGCCTATGTCGATCGCACCGTGGCGCGGTGGGGCAGGCTCGACGTCCTGTTCAGCAACGCCGGCACGCTGGGCGTGATCCGACCGATCACGCACTATCCCGAGGACATCTTCGATGCCGTGCTCGCCGTGCACGTCCGAGGCGCCTTCCTCTCTTGCAAGTACGGCATTGCGGCCATGAACAACGGCGGCAGTGTGATCATCACGTCGAGCATTGCCGGTGTGCGGGGTGATCCGGGCGTCTACGGCTACATCACGGCCAAGCACGCCCAGGTCGGCCTGATGCGCGCGATCGCCAAGGAAGTGGCCGCGCGCAACATCCGGGTCAACACGATCCACCCCGGCCCGGTCGACAATGCCTTCATGGGCGCCATCGAGCGTGAACTGAGTCCCGTGCTGGGTCGCGATGCGACCGCGTTCTTCAACGAGCAGATTCCGCTGCGCCGCCATGCGCTGCCGGAAGAAATTGCGCGATCGGCCCTCTTCCTGGCGTCGGACCAGAGCAGCTTCATCACCGGCAGCACGATGATGGTCGATGGCGGCATGAGCGCATAAGACCGTGTTATTGTCGTCACTCAGCCGGCTGGACGGACGCCGACGAGGTGAGCCAGCCGGTCAGCGTCGATCGCCCTGACGACACGGCCGCGTTTGCCTGTCATGGTTTCAGCGCCGCACAGGGCGTTCAGCACGGCTTCGTCAACGCAGCTCACCGTCGCCAGGAAGACCGCATCCATCTCCGCGTCGCCCAGGGCCCGAAAGCTGATTTCGGCCGGCATCGGCACCTCGCCCGGATCGTTGGCCGTCGAAAAGGCGAGGAAGATGTCACCCGAGCCGTTGCTCGACGGCGTTCCCGCCCGCCCGATGCCAATACCGATGCGCTTGGCGATACGGTTGAGCTGGGTCGGCGTCAGCGGTGCATCCGTTGCCAGAATGACGATGATCGAGCCGCGCTCGCGCTTGTAGATGCGATCCTCCGGCATGGCCGTCCCGACGGGAACGCCGCACACTTGCAGCCAGGGCCTCAGCCCGTGATTGGCCTGTACCAGCACGCCCAGATTGAAGGCACCCGCCCTGGTTTCAACCAGGCGTGATGAAGTCCCCGTACCGCCCTTGAACTCGTATGAAATCATGCCGGTCCCGCCGCCGACATTGCCTTCGGGGACCGCGCCGCCGGCTGCGCTGTCGAGGGCGTCCAGGACATGCTGCTCGTTGACATGCTGGCCGGCGATATCGTTGAGCCAGCCGTCAAACGTCTCTCCGACGATCGGCAGAGGCCATTGGGTCTCACCCATCTTGCCGGGAAATTCGCGGATGAGCCAACGCGCGGCGCCATGATGGGCTATGCCAAGCGAGCAGGTATTGGTGATGAGCACCGGGCCATGAAACCAGCCGGCCTCGTTGATCCAGTGGCAGCCCGTCAATTCGCCATTGCCGTTCATGGCGAAGTTTCCGGCCCAGCATGGATGCAGCATCGCCGAGCGGCCCCGCGGCAGGATGGCCGTGACGCCGGTGCGAACGGCATGTTCGCCGTCGCCGGCAACGAGCGTGGTCATGCCGACGCTCACGCCGGGAACATCGGTGATGGCGTTGAGTGGGCCCGTTTTGCCGGCCAGCGGCAGCCCCAGCCCGCGGGCTCGTTTACGTCCGTTCGAAGAGAAGACGACCGGATCGTAACCTTGTGCAGCGTGCATGTTTCCTCTCAGGGAATCGCGTGGGCGGTCTTGGGGGATCATAACGCGCAGAGCATGCGGGTGAGAATCCGCCCCGATGCACCTCTGCCGTTGGAAACCCAGGCCAGGTGCGGCCGACAGGCTAGCTACCGCCGCGCTTGTCGCTTGGTACCGCAGACGTCGTCGTGGCGATGAGAGCCGCTTCTACAATATGGAAAATGGTGCCGCCATGGCTTCGCGCTCGGGTAGAATGGCGCGGCCGCGCGTGGGAGACGAAAGAGGAGCAGGAAGGCTATGGCCCGGCGCAAGCAAGGATTACGCGTCCAGAAAGGCGAGACCGCGGCGAAATCACTCGACAAGGGTGGTGTCGTGCAGTCGATCGATCGGGCGATGGGACTTCTCGAGATCCTGGGGGAGGACGACGAGGGTTACCGCCTTGTCGACCTCGCACAAAGCGCTGGGCTGCCGCCTTCCACCACACACCGGCTGCTCACAACCTTGGAAAAGCGTCAGTTCGTGCAATTCGACCGCGAGAGCGGCCTTTGGCACGTCGGCGTGCAGTGTTTCGCTGTCGGGGCCAATTTCGTGCGCCGCCGCAACGTTGTCATCCAGGCGCGTCCCTTCATGCGCCAGCTACGGGACTTGGCCGGCGAGACGGTCAATCTCGGCGTCGCCGACCAGGGCGAGGTCGTGTTCCTCACGCAGGTTGAAAGCCGTGAGTTGATGCGGGCGATCGCGCGCCCGGGCGGACGCTCGCTCATGCATTGCTCCGGGCTCGGCAAGGCGTTGTTGGCGGCAATGTCCGAGCGGGAGGTGTCGGAGATCCTGCATCAGCACGGCATGCGGCGGATGACGGCACATTCGATCGTTCGGCCGGCGAAGTTGCATGAGGCACTCGAAGCGATTCGGGAACAGGGATACGCGTTCGACGACGAAGAGAACGCAGTGGGCCTACGGTGCGTCGCCGCCGTCATCTACGACGAGTACAGCAATCCCCTCGCGGGTGTGTCGATTGCTGGCCCCACCGCACGGGTTTCGGATCGCCGGATTGCCGACCTCGGCAAGCTGGTGATGCGATCCGCGCTCGACATCACGACGGCTCTCGGTGGGCGGGCGCCGGGGCACTAGAAAGTCCCGGCGAGATGATCCATCGCCGCCTGCGCGCCACCCTTTTTGTGCGGAATGCCCGCGCGGGCGAGGCCCATCTCCACACCGGCGAGGGTTGCCATCAGCATCAGGTCGTTGAAATCGCCCAGATGGCCGATGCGGAAGACCCTGCCCTTGAGCCTGCCCAGACCTTGACCAAGCGACATGTCGAAGGCGTCGAGAATCACCCGGCGCAGTTCGTCGGCATCGTATCCTTCCGGCATCAATACGGCGGTAAGCGCGCCCGAATACTCCGACGGATTCCGCGCGAGAAGCTCCAGGCCCCAGGCATGAACGGCGCGGCGTGTCGCCGCGCCGTGACGCTGATGCCGCGCAAAAACGTTGTCGAGCCCTTCCTCGAGCAGGAGGCGGATCGCCTCGCGCAGGCCATAGAGCAAATTGGTGCCCGGCGTATAGGGAAAGAACCCGGTCTGATTGGCATCCAGCATCGCACTCCAGTCCCAGTACGAGCGTGCCAGTTTAGCGGTCCGATGTGCGGCCAGCGCCTTGTCGCTGAGAGCGTTGAACGAAAGCCCCGGCGGCAGCATCAGTCCCTTCTGTGAGCCGGCGACCGTGACGTCGACGCCCCATGCTTCGTGGCAATAGTCGATCGAGGCCAGCGAGGAGATCGTGTCGACAAGAAACAGTGCCGGGTGCCCGGCGCTGTCGATCGCCTGGCGCAATCCGGCGATCTGGCTGGTGACGCCGGTCGAGGTTTCGTTGTGGACCGCGGCGACGGCCTTGATGCGGTGCTGCCTGTCGGCGGCAAGCCTCTCCCCGAGCGCCGCGGGCTCGACGCCCTGTCGCCAGTCACCGGGCACGAATTCGACTTCCAAACCAAGCCGGGATGCCATGTCGCGCCACAGGCCCGCGAACCAGCCGGTCTCGAACATCAGCACGCGATCGCCTGGTGAGAGCGTATTGACCAGCGCCGCCTCCCACGCGCCGGTGCCCGAGGCGGGATAGATGATCACGGGACCGCGCGTCTTGAAGATCTGCTTGAGCCCGTCGAGGATCTCGCGACCGAGACATCCGAATTCCGGCCCGCGGTGATCGATGGTCGGATTGTCGATCGCACGCAGGATCCGATCGGGCACGTTGGTTGGACCGGGTATCTGCAGGAAGTGCCGGCCGGCGCGGTGCGAGCTTGGATGCGATGCGGCGGCGCTGTTCAGCATGTCGATCTCCGTGAAGTTTGCCTTGCGCCCGAAGCTGTCACCACAATGAGCTGCGAGAGCACATTGGGCGATGATGGCGTCACTCTGCAGGGCAGACTGATACAATTTTGGGCAATATGGAAAAGCGTTTCCATATGATGGAAGATTCGATCATTGCCGATACGGCGCACCTTTCTGGCTCTGATTTTGAATTAGCGAGCGCGCACCATCACGGGCTGTCCCGACAACGGATGATGACTCGGTGCGCCTTTCCACATCGTGAAAAACATTTTACGGGAAGGGCTCGGTCGCTTGTCATGTCCATACCGAGCTGAGCATCCTCGACGCCAAGCGTAACGAAAAGCATACACACAACGCCGGGCGACAAGGCTCTCTGGCTTTGCGAGGAGGACACATGTTCGGGAAAGCATTGTCAGCTCTCACCGGCCTCGTTGGCCTCGTCGGTCTCGCGACCGCGCCGCCGGCATCGGCCGAGTCAATCAAGCTTCGGGTGGCCGGCAATCTGCTGGCCACGGGTCTTATCCAGCAGAACAAGGAACAGCCCTTCTTCGAAACCTTGGCGAAGACAACCGGCCTGCCGATCGAGGTCGACTACAAGCCGATGGATGTTACCGGCATCAAGGACATCGAGGGCCTGCGGGTGCTGAAGTCTGGGTTGTTCGACATCGTCACGCTGCGCATCGCCCAGGTCTCGCGCGACGAACCATTTCTGCTCGGCCTCGACATCGTCGGACTCAACCCGGACTACGATACAGCCCGCAGGGTGGTGGCCGCCTATCGCGGCGCGTTCGACCAGCGCCTGCAGGAGCGATTCAATGCGAAGCTCCTGGGATTGTGGCCGTTCGGGCCACAGGTCGTGTTCTGCAATGCGCCCATCAAGGGACTGGCCGACCTGAAGGGCCGCAAGGTCCGCGTCTATGATCAATCGCTGGCCAAGTTCATCGAAAAGATCGGCGGCGTACCGGTCACCATCTCGTTCGGCGAGACGCAGCAGGCGCTGAGTCTCGGCACGGTCGAATGCGCGATCACCGGTCCCAGCTCGGCAAATACGGCGGGCTGGCCCGAGGTCAGCACGCATTTCATGCCGATCGGTTTCCAGATCGCGATGAATGCCTATGCCGTCAATCTCAACAGCTGGAGAAAGCTCACATCGGAGCAGCAGAAGACGGTGGAGGCGGCTTTCCAGACGCTCGAGCAGGATATCTGGAAATATTCGGAGGAGATCTTCCAGGACGCCGTGCGCTGCAACGTGGGCAAGGACCCATGCACGACAGTGAAGAAATACAAGATGAATGATGTCCCGGTCGCCGAGGCGGACGTCAAGCTCGTCCGTGAAGCAGTCAAGTCGGTCTCGTTCCCAGCCTTTGCCGAGACCTGCGAGCGGTCGTTCAAGGGGTGCTCCGAGACATGGAAGAAGCTGCTTGGGCCGATCGCGGAGGTCCCATGAGGACGGAGGCGATGGACGATGCAGCCATCAGCCGATCCCCTTCGACTGCGGATACCAGTGCACGGATGACCGCCGGGATCGCCCGCCTCTCGCACCTCGTCGGACTCGTCTTTGGTTATCTCATGCTGGTGCTGGCGGCCGTCGTGACCTTCGAGACGATCGCACGCAAGCTGCTGGGATTCTCGCTGCAGGGTGTCGACGAGCTCGGCGGCTATGCGCTGGCCGTCGGTTCATCGCTCGCCTTCACCACGGCGCTCGCTGAGCGCGGCCATATCCGCATCGACCTGTTCCACATGATGCTGCCCCGGCCGGCCCGGGCCGTGCTCGACTGGCTTTCCATCCTGCTGATCGCCGTCTTCGCGGGGCTGCTGATCAAGGTCGGCGCCAGCGTCGTGCTCGATACCATCGAGTATCGCAGTACGGCGCCGACGCCGCTGGCGACTCCGCTCATCTGGCCGCAAGCCCTGTGGTACGGCGCGCTCTGCATCTTTGCACTGGTCGCGCTGGTCATGGCGGCGCACGCGAGCTGGGCGTTCGCCACGGGCCGCTGGGCTCTGCTTACCCGACTCTACGGTCCCAAGCTGGCCGACGAGGAGATCCGGGAAGAGATCGAGGACCTCAAACGCCGCTGAGGCGCGTCACGACGGCGTTCGGAGGAGATCATGGGCACTGCGTCCATCTCGGCGGCCTTTCTCGCCGCACTCTTCGTCCTCATGATCGGGTTGCCGGTCGCGGTGGTACTGGCCACGGTCGGTGTCGCGGGCGGCTGGTCGGCGATCGGCCAGAGCATGGTGGATTCGATCGGTAGCGTGATTTGGGGTGTGCAGAACGAAAACCTGCTCACCGCGATTCCCCTGTTCATCCTGCTGGGTGAGATCCTCCTGCGCAGTGGCCTCGCGGACAAGATGTACATTTCGCTGTCCGCCTGGCTGGGCCGGCTGCCCGGCGGCCTGCTTCACAGCAACATCGGCGCCTGCGCCCTGTTCGCGGCAACGTGCGGCTCGTCGGTGGCGACCGCCGCGACCATCGGCACGGTAGCGCTGCCGGCGCTCGAGCAGCGCGGCTACAGCCGAAGCCAGGCACTTGGCTCGTTGGCCGCCGGCGGCACGCTCGGCATCCTCATCCCGCCGAGCGTTGCCATGCTGGTCTACGGTTCGATCACCAACAATTCCGTAGCCCAGCTTTTCATTGCCGGCGTCATTCCCGGGCTTCTGCTCGCCGGTGCGTTCATGGTCTACATCATCGGCTCGAACCTGATGAACGCCGCGTTGAACCGGCGCGAGGCGACGATCGCGTTGTCGGAAAAGCTGCGGCTCTCGATCAATCTGATTCCGCCCCTGATCATTTTCGGCGTCGTCATGGGCAGCCTGTATTTGGGCCTGGCGACGCCCACCGAGTCAGCGTCGATCGGGGTGGTCATCGCGATGCTGCTTGCCTGGCAGTTCGGCCGCTTCGATCTGGAGCTCCTGCATCACTGCTTCCGCCAGACAGCCGTGCTGACCGGTACGATTCTGCTGATCATCTGCGGTGCATTCATCCTGAACGTGACCATCAGCGTGCTGGGGATTCCCCAGGTGCTGACCCGGCTGGTGGCGTCCTTCCGTGTCTCGCCGACGGAGCTCATCCTGATCCTTGTCATCTTCTACCTGATCCTCGGCTGCTTCCTCGAGGTCCTGTCGATGCAGGTCACGACGATTCCCATCGTGTATCCCATCGTCACGGCGGTCGGTGTTGATCCGATCTGGTTCGGGATCTTCATCGTGCTGATGAGCGAGCTTGCGATGATCACGCCGCCGGTCGGGATGAACCTTTATGTCGTGCAAAGCATCCGCAAGGACGGCGGTCAGATCAACGACGTGATCCGCGGCATCATCCCCTACGTGTTCATCATGATCACCTTCACGATCGCCATCTGGTTCTACCAGGACGTTGTCCTGTGGTTGCCGAGGACGATGTTCGGCACATGATCGACAATCTGCCCTGGCGCGATGGCGTGGACGCACTGACCGCGGCGTTCCGGGCGCGCACGCTCTCGCCGGTCGATGCGCTGCAGCTGTGCCTCGAGCGCTGCGAACGCATCAACCCCCTCGTAAACGCGATCGTGACCGTCGACGCCGCGGGCGCACGAGAAGCGGCCCAGGCCAGCGAACGACGCTGGCGGCGAGGCGCACCGCTCGGGCCTCTCGACGGCGTGCCTATCACCGTCAAGGACAACATTCCGGTGCGCGGGATGCGTGCGACCTGGGGCAGCCGCCTCTATGCCGACGTCGTGCCGCAGACTGATGAACTCGCGATCGCGCGGCTGCGCGCGGGCGGGGCGATCATCCTGGGCAAGACGAACGTGCCGGAGTTCACCCTGCAAGGCTACACCGACAACCAGCTGTTCGGGCCAACGCGCAACCCCTGGGACACGCGCCTGACCCCGGGTGGATCAAGCGGCGGCGCTGTTGCCGCTGTCGCCGCCGGCCTGGTTCCGCTCGCGGTCGGAACAGACGGCGCCGGCTCGATCCGGCGTCCAGCCTCGCACACCGGCCTCGTTGGCGTGAAGCCGTCGACCGGACGGATCGCCCGTGCCAACGGCTTTCCCGTGATCCTGCACGATTTCGAAGTCATCGGACCGATGGCGCGGACAACCGCCGACGCGGCGCTGCTCTTGTCCGCGCTGGCCGGCCCCGATGCGCGCGATCGTGCCTCGCTCGCCTTCGGCACCTTCCGCGCCGACGTGACCGTCGATCCACCACCGCAGCGAATCTGGTTCGCATCGCGCTTTGCCGGATCGCCGGTGGATGCCGAGATCGCCGAGAGCGTTCAGGCAGCGGCGCTGGATCTGGAGGCGCTCGGGCATATCGTCGAAACCGGCGAGGCGCCTTTCGACGTCGAGGCACTCAACCGCATCTGGCCGATCGTCAGCCAGGCAGGACTTGCCTGGCTGCTGCGTGGCAAGTCCGGCTGGCGCCACGCTATCGCGCCTGCCCTGGCTGACACGGCATCAGCGGGCGCACGGTTTTCGGCCACCGACTATGTCGAGGCCCTCGACGTCGTACGGGGCCTGCACGCAGACCTCGGGGTTGTCTTCGCGCGGGCGGATCTCCTTCTGACGCCGACCGCGGCGGCGCTGCCATGGCCGGCGACCGAGACGCATCCGCCTTTCATCGATGGAAAACCGGTCGGACCCCGCGGTCATGCGGTTTTTACGGCGTTTGCCAACGCCGCCGGATGCCCGGGCATCAGCGTGCCGTGCCGGCCGTCGCGCCAGGGACTGCCGATCGGCTTCCAGCTGGTTGCGCCCTTCGGGGCGGACGATCTGCTGCTGAAGATCGCTGCCCAGTACGAGCGTGCCCACCCCTGGGCACGTCGCTGGCCCGCTTTGGCCGAACACACGCCGCGACCGGACGACGATACGACCGAAGTGACTGAGGTCGACGGTTCAAACAGAGTGGCGTTCCGGCCGGCGTGATCTGCTGAATATCGACCTGTCGGGTTCGGCAGCCAGCGACTCCTACTCCGCCGCTTGTGTCTCTTTCGGTGGGCTCTCGTCGGTGCCGGTCTCCAACGGTTCCGTCGTGTCTTCGTCGTCTTCCAGCGGCAGGTCCGGTTCTTCCGGCCGGTAGATCGACACCTCGGCGCGCGCATCGAGCAGGCCTGCCGCCCTCAGTTCCTCGTGGCCGGGCAGATCTTCCAGGGCGCTCAGCCCGAAATGCTCCAGGAAGAACGCGGTCGTGCCCCACGTCACCGGCTTGCCCGGCGCGCGCCGTCGCCCCATGGGCAGGATCCAGTTCTGCTCGAACAGGAAGTCCAGGGTTCCCTTGCTCAACCCCACACCGCGGATCTGCTCGATCTCGGCCCGCGTCACCGGCTGGTGATAGGCAATGATGGCCAGGGTCTCAACGGCGGCGCGCGACAGCTTGCGATTGATTGGCTGCTCGATCTTCAGCTTCTGCGCCAGGTCGGGCGCAGTCCTGAACCCGTAACCGCCCGCCACCTTCACCAGGTTCACGCCACGCGGTGCGTAGTGCTCGGCGAGCTCGGCCAGCAGCGCCTCGACGTCGGTGTCGGGCGGCAGGCGTTCGGCCAGCGCATCGATACCCAGCGTGTTGGCCGATGCGAAGATCAGCGCCTCGACCAGTCGCAAATTGTGCGCATGCCGGTCCTCTGGCGACGGTTCGGGTGACTCCGGCGTCTCCACCAGCTCATCCTCCGCCGCCTCAGCCTCGACCATCTCATCCTCGGCTGCCTCGGCTGCCGCTGCCTCGATCACCTCGTCCTCAGCCGCTTCGGCTTCGATGGCCTTGTTGTTCTGGTCGATGGTGTCCGTCATGCAATCCATTCCCTCACGGCGCCGGCGCCTGTTGCGGCCGGTCATCGTCATCGACGCGCGCCTCGGTGCGTTTGCGCAGGAAAATCGGGCCGAAGGTCTCGGTCTGGCGCAACTGTACGAGACCGTCTTTGGTAAGCTGCAGCGAGGCCACGAACGTGGCGGCGATGGCAGACCGCACCTTCATCGGGTCGGTGAGACCAGGCGGCAGGAAGGCGACGATCGACGCCCAGTCGATGGCGATGCCCAGCATACGCGACAGCCGTTCGGTCGCCTCTTCGGGCGAGAAGAACTGCATCGCCGCGATGTGATAGGCATCGGGCTTCTTGGGCTTGTGGATTTCGCCGTAGGCCTTGAGCACCTCGTAGAGCTGCAGCTGCCATTGCGACTTGCGCACCAGCAGCACGCCCTCGGGCTGGCCGCGGCAGAAGGTATCGACGCCCAGACGCGGGCGCGCCATCAGGCGCGTGCCGGCCTCCTGCATGGCCTCGAGCAGGCGCAGCTGGCGCTGCAGTGCCTCGGCCATCTGCTCGCCGGTCGGCTCCTCGTCCTTGGGCGGCTCGGGCAGCAGCAGGCGGGATTTCAGGTAGGCCAGCCATGCCGCCATCACCAGGTAATCGGCGGCGATCTCCAGCCGTAGGCGCCGCGCACTGGCGATGAACGCCAGGTACTGATCGACCAGCGCCACCATCGAAATGCGCCGCAGGTCGACCTTCTGCTCGCGCGCCAGCACCAGCAGGATGTCGAGCGG
>Ga0187894_10004914_pt1 | contig 13998 bp, 12 predicted proteins | sample GBC1701081metaG_FD_136650 | JGI IMG/M metagenome (GOLD analysis project Ga0187894, IMG submission 136650) | White microbial mat communities from a lava cave in the Kipuka Kanohina Cave System on the Island of Hawaii, USA - GBC170108-1 metaG ...
CCGCGTTCTCGGAATCGACTCTTCGACGCTGTGGCGCAAACGGAAGAAATACGAAGAATAGATACAGATTCGTCAGGGTGAATACAAGATTCGCCCTGACACCATGGTGTAACTACAGCACAATAATACCAGTGCGAATGAGGTACGCGAGCTTGGTGCGTTGTTCAGCATCAAGCAGCGCGTGGATCTGGCGGAGTGCAGCCACCAACGCGTTCTGAAGCCGCTCCGTACTCTTCACCCGCAGTGCAGCCCCTTCGCTAGCTTTCTCAACAGCGAAAGAAGCCGCAGCAAGTGCGTCAGCAAACGCTGAAACTGTGCGCCGCTCGTCGACCTCCGCTTGCGCCCGCTCGGTCTTCAGTTCGTTGAGAATGCGCGCCAACTCGTTGACCTGATCGGGATCAAGATCGAGCTTATACGCTAACAAGCGCAGGGGTCGACGCACGCCAAACGCGGTTCCGCCGTAATCGCCATGCCGACCGCTGCTAGCATAACTTTGATGCCGATCACGCCACTCGGCGAACGGTCCACAGCCGGCCCACCGACCTCGCTCGCCGTGGCGACGGGCATACTCCCACCAATACATTGCTCCTGGATGCATAATTCCTCCTCTCGCCGGGGCTATCGCTCCCAGCGGGTTTGTTGAAACGTGGGCACCATGCCTCACATTGTTTTGTCACGGTAAGCGCGGCTCGCGCGATAGTCAACAGCCAGACCGAAACAATCGTAGGGTGCACTTGTGCACCGGATCCATTGGTGCGCGGAGCGCACCCTACCATCTTCGCCTAGCTCACTTTGGCGTTCACTCGGCCTAGACGTACAAGAGCATCAAGTGCCGGCTGGAAGGCGAGGTCCGCGCTTCTCGCCATATAGTAATACTGCGCAGCTTGACGAAGGTCGCCTTCTTCCTCAGACATAGAGCCGAGCCAGTAGTAGGGCTCCGGTCGCGCGAGATCACGTAGCATCGCAGTTTTAAGATAGGCACGCGCCTCGACGTATGCCCGTCGTTCTCGGGCGAGTTCCGCGAGATGCAAGAGAGTCTCAACCGATTTGTCTGCACCCAAGCGTTGGCGCAAAAGAATCTCCTCAGCCAGAAGGCGGATAGCTTTGGGATCGAAAGGTTTCTCCAGAAAATCCACCGCTCCCAGTTTCATCGCTTCCACCGCACGGGCTACCGATCCATAGGCAGTCAAAATAATTACTGCCAGAGTTGGATTCAGGCCTCGCAAGTGACGAAGCAGTTCGAGGCCTCCCATTTTAGGCATTTGTAGATCAACAAAAGCGATATCATGGTGTTGCTCCTTACTCTTGGCCAGCGCTGCTTCGCCGTCGCTGGCCGTTTCAACCTCATACCCAGCAGCTTCGAGCATCATACTCAAGTTCTTGCGAATGTTACGCTCATCATCCACGACGAGGATACGGGCCTGTGGCTGAGTCATCGGATGGCCTCCTTTGTCTTCCCCGTTGTCATAAGTGGTAAAGTGAACCAGAAAGTACTGCCACGGCCTTCTTCACTTTCGACTCCTATCTCACCGCCATGACCCTGGACGATCTCCTTAGCGATAGAGAGCCCCAGACCGGCTCCACCAGAAGGAGCGTTCGGTATGCGAAAGAACTTGTCAAAGATGCGCTGTTGATACTCTTTGGGAACTCCTTCTCCATTGTCTGTGACTTCACACCGTATCCAGCCATTTGTCCGTTGCGTACCAACCGTGACTTGCCCACCGGCGGCGGTATGGTGAAGAGCGTTAGAAACGAGATTGGCCAACACTAAGGAGACACGGTCAGCATCGACAAACACTTCCTCATCAATGAGGGGGGAAGATCCGCGAAGTTGAACCCCGCGCTCTTCGGCTAACGCCTGGTGTGTCTCTATGGCAGTCTTGACCAGCGACGTGAAAGAGGTTGGTTTTCTGTGCATCTCGACTCGCCCAGCTTCAATACGCGAGAGGTCCAAGAGATCGTCCACCATTGTCTGCAAGCGCTCGCAATCTTCGCGCGCGGCGTGAAGCAGGTCCGCTTGCTTTTCCGTTACCGGACCAACAACTTGTTCGAGACAGAGGTGGATAGCCATACGCAATGAAGTCAAAGGGGTACGGAATTCATGGGCAACGGTCGCGACCATGTCGTTCTTCAATTCGTCAAACCGGCGGAGTCTCGTGACATCCTGGAGGATGACGGTCGCGCCGATGATTCCTCTCTGCGCCTCATACACCGGCGTTGCTCTGGGCAGGAGATATCTGTCTCCTTCACTCGAGGAAATTTTAACCGCTTCCTCGAAGCCTTTCGGCGTGTAAGGCCCCTTCCCACTCAGGACATGAGCGCGCAACCGTTCCAGCACTGCGCGTACTGCAGGATTCACTTTGGTCAAAGGATCAGTAATGCCGGATTCTAAAACCAGTCCGAGTAGCGCTTCGGCGGCCCGGTTGATATTGCGGACATCTCCAGCAATCCCAAACACGACGACCGGGTCAGGCAGACTGTCAATTGCTGCCTGCGACGCTTGTTGAGCTTGAAGTAACTCGCCGAGTGAGCTGTTGCGATACTCACCTAAATGGCTGGCCATCGCGTTAAATTCACTTGCCAGCTGTGCGAGTTCGTCTGCACCGTGAATCTCGGCCCGTGCGGTGAAATCCCCTTCCCCAATACGACGAGCCGCTTGACTCAGTTCGGCGAGTGGACGTAACAGCCGACTGGTCAACATCGTTGACAACAACAGGCCGAGAAGGAGCGCGCCGAGCGCGGCTGCAATCGTGAGTGTATTCATCCGTCCCGCGGTACGACGAACTGTTTCGCTCTTTCGCACGATGGCATCCTGATTGGTTGCCAGGATTGTCTCCGTAGCGGTCTTTAGTTCGCGGAATGTAGGTTCGAGTTCAGTGAAATAGAACCGCCTGGCTGCTTCGGGGTCGGTTATCTTCTTGAGCCGATCGAATCTCTCCTGATAGTCTATCCAGAGTGCACGGAGCCGCCGGGTAGTGTCTTGCTCGCCTGGTTCAGTGATGTTTCCCTCCTGCACCTTGAGTTCGTTCTCAAATTGTTGTCGATATGCCGCTGCCCGTCGTGCTTCTTCATCCCGCAAAGCCGCCAGGAGGAGCAAAGGCCCAGTGTCCTCCAGACGTTCAATGGCTTCCTGCATACGCTGCGCGGCAAGAACACTGCGGTAATTATCCTTCAGGATAGTCTGCGAATGCGACCCGAGTGAGGAGATCACCACCACGGAAAGAATACAAACCAGCGCGAGAGCAATACCGAGTGGCGCTTGGGCGAGGAGTAGTTTTGTGCGCAAAGTCATGAGTGCTCGTCCTCCTCCTCAAAAGAGACAATGTGCACGTCGAATCCGGCTGCTTCCTTCACCAGCCTGAGCATGGTCGATCGGCTCACCAGCTGACGCCACCAGGGCTGAGGGGAGCGCCCGATGATAATGTGGCCGACGCCGTGCGAGTGGGCGAATTCTATCAGTGCCGGAACAGGGTCTTTCGCCCGCAAGCGGACCACTTCCGCGCCGAGCTGCCGTGCCTTCTCGATATTGTCGAGCAGGTGGCGCTGCACCTCGGCATCGATGCGGTCTGGTGCCTCACTAGGAGTTTCGACATGCACGGCAAACCAGTCGCTATTCAACCGACCGGCCATCCGCGAGCCGCGGCGCAGCAAGGTGGCTCCGTGCGGCGGATTCGATGACAGGCAGACCATCACGCGTTCGCTGGCAGCAGCTTTGCGCGTTACTTCATTGGCGGGAATCTTGGTGGCAACCGACCGATCCACATTTGCCGCAACCTCGCGGAGGGCGATCTCACGGAGAATCGATAAGTTTTCCGGCTTGAAGAAGTTATCGAGTGCCCAAGGGACCTTCTCTTGGCTGTAGATTTTCCCAGCACGCAGGCGTTCCTGGAGATCTTCAACCGCCAGGTCGAGGTTCACAACTTGGTCTGCCTGCCTGAGAAAGGAGTCGGGCACCGTCTCGCGGACGACGACCCCGGTCGCCTGCTTCACCAGATCGTTCAGACTCTCAAGATGCTGAACGTTAAATGCACAGATCACATTGATCCCCGCATCAAGGAGGGCGAGGACATCTTGGTAGCGTTTCTTATTGCGACAGCCTGGCGCATTGGTGTGGGCGAGTTCGTCCACAATAGCAACTTGTGGCCGTCTGGTAAGAACCGCATCGAGATCCATATCCTCCACGCTCACTCCACGATATGCGAACTCCCGTCGCGGAACGGATTCAAGCCCGTCGAGGAGAGCAGCAGTCTCAGCTCGCCCGTGAGTTTCGATGAACGCGAGAACGACATCAACACCGCGTTTTTTCAGAGCATGCGCCTCCTCTAACATTTGGTAGGTCTTGCCCACCCCTGCCGCTGGACCGAGATAAACCTTGAGGCGCCCGCGCTTGGCCCGCTCAACTAGTTCAAGGAAGTCCTCGGGACGTGCACGCCCTCCATTCATTTCATCTCCAACCTCACGAGCACTCGCTTGAAGGGTTTGATGATCGCTTCGCCCTTTTTCATGAGCCTGTCCTCATTGTTCAATCCTCGTTAGGGCTGACCGCCATCGAGATCTGCTGACTGCGCGCTGGGAGTGTCTTTTTTACTTGCCTCCTTATCGGCTTGCGCTTGCACCGGAACCGGGCGACCAAACTGACGGTCGAGCGCAAGGTTGAGCAACAACACGTTGACACGCGGCTCACCCAACAAACCCAGGTCTCGACCCTCGACCGCGGCCTCCACAGCTGCTCTCACGCGCTCAAGGGCAACTCCGCGCGCACTAGCAATCCGTGGCACCTGCCATAATGCCGCCTGAGGTGAAAGATGGGGATCTAGCCCGCTGGCTGACGTAGTCACGAGCTCAGCCGGGACCGGTCCCGGCGCACTGGAATTTTCTTCTTTGAGCCGCTCAAGATCCTGAATCACACGGTCCTGCAATTTTTTTGAGGTAGGTCCAAGATTGGAACCTGACGACGCTGCCGCATTGTACCCCTTCTCGCCGGCAGCTGAAGGACGCGGCTGGAAATAGGCAGGGTTGGAAAATCCCTGGCCGATCAGTTCTGAGCCAATGACCTGCCCTTGTTCGTCGGTCACGAGACTCCCGTTGGCTCGATTCGAGAACAAGAGCTGGACGAGTCCGGTCACCACAAAGGGATAAATAATGCCTGTCAATACGAGCGTAACCACCGTCGTCCGTAGAGCGATGACAAATGTTTGTTGCATACAATGCCCCTTACACTAAGCCAATGGCCGCCAGGAACAGATCAATAAGCTTGATTCCGACAAACGGGGCGATCACGCCTCCCACCCCATAAATCACCAACGAGCGTGCGAGCAGCGCCGCCGCACCCAGCGGACGATACTGCACTCCCCGCAATGCAAGCGGGATGAGGGCAATGATGATTAGGGCGTTAAAGATCACCGCTGACAAAATGGCGCTCCGGGGCGAAGTCAGATGCATGATGTTAAGCGGGGCGATTTCCGGATAAACACCCACGAAGAGGGCGGGGATAATGGCAAAATACTTAGCCACGTCGTTGGCGATCGAAAAGGTGGTGAGCACGCCACGAGTCATCAGCAATTGCTTGCCAACCTCTACCACTTCGAGCAGCTTGGTCGGATTCGAGTCGAGATCGACCATGTTGCCGGCTTCCTTAGCGGCCTGGGTACCTGTGTTCATGGCCACCCCTACGTCAGCTTGGGCCAGGGCAGGGGCGTCATTGGTTCCGTCGCCGGTCATGGCCACCAGTTTGCCCTTGGCTTGTTCCTCTTTGATAAGGCGCATTTTTGCTTCGGGAGTCGCCTCGGCGAGAAAGTCATCGACCCCGGCTTCGCGTGCGATCGCCGCGGCGGTGCGAGGATTGTCGCCTGTGATCATCACCGTACGGATACCCATGGCGCGAAAGCGCGCAAAGCGCTCCTCAATGCCACCTTTGACGACGTCTTTGAGGTGAATGATCCCAAGGACACGGTTTCCCTCTGAAACTGCCAGTGGCGTCCCGCCAGCATCGCCGATGCCGTGGGCAATCGCTTCTACCTGGGTTGGAACGTTGCCGCCTAACGATTTAACGTGGGTGGAAATAGCATCGACCGCTCCCTTACGAATGACCCGCCCGTCGAGGTCACAACCGCTCATACGAGTGTGCGCACTGAAAGGAATGAAGTGAGCCCCGCTCTGGGTGACATCTCGCCCCCGCAGCCGGTACTGCTCTTTCACTAACACAACGATCGAACGCCCTTCGGGTGTTTCGTCAGCCAGGCTCGCAAGTTGCGCGGCATCAGCCAGCTCTTCGGGACACGCCCCAGCTACCGGAAGAAATTCGGTTGCCATGCGGTTTCCCAGTGTGATCGTGCCGGTCTTGTCGAGGAGTAAGGTATCGACGTCACCGGCAGCTTCTACCGCTCGGCCGCTCATCGCCAGGACATTTTTGCGCAGCAACCGGTCCATACCGGCGATGCCGATAGCCGACAACAGCCCGCCAATCGTGGTCGGAATTAGGCACACCAGGAGCGCGACGATTACTGTAGAAGAGAGCCGCACCTCGGAGTACAGGGCTAAAGGAACAAGCGTTACGCAGGCGAACAGGAAGACCAGCGTGAGACCAGCTAACAAGATGTTCAGCGCAATCTCATTCGGCGTCTTCTGCCGCGATGCCCCTTCCACCAACGCAATCATGCGGTCAAGGAAAGATTCCCCAGGATTGGCGGTAATACGCACCACAATACGATCAGACAGAACCTTGGTCCCACCCGTGACCGCCGACCGATCTCCACCGCTCTCGCGGATGACCGGCGCCGACTCGCCAGTAATCGCCGATTCATCAACCGAGGCGATACCTTCGATCACCTCGCCATCACCCGGGATGAGCTCGCCCGCCTCAATCACAACGACATCGCCTTTCTTCAGCTGTGACGCGGACACCTGTTCTTCGTGCTTATTGACGAGACGGCGGGCGCTAGTTTCCTTGCGCATCTTGCGCAGGGTCGCGGCTTGAGCCTTGCCCCGCCCTTCGGCCACTGCCTCGGCAAAGTTGGCGAACAGCACTGTAAACCACAGCCACAGGCTGACGAAGGCAGTGAACCAGAGCGGCTGGGATTCCGGCGTGGGGGCAACAAGATCGCGCAGCCAGATTAGTGAGGTCAATACACTACCGATCTCAACGACGAACATCACGGGGTTTTTGATAACATGCTGGGGCACCAGCTTGCGCAAGCTCTCCCAGACCGCCGGTCTTAGGATCTCGAGATCAAACAGTGAGAGTTCTCTTTTCATCGAGTCCGCCATACTAAAAAACCCTTCCAGCTTGGGCCAAGAAATGTTCGACGATGGGCCCAAGCGCTAAAGCCGGGAAGAAGGTGAGCGCACCAACGATGATCACCACACTAATCAGGAGCAGGGTGAAAAGAACTCCGTTGGTCGGGAAGGTTCCCAGACTCGCCGGCACAACCTTCTTGCCCACCAGGGAACCTGCGATCGCCATGACAGGAACGATCATCAAGAACCGACCGATAAGCATGGTTAGGCCTCCGGTCACGTTATACCAGAGGGTGTTCCCATTGAGGCCGGCAAACGCCGAGCCGTTATTCCCTGCGGAACTACTATAGATATACAGGACTTCGCTGAGGCCGTGGGGACCGGCGTTGTTTAAGGAGGAAACGCCGTACGGTGCCACGGCTGCCCAGCCGGAGAAATACAGGATCACCAATGGAAAGATCAACACATAGAGCATTGCCAATTTGACTTCGCGTGCTTCAATCTTCTTGCCCAGATATTCGGGTGTACGTCCGACCATCAGACCGGCGATAAAGACCGCCAACAGCACATAGACCAGCATGCCGTAGAGCCCAGCGCCGACCCCACCGAAAACGACTTCACCAAGTTGAATATTCGCGAGGGGCACGAGGCCACCGAGCGGGGTGAAACTGTCGTGCATAGCATTGACGGCTCCGCACGAGGTATTGGTGGTGATCGTCGCCCACAGGACCGAGTTGGCCACGCCGAAGCGAACTTCTTTGCCTTCAAAGTTTCCGGCGGATTGATCCACCGCCAGGCCACGCAGCGCGGCGTTGCCGGTTGTCTCGTAATAGTAAGCGACTGATATCCCCATGAAAAACATCACGGCCATGGCGGCAAAGAGGGCCCATCCTTGCTTCTGATCCCGCGTCATGCGGTCATAGGTGTAGGTCAACGCGGCGGGAATGGCGAAGATTAGCACCATTTCGATGAAATTCGTCAACGGCGTCGGGTTCTCAAACGGATGGGCACTATTCGCGTTGAAAAATCCCCCCCCATTGGTGCCGAGCTCTTTAATAACTTCCTGTGATGCTACGGGTCCCATGGCCACGGTCTGTTTCGCACCTTCCAGCGTCGTCAGATCGACATAAGGAGCGAAGTTCTGAATGATGCCCTGGGAGACCAATACTAACGCCACGGGAATGCAGATGGGCAACAGGACATACACAATAGACCGGATGAGATCGACCCAGAAATTGCCGAGCGTTCTAGGGTCCCCTGACTGCAAGCGGTAGGTTAACCCGCGAGCCAGGGCGAGCGCCACGCAGATGCCAGCGGCTGCCGAGATGAAATTGTGCCAGGCGAGCCCTGCCATCTGCGTCAGATAGCTCATGGTGGACTCACCGGCGTAGTTCTGCCAGTTAGTATTTGTCGTGAAACTCGCTGCCGTGTTGAAGGCGAGGTCTGCTGGGACTGGTCCAAACTGTTGGGGGTTCAACGGCAGCACATGCTGCAGTCGCTCAATGGCGTACGTCACTAATAACGTGATGGCGCTAAACAGGAGTAACGCCAGCGTATACGCAGTCCAGGATTGTTGCTCCTTGGGATTGATTCCACAGAGCCGGTACAGCACGCGCTCTATCGAACCAAGGAAGCGCGGCAAGGGCTGCGTGTTCCCCTCGAAGACGCGGAACATATAGATACCCAGCGGCTTGGTCACCACCAGGATCACCAGAAAAAAGATGAGAATCTGTAACCACCCGTTTGCCGACATAGTCGCTCCTTAGAACCGCTCCGGCCGGAGGAGCGCGTACAGTAAGTAGCCGGTGAGAAACACCGACAGAATGAAGCCGAGCGCGTATTCGAGTTCCATATTTGTCCTCGCTAGAGGCGATCGCAGGCCCACGTGTAAGCCCACGCAATTACAAAAAAGACGAGTGTGATAAGCACAAAGAGCAGATCCTCCACGGAGATTGCTCCTTTCTGCAAAGGTGATAGCTACGCAATGCAATGAAAGAGCAACCCCAATGCCAAGCTTTTGGAAAAAGGAAAACAAGGAAGAGTAAGAGGTTAGAGAAACTGTCAGGAGCAAGCAGTCGTGCAAATTGCAAAATGAGGAACGGGCAGATCGTGCAAATGCAAAGAGGAAAGCTAGATCAGTCCCCCTACCGCTTATCTGCCTTTGCCATCTTCGCGCGGGATCACATGCAACGTTTGTCTGCGGAGTTCGATGGTGACGCGCTTTTGCCGCTCAAGCGCCAAGCGGTGGTAAACATAGCCAGGCAAGGTAATCTCGAGATCGTATGCTGCTTCACTCTGATCGAGCCGCAATTGCAGGATATACGTTTCACTCAGCATCTGTTCGCTGACAATAGAACCGGAGAAGAGGTTTTCACGCTCCTTTTCGTCGCGACGCTCTGGCGGCACCAGGAGAACCTGAGTGGGGCGGATACAGACGTACACCGGTGTGCCTGGCTTGAGGGAAGTAGCGAGCGCGGCGAGAGGATGCTCTTGCCAGCGCAACCAGAGTGTCTGTCCTTCATTCCGTTCCACGACTGCCGGCAGAATATTTCTCGTACCGACAAATTCAGCAACCCGCCGTGTCGCCGGGCGAAAGAAGACGTCCTCACGCGTGCCCTGTTGAATCACCTGGCCGGCATCGTAAACGATCACCCGCTGGCCGATGGCAAACGCGTCATTGAGATCATGGGTCACCATCAGCACGGTAATACCCGAGCGAGCCTGAACTTGGGCGAGTTCCTGCCGCAGTGCCTGACGTAAATTCACATCTAGTGCGGCAAACGGTTCGTCAAGCAGCAACAACCGTGGTTGCATAGCTAGGGCGCGTGCGAGTGCTACTCGCTGTTGCTGACCACCGGAGAGCCCTTGTGGCCGTCGCTGCTCAAGCCCGTGCAGACCAAAAAGCGCGACCAGCTCACTCACTCGTTGTTTACGTTCACGCTGCGAGAGGTCTATCAATCCAAAGCCGATGTTCTTTTCCGTGGTGAGGTGCGGAAAGAGGGCATAGTGCTGTGGGACATAACCGATCCGTCGTGCTTGGGGCGGCAGGTCAATCTGCTGCCCGCTGCTGTAGACGGTCTGCCCATCGATAACGATACTGCCAGCATCAGGCGGCAGTATCCCGGCAATCGCCTGTAAGGTGAGACTCTTGCCGGCTCCTGAAGGCCCGAAGAGCACGACCAGTTCGTGTTCCGCAGTGAAGGTAGCGTCGAGGCGAAAGCCATCAAAGCGCTTGTGGATCGCGACCTCAAGCATAGGCGCCAAACGGGCTGCGATGGAGCAGCAGCCGAACACAGAGAAGAACGCTAAAAGAGACAAGAATCAAGATGGCGGATAGTACCAGAGCGGCGGTCAGGTCAGATTCCATCGCCGTATAAATGGCGAGCGGCATGGTCTGGGTCCGACCAATGAGGTTCCCGGCAAACATAATGGTTGCGCCAAACTCGCCGAGGGCCCGCGCCCAGGCCATCACTGCCCCTCCAAGCAACGCAGGAAGCGATAGCGGGACTGTCACGCGGAGAAAAGTGCGCAGGGGAGAGTAGCCAAGCGTATAGGCGACGCGTTCGAGTTCCTGATCGACACTCTGAAATCCAGCCCGTGCTGCGCGAATATAAAATGGAGCACTGACGAAACTCTGCGCCAGTACGACTGCCACCGTGGTGAAGCTGATCTGGAAGCCGACAACGTTTAACCACGTTCCCAGAATTCCACGGCGACCGAATGCCATCAGTAACGCTACTCCTGCCACCGTCGGGGGCAAGACCATCGGTAGGTCAATAAGCGTATCGAGCAACGCGGCCCCGGAGAAACGATAACGCGCCAAGAGATACGCGACCGGCGTACCGCAGAGCAGCGCCAGCACCAAGCTACTGAGCGAAGTCACCAGGCTGAGGCGTAGGGCTTCGGTCACCAGCGGTCGGTGTAACGTCTCCCATAGGCCCTCCTGCGGGAGCACCTTCAAAAAAATCGCGATAAGTGGAAGGGTGAGAAAGCCGGAGACCAGTACGATAGGGATCAGCAACAAGACCATCGGTAAGCTGATCAGTCTCGACTTTGCTGATTCTTGGAATGCGAGTTTACGTGCCATCCGTGATCCTCAGCCGCAGCCTGACGTTGCGTCACGACTGATTGCTTTTGAAATTCCTGCCCCTGTATACCGTTAGTGAGATGATAAAGGACGCGTATTGTGTAAAGGAGAGAAGAGGCATAGAGTAACCGCTCCCCTCCAGAAATCGAGAGAAACTCTTCATTCCTCGACCATTCGCTTTTTTCGTAAGAGACAAGGAGGTCAGTATGCAATTGAGTGCACGCAACCAATTCGTAGGGACGGTGAAATCAGTCAAACTAGGCAACGTCATGGCAGAAATTGTCGTTGACATCGGTGGCGGTCACGAGGTGGTGTCAGCGATCACGCGGGGCTCGGCTGAGCGTTTGGGTCTCAGCCAAGGCAGCACGGTGACCGTCGTCATTAAAGCGACTGAGGTGTTGTTGGCAAAGGACTGAGTCACCTGGTGAAGAGGGGTTGGCAGTTTGTTCTCGTTGCATGCGATTGCTCCTCTCCCCGCTTATCACTTCCGGCGTTGCCTATTCTTTGACAGGAATAAAGTTGTGCGCCTTTAAGATCGCCTGGCCTTCGGCCGAGAGCACGAAAGCAATAAAGGTCTCGGCCGCAGCCCGATTCTGTACTCCCTTCGTCAGCCCAATAGGATAGGTAGCGAGTTGGTTATAGGCCTCGGGAATCGGGATAGCGGTCACGTCCAGGCTGACCTTCGGCGTCACATCCGAGACATAGACGATGCCGGCATCCGCCTCACCTAGTTGGACCTTGGTGACAACTTGTTTGACATTCTCTTCTTCCGAAACGACATTGGCTAATACGCGCTGGGTAAAGTCAGCCCCATACTCCGCACCCGCCTTACTGAACGCCTGGCGGCTGTAGTTGCCCACGGGGACCTTCGCGCCGGCGAGAACAATTTTCAGACCCGGTCTGGCTAAATCACGAAACTCTGTCACCTTTCCTGGATTCGCTTTGGGGACGATAACGACCAAGCGATTTTTGACCAAGATGGACGTTTCTTCCTGCATGACACCACTCTTCTTCGCCTGCTCCATCTGAGCAGCATCAGCAGAGGCAAAAACATCGGCATGAGCGCCTTGTTCGAGTTGGGTGCGCAACGTTGGCGAACCACCAAAATTGTACACGACTTTGAGGCCAGGGTAGCTAGCCTCTAGCCGTTTTCCCATTTCAGTGAACGGTTCCGTTAACGAGGCCGCGGCAAAGACGATCAGTTCGCCAGTCGGACGTGAGCTGCTTTGGGCATAGGCGACACCAGAAGACGTCGGCACCGACAAAAATGTCGGTGCGATATTACTCTCCAACCCTCCTATGAGTAGGGCAAACAATGATAAAACCCGCAAACGCGGAGAATAACCAGATAGGACACGAGATAAGAACAGCGACATCCTCTCCTCCTTCTCAGATAGTTACTGTTTCTTCAATTTTTGGCCTTTTTGCGGCCTCTGGTCTTTTTTCCCCACACTCCGCTTGCGCGGACTCACCCGGGTAGAAATACGACTCAACCAGAGTAAAGTACTTTCACCCGCCGTAAGCTTTGACTCGTGCACTAAGTGTTCAAAGCCGTCGGGGGTAAGATCGCTTCCTCGGGTTTTCAATCGTTCCAGATAGCCTTTACAAATAGTGACCTGCGCATCTACTAAGGCACGGGTTTCCGCCGTGCCGAGCCGCTGGGCAAAATACAGTTTAAGCAAAAAATCTAAGCGCACCTCTCGGATGCGTGCGACTGGCCGACGTAACCAATCAAGAAAGAGAGGTTCCGCTTCCACGGTCAGCGAAAAGACCGTGCGCGGTGGGCGGGCACCCACGGTGACCCGTTCCCCGCGAATCAGTCCGTGCTCCTGCAAATCCTTGAGAAAGGTATAGATGGTGCTCATATCTGCCGGCACCACTTGTCCCAGGTCCGCTTCCGGTTTGAAGTGCTGGGCAATCTCATAGCCGTGCATCGACCGCTCGCGGAGCAAGCCAAGGATGGTATAAGCAGTTGGCGTCAGGTTGACATGCACGAGCGGCATATATATATCTCCCAATTATTCGGCAACCGAATATAGACCCTCACTCATAGTATCGTCAAGAAGAGCGAACGACGCTAGGGGGATCGCTGATTGTGGTTGAGGCTAAGGGGAAAGGAAAAAGAAATGATAGGGGTGACTGTTTTTCTCGTATTGGTTTTTCTCTCTGGTCCAGTCGCAGCGCAGGACACGTCACTAATTGATATCCTGCAAGCGAAAGGGGTGCTCAGTAAACAAGAAGCCCGTAAGCTCAAGCAAGGCGCGACGGCCAAAGGCAGTGGGGCTGACCAAGAAACCCTCATCCGCCTGCTCCAGCAGAAAGGGATCCTGGACAAGAAAGATGTCGCTCAATTACAAGCTCCCGCCCCTCCGGCGGCTCCCGTGGCCTCTGCGCCAGTCTCCCCCGAAGTCACGCAATGGCTGACCCATTTGGAGAGCAAGCAGCAGGCCCTAGAAGCCAAGACCCAAGCCCAAGAAGAAAAGCAAGCCAAGACCGCCGTGGCCGATGTGAAGAAGAGCATCGACTGGCTCAACCGCTTCAGCTTCTCCGGTGATATGCGCAACCGCTTTGAGGGCATCTACCAGTCCCACGGCCCCAACGCCACCGCCCGCAATCGCGAGCGCCTGCGGCTGCGCTTTGGGGTGACCGCCAAAGTCACCGATGAGGTGTTAGCC
>Ga0187894_10004915_pt1 | contig 13993 bp, 13 predicted proteins | sample GBC1701081metaG_FD_136650 | JGI IMG/M metagenome (GOLD analysis project Ga0187894, IMG submission 136650) | White microbial mat communities from a lava cave in the Kipuka Kanohina Cave System on the Island of Hawaii, USA - GBC170108-1 metaG ...
GCTTCCATCTTCATTTATTTTTTTGATTAACCATTCGGTCTCGGAAACTTTGTGTACAAAACTCATGGATGTTGTTTTGGGAATTTTATGAAGCGAACGCCCGATTGTCTTAGCAATAAGGCGATCCTTTGTTGTAGTCAGATCATATTGCCGAAGAGTAAGGGTATCACCCAATACGAACAGGAGCAGGCTTTCAGAGTTGATCCATGCATGGTATCCAACAATTACAGTACGGATGAGAACGACAGGCTCACCTCCTTCAATAGGGTATTTGCCCAAATCCTGTGCTCCATTGTCACGCTGAATGATGCATGAAATAAATTTTTTGTCGGGTGTTACGGTAGGGGAGTACTCACGCTCGGGCGTGTTCGTAAGCTGACGTGAGCTTTTTGCTTCATAATTGTACTCCACCAGATCGGTCTTTCCTTCTGCGTTAGCCGAGGTGTAATAGAGAAGTGATTTATCAGGATGAAAAAAAGGTTGATTATCATAACCCGCATGATGGGTAATATTCTGAGGGTTGGTTACCGTTATCGTTGATTTATTTACAGACAGGTCAAGCAAATAGATTTCTGTTCCTGGAGGTTGTTGACCAAAACAAGTGACAGAGGGAATCAACAATAACAGGCAATAGTGTATTTTCATAGCTGTGTACAAAAATAAAAAAACCCGCCATTGAAACGGGTTAGTTGGGTGTTGAATGTTAGTGGTCCTGGTCGGCCGCATCTGCCTTCGCTATTTCTTCATCAATAATTTTTTCAATCAGGTCGCGTTGGCGCCCGGTAATCTTCTCTTCCACTTTGGCTTGCTTTTTCATGAAGCGAAGCATAGCGTTTTTCTTTATTTCATAAGCAATAAAAACCGTGTACTCTTTTTTCTCTTCATTGTAAAATTTCTCTTCGCCCATTTTACGCAAGTCAGAAATATTCGTGTTCATAGTTTGACGAACCAGGCTTTGAAACTTATCAGCTACATCAGCGGCCTCGGCATTTTCGGTTTGTCCTAAATACTGGTCGGCCACTTGCTTCATGGTAGTATTTACTTGTCCGGCCAACTGAGCTTTGGCGTCAATATCAGCTTTGCTGCGTGCAATATTATCTTGTGAGCTGGAACCTTTGCCTGTACCGCGCCAAAACCTGTTGTTAGATTCATAGGCATTTCCCTGAAAGGGTTCACGCACTTTTTTACCAAGTACCCCCGAGGAACATGCGGCTGCCACAATAGCGATACTAATAAAAGCGATTTTAGAAATGGATTTCATACGGTTTGAATTAGTATTTTAAAAGTACGAAAAATTGTGCCAGAATGTCCTTACCCCCCGTGCCCCTTTCCCGCGAGGGGGTGCCCGAAGGGCAGTGCGGGAATTATTAGCTGCCAGCGGAAGGCCCATTTCCATTTCAACGTATAGTTTTTAATGCCTGCTTTTTGCAGAATCTCTATTAACTCTTTTCTGCTAAACCCTCGTAGCACCGAAAGTGGAGCATCGTATTTAACCATAGAAGATTTCGAGAAAAATTTCGTTAAAAATTTAATGGAATAATAAGCAAGCCAATGTCGGTGAAGGTCATTCACGACAACACCAATTGTTGTTTGCCTTTTTAGCAAAATGAAAATTTCTCTGAGTTGCTCAGTGGTAAAATGATGAAAGAACAAGGTAGCACATGCGATATCATATTGTGCGGATTGAAAATCAGGGGAAAGAATATTTTGCGTTTGATAATTGATTTCAGGAAACGACTTAGATTTTTTTTTGGCGAATTCAATAATAGTTGGATTGGCATCGATACCTGTAAAGTCGGCTTTCACTCCTTTTTTCCTGAAGTAAGCAGCAAGAAGCTTCAGCATATCACCCCCTCCGCAACCCAGGTCAGCAATTTTTAGCACGGTGCTCTGCTTTCCAAATTTTGGTGAAAGAAGCCGGTTAAAGCCACTAAGCGTTACCGTGTTTCCACCCAGCCATTTATTTATGATTTCAAGTTCCACCAGTGTCTGTTCTACAACCTCGCCCGTACACGTAAGATCGTCCATAATCTCAACACCATCTGATCGCTTTGAGAAATCAGGAGACATACTCAAATGAATTTGGCCTGGAGGAGGATGCTTTCCAATGTCAGGCCGGGGCCAAACGCAAAACTCAGTACAAAGGAATTTTCATCGGAAGAATTCAATTTATTAAAGATCTCACAGAGAACAAACAACACGGTTGGAGAAGACATGTTGCCGAAATTATTTAATACATGATAAGCAGGTTGATTTTGTTCTTTTGAAATACCCAGCTCTTTTTCAATTACTTCCAGAATTTTTTTTCCACCCGGATGAATGGCAAAATATTTAATGTCCTGAATTTTCTTGTTTATCTTCTCCAGCATATCAAAGGTCAGCGTTCTGATTCCCCCCTGAATAACATCAGGTACATATGAAGATAACTTCATTTCAAATCCAACATTACCGATGCTCCAGGCCATGTGTTGTTCACCGGTAAACGACAGTGCGTTGTGAAAGACAACGGGAGAAAGATTCCATCCACGCTCCGGATTTGACTGTAATAAGAGTGCGGCTGCACCATCTGCAAAAAGACCGTTCGCCAATAAATTATCTTCTGTATCTTCTTTCTGAAAATGCAGACTGCACATTTCGGTGCAAACGATCAATACGATTGAATTTGGTTCGGCTTTACAAAAGGCATCTCCCGCCTTAATGGCATTAAAGGAGGCATAGCAACCCATGAAATTGATGCAAGTTCGCTGAACATCCACACGCAGGCCAAGTTCCTTTACCAAATCAATGTCTAAGCCCGGGGCATACATACCTGTACAACTTACCGTAATCAGATGTGTAATTAAGCTAAGGTTAAAACCTTTTCTTTTTGAAAGACAATCCTGAACGGCTTGTTTGCTTAACGTCAGTGCGTGCCGCTGATATTCAGCCACCCTTTTTTCAGTCGAGGGAAAAGGTTCAAAGTCCTGGGTGTTTGCGTAAAAAGAAAAATCATCACTTTTTCCATAGTCATCAAGAACGGAATGTCGGTAGGAGATTCCACTCGCCCTGAAAATCGTTCTCAATTTTCTGCCCGAGATGTAATCCAACCTCATAGCCTTCACCATAAATTCACTTAATGTTGACTGACTGAATCGATTAATGGGGACCGCTGTTCCGATGGACGTAATAAAACTCATGTACTCAAGTATAACTTAAAATACTCTAATTTAGATCATCACATCATTCATTTGTCGGTATGCTAACAAAATCCTCCTGGCTTCACCTGCGTATTCCGTTTTCGTATTTTTTATTGCCGGTATATTTATTCAGCCTGGCCATCTCTCCTAACCTTAATGTGGGCAGAATGTTATGGGTTTTCATCATTCTGCACATGTTTCTTTACCCCGCCAGCAATGGATACAACAGTTATTTCGATAAAGATGAGAAGAGCATAGGTGGTTTAAAAAATCCGCCTCCTGTAAACAGGGGATTATACTTTTTGGCGCTGTTGTTTGATTTGATCGCACTCATATTTGGTTATTTGAAAATCAATGCCTTGTTCGTATGGATGTTGTTTATTTACGGAATAATTTCAAAAGTATACAGCCATCCTGCTGTCAGGCTGAAGAAGTACCCGATCCTTGGCTGGGTTGTCGCTGGTCTGTTTCAGGGATTCTTTACATTCATCATGTGTTATATCGGCATCAATAATTTTTCATTGGAAAATTGCCTGAGCGCCCATGTGCTAACCCCCGCCATGCTCAGCAGCCTGATGTTATGGGGAAACTACCCCATGACGCAAGTCTACCAGCATGAAGAAGACGCCAAACGAGGTGATTACACACTGAGTTTAAAACTTGGAATCAGAGGAACATTCATTTTTACGGGTATCGTTTTTTCTGTTGCTGCAGCAGGGTTTGTTTTTTACTTCATCAACTTCTTCGAAATGAAGTATGCGTATTTCTTTTTACTCGCGTTATTTCCGGTGCTGGGGTATTTTTTATTTTGGTTTTTGAAAGTATTAAAAGATGAAAGCAGGGCGAATTTTAGTTATGCGATGGGGCTTAATTTTATTTCCTCAACATGCCTGAATATCTTCTTTATCTATTTTTTTCTGGAGAGCAGTCAGGTGCTGCAGGCCATTAAGGCAGGTTACTAAAATGCTTCACCATGTGTATTTTCTATTATAGCCTGGGCAATTGGCTTAGCGTAAATGGCCAGCCTCACGGCAAGGTTGGAGGTAAACTCGCTTCCAAATAATTTATTTTGAATTTGCCGGCCAATCCATAATCGATTCGCAAAAGTTTTGTTCCAGGTTTGTGTGTACTCATGTTCTACTTGTTGAAGATCAAAATCATGCTTGTCAATGTGTACCCTTAACAGGTCGCTCAAAATTTTAGCCGAGTGAATAGCCATGGCCATGCCATTACCACACAAAGGGGTAATCATACCGGCTGCATCACCGGTCATGAGAATGTGATTCCAAACCGGTTCTTTTGTTTCAAATGAGATTTCATTTATAACTTCAGGCTTTTCAAAAATGAAATCAGATTCTGTAAAAATGTTTTTGAGTAATGGGTTTTCAAACAGAATATGTTCCTCCATTTCACGAATGCTTTTAAACTTCTTTACATTATCACGATGTGTGAGATAACATAAATTGGTCTTATTGTCTTCAATGTTGCTGATACCGCAATATCCCCCCCGAAAATTATGCAGGGCAATCATATTGGCCGGGTGCTGTGTGCGGATGTGATATTTTACGCCAACATAGGGAGATCGTTTTTTAAAAAAGTGGCGATTGAGTTGGGCATCTAACTTTGATCGCTTCCCAAAAGCACCGATAACGATTGAACTTCTTACTTCCTGTTCTGAGGTTTTAATTTCAAACTCATCGTTTTTGAATGCAATTGCATCAACCTCGGTATTGAGTAAAAACCCGACTCCCGCTTGTTTAGCCTTTTCGTATAAAAAGTGATCAAACGCATACCGGCTTATACCAAAACCACCTAAGTCCAGTTGAAGCTTAATGGTTTTTCCACGTACAGAACTCAGCAGAAACTCACTTATTTGAGCGGGGTTGAATGAATCCGGGTATAAACCCTCCTGTTGGAGAAAAGGCACAGTTTCATTTGAAATGTATTCACCACAAACCCGGTGAAATGGGTAATTCTTCTTTTCTATAACGGTACACGCAATATTCCACCTCGCTAGTCTAATGCTGGCAATTAAACCTGCTAAGCCACCGCCTATGATAACTACTTTTCTCAGAGTTGAAATTTAAATGTTGTGAATTCTATAAACCGGACTTTATCAGACTTTTAAAAATATATTTTTTTAAAGTGGTTACTAAATAGAGATCGGATTGAGTAACCTTTTACGTTCATTAGATGTTAGATTAAGTAAGTTGGTTTTTTTATGGAAACATCACTACACACCGGTCAATTATCTGATCCGGTAAATATTCTTTTAATTGGGAATAACCCGATTGAAATGAGCAGTATGCTGGATACGATTGCAAAAGTTCCGGGAAGAAGAATTATTACAGAAATCGCCTTTGATGTAAAATCAAGCTGGGTGAGGTTGATAAAGTTTCAACCAAATTTTATTTTGATTGACGATAATATCGGAAGAATGGAGCTAATCCAAACAGTAGATTCTTTCATGCACAATTCAAAAACCTGCGACATTCCAATTACCGTACTGAAAAATTCTAATTACGAAGAAGCAGTTGTTTCTGCCGATATCCTGGATTATCTGTTGAAAAAGAACTTAACTGCAGACTCCCTTTATAATGCTATAAAAAATACATTGAAATTCAGACGTACCAAACAGTATTTGATGGATGCATACAATAAGCGAAAGGGACAATTATTGGAATTTGTCAGGTAATCATTAAATCTGACTTTCCAATCGGAAAGCAAGTTGATAGCGGATCGCATTCCGCTCTATCACTATTGAAACTTTTCTCCCCGGCTTAATATTCAGTAGGGCATTAATTTCATTCAGGTGAAGATCCTTAGATTGTATTCCGTTTACAGAAATTACCAGGTCACCAGAAAGTATTCCGGCCTTCTCTGCGGGCGATAATTTTCTAACTTCCGAAACTTCAAAAGTATTAAGTCCTGAACCCTTGGCTTTCAAATCAATTCCGCTTAAGTTGAGATAAAATTTCTTTTTGAATTCTGAATTTTTCCTCAAATAAAATTTTCCCTGTGGAAAGTTGAAAATCGCGGTAAACCGACTTAAAATTTCTCCTCCAATTGTTCCATGCCTGAATGTGAGTGTACTCTTCAGTGTATCCATGTAGCTGTTGGGGTCGGGAAAATTTGCCAGTACATTGTTTAAGGTGTACGTACCAAGTTTTAAAGATTCAATCCTTCCTGTTTTACCGGTGATAATGCCCCCTAATCCCCTTCCGATAACCGCACTAACTGTATTTAAAGGAACCACAATGCGCTCATCCGTTGAAGGCTCTAACAATAAACCATGACTGGCTCCCGTATCCATTAACAATTTAGCCGTCATGGAATTTGATGCAGTGAGATTCAAGGAAGTTAAAATGAACGGTTTAGTGTCCTCTACCAACATGGGTAACTCCTGAAATCTTTTTCCCGGCCGAAACTTTTCAGGAAGAGTCAGTGTCATTACTTTCCTGCTGTAATTCAGCGTAACAATAAAGCGACTGAATAATTCATACCCTAAAATTCCATGAACATCGGTGCCCAAAAAATTTCTTAGTTCTAAATAGTCCTCTTCCAGTACAAGTAAAGCGTGACCCTTTCCGGTAACACCAGGAAGGGCAATCGAAACATTATTTGTAACATATGCTTCAATTAACTTTTCTCCGCCAGGGCCTGAAATTGAATATTTCCTGCTGTAAGGCAACTGTAGAATATCAGAAAATGCTTTTTGCGTGAGGATGGCAGTTCGAACACCGGTGTCTACAATAAATTTTAGCGGAAGCATATCATTAAGAATGACCGGAACAACCACAAGATTATTTTGAATCTCGATGGGTATTTCAACTCTTTTTTTCCCGTTTGCAATTGCAAAACCTAATGTTTGACAGTTGGATTTTTCGAGGAACAAAAATAAAGAAAAGCAGATCAGTAAAAGTCTAGTCATAAGCATACCCCACCGGCTCAAGATAAAACAAATTTTACGGAAAGAACCCTACCCCCTATTGCGGTATAAGAAGTGGTAATAATTGTTTTGGGGAGTTGCTAATCTTAACGGATTTAAGGTTAGTAGGGTTGAGAAAACCTTCATCAACCATCAGGTTCATCTGCTGCAGGAGTGTATCGAAAAACCCGTTCACATTTAACACTCCAATGGGCTGTTGGATTAGCCCTAGTTGTTTCCATGTCAGAATTTCAGCCGTTTCATCCAAGGTACCCCAACCTCCCGGCATAGTAATAAAAGCGTCTGATAAATCGGCCATTCGTTTTTTGCGTTCATGCATGCCTGGAACGATTTCCAATTCAGTCAGGCCTGTATGACCAACCTCTTTTTGCATAAGAAAACCCGGGATGACACCAATAACGTTCCCCCCTTTTTCAAGAACAGCATCGGCAACAATGCCCATCAAACCAATATTGCCGCCTCCATATACGAGAGTATGTCCATCAGTCGCTATGAGTTCACCAAGTTCCCTGGCTGAATCGGCATAAATGGGATTAAATCCCTTACTCGATCCGCAGAAAACGCAGATGTTCATGTGCCTGTAAAAGAGAAATTAATGCTTAATGTCGTGCTTGTTGTTACTCACCATTTTGTTAGGGAAAATCCAAGGCGAAATGATAGCCAGAACAAAGAGTGCAATAACCACGTAGAAAGGAGTCCAGGAAGCGTCCATAACTTGTTGCTTTAAAGAAGTTTAAAAATAGAGGTATTCACGTAATTTCTATAGAAAAGGACTGAATTTTATCGTATGTTTTGATTTCTGTTTGATATTGGCCTTAATTTTAGAACAGCACAGATGAGAAAATTTTTGATCTTTACAGCTGTCGGTGTTGCCATCATCACTGGCCTGATATTGTTTGTTGGTTATATCCAACATAAAAACAAAAAATCATTTAGCCCCGAAGAGGAAGTTTTTTATTCCGATGGAAACTTAAAACTTCGGGTATTTTATAACAGGCCCTATAAAAAGAACCGTGAAATTTTCGGTTCGTTGGTTCCTTTTGGAAAAGTATGGCGCACCGGTGCCAACGAAGCCACGATGTTTGAAACCAACAAAACAATATTAATAGAAGGGAAAAAATTAAATCCGGGTACATACAGTTTCTGGACGATTCCCGACACTACCACATGGATGGCAATTTTCAATTCGGAATCAGGACAATGGGGGATTAATCACAAAGGGGAAGCTAATCGAAACCCGGCACTGGATGTGCTGAACATTCCGGTACATGCGGTAAAACAGGAGCGTGTGTTTGAGCAATTTACAATTGCTTTTGAAAAGGTTGGTGAAGAAGCCGAAATGGTTTTGTTGTGGGATAATACAGTAGTAGCCATTCCTTTTTCTTATAAATAATCAGGTGTTATTTCTTTAACCGGGCCACTAATTTCACGGTCGTTCTCCTGTTTTCAATTACATCTTCCGGGCGGGCATTTACAAAGAGCGAAAGATTCCTACGGTCAACGCCAAGTGCAACGAGCTGGTCGATGATTGTGTTTGCTTGTTTTTCTGTCCGATCATTGTGAAACGTAGTTTTTACAATTAAACTATCACGCGTAATAAGCTGACCCACCGTATCAACCGCCTCCAGAATTACATTGGTAGAATCAACCGTCATCTCTGTTAAATCCGGAGCAGATTGAACAGAATCTTCAACATACCCGGCTAACATCACCTGTATTTCAAAGTTTAATTGTGACGAACTTTTCATTAATCGTGACAGTCGCCTTAGCTCTGAAGTCGCATTGTCAAGTTCTGTACTGTTTGGTCTGAACCTGAAAGCTTCAAGAATTATCTCATCGCCTGGTGATAGTTGCTTTAACACAACCTCAACTTTATCATTCCTAAGAGCCGTATTTTCCATCAGATCATATTGTTTTGAATAATACGTGTACGAACTTTCCTCGTGATCAACGGATAGCTCGTAAGCACCACCCTCCAATAAGTAAAAAAAGAATGAACCATCCTTGTCAGGTTTTCCGCTAAAAATCCTTCTGTTGTTAAATAAATCCGTAACCGAAACATAGGCAGCTGCTGGAACACCTGTAACATCTTTTACAACTCCATCCACCTTCATCACACCACGCGGTCTTAGTTCATCCGGGATGAGATACTCTACCACTTCACTTTTAAATTTTCCCGCGGCTTCCTTCAGTAAGTACCTTCCGTTTGCCTGGGCACTCACGTATTGATCATCTTTATCAGAGTTTGCAAAATCTAAGGGCAGCGTGACAGACCAGGTTCCATTTTGCAATTTGGTCACATATAAATCCATGCCCCCCCTGTTGGGTGTAATTTTATCGGAGGAGAAAATAAGTGTTTCGCCATCCGCCATAATACGAGGGGTTTGTGAATTTCCTGTATTAATCGACTCGGGAAGTTCAGCGGGCTCCTCCCATTGACCCGTTGGTTTCTTCTTCGACACAAAAATTTTGCATTTGTCTGCCGATTGCATGTTCATTTTTTCACAACGCATGAAGTACATGGTATTGCCATCGGTAGTAAAGGTTGGGCAACCCTCATTTGATTTCGTGTTTACCGGGAGAAACAGATTCCTTAATTCTCCCCAGGCAGAACCTTTCAAATCACTTGACCATATATCATAACCGCCCACCCCGCCTGATTTTACAGAGGTTAGGTAAATTGTTTTTCCATCCGGACTTAGCGAGTAGCCTTTCAAAAAACCACTTCTGCTATTCAGGTGCTTTGGTAATTCAACCGGAGACTTCCAGTCACCAGTTTCACGCTGGCTAAAATAGATGAGTGTTCCAGTATCGGCATAGTCTGAAGTGAAGAGCAATGCCGTACCGTCCAGGCTAATAAAGGGAGCAAAAATATTGATTGAAGGGTTATTAATGGAAACAGGCAGTTTACGGATTTTTGCCTGCGAGTATGCGGTTAAAAAAAAGAGTAGCAAACAAACGATTGCAAGGAGTCGCTTCATGATCTGAAGTTTTTGGTAGTTAAAGTTAGCGATTATTTCAGAGCGTACATGCAAAACCCTTGCCGGGCAAAACAAAAAGTAAAATTCAAAAGAACTGATGGATGTTTCAGCCACAAGTGGTATTTTAGCCAACCAAACCAGTGAGATGATACAGGTCATTCCTTCCATAGCAATCCGACACGGCAAAGTGGTGAAAATGCGTAAGGGCGATCCTACAAGTGAAAAGGAGTATGATGAAAACCCGCTTGACCTGGCCAAACGTTTTGAAGATCACGGTATTGAGGTTGTTCACGTGGTTGATTTGGATGGCGCTGAACGTGGAGCTCCGGTAAATTATCATGTGGTAGAAGCTATTTCAGGGTATACTGATTTAAAAATAGATTTTACCGGAGGTATTTCTACCGATGGCGATATTAGTAAAGCGTACGAAGCTGGAGCCGACTACATTACAGCTTCCAGCATTGCAGTGACGAATCCTGAATTATTTGCCTCCTGGATTGTGTCATACGGCCGTGAGAAAATTACATTAGGCGCAGACGTAACAAATGTGAAAAGCAAAAACTTGTTGTTTCGCGGATGGCAAAGCAAATCAGAACTTACGTTGTTTGAACACCTCGAATATTTTTATTCTCGTGGGTTGAAATATGTGAAAAGCACCGATGTATCACGCGATGGTGTGCTGGAAGGACCCGCATTTGATTTCTATACGGACATCCGCGAGCAATTCCCGGAATTGAGTGTGCTCGCCAGTGGTGGAGTTCGCGGTGTAGATGATATTAAAAAATTAAATGACTTAGGCATATTTGCCGTAATCTTCGGTAAAGCTTACTACGAAGGAATTTTGAAACTGAAAGATCTCGAACAGTTTTTGGTGAAAAAGGAAATTTAGGGGTTGATGCTTTTCTGAAAGGTATAGTCGCAATAACCCTCACCCTGAAATTTCTCCCATATTAAAATACACCTGCTCGACCAGTTTCTACACCCTGTACCAATCCCAAAATTCCAACGCGCAGGTTATCAATAAGGTTGTTTACATGGATTGAACAAACCAAACTGGTTATTCGATGATGTCAGACATTTTAAATTTTTCAATAATGTAATAGAGGAAGTTGAAAGAAAGCGGATCTTCTTCTTTCTGAGCTCTTTCGGCTGACTTTACGGATTTTATGGTCTTTACCTGTATGCTGGAATCTCTTGGAATTTCCCGGGTTGATGATGGTAGTGGTGTTGTTTTATTAAGTACTCTGGAATCTGATTCAGAAGATAATATTAGATCTGGGTCATTTCTAAGGGATTCTCGAGCTGCCGCTTCAATTTCGGCCTGCGTTTTGTCTTCCTGTGCCTGTACCGAAATAGCCGGAACCAGGGTGAGACACACGAATAACAGGAATGTACTATTGGGTAGTTTAAGTCTCATTGGGTATGAAGCCAAAACGCAAAATTTCTTTTCATTGTTACAGGAAAGGTAAAAATTTCAGTTGGCTATTACCCAAAAAATAGACGAATCCCTTGTTGCGATAGACAAAACGCAAGAATTACTTCTATTTTAGCCGGTATATGACAATTTCATGGACAGAATTTCAAAAGATAGACATCCGGGCCGGCACCATCATAAAAGCCGAACCATTTGTTGAAGCTAAAAAACCCGCTTTTAAGCTATGGGTTGATTTGGGCGAATTGGGTATTAAAAAGTCCAGCGCCCAACTCACCAACCTGTATGATCCAAATTCATTGGTAGGGAAACAGGTAATTTGCGTGGTGAATTTTGCGCCCAAGCAAATTGCAAACTTTATTTCTGAAGTGTTGGTAACGGGCTTCCCTGATCATGAAAATCAGGTTGTACTGAGTTCCATTGATAAACCTGTGGCAAATGGTGCCCGGCTATTTTAAGTATGGTGCAATTCTCACAACTTAAGAGCATTACAGGTGGAAGTATAGTGATGCTTTCGGTAGAAAGACCTGTGACACACCTGGTCACCGATAGCCGAAAAGCAATAGTACAAGAAGGGTCTGTTTTTTTTGCGATCAACGGAGAACATCATGACGGCCATCAGTATATTCAATCTCTGTACGAAGCAGGCATCCGACAATTTATTGTGGAGAAGGACACCCCAATACAAGAATTTGAAGGTGCTAATTTTTTAAAGGTAGATTCATCCATTCGAGCCCTTCAACGTATGAGTGCTCATCATCGGGCAAAATTTGAATTGCCTGTTATTGGAATAACAGGCAGCAATGGAAAAACAATTATTAAGGAGTGGTTGTACCAATTGCTTTCGAAGGACTATACGATTGTAAAAAACCCGGGCAGTTACAACTCACAACTCGGTGTGCCTTTATCTGTGTGGCAAATACAATCGCATCATACACTGGCAATATTTGAGGCGGGCATTTCAAAGCCTGGAGAAATGGAACAGCTTGAGAAAATAATAAAACCATCAATTGGAATTTTTACCAACATTGGTACGGCCCATGACGAAAACTTTAAAAATGTATCACAAAAAATAAGCGAGAAGCTAAAACTCTTCCAACATGCCAATACGTTAATCTGCTGTGCAGATCATGCGTTCCTGAGTCAAATACTTCAGCACACTTCAATTCCCCTGTTAACCTGGGGATTCTCAGAAGGTGCTCACCTCAGAATCTCTAAAGCAGGAGATTCATATTCAGTGTCATGGAAGGAAAAAAGTTTTAACATCACATTGCCTTTTTCAGATCAGGCTTCCATTGAAAATGCATTTCATGGCCTTGCGTTACTGTTGCATTTGAATGTGGAAATTTCTTCTATACAGAAAAGAATTCTTTCCCTGCGATCCATACCCATGCGGCTGGAACTTAAAGAAAGTATCAATCAATGCCAGGTAATTGACGACACGTATAACAATGATTTAGCGGGATTGCAAATCAGCCTGGATTTTCTTAGCCATCAAACGCAAAAAGTAAATAAGACACTCATCCTGTCAGACGTACTGCAATCGGGATTACAAGAAGATGAACTCATGAACCAAATATCTCAGCTCGTAAATCAGAGTGGTTTAAAAAAATTTATTGGAATCGGTCGTGGCTTAACAAAACAATCAAAAAAAATTCAGATACCATCAACATTTTATGATACTACCGATGAATTTTTAATTTCATATGACTTAAACTCTTTTCAACAGGAAATCATTCTTGTAAAGGGGGCACGCGTGTTTCAATTTGAAAAAATTGTTTCGCGCCTGCAACGAAAAGTGCACGGTACCGTGATGGAAGTTGACCTGGGTGCACTGGTGTATAATTTGAATTACTTCAAATCAAAACTTGAGACAAATACGAAAGTGATGGTGATGGTAAAAGCATTTGCGTATGGAAGCGGAAGCGTGGAGGTTGCGAATGTATTGCAGTACCACAAGATAGATTATCTCGGTGTTGCGTATGCAGATGAAGGTATTGAATTAAGAAAGAATAATATTACGCTCCCCGTTATGGTCATGAATCCAACAGAAGAAGGATTTCATGGGATGCTCAGCTACATGTTAGAGCCTGAGATGTATGGCTTTAAAATCCTCCAGGAGTTCATTTCTTTTTTGAATGGGAGACAATGGAAAATCCATATCAAATTAGATACGGGCATGCATCGTTTGGGTTTTGAAGAAGAGGATATTGAAAAATTGATACGTATTCTTCTGGAGAATAGAAATCTGGAAATAGCTTCAGTTTTTACACACCTTGCAGGTTCAGATGAGATCGAACACGATACTTTTTCTAAGCACCAGGCCGAAGCCTTTATGAAGCTTGCAACTAAAGTATCGGGAGCGTTGGGTTATAAACCGATGCTTCACGTGTTGAATACACCCGGTATTTTGCGACTTCCGGAATGGCAACTGGATATGGTGAGACGGGGTGTA
>Ga0187894_10004916_pt1 | contig 13991 bp, 14 predicted proteins | sample GBC1701081metaG_FD_136650 | JGI IMG/M metagenome (GOLD analysis project Ga0187894, IMG submission 136650) | White microbial mat communities from a lava cave in the Kipuka Kanohina Cave System on the Island of Hawaii, USA - GBC170108-1 metaG ...
GCCAACAGCCACTACGTCACGCCCAAGCCGACCATGACCGGCGCCATCCAGAAGATCCGCGACGACCTGAAGAAGCGGCTGGACGAATACACCCGCGCCGGCCGGCTGCTGGAAGCCGAGCGGCTGGCCCAGCGCACGCAGTTCGATATCGAGATGTTGGAGACCACGGGCTCGTGCGCCGGCATCGAGAACTATTCGCGCTATCTGACCGGTCGCAAGCCGGGCGAACCGCCGCCGTCGCTGTTCGAATACTTCCCCGAGGGGTCGCTGCTGATCGCCGACGAAAGCCACGTCACGGTGCCGCAGATCGGCGGCATGTTCCGCGGCGACTTCAACCGCAAGAGCGTGCTCGCCGAATACGGCTTCCGCCTGCCCTCCTGCATCGACAACCGGCCGCTGAAGTTCGAGGAATGGGACGCGATGCGGCCGCTGTCGATGTTCGTGTCGGCAACGCCGGGGCCGTGGGAGATGGAGCGCACCGGCGGCGTCTTCGTCGAACAGGTGATCCGGCCCACCGGCCTGATCGACCCGGTCACCATCATCAGGCCGGTCGAGAAGCAGGTCGACGACCTGCTGGCCGAGTGCCGCGAATGCGCCAAACGCGGCGAGCGCGTGCTGGTCACGGTGCTCACCAAGCGCATGGCCGAGGATCTCACCGAGTACATGCACGAGGCCGGCATCCGCTGCCGCTACTTGCATTCGGACATCGACACGCTGGAGCGCATCGAGATCATCCGCGACCTGCGGCTGGGCGCCTTCGACGTGCTGATCGGCATCAACCTGCTGCGCGAGGGGTTGGACATCCCGGAATGCGCCCTTGTCGCCATCCTCGATGCCGACAAGGAAGGCTTCCTGCGCTCGCCCACGTCGCTGGTGCAGACCATCGGCCGCGCCGCCCGCAACGTCGATGGTCGCGTGCTGCTGTACGCCGACCGCATGACCGACGCGCTGAAATACGCCATCGGCGAGACCGAGCGGCGGCGCGCCAAGCAGACGGCCTACAACGAGGCCAACGGCATCACGCCGGCCTCGATCCGCAAGAACATCAACGAGGTGCTGCAGTCGGTCGCCGAGCGTGATCACTACACGGTCGATACCGGCGTGTCCGGTGATGTGCAGCTGATCGGCCACAACCTGCAGACCCACATCGCCGAGCTCGAGAAGCGCATGCGTGAAGCCGCCGGCAACCTCGAGTTCGAGGAGGCCGCGCGGCTACGCGACGAAATCCGCCGCCTGGAAGAAAACGACCTCGGCCTGCCGCCCGGCACCGTCGCGCCACGCTCGACGGGGGGCGCCGCCGGCAGCAGTGCGCCGACGCCTTACGGCAAGGTCCAGAACTCGCGCACCTTCCGCGGCGTGAAGACCGGCTCCGGTTCGCGCGGCAAGCCAGCGCGTCGCAGCGGACGACGATAACCCTGGGAGCGCGGGCGTCTCGCCCGCATTTGCTTGCAGCGGACGAGAGCGAAGAGAATGAAATGCGGGCGGGACGCCCGCGCTCCCAGGAACAACGCGCGCACGGCAGCGTTGCACGCTCCATGGCTGCATCGTCGTGGCACCGCCAGTAGGGTCGCGGTTTGTCGCCTTCCACCTGTTGTATGACGACGACCGCCTCGCCCGCCACCACCGATACGCGTCTCTACATCATCGCCGTGTTGTCACTGACGGCGGTGCAGATGCTGTCGACCACGGCCTTCAACATCGCGGCCATCCTGGCGCCGGCGGCGGCACTGGCGCTGGGCGTCGCCGCCGACGACGTCGCCTACTATGTCGCCGGCCCGTCCTGGTCCTGGCCGGGCTCACCGTGGGCATGGCGGCCGGTGCGGCGACGCTGGCCATGGTCGATGCGCGCTGGTCGTTTGCTGCACTGGCAGCGGCATCGATGCTGTATGGCCCGACGGCGATCGGGTGGGGCGGCGTCTTCTTCGCCGAGCTCGCGCGCCGCGCACCACCCGGCAAGGTCGGCACCGTGACCGGCGGCACACAGGTCTTCACGTTCTCCGGCGCCCTGTTGATGCCGCCGCTGTTCAGCTTGCTGCTGGCGCTGTTCGATTCCTACGCGCTGAACTTCGCGCTGCTGGCCGGCGTCAGCGGCGCCTGCTGTCTGATCCTGCTGCCGATGCTGCGCAGCGAGCGCCGATGACCTGGCCGGACCAGCATCAGCTCGCGGTCCTGTCGTTGGCCCTGGTGCTGGAGGCGCTGTGCGGCTACCCGGCGTGGATCCACGCACGCCTGTCGCATCCCGTCGTCTGGATCGGGCGCCTGATCGACGGCCTCGACGCGGCACTGAACAGAGATGACGACAGCGCAGGACGGCGGCGCCTGCTGGGCATGCTGGCATTGACGTTGGTCCTGGCGATCGCCGGCGCCGCCGCCATCGTGGCGAGCCACCTCCTGCGCGCCCTGCCCTTCGGCTCGCTGGCGGAAGCCGTCCTTGCCGCGAGCCTCCTGGCGCAACGCAGCTTGCATACGCACGTCGCCGCCGTCAGCGATGCCCTGCGCACCGGTGGCCTTGCCGCCGGACGTACGGCCGTCTCGCACATCGTCGGTCGTGACCCCGACGCCCTGGACGAGGCCGGAGTCGGTCGCGCTGCCATCGAGAGCCTGGCCGAGAATTTCTCCGATGCTGTCGTAGCCCCGGCATTATGGTTCGCCGTTCTCGGCCTGCCGGGCATGGCGCTCTACAAGGCGATCAATACGGCCGACAGCATGATCGGCCACCGCTCGCCGCGGCATGCGGCCTTCGGCTGGGCGGCCGCGCGTCTGGACGACCTCGTCAATCTGCCCGCCTCGCGCCTGTCGGCAGTGCTGATCGCCGGTGCCGCGGTGATCAGCGGCGGCAATATCAGAGGGACCTGGTCTGCCGTCGGACGCGATGCCCGGCACCATCGCTCACCCAACGCCGGCTGGCCGGAAGCCGCGATGGCCGGGGCGCTGGATGTGCGACTCGCCGGGCCGCGCGTCTATGACGGCCATCGCGTCGAAGACGGCTGGATGGGTGATGGACGGGCCGAGGTCATGCCGGACGACATCGACGCGGCGCTGCGCCTCTATCGTCTGTCGTGCGGTATCCTGCTGGGGCTCGCCCTGGCGGCAGCCGTGGTGATGCGGGCTATATAGCTGACGGGTTTCAGCGCCCGTACAGCGTCCGGTAGTCGCCCACCAGCAAACCGAACAGCAGGTGGTCGTGCCACTTGCCGTTGATCTTGAGGTAGTGGCGCGCGATGCCTTCCTCGCGGAACCCGACCTTGCGCAGCACGGCACGGCTGGACCCGTTGGCCGGCAGGCACGCCGCCTCGAGGCGGTTGAGCCTGACCTCATCGAAGATGAAAGGCAGCATGGCGCGCAGCGCCTCGGTCATCAGGCCCTGGCCGGCATGGGCCTGGCCCATCCAGTAGCCGACATTGGCGCTCTGGGCGACGCCGCGGCGCACGTTGGACACCGAGATACCGCCCACCAGCTGACGCGGATTGCTGCGGAAAATAAAGAATGTGTAGCCCTCGCCCGCCCGCCACTCCTGCATGTAGTGGCGCAGGCGGCGACGGTAGGCATCGCGGGTCAGGGCGTCCTCGCCCCAGGTCGGCTCCCACGGCGTCAGGTAGGTGCGGCTGGCGGCCCGCAGTTCGGCCCATTCGCGCCAATCATCGGCGGCCGGCGCGCGCAGGAAGACGCGCTCGCCCTGCAGGCGCGGCGTTGACATCAGCGCCAACGGGACATCTGAAAATCGGAACATCGATCGGCGGGCCCCGCCCTGATTTTCACCCACCATACACCACCCCGGCGGTTTTCTCACGCACAGGGATCAGGCGTCAGGGTCCAGGCCCCGGTTTTCAGGCTTTCAACCGCCGGGCGATGGCGTCGTAGCTCTCCAGCTTGGCGATCGGCCCCAGGGCGCAAATCGCCGGCGGCGAGGCCAGCAGCCGGCGCGCGACCCGGCGCACGGCGTCGGTGTCGACCGCCTCGATGTGCGCCACGGTCTCGCGATAGGGGATCGGGCGGCCGTAGATCAGCAGTTGGCGCGCCGCCTGCTCGCATCGCGAGTGGCTCGACTCCAGCGCCATCAGAGTGCCGGCCTTGAGCTGGGCGCGGGCGCGGGCGACCTCGGGTTCGTCGACATCGTTGGCGACCTTGAGGAATTCCTCGCACACGATCGGCACCAGCTCGGGCAGGCTGTCGCCAGCGGTGCCGGCATAGATGCCGAACAGGCCACCGTCGCGATAGGCGGCATTGAACGAATAGATCGAATAGACTAGGCCCCTGTCCTCGCGGATGCGCTGGAACAGGCGCGAGGACATGCCGCCGCCGAACAGGGTCGAGAACACGGCGAGCGCGTGATGGTCGGGGTCGAGATAGCCGAAGGCTTCGCCGCCGATCACCAGATGCGCCTGCTCGAGGTCGTCGGTGTCGCGCCGCTCGCCGCCAGCAAAGACCGGCGCCGTCAACGACACCTCGCCGCTCGCGCGCGGCAAACGCCCGAACGCCTTGTTCGCCAGGTCGACGAAGCGGTCGTGCTCGATGGCACCGCCGGCCGCCAGCACCATGCGCTCGGCAACATAGCGGTTGCGCAGCCAGTCGAAGAGATCGTCGCGCGCAATGGCGTTGACCGTCGCTTCGGTGCCCAGTACGGGCCGGCCCAGCGGCTGCTCCGGGAATGCGGTCGCCTGGAAGTTGTCGAAGATCACATCGTCAGGCGTATCGTTGGCCTGGCCGATCTCCTGCAGCACAACGCCGCGCTCGCGCTGCAGCTCCTCTTCGATGAAGGTCGAGTCGAGCAGGATGTCGGCGACCAGGTCGACCGCCAGCGCCACGTCGTCCTTCAGGACGGCGGCGTGATAGGCGGTGAGCTCGCGGCCGGTGAAGGCGTTGAGGCTGCCGCCGACGTTCTCGATCTCCTCGGCAATGCCGCGGGCCGTGCGCCGCTTGGTGCCCTTGAAGGCCATGTGCTCGAGCAGGTGCGCGATGCCGTTGCGCGGCGCCGGCTCGTGCCGGGCGCCGGCCGCCACCCACATGCCCAGCGCCACGGTCTCGACATGGTCCATCGTATCGGTCACGACGCGCAGGCCATTGTCCAGAGTCGTGATGCGTAGGGTCATGCGAACACCGCGGCGTCATCCATCAGGCGCTTCAGTGCGCCGATGTCGTTGGGCAGGGTCTCGTAGCGCTCCGGCCGTCCCGCCAGGCCCGCCAGACGCGCCGGCACCGGTGGTGCCTCGCCGGTCGCCAGCTTGACCGCATCGGGGAATTTGGCCGGGTGGGCGGTACTCAGGACGACCATCGGCACCGCACGATCACCACGCTTCTGGCGCGCCACGGCGTAGCCGACGGCTGTATGCGGATCGAGCAGCTCGCCGGCCTCACGCTCGGCATCGGCGATGGCGCGCAAGGTGCCGGCGTCATCCAACCGGCCGGCATCGAACATGGCCTTGGCGCGGGCGAGCTGCGCGGCGCTGACATCCATGTTGCCGGTGGCCCGGAAGCCTTCCATGGCAGCCGCCAGCGCCTTGCCGTCGCGATCGAACAGGTCGAACAGAAAGCGTTCGAAGTTGCTCGACACCTGGATGTCCATGCTGGGCGAAAATGTCGGCGTCACGTCGGTGATGCGCTGCTCGCCGCTCTCAATGAAGCGCGTGAGGATGTCGTTGCTGTTGGACGCGATCAGCAGCCGGTCGATCGGCAACCCCATGGCGCGTGCGGCATAGCCGGCATAGATGTTGCCGAAATTGCCGGTCGGCACGCAGAACGACACCGGCCGCTCGGGCGCGCCGAGCTGCACGGCGGCATGGAAGTAGTAGACGATCTGCGCCATGACGCGCGCGAAGTTGATCGAATTCGCCGCCGTCAGGTGATGGCGGTCGCGGAATGCCAGGTCGTTGAAGCAGGCCTTGGCCAGGTCCTGACAATCGTCGAACGTGCCCTCGATGGCGATGTTGTGCACGTTGGGCGCCAGCACCGTCGTCATCTGGCGGCGCTGCACTTCGCTGACGCGGCCCTGGGGGTGCAGCATGAAGATGTCGATGGCGGCGCGGTCGCGCACTGCCTCGATGGCCGCCGACCCGGTATCGCCCGATGTCGCGCCGACGATACGGGCGCGGCGCCCCGAGCGTGTCAGCAGTGCATCGAGCAGGCGGCCCAGCAGTTGCAGTGCCACGTCCTTGAACGCCAGCGTCGGGCCGTGGAACAGCTCCAGCAGGTGCAGGCCATCGACCGGCAGCGCCTTCAGGCGCACGACGTCCGTGCTATCGAACGATGCGTACGCCTCGCGCACCAGCCGGCTGAAGGTTGCGGCGTCGAACGTGTCACCCACGAACGGGGCCATGATGCGGGTGGCCAGTTCGGCATATGGCAGGCCGCGCAGACCTGCGATCTCTGCCGGCGACAGGACGGGCCAACGCTCCGGTACGTAGAGGCCGCCGTCACGGGCCAAGCCGGCCAGCATCACCTGCTCGAAGGTGAGCCGTTCCAAAGGAGTGCGCGAACCCTGGCGGGTGCTGATGTAGCGAAGGTCTGACATGGATCGGGGGGTAACAGGGCGCGGACCATAGCCGCGGGGGTCCCCCGGCGCAACGGCGCTTCGGTCGCGGGTGCCTTGCTCCGGCACCCGGTATTTTTAGCCTACATGAGTTTTATTCAGCCGCCTGGATGCAGGCTGCGTGCGCCTTGGTCACCCGCTTGGCCGAAGGCGGGAATTTGGCCAGCAGCGCCGCCGGCCGGGTCGGCCGCCGGACGAGATCGCCGCCGCAGTTGGGACAGCGACCGCCGAATCGGGTCTCGGCACAAGTCGCACAGAAAGTGCACTCAAATGTGCACATCAGCGCATCGGGGGCGCCGTTGGGCAGGTCTTTATCGCAGCATTCGCAGTTGGGGCGCAGCTCGAGCACGCGAAAACTCCACTTCCGCTGGGGATGGCCTCAGCCGACCGCGACTTTGGGCGGTGCCGCGGGCTGGTTGGCCGGCGTTGGTACGACAGGTTCAGCCGGCGGCGCTTCGGGCGCAGCCGAAGCAACGTCCTCGCTGACCGGCGGCACGGCAGCCGCTTCCGGTTCCACCGGCGATACCGAAGCGACGGGATCGGCGGGTGCGGCGAGTTCGGCCGTCGTGACCGGCGGCGGCTCCAGCGCATCGGCGGTCGAGGCATCGACCGAGGCCCGCGCGGCCGTCATTTCCTTCTCGACGTCGCTGGCGCCCTCGGTAATGGCGGCCTTGATCTCGCGCGTCGGATCGAGACCTTGCAGGTCGAGCACCGCATCCTTGGCGCCGGCTTCGACCTGCTTTTTCAGCTCATCCAGCTCGGCCTGGCGCATCATGTCGTCGACATGGCCGCGGAACTCGCCGGCCATGTTGCGCGCCGTCGCCATCCAGCGGCCGATCGAGCGCAGCATACCCGGCAGTTCCTTCGGGCCGATGACGATCAACGCCACGGCGGCGATGACCAGCAGCTCGGGAGCGTCGATGCCGAACATGGGATAGGCGCGATCTCGAACCGGCTCAGGTCTTCACGTGTTCCTTGGATCCGGTGGCAGCCGGATCATGCGTCGAGCCCTGACCGATCGGCTTGGCATCATCGCCTGCCGTCGTGGTCTTGGCCGCCTGATCCTGCTGGCCCTCGCTCGCGACGCCCTTCTTGAAGGCGCTCAGCCCTTTGCCGAAATCGCCCATGAGCTGCGAGATCTTGCCGCGGCCGCCGAACATCAGCAGCACGACCGCCAACACGATCAGCCAATGCCAAATGCTGAAACTACCCATTGCCCGCCTCCTGCCTGTCGATGGCCGGACCTGTGCCCGGAAAGTTAACCGTTTTATGGCCTACCGCCCGCCGGGCCGCAACACAGCCTCGCGCAGAGTTGCGCCGGACACCCTCTTCATGTGGGGCTTGGCGCGGGAAAAACGAAGGCCTGCCGCGGATCCAGCGAGAGTCGCAGTTCGCTGCCTTCGGCCGGCAGAAACTGGCCAGGGACCCGTACGTGCCAATGGCTGTGCGCCTCCGGCCCACCTGGAACGTCGTGGCGATGCGTCGGGTCAGTCTGCAGGCAGACATGCACCCAGCTGGTGCGGCCCAGCAGGCGGGCCGCCAGCACGCGCGCCGGCAATGCGCCGATCGGCGTCGCAGCGATGATGCCCTGCTCGGCGCCGGCCACCTTCAGGGCTTCCGGCCGGATCAGCACATGAACGGCCAGGCCGTCGGCGTGGCCGTTGGTCGGCAGCATGCCGAACGGCGTCCGGACGGCGCCGTCCCGTACGATGCCGTCGATACGATTCACCTCGCCCATGAACTCGGCGACGAATTCGCTGGCCGGCTGTGTATAGATCTCGGCCGGGGCGCCGATCTGCTCGAGGCGCCCATCGCGCATGACGGCGATGCGGTCGGCCATGAACATCGCCTCTTCCGGATCGTGCGTTACCACCAGCGCCGTGACCTGATCCGACTTCAACAGGTGCAGCGCCTCGTCGCGCACCGCCGAGCGCAGCCGCGTATCCAGCCCAGAGAACGGCTCGTCGAGCAGGATGGCGCGCGGCGCCGGCGCCAGCGCGCGCGCCAGGGCGACACGCTGCTGCTGGCCGCCGGAAAGCTGATGTGGCCAGGCGTTGACGTAACCGTCTAGGTGCACGCGGCTCAGCATCGCCTCGATGCGAGTCCGCTTGGCCGTGGACGCGATCTTGCGCAAGCCGTAGCCGACGTTGCCGGCAATATCCAGATGAGGGAACAACGCCACGTCCTGAAACACGAAGCCGACGCCGCGTGCCTCGGGCGGCAGATCGCGCCCAGGCTCGCCGACCACCCGGCCGGCAACGACGATGCGCCCGCGCTGCAACGGCTCCAGGCCGGCGACCAGGCGCAGCACCGTTGTCTTGCCGCAGCCTGACGGCCCCAGCAGGCACACCAGTTCGCCTGGCGCCACCGTGAGCGCGAAATCACGCACCACGGCGGTGCCGTCATAAGCGTGATGGATGTCGCTGAGATCGAGGCCGGCGGGTCCGGTCATGCCAGGTTCATAGCCGCTGGCGTGCCGCTACTCCAGTACGGCGTTGGGCGCGCCTGCGCGGCGGCCCGCCGCGGCCGGCGTCAATCGCCGGCAATCGTTTTTTCAGGCCGTGTCGAACGCCGCGAGATTGACCGGCAGATCGTTGCGGTGATCGCGAATGAGGCCCGCTGGTGGGACCGAAACATCGAGTTGAGCGTACAGGTAGGTGCCGGTGCACGTTTTCGAGGCACCCTCGTCGCTGGCGTAAAGTGCGACACTCTCCCCTTCTTCTATCGCCAGCAACAGGCCGGCGCGGTGCCAAACCCCTCGATTGACGGCTTCAAAACCCGGCGCAACGAAGAATGTTTTGCACATGATGAATAGGCCTTGGTGTATCGCTCACTGTCCCACGCACGACAAGGTAGAGATCCGCGCGCAGCCGACCGGCAAAATAGCGACGGCCAAGACGTGAAATCGTCGCGTTTTGCCCTGATCGGCGGTCATGGCGATTTCACGCCTGCCAGACGACCACGTTAACTTCGGTCGCTAAGACCGTCGGTTGCGTTGCCAATCGTCTTCACGCTCGTGCAGCAAGTAGTCGGAACCGAGCCGGTCGAGGCTGGGACAGCCGATCTGGCCCAGGGTCAGGTCTATTTCGCGACGCAAAATATTGATGGCCTTGGCGGCACCGGCCTGGCCGCCGACGGTGGCCCCGTAGAGGGTGGCGCGACCGACAAATACGAACTTGGCCCCCAGGCACAACGCGATCAAAGCATCGACACCGCGGCGCACGCCGCTATCCAGCATCAAGGTCATGCGGTCGCCAACGGCATCCCGGATGGCCGGAAACACGTCTACCGGCGAGGGCGCCCGGTCGAGCTGTCGGGCGCCGTGATTGGACACCATGATCCCGTCGACGCCCAGCGACGCGGCCCGGACGGCATCATCGCTGTGCATGATTCCCTTGATCACGAACGTACGCGGCCACAGGCGACGGAACGTCTCGACATCGCGCCATGTGAGCGGTGCCGCCGTCTGGCTGGCGACAAAGGCGGCAACGGCATCGGCGCTGGCGCCTTTCTCGGCGTAGGGTGCCCAGTTGGAGAACATCGGCGTGCCGTGCTTCAGGTACCCGGCCAGCCAGCCCGGGTGGCGCAGCGCCTCGAGCTTGGTGCCCCACGAGAGTTTCAGCGGGCGGGTGAAGCCATTACGCTGGTTGCGCTCGCGGTTGGAATGCACCGGCACGTCGACCGTCAGCACCAGCGTGGACAGGCCGGCCGCGTCGGCGCGGCGGATCATGTCCTCGGAGATCTTTTTGTCGCGCGCTGCATAGAGCTGGTACCAGCCGTGATCCGGCGCGACCTTGGCCAGATCCTCGATCGAGGCCGTGCTGCTGCCCGACATGATGAAAGGAACGTTGGCGGCGCGCGCCGCCTCGGCCAGCATCAGGTCGGCACCGGGCCGGAACAGGCTGGCGAGCCCGGTCGGTGCGATACCGAAGGGACTGGCATAGGTGCGGCCGAAGAGGCTTGCCGACTGGTCGCGCGTGGAGACGTCAACGAGATAGCGCGGCACCAGGCGGTGCCGTCGGAAGGCCCGTTCGTTGACGTCCAGCCCGTCCTCGTCCTCGACGCCGCCCTCGATGAAGTCGAAGGCGATCTTGGGCAGCCGCCGCTTGGCGGCGCGCCGCAGGTCATCGACATTGACTATGCCGTCCATCGTTTCCCCTTTTCTTCCTCCCCCAACCCAGCTGGGGGAGGTGGCCGAAGGCCGGAGGGGGAGCCCACGGAGTCTCAGTTACCAAGACCGCGTCGGCTCCCCTCCGCCCACCGACGTTTCGACGCTGCGCGTCGAAACGTCGTATCGGGCCACCTCCCCAGCTTCGCTGGGGAGGATTCTACAGATCACACCGGCGGCTTGATGCCGGCCTCCTTGATGACCTTGCGCCAGCGCACGGTTTCGCTGGCGAGCCGTTCGGTATAGGCCTGCGCCGGCCCGCCGGTGGGAATGTAGCCCAGCGACAGCAGCCGCTCGCGCACCGTCTCGACCTCCAACGCGTTGTTGATGGCGGCGTTATAGGTCGCAATGACGTCCGCCGGTGTGCCGGCCGGCGCTGTCACGCCGAAATAGACGGCGGCTTCGAGATCCGGCATGCCGAGTTCGGCTGCCGTCGGCACATCGGCGACGGCGGCGACGCGCTTGGGCGCGCCGACGATCAACCCGCGCATCGTGCCCGAGCGCACCTGCTGGTCGACCGGCGTCGTGACGTCGACGAACGCCGGCACGTGGCCGGCGACGACGTCGCGCAACGCTTCGGCGGCCGCCTTGTAGGGAATATGCTCCAGCTTGCGGCCAACCTTGAGATTCAGGAGCTCGCCCCACAGATGCGGCAGGCCGCCAGTGCTCGACGTGCCATAGGCCACCGTGCCGGGCTGTTCCTTCAACCAGGTCGTGAATTCCGCCAGGGTCTTGGCCGGGTGACTGGTGCGCACGCCCAGGAAAACCGGGATGTCGGCAAACTGCGCGACTGCCGTGAGGTTCTTCTGCGGATCGATCGGCAGCGGGATGTCGAATGCCGGCAGCAACGCAGCGGTCGTCGTCGTCAACAGCAAGGTCGTGCCGTCGGGTTTGCTGTGGGCGACGGCCTGCATGCCGACCATGGTGCCGCCGCCCGGCTTATTGTCGACGATCACCGAGCGGCCGAGATCGGCAGCCAGGCGCTCGGCCAGCAGGCGTCCGGCCGTGTCGGTCGAGCCGCCAGGGCCGTATGGCACGACCAGCCGGATGGGCTGGCCGCCGGATTGGCCGACGACCGGCCCCGCCGCCGCCATCGCCGCGATCGCAATACCCGCCTGCACAACCCGTCTGCGTCCGATCATTGTCGCTGCGTCTCCTTTATGATCCGCTCGATCTGCCCGGGCGGCGACCGGCGGTCAATGCGTGGTGGCGCCTGCCGTCCATGCCGTCACCGCATGTCCGCGCCCGGCGAGGACCAACGCCGGATCGAAAAGTGAATGCCATTCATTTTTGTTGCCGATGGCCGGCGGGTCTTTCTACTATGGCAGCGGGACCGTTCTTCGCAGGAGTGGCGCCATGTTGGACGTGAAGTACGAGCGACGCGGCGTCGCGTTGTGGATCGTCATCGATCGCGAGGAGCGACGCAATTCGCTGAACGAGGACGTCGCGCGCGGCATCGCCGACGGCCTCCGGCTGGCACAGGATGATCGTTCGATCCGTGCCGTGGTGCTGACCGGCGCCGGCGATCGCGTGTTCTGCGCCGGCGGCGACGTGAAACCCGATGCCGAGGGCAACCCGTTCGACGCCGACCCGGCACAGCCGCGCAACCCGATCGTCGAGTTGTTCAAGGAGATGGAGCGCTGCGACGTGCCGATCGTTGCCCGCGTCAACGGCCACGCCTTCGGCGGCGGCTTCGGCCTGGTCTGCGCGTGCGACATGGCGGTGGCCGCCGAAGAGGCCAAGCTGGGCACGCCCGAAGCGCGCATCGGGCTGTTCCCCATGATGATCCTGCCTTACATGCTGCGTGTCGTGCCGCGCCGGGCGCTGCTCGAAATGTGCGTCACCGGCGAGCCATGGACGGCGACGGAAGCGAAAGCCATGGGCATCGTCAATCATGTCGCGCCGGCGGCCGAGCTCGATGAGAAGCTCGACTGGTTCCTGGCGCGCTTCACCGACAACTCGCCGACCGCCGTCCGTCTGGGCAAGCACGCCCTGCACGCGATCCAGGACATGACCCTGCCGCAGAGTCTCGACTTCGCGCAGAACTTCCTGGTCCAGATGGCGCGCACCGAGGATGCCCGCGAAGGCTTCCGCGCCTTCAACGAACGGCGCACACCCGAGTGGCCGGGTCGATAAGGTGACGCAGTGGATGCACCCGGACCGCGCGGCTCCTGCCGCGCATCTTCCGATTGCCTCGGACGCAGCATGAGCGCGCCAGGAGGCGCGCGGTCCGGTTCAACCGTCGTGCCTAGCAAAGCGGATACACGCCCATGACCGTCTCCTTCGGCCTCAGCGATGAGGAGCTGCTGAACCTGCCGCTGCATTTCAGCCCCGGCCTGTTCGACGATCAGGTGGTGCTGGTGTCCGGCGCCGGCAGTGGCCTTGGCAAGGCGATCGCCATCCAGTTCGCGCGCCTGGGCGCGCGGGTGGCGATCTGCGGCCGGCGTGCCGAGCGTCTGGAGGTGACCGCGGCCAGCATCCGCAAGGTGGGCGCGACCTGCTCGGTTCACCCCATGACCATCCGCGACCCGGCACAGGTCGAGCAGCTGATCGACACTGTGTGGAAAGAGCACGGCCGGCTCGACGTCCAGATCAACAACGCCGGCGGCCAGTTCCCGCAGCCGGCCATCGACTTTTCGACCAAGGGCTGGAATGCCGTCATCGACACCAACCTCAACGGTCCCTGGTACATGATGCAGCAGGCGGCCCAGCGCTGGCGCGACGCCGGCACCACCGGCAGCATCGTCAATATCGTCGCGGTGGTGTGGCGCGGCATGCCGGGCGTGGCCCACACCTGCGCGGCGCGCGCCGGCGTGATCTATCTCAGCAAGACACTGGCCGTCGAATGGGCCCCACTGGGCGTGCGCGTCAACTGCGTGGCACCGGGCGTCATCGCCACGGAAGGCATGAACGTTTATCCCGACGAGGCCCGCGCCGAGTTCGACCGCTCCAATCCGATGAAGCGCTTCGGCGACGTGCAGGACGTCACCGACGCCTGCTGCTACCTCGCCGGCCCCTCCGGCAAGTTCGTCACCGGCGAGGTGATCACGGTCGATGGCGGCAACCAGCTCTGGGGCGAGCAATGGACGGCGGGACGGCCGGAGTATTTCAAATCATGACCTCTCCCGCTCGCGGGGAGAGGGGTTTTACTTCATCAGCTCGCCGGCGATGATGAGGCGGCGGATCTCGCTGGTGCCGGCGCCGATCTCCAGCAGCTTGGTGGCGCGGTACAGGCGGTTGATCTCAGTCTCGCGCATGTAGCCGGCGCCGCCGAAGATCTGCACGGCCTCGGTCACC
>Ga0187894_10004917_pt1 | contig 13990 bp, 17 predicted proteins | sample GBC1701081metaG_FD_136650 | JGI IMG/M metagenome (GOLD analysis project Ga0187894, IMG submission 136650) | White microbial mat communities from a lava cave in the Kipuka Kanohina Cave System on the Island of Hawaii, USA - GBC170108-1 metaG ...
GCCAAACCGGGTCTTGCTCTCGTCCGCGCGCGGGAGCGGCCCTGTCCCACGCGGCTTGGCCGGGGGCAGGCTCGCCAACCGTTCAGCTTCCAGTTCCGCAGCGGTTTTTTGCGGCGGTTTGGGCGGGGCGACGGGCGCGGCACTGGCTGCCGGTTTGGCGGGTTCGGCAGCGAAAGGCCGCGCGCCGCTAGGTGAGGCCGGGCGATCACTGGTTGGCGTCCCGACGCTGCTGCCCGATGACATTGCCCCGCTGAAAACGGATTTGCCGGGCGTGCCGGAACCACCAGGGCTGCTCGCCCCTGAGCCGTAGGCCGGGCGCGCAGGCGCGGACGACGGGGCGGCAGGGGCTTTCGGCGGCTCGGAAGCCGGGCGCATTAAGTCGGATAGGCGCGCGGGTTCAGGTTCCGGTTGGCTGCCGACGGTTGGCGTTTTGGGCGCAGCCTCGGCACGCGCGGGTTGTATGGGCGATCCGGTGTTCGGATTAGCTAACCCGCCAGACTCGCCTCTATCTGAGGGAGAGGCGACCGAAGGGAGGGGGGTAAGAGTCGTTGTTGACTCCGCAGGTTTCGCCCCGCGCCCGAACAGCCGATCCCGGATGCCGGCGGAAGTCGGCTTGTCGGATTCAGGCGCTTTTTCGTTGGAGATGGTTTTGTCACCCGCTTTGCCGCCAGGCATCGCGCCGCGCAGCCGCGATAGGCCACCGCCCAGACCGCCCGATGATGCGGGCTGTAGGGGCGATCCAGCGGGTCGCCCTTCCGGGGCGGCGCTACCGGGCGCGGGCTTGCGCTCCACCGGCACGAGGTCAGCCTCGTTGGGTGCGGGCAGGGTGCGTCCACCAATGTTGATGGCGATATTGCGTCCCGCCAGGGCAGGCGCAGACGCCGCCGGTAAGGCCGGGACGACCCCGCCGGGTAGGGATTCGGCCTCCGGCCTGGCGATAGTGAGCGGCAGCCCACTGACGGCAGTCATCTGCGCGGCTTGCAGGGCGGCCAGGGCAGCAGCGCGCCGAGAAGCACGCTGGCGCTGGGCGTCGCTGAAGCTGCGCCCGACGCTGATGATAATCATGGCGAGTTCGGCGGCGCTGATGCTCAGGGTGAACATGATGCCGACGATCAACCAGCCGGCCATCGCAAAGAACGTCCCGTATTCGGTGATATTCGAGGCCAGCAGGTAATACAGGTTCGCCCCGATCATGCCGCCGCCCGAATGTCGCCCGACGGCAATCGGTAGCCACACATCGCGCAGCGAGTCGAGCGTGACCGGACTGCCGTTATTACTGCTGTAGCTGAAGGTGTCGACGAATTGGAACACCAGCAGCAGGCCGATGTAGACCATGACGATGCCGATCACGCGCATGGTCGGCACGACGGGCGCTTCTTCGCCGAAGTGCCGCGCGATCAGCCACAGGCCGACCACCATCATTCCCGCCGGGATGGCCGCCGCGCCCCAACCGAACAATGATCCCAACCAGTCGTTGATGGCCTGGGTGAGTTGGCCTTTGGTGGACGACAGGCTGCTAAAGAACAGGGCCAGCGACCCCAGGACTAAAACCACGCCCAGGATGTCGAGCTTGCTATCCAGTGACAGTCCTTCGCCCTGGACTTTGGGCGCTTTGCTGGTGCGCGGTTTGGCCGCCGGCTTCTTCTCCGATTGACCACCCAAAAAGGGCAGAAAACGTGACAGGCCGCCACCCCCACCCTTCGCGCCAGCTTTGCCAGGGGCCGCGCCGGGTTTGGCCGGTGCTGCCGCCCCACCCCGGTTGAGGAAAGAGCGGCTGGCTTCGCTGCTGGATGCGCCGGGTCTTGCCCCGCTAGAGGCGGTCGGGCTAGTCCCTGGGCGGCTGCCAAAGGAAGATGAACTGCCGCCGGAGGTCGGTCGTCTGTCGTCCTCTTTGCGGCCTGGCAGACGGCTGGTGATGCCGCCGAGTAAGCCGCCGGATTTTTCCGCCCCCGGCCTTTTTGCACCGGACGACGGTCTTGAATCTTTGTCCTGGCCGCCAAACGGCAGGCGCGAGGTCAGCCCGCCTAAACCGCCGGATGAGCCGCCACTTTTGGGCGCGCCCGGCTTGTCACCGCCACCCGGCAGCCGGGACGACAGGCCGCCGAGCAGCCCGCCGGATTTTTTATCGTCGGGTTTGGTGGGCGACGAACTTCCCCCCCCAAAGCGCGATGCTGACTGCGAACTGCCGCTCGAACCCGACGCTCCGCTGCTCCCCGGCGTCCCAGGGCGCGCGCCGCTTGATGACCCGCCGAAGCTGCTGCCGGATGAACCACCGCCGGACGAACTGCTGCCAGAGCCGAAGCGCGAACCGGATTGGCCGCTCCCCCCGGAGCCGGACGAACCGCTGCTGCCAGGCGTGCCGGGGCGCGAACCGCCCGACGAGCCACCGCCTGGGGTGGCCGGACGCGAACCGCCAAAACTGCTGCCCGAACCACCAGATGAACCGCCGCCGGGCGAACTGCCCCCAGAGCCAAAACGCGAACCGGATTGGCCGCTCCCGCCGGGGCTGGACGAACCGCTGCCGCCAGGCGTGCCGGGGCGCGAACCGCCCGACGAGCCGCCGGGTGTAGCCGGACGCGAACCGCCAGATGAGCCGCCACCGGGCGAACTGCCGCCAGAGCCAAAACGCGGCGGGGAAGATGCCCCGGAGCCGCCGCTCGGACTGCTGCCGGGTGTGGTCGGGCGGTTCGCGCCGACCGAACCGGGCAAACGGGACGCCGTAGACGGCCCGCCGCTGCTCCCACCGCCGGACACACTTGATCGTCCCGCCCCGCCCGCCGGTAAATTGGAAGCGGGGCGGTTGGTAAACGGATTTACGCGCGACTGAGGGCGGCCACTTTCATCATCGTCGTCGTCATCGTCCACGTCGATGGCATCATCGTCGTCGTAGATTTCGTCGCCGTCGTCCTCAAAATCATAATCGTCGCCTGAGTAACGCATGGGATAACTACCTTACATACCAACTAAACGGTCGTGGAAGGCTACAGCCTGCGTAACGAGGTGATCCCGCGCCGAGTGGTTTTCTCATCCGGCGCGACAGACAAAGTTGCCATTTTCCACTATACCACATTATACCCTATTTCTGCCGGAACAGCACATTTGTTCTCGTTAGAAATGTGTAGAAAAACGCCATCCCCAAGATTAATCTGTGTTACAATTCATTCATACTCATAATGGTGAGTTTGGGCAAGCATATTACAGGTTCTCATGCACACGCCGACAGACAAGTTGTGGCGGGTCAACAATGAATACCGCAAGCGGCTGGCGCAGGCGCAGACGTTTCTCGATCTATTGGAACAATTGATCGAGATGAACAGCGACCAGCGCCAGCATTATATGCTCGAACTGCTGCATTACGCGCGCGAGGAAGTGGCCGGTCTGGTCGAAGAACACCGCGTCTGGCGGCATCGCTTCTATTACGATTCGCTCGACAACCGGCGCATGGTGCAGAACGACCGTGCCGCCAACCAGGCTTTAGCGCGCTTCAACCGGATGCGGTCGCAGCACGAAGGCCGCCTGAGCGACCTGTACAGCCTGCTCGAAGAAACCCCCCGCCCCGACCCGCTGCTGACGCGCGTGCCGAACGGCGATCTGTGGACGATGACACAGTATGCCATCGGCGACCTGCTCGGCTTCAACGATTACCTCAGCGAACTGGGTCAGTTGAACGGATCGAATTGAACCCGTCGCAAGCCAGGCTGTTTTAGCGGCAGAGTCACCTAAATCACATGCCACACCTGCACACCCGCCCGCTCGAAAAACGGGTCAAGCCGCCGCGCCAATTCCGCCAGATGGTGGCTCGGCACTTGCGGGTAAAGATGGTGTTCCAAATGGTAGGTCAGTTCGAGGAAAATGGCCGGGATAACCCTGCCCCGCAGCGTGTGTGTCTGTGTCAGCGGTGTATCGCCAAAGTCTTTGTGTGGCAGGTAGACCGTCAGCAAGGGATAGACCCAACTGCCGACGATGGCCAGGACGGCATAGAGCAGGATATAAGGCGTGCGTTGCCATAGGGCAATCCCCGCAAGGATGACCGTCAGGGTCAGCGTGGCCTCGGTCAACAGCCATAGACGCCGCGACCAGCATCCCCGGTTGCGCCGGAACGCCCACAGCCACAAGCGCGCCAGGAAAACCGGGCCATACAGAATCGCGCCGATCATATTCATCTTAGCCGGGTAGCCTTCGGGATCGTCGTCGCCGGGGAAAGTTGTATGGTGCTGGCGGTGAGTCGTCTGGTAGGCGTGGCCGCTTTCCATCAAGACCGCACCCATCAGGAACAAGGCCCACTCGGTCTGCCGTTTGCTTAAGCCCAGTGTGCCATGCACCACGTCATGGGTGACGGTGACGACCGCGACAAAAATCAGGAACACGATCAACGGCGTAAGCAGCCACAGGCCGAAATGCGCTGCCAGCAGGAATGCTCCTACACCGACAAACGGGCGCAGCAAAGCGATCCAGCGTTGGCGCGTCGTCGTCACCAGCAAGTCCGTACCCAGTTCGGCCAGGGTTGGCAGTTTCGGATCGTGAGTCGAAATGCTGTTCATCGGTTCTCTCCGCTTTTAAATGATTCTCGCTTTATGTTCTCGTACCGAAGGGGTTGAAACCTTCGCCTACAGGTGGTTTAACGGGGAATTGACTGGCGACTCGCCCCATACGCCGGAATTCGCGTTCGACACCTTCGGCTACGATGCGGCTGCCCAGCACACAAGCCACCGTCCCTAACCCCGGAAAGGTACTGTCGCCCGCCAGCCAGAACCCCGCCAGACCGATGTCGTGCGGTACAGCGTTCTGATTGGCGTTCGCCAGGGTTTGACGAACACCGCCCACCGCCCCACGCGGGCGCGAGGTGAACTTTTCATACGTGCGTGGCGTGCCGATCTCACACACCAATGGGCGCTCCCCCAACTGCGGATACACCCGACGGGCGTAATCCACCAGGCAATCGCCAATCGCCCATTTACGCGCGGCATAGTCGTGTGACGAGAGGTGCTGCCACTCATCCAATCGACAGTGAGTCGAAATCATCACGGCGCGACAGCCGGGCGGGGCGCTGTCTGTGTCACCGGGCGCGGATACCGAAATGAACATATTGTTGCCGTTCCCTAACGGCTGGTCGTAAGCCTGCAACAATTGGTGATGGGTGAAGGCTTGCCCGGCGATTTCAGCCTCCGCTACGCCGAGAAAGACGATAATCGCTCCGCCCAGTGAGTCTTGATCCCGTTCCAGATAGCGCCGCAGCGCCCGGCCCACTTCCGGCGGGGCGATCTGCGCTGTCGCGGCGATAGGTAGTGTGCAAACGACCTGCGCCGCGTGAAAAAGGCCGCGCGCGGTTTTCACGGTAAAGTCGCCGCGCCGCCCGTCAATGCGCTCGGCCCGGCAGGCGACGCGCAGTTCGCCGCCGAGCGCCCGGTAATGGGCAGCGAATCGTGTCCAGAAGCTATACATCCCGCCGCGATGCCGCGTCAGCCCTGCCCCCCGAATGGTGATTCCCAGGGCGGCGTTAATCAGCGGAGCAGCGTCAACCGTGCCATGAACGGTATCCTCGATGAGCATCGACAACAGCCCGACCAGCGGCTGGTCGTCGCGCAACTGAAAATGGCGCAGCGCATCGCCCATCGTCCAGGTCATGTAACGCGCCAGCGGCAGATTCTCGACGCCGACTGCCCGAATGTTGCGGATCACATCGTCTAGCGATGTCAGCGGCAGTTTGATTCCGGCGCGGCTCGCCCGCCAGAAAACCGCCGCCAGCCGGTCGAGCAGATGCCAGAAAGCGCGATGGTGCGGTGTGTCGCCCAATGTCTGCAAACGTTCTGCCGCCCACAAATGTGCGTCACGATGCAAGGTGACGGTGCGATCCGGCAGCCAGGCCACGTAGCCGGGCAGGGCTTCGCCGTCAACCGGCTTCATGCCGATGTCCTCCAGCAGTTCGCCACCCACGCCGCCTGGCTCAAAATCCACCAGGGTGGTCGCGCCTACGTCGAAGGAAAAACCGCGCCGCCGGAAGAATCCCGCGCAGCCGCCAACATGCCCATGCGCTTCCAAAATGACGGTGCGCAGCCCTTTGGCCTGCAAGCGCGCCGCCGTCGCCATCCCGGCTATGCCCCCGCCAATAATCGCCACGTCGAACATCGTTCCAGCCTTGTCTCTATTATTTGTGAAATTCAGAACTTTCTGAACGTTGTGAACATCATAAATCAATTCCCTGATTCTGCCTAGTTTAAGGATGTTAGCCTGTGTGAAATATTTAAGTGATTCACGACTTCGGCGCGGTTGACGTTGACTCAGGATCGGCATACGATAAGGTTTGCCAACCGTCACATCATGGGAGGGAATTGCTGATGTTCAAGTTGCTGTTTGTCGTGATGATCGCCTTATTTGTAGTAGCGCCGGCCTGGGGCGCGCAGTCCGCCGCCATCACACCGGAGAACGCCGCCTCTGTGCAGCAAATTGCCCTGCTGGAAGGGCATACCGGCCCGGTGTTCACGTTGGCCTTCAGCCCGGACGGTACGCGGCTCGTGTCCGGCGGCTCTGGCGAGGATTACACCGTCCGCCTGTGGGACGTTGCCGCTGCTGCACAAATGGCGCTGTTGGCAGGCCACGAAGCGCAAATCGCCGCCGTCGGCTTCAACGCCGATGGGTCGCAGGTTGAAACGGCCAGTTATGATGGGACGGTGCGCCTGTGGGACGCGGCGACCGGCGCGGCGTTGGAAACTATCGACCAGACCAGCGCGGGCGGCGTCCTGTTCATCGACAACCTGAACACCTTCTTCAACCCAGACGGGACGAAATTATTTTATGTGCCGGACGCGGGGGGCGGCGTCTATGCTTTTGATCTGGCGACCCGTGAGCAGACCGACCCCACTGCCATCAGCCCTGACGTGTTCATATCGGTCGGGTTCGCCCGCCTCACCCGTGATGGCACGGTGCTGGGGGTCGAGGAAATTGACGGCGGCCCGATCCACCTGATTGATGTGGCAACCGGGGCAGAAACCGGGGCGCTGGCGCGTACCGATGCCGAGTCCTATTACTTCTCGGCGCTGGAATTCAGCCCGGACGGGAAAATCGTGGCTGCCGCCGACGACACCAGCATGGTCATCCAATTGTGGGACGCCGAAACCGGCCAAGCGACTTTCGCCCTGATCGGCCACCAGCCCAACACCGATGGAAGCGGCGGCGTGTACGGGCTGGCGTTCAGCCCGGACGGTGCGCTGTTGGCCTCGGCCAGCTATGACCAGACGGTGCGCTTATGGGATGTCGCCAGCGGCGCGGAATTAATCGCCCTGCCGACCAGCGACGAGAACGGCTCTGGCGTGGTGGCCTGGTCGCGGTCGCCCGATGGGACGCTGCTGGCCTCGGCCAATCTGGACGGCACGATCCAAATCTGGGGTCTGGCCGGTTAGACGCCGCCCGTCACACCGTCTATAATCAGGAGCAGGGGCGCAGGATTCGGGGAATGCGCCCCTATTCGTCGGCACAGGGGACGGGGAGACAGGAGCAGCCTGATGGCAGCAGAAACCAAGCACGAGTATCGTTACCTGGACGGCGAGGCCGAACGGCGCGCGCTGATCGAGGACATCAAACAGGTGCGGCGCGATGTATTGCAGGTCGCCGACCTCGTGCCGCCCGATAAACAATACCAGCCGCGCTATCACCGCTGGTCGTTGGCGGCCATGCTCGGCCACTTGCAACTGATGGACAATTTGCTGATGTGGCTGATTGACCTGGGGCTGGTCGGCGTCCGCGTGCCAGTTCCCTTGTTGATGCTCAACAGCTTCAACGACCAGATGGCGCAGGTGTACCAGCGGCGGGTGGTGGCGACCACGATTCGTGGTATCCAGCACAAAGAAGGGGTGATCGAGGCCTATATTCTGCGACTGCCGGTGGATAAGTTCAGCAAGCTGGTCTACGACCCGGCGCAGGAGGTCACGCTGACAGTCGAGCAGGCCGTGCAGGAATTTTTCCTCTACCATTGGCGTCACCACCTGGACACGATGCGTAAGGTGGACGATATGCACTACGAGCCGCCGACCGGAGGGACGCTGGTTTGAGAGTCGTCTTGCAGCGGGTGACGCGCGGGAGCGTCATCGTTGATGGCCGGGTGACGGGCAGCGTCGAACGCGGCTTTGTCGCCCTGGTCGGCGTGACCCACACCGACACCCCCGCCGAGGCGATTTTGTTAGCGCAAAAAACGGCCACCCTGCGCGTGTTTGAGGATAGCGAGGGTAAGATGAATCGGTCGGCGCTGGACGTGGGCGCGAGTGTACTGGTCGTGTCGCAGTTCACGCTCTACGCCGACGTGCGCAAAGGCCGTCGCCCCGGCTTTATCGACGCCGCCCGTCCGGAACTGGCCGCGCCGCTGGTCGAGGTATACGCCGACCGCCTGCGCGTTGAGGGCATCACGCGCGTCGAAACCGGCGTGTTCGGGGCGATGATGCAAGTCGAAATCCTCAACGATGGCCCGGTGACGATCATCCTGGATTCGGATGCGTTAAAATAGGTGATAATTGTTGGTCGTTGGTCTTTAGTGGTTGGTTATTGGTAGGGAGAAAGCGATGTTCGACCTACGTTCGCAGCAAACAACCCTTACGGAATACCTCGCCCTGCCGGAGACTAATCGGATCGTTGAATTGGTTGACGGGGAGGTGATTGAATCGCCTTTGCCGTTCGAGTTCACCAAAAAACAGTGGGGCAAACACTTTTCATGCTTCTTGAGCAGCAGTTAAAGGGTGTTATGCGCCCCGCGCCCACTGGCCTCCACCTGGATGAGCGCAATTTTTACGAACCCGATGTGTTTTGGATCAGACCGGACAATGGGCTCTGTACGTTGGTAGAAAAACATTACTGGCACGGCGCACCCGACCTCATCATCGAAATATTGTCGCCGTCCACCGCTTACCGTGATCGCGGCATCAAATACGAGATGTACGAAAAACACGGCGTGCGCGAATACTGGCTGGTTGACCCGGAGGCCGCTTTCATCGAGGTGTACGTGCTGGCCGAGGGGCGTTTTGCGCGGTTGGGGCTGTTCCGCGCCGGGCAAACTTTTACCTCCCTGGTCATCAGTGCCGATATTCAAGTTGCTACTTTGCTCGGCTAACCATGCTGCTCGTCGCCGTCAACGCCCTGTTTGCGATGGGCGCGTCCGCTATCGCCCTGCAAGCCGCCCGCAAAGGGCTGCCGTTCGTCCGCTCCGGCTGGGCCGCCATCCAGACGCAAACCGCGCACGCCGATTTCCGCCAGAATGTCGAACGCCGCCGGGCGATCAGCGATGGCGGGCGTTATTTGCTGGGCGGCCTGCTGTGGCTGGTGACGGCGCTGGCCGCCCTGATCGCCGCCGTCTATTTCGGCACGCAGGCGTTCACACTGTTGTATATCACCTAAACTTGCGTTTCTGCGTTACGTTTTCTCTGTGTCTCTGTGGTGAATGACTAAAACGTCAGCGCCAGGTTTTTGAATGGCACCAGCGCCAGCGCGACCGCGTGTTCGTAGTAGCGCGCTCGGTCGATCACGTCCGCTGTCAGGATGCCGACCGCGCCGTTGTCCTGTTTCGAGTTCGAGCGCCCGAACACCCGGTCATCGGCCTCGCCCAGTTCGACGCCCTGGCGCACCAGCGCGGCGATTTCGTGGGGCAGGGTGAAAGCCGCCGTCCGGCTCTTGCCAGCACGGTCGCCCGCCAGCACCACCACCCAGGCGAACGCCCACAAGTCGCCGTGTTTCTCCTCGCAGCCGCCCTCGATGCCCGCCCAGAAATCGGCGTCAGGCTGCTGGACGCGGACGGCGCGCGCCCGGTTGAATGCCCCGGCCAACGTCTCCTCGTCGGACATGGGCTGGTCGCTCACGCCCGATGGCACGGACAGGCCGCGCGCGTCAAAGGCCTCGCCGGGGAACATGGCCGCGAAGCCCGCCCGCGCCGCCGCGATCTTGACCGGATTGGTCGATGCCACGATGATGGTTTTCATGCTGTCGATAAACCTGTCACTTGACCTCGATGCCGAGCCGTTCCAGCAGGCTTCGGCTCTGTTGCACGTGATATTTGATGGGTGGTATGTCGGGGCTATGCGAGTCCGAGCCGGAACTGGTCAATAAGCCGTGCTGCCGGGCATAGTCCAGGTACAGCGCCGTCTGCTCCGGGGTATGTAACGGATAATAGGCTTCGAGGCCGTCAATCGGCACATCCCGCCGCAGTTGATCGAGCAGCGCAGCATCAAAGCACGGGAAACCATCGCCGCGCCCAGGGTGAGCGACCAGGCAGACCGCCCCACCCCGGTGGGCTGCATCGACGACAGCGGCAATCTCGCTGGTGGCAAATGCGAAACCGGCCCCCATCAGGATTTTGCCGACCGATTGGTCGCCCGTGCCGTAGCCATGCCGGGTTAACCAGGCGACCATTTCGTTGGGCTGCTGTGCGCTCGGTTTGTCCAGGATCGCCGCCCGTTCGTCGGCTTCATCCTCTCCCTGAGGAAAGGTATAGCCATGCTGGTGTAGGTAATCAAAGATCGCCTGTGTATTCTCGCGCTGGCGGCGGGCGACATCCTGCGCCAAAGCGTCCAGGGGGTTGTCTTCAGGGTCGAAGCCGTAACACAGCACATCGGTCATTTCGCCGTTCCAGGTGGTCGTCATCTCGACCGCCACCAACAGCGGCAGCCCTTTGGCGGCGGCCAGCACTTGCAGCGTGGCGGCGGTATCGGCGCGGTCGTGGTCGGTGATCGCGGCCAGGTCGAAGTGTTCTTGCACCAGATGGTCGATCAGCGCCTCTGGCATCCAAAGACCATCGCTGTAGTGGGTATGCAGTTGCAGGTCAATCGCGGCATCGGGCGTGAGCTTGATCCCGGCAGTCGATACTTTCAAACTCACACCAGACTCCGCCGCCGCACATATTCCATCAGGCCACCCAGCGCGACCACCGCCGCGACATCCAGAATCAGCAATATCCACTGGATCGAGCCACCGCTGAACTGGTAGCCGCCCAGCCCGATTGCCATCAACTGCGTCAGGATGAAGATGCCGCCAATCGACAACACCTCGACCGGCCAACCGAAGGCACGGATTTCCGAGCCGCGCTGGCTGCTGTAGGTTTGCCAGCCCAGGCCGCTGTCCGTCGCTTCCAGGTGGTCGCGGATGTAGGCGCTGATCTGCGAGATGAACACCTCGTTTTGCGCCCACCCTACCGCCAGCAGCAAGGCGATCAACGGGTACAGCAGCAGCACCACCGCCCCCGCGCCCCAGCCCAGGCCGAGGAACGCCCCGGCCAGCGTCAGCGCCACCGATAACGTTTGCTGGCGCGAATCGATACGGCGCATCATTTCGGTGCGCAGGCTGGCGTATTCAGCAGCGCGGGCTGATTCGGGTGGGTTGGCGTTCATGATCGGTTTCCTTTAGCCTGCGTGAGGCACTTTAGCACAATAATGATTATAACGATGCGCCGCGCCGCCGCCACCCGTCGGGATTTTACGATCTTCATATATAGTGCGCCATAAATTGAGGAAATTTTACTTGACGTATTATTGATTCCCATGATACGTTCCATACAAGCACAAGCGTGCCTTTATCATCATCCTCCTTTATAGTGAGAGGGAACTTATCATGTTGTACGCGCCACGCGAGGAAGGCCAGGGGTTGGTGGAATACGCCCTGATCCTGGTGCTGGTCGCATTGACAGTGATTATCATCCTGTCATTGCTCGGCCCAGCGATTGGCAACATCTTCTCCAACGTCGTGAGCCTGCTCTAACCTTCCTCAACCGGGGGCAGCCCACCGCTGTCCCCAGCCTTCTCCAAAACCTTAACCCTTCCCCACTTGACCCATCTGTGATCTGCTATTAAGTTAAAATTATTGCTCATGCAGCGTGATTCGCTTGCACATCATCTTTAAGGAGTCGTCATCATGTTGTACATGCCTCGTGAAGAAGGTCAAGGTCTGGTGGAATACGCCCTCATCCTGGTGCTGGTAGCCGTCGTGGTCATCGTCATCCTGGCGCTGCTCGGCCCGGCCATCGGCAACATCTTCTCCAACATCGTCAACGCCCTGTAAGGCGGCGACAAGAGGGACGGCGCGGAGCCGTCCTTTTTTTACGGCTCGGATACCCCCTTCCCAGGTCGCGGCAAGTTTGTCGCAAGGCGTTTCGCGCTACGCTATAATGGCGTAAAACGGAAACTTAAAGGCCGGGTATAATGGGAACTTATCACGATTCAATGGAGCGCTTCCACAAAACTCTCAAAATTGCCATGAAGAATGAGGCGCTGTTGATGGTCATGGATACGTTAATTAAGATGGCGGAATTGTTGACGGAGAAGGGCGAAAAAGAGCGGGCGGTGGAAATTCTCACCATCGCGCTTCACTACCCGATGCGCCAGGGGTCGAAACTCCGCGCTGAAATTTTGTACCGCGAACTTGAAGCCGAACTGCGCCCGCGCGTGATGCTGGACGCCAAGCACCTGGCCGAAGAGATCACCCTGGATGACCTGCTGGAAGCGATCCTGGGCAAGAGTGAAGCCAGTTAAAAGTTACCAGTTACCAGTATACAAAAACAAGAGCGAGGCTGTGCGCCCCGCTCTTTTGTTTTCTGCTGATTGCTGTGCGAAGCCACCGAAGGTTCCGCTGACGGCCTATGACTCCACCCGCGTTGCCACGAAGTCAATTTCGAGCGTGACCTCCTCGGAGACATTGGTCACCCCAGGTGCGTTCGGGATTTGCAAATTGTACATCGCGCGTGTCACCAGCGCCGTCGCCGTGCCTTCCAGCCGCTCGTCCGAAACCACCGTCGCCGTGACATCAAACGTGACCGCGTTGACAATAGCGCGGACTTTCAAGTCGCCGGTGATCTGGAATGTGACCGGCTCGCCCACCGCCACACTCGCGGGCAGCCCGCTGATGGCCGTCGGCGTGAACTCCACGAACTCATACTCGTCCCGGCTCGACTCCAGAATTTCGGCGCGGATGGCGCGGTTGCGGAATTCGCTGTCAGTCGTCAGGGTGCGAGCGTTGATGCGGATCATGCCGACGCGCGAATTGGCGGGCGTGGCGAAGTCAATTGCGATGTCGCCCGCGACCTGGTTGGTGACGCCGGTGACGGGATTGAACGTGCCGCGCAAATCCTCGGTCAGGATGAAGCGCACCTCGGACTCTTCCGGCACGATGCGGAACAGCGCCGCAACCGCTTCAACCGTTGGCTCGACAGCGGCAGACGCGGTTTCGGTGGTCGGCAGGGCGGCGTCTGCCGCGTTAGCCATGCCCGCGACCAATGTGGCATTCTGCGCCTGGAGTTCGGCCACCTGAGTCGACAACGCCGCAATCTGCGCTTCCGCCGGGTTCGCGGTCGGGTCTTCCAGCGACAACGTGGGCGCGGAGATCGTTGCGCTGGGTTCGCCCGACCCGCCAATCAGAAACGTATAGGCCAGGATGCTCACCACACTCGTGATGCCCATTAAAACCAGGATTACAATAATCGTTAGATTCCGACGCGACATGCTCACTCCTTAAGGATGGTTCAGTTACAGGATAAGTCAGGTATTCGATGACGATGGAGGCGTATAGTACCACAGCAATCTTAAGCTAACCCGAATCCGGGATAACGGTTCTCTCATGTGGTGCTGATTGGTCTCCTCATCCCCTAGCTCTTCTTCATTTTATGGAGAGAGCAAGGAGCGGTTTTCAAGTCCCCTCCCTATGCAATAGGGAGGGGATGGAATAAGCCCTTACAACCCGCCCACCGGGATCACTTGCCCGCTGTCGGGCGCGACAAAAGCCGAATTGACGGTCACAAACAGATCGCCGTCCTCATTCTGCGCCAGGCCGTAGGGGAAATTCAGCCCGTCCAGGACGACACCAATGTCACCCGCCACCAGTTTGACCACACGCCCGCTATTAGCGAAAAAGCCGGTATCGCCGTAGCCGTTCGCCAATTCAACCGCGTACACCGTGCCATCTTCGGTGACGAGAATATCGGTCACGAATGTCAATCCGTCGTAGGTTTCCTTGAGCGTGCCATCTGCCC
>Ga0187894_10004918_pt1 | contig 13990 bp, 16 predicted proteins | sample GBC1701081metaG_FD_136650 | JGI IMG/M metagenome (GOLD analysis project Ga0187894, IMG submission 136650) | White microbial mat communities from a lava cave in the Kipuka Kanohina Cave System on the Island of Hawaii, USA - GBC170108-1 metaG ...
CGCCGCGCGCGAGGCCGGGCTTGCGCACTTCGTGTGCGATTCGGTCGACAAAACGCTCAAGGACGTTCTTCAGGACGTCGGCCGGATGGAGCCCGCTGCGCTGGCCGCCGTGAAGCGGTTCGTGCTGATGTGCTCGAGTCACGGCGATGAGGCGATCCTGGACCGCGCGAGCACGGAGCTCGTGCGCCTGCTGCGCCGGCCGCAGGCGCGCGCCGGCATGCGCGCGTTCCTCGCGAAGCAGCCGCCGCCTTGGTTGGCCTAGGCAGCCTGGGCGCTCAGGCCGGTTCGCGCGACTGGCGCGCGGCGAGTTGCGCCAGGATGGCGCGGCGCTCCTCGTCGCTCATCTCGCTCCAGCGGGCAATCTCGCCGAGCGTGCGTTTGCAGCCCAGGCAGTAGCGGTTGTCGGCGTCCATGACGCAGACCTTGGTGCAGGGAGAATCCATTTACACCCGCTTGGCGGCGATGGCGCGGCCGACTTTCGAATTCGAACTTCTTTTCAAGACGGAAGAAATCCAGATGCCGGCGTCGACGACCTTGTCCAGATCGACGCCGGTCTCGATGCCGAGGCCGTGCAGCATGTAGATGACGTCTTCGGTGGCGACGTTGCCGGAGGCTCCCTTCGCGTAGGGACAGCCGCCCAGGCCCGACACCGAGGAGTCGAAAGTCGCGACACCCAGCTCCATCGAGGCGTAGATATTGGCGAGCGCCTGACCGTAGGTGTCGTGGTAGTGGCCGGCGAGCTTCTCCGCGGGCACGCGCATTGTGCAGGCTTCGATCATTGCCTGGGTCTTGCCTGGCGTGGCGGCGCCGATGGTGTCGCCCAGCGACACCTCGTAGCAGCCCATGTCGTAGAGCGCGCCCGCGACTTTCGCGACCTTGGCCGGGCTCACCTCTCCCTCGTAGGGGCAGGCCACCACGCAGGAGATGTAGCCCCGCACCCGGATGTCCCCTTTTAAGGCACCGTCGACTACCGGCCGGAAGCGTTCCAGGGATTCGGCAATGGAGCAGTTGATGTTCTTCCTTGAGAACGCCTCGGAGGCTGCGCCGAACACCGCGACTTCGGTCGCGCCTGCCGCTTTCGCAGCCTCAAAGCCTTTCAGGTTCGGCGTCAGTACCGGATAGGACACGCCTGGCTTCCTGCGGATGCGTTCCAGAACTTCGACGTGGTCGGCCATTTGCGGGATCCACTTCGGCGACACGAAGGCGGTCGCCTCTACCGCGGGCAGCCCCGCGTCGGCGAGCCGCTCGATCAGTTCGAGCTTGATCGCGGTCGGGACCTCGCCCTTCTCGTTCTGCAGCCCGTCGCGCGGACCGACCTCGACGATGCGCACCGATTTCGGCAGCCGGCTCATGAACCGATCCTACACCTACAGGATGCCGTGGCGCCTGAACACGTCGGCGAGTTTTTCTCCTCGTGCCAACGCCTCGCGGGTGGCGTTTTCTCCCACGACCTTGCCGAGCGCGGCTGCGATGACCTGGTCTTCGACCGCCTTCGGCACCACCACTACGCCGTCGGCGTCGCCGAACACCAGGTCGCCGGGCGCGACGCGCGCGCCCGCGCCGCGGTCGACAGCAATTCACCCCAGGGCGCAATCCGTCCGGAACTGCCGCAGGAGAAGACCGGCACCTCGTCGGGCCTCAGATCGTCGATCAGCCGGATCTCGAGTTCGTACGGGTTCTCGCCTTCGATCGCCTCGTAGACGTCCATGTACAGCCCGGTCCGGGCGCGACCGCAGAGCACCAGCGACTCGTCAAGCGGCCGGATGCGCGCGTGCATCGCCTGATTGCGATATCCAGCCGCGTCCAGGCAGTCCGACAGCACCGAAGCAAATAGCCGCTGTCCCAAGCCGGCAAGATCCTGCTTCATGCCAGAGGCTCCATTCGCAGCAACTCGACGCCCTCGTTGACCTGGTCGCCGGCCTTGAAGTGGATCTCGGCGACCTTGCCGTCGTGCGGCGCGGCGATGGTGTGCTCCATCTTCATCGCCTCGAGGATCACCAGCGGCGCGCCCTTGGCGACCATGGCGCCGGATTGCACCAGCACCTGCAGCACCTTGCCCGGCATCGGCGCGGCGAGCGAGCCGAGGCTGGCGTCCGGTTCGGCTGCGGCCCGCGCGCCCTGCAGCTCGAGCACGCGGTGCGTGCCGTCGCGGAACAGGTGCCAGTGGGCACCATCCCTCACGGCGCGTACCTGAAACGCAGCCTCCCCAAACCGGGCGTGCAGTATGCCGTCTTCCTCATGGCCGCCTAAAGCGAGTTCCCGGGCGCCGATGCTGAGGCGATATCCGTCCGCACTGAAATGGATCTCGACCGGGTGGTCCTTGCCGCCGGCCGAGAATACGAGCGCGTGATGCGAGCCCAGATTCAGCCGCCAGCCGTCGACGCTGTGCCAGGGCGAATAGGGGTCCCCGGAGTTACTCGCCCTTTCCGCCGCTCGTGCCTGCTCGGCAAGCAGCTCCGCGAGGGCTGCCGCGGCAAGGTCTTCGTCATTCGGACCCATGTCCTCCGGAAAGAGCTCGGACCGGCAACGCTCGATCAGCCCCGTGTCCAGATCGGCATCGGCAAAGGCGCCGCTGGCGACGGTGCGGGACAGAAACGCGACGTTGGTCGACACGCCGACGATCTCATACTCGGCCAGCGCCCGGCGCATCCGGCCGAGCGCGACCGCTCGATCCTCGCCCCAGACCACCAGCTTCGCGATCATGGGATCGTAGTGGGGCGTGATCGCGTCGCCCTGGCGCACGCCGGAGTCGACGCGCACGGGTGCATGGGCGCCGTGGAATTCGACGCCCGCCGGCGTACGCAGGTGCCGCAGCGTCCCCGTCGAGGGGAGGAATCCCTTGGCCGGATTCTCGGCGTAGATGCGCGCCTCGATCGCATGGCCGCGCATGAGGATTTCGTCCTGCTTGAGGGGCAGCGGCTCGCCTGCCGCGACCGCAAGCTGCCACTTGACGAGGTCCTGCCCGGTGATCATCTCGGTCACCGGATGCTCGACCTGCAGCCGGGTGTTCATTTCCATGAAGTAGAACGTGCCGTCCGGCGCGGCGATGAACTCGACGGTGCCGGCGCCCGTGTAGCGGATGGACCGCGCGGCCGCGACCGCCGCTTCACCCATGGCCTTGCGCCGCCCGGCGCCGAGGCCCGGGGCGGGCGCTTCCTCCAGGACCTTCTGGTGCCGACGCTGCACCGAGCAGTCGCGCTCGAAGAGGTAGACCATGTTTCCTTGCGTATCGCCGAAAACCTGGACTTCGATGTGTCTAGGACGCTCGAGATAGCGTTCGACGAGCACCCGGTCGTCCCCGAACGAGGCCTTGGCCTCGCGCCTGGCCGACTCCAGCGCGGCCGCAAAGCCCTCGCGGGTCGCCACGACCCGCATACCCTTACCGCCGCCGCCGGCCGAGGCCTTGATCAGCACGGGGTAGCCGATTTTTTCCGCTTCCTTCTGCAGGAAAGCCGCGTCCTGGTTTTCGCCGTGGTAGCCCGGTACCAGGGGGACGCCCGCCTTCTCCATTAGGCGCTTGGCGGCCGACTTGTCGCCCATGGCGGCGATCGCTTCCGGCGTGGGGCCGATGAAGACGAGGCCGGCCTTGGCGCAGGCGGCGGCGAAGTCCTCGTTCTCGGACAGGAAGCCGTATCCCGGATGGATCGCCTCGGCGCCGGTCTCGCGTGCCGCGGCGAGGATCGCCCCGGCGTTCAGGTAGCTGGCCTGCGCCTCCGCCGGCCCGATGCGGCGTGCTTGGTCGGCCATCGCCACGTGGCGTGCGCCGCGGTCCGCGTCGGAGTACACCGCCACGCTGCGCACCCCGATGTCGCGGGCGGCGGTGATGACGCGGCATGCAATCTCGCCGCGGTTGGCGATGAGGATCTTGCGGAACACGCTATTTCTTCTTCGACGTGTTCATTTCTTTTTCGTGCGCGCCGGCTTGACGCGAACCGCCTCGAAATCCTTCACCCACGACGGCTTGCGTTTCTCGAGGAACGAGGCGATGCCTTCGCGTCCTTCCGGCGAGACGCGGATCTCGGCAATGCGCTTCGCGGTGTCGGCGATCATCGGATCGTCCGCCGGTCCTGCGGCCACCGTGCGCACCAGGTCCTTGATCTTGGCGTGGGCCGCCTTGCCACCGACGACCAGGTGGCCGAGGATCGCGTTTATCGCGCCATCCAGCTCTTCGGGCGGGCAGACGTCGGAGAGCAGGCGCAGCCGATAGGCTTCCCCGGCATCGATGACTTCGCCGGTGAGGAAATAGCGCCGCGCGAGCCGTTCGCCCATGGCGCGCACTACGTAGGGGCTGATGGTCGCGGGAGAAAGGCCGAGCTTCACTTCGGTCAGGCAGAACTCGGCGGCCTGCGAGCCGATGGCGATATCGCAGGCGGCGACCAGCCCCACGCCGCCGGCGTAGGCGGGGCCGTGCACGCGCGCGACGGTCGGTTTGGACATCCGGTCGAGCGTCTTGAGCATTTCCGCCAGGGCCTTAGCGTCCTTCAGGTTGTCCTCGTAGCCGTAGCCGGCCATGCGCTTCATCCAGTTCAGGTCGGCGCCGGCACAGAACGCCTTGCCGGCGCCCGCGAGCACCATGACGCGAACGGAATTGTCCTTTTCGATGTCCCGCAAGGCAGCGGTCAGGCTCCCAATCAGCACATCGTCGAACGCATTGCGGACATCGGGACGGTTCAGCGTCACGATGGCGATCATGTTGCGCTTCTCTACGATCAGGTTGTCGGCCATGATTCTCAGGCGATGCGGGGCTCGAGGAGGATTTCGGTTCTCACGGAATTCGCGATGAAGCAACGCCCGTGCGTCTTCTCGTGCAACTGCGTGAACTGTTCCGGCGTGGGTTTAACGCCAGCAAACGTCACGACCGGCCGCAGCGTGACCTGCGTCATCGCTAAGCGGCCCCCGGCGTTCTTTGCCAGCACGCCCGAAGCCTCGTCGCGATAGTGCTCGACGACGAATTTCGCGTCGTGCGCGAGGTGCAGGAACCAGAGCATGTGGCAGGTGGAGAGCGAGGCCACGAATTGCTGTTCCGGGTCGGCGCCCGGCGTCCACTGCACCGTGGCGGGGACATTGCCTTGGCCCGCATTACCCGGCAGATGAATGTCGTGGCCAAAGTCAATCGCGTGGGCGCGCGAGTAGGTTGCGTACTTGAACTCGCCTGCCAGCTTCCACTCGACGGTTGCGCGATAGTCCGACATGGTCACATTCTGAACACACCAAATTTTGTTTCCTCGATCGGCGCGTTCAGCGACGCGGAGATCGCCAGGCCGAGCAGGCGGCGCATGTCGGCCGGATCGACGACGCCGTCGTCCCAGAGCCGCGCGCTGGCGTAGTACGGATGGCCCTGGCGCTCGTACTGCTCGCGAATCGGCGCCTTGAACGCATCCTCTTCTTCCCCGGTCTTGAAGTTGCCGCGCACGGTCGCAAGCACGCTTGCCGCCTGTTCGCCGCCGAGCACCGAGATGCGCGCGTTCGGCCACATCCACAGGAAGCGCGGCGAGTAGGCGCGGCCGCACATGCCGTAGTTGCCGGCGCCGTAAGAGCCGCCGATGATGGCCGTGAACTTGGGCACCTTTGCGGTCGCCACTGCCGTCACCATCTTCGCGCCGTCCTTGGCGATGCCGCCGGCCTCGTACTTCTTGCCCACCATGTAGCCGGTGATGTTCTGCAGGAAGAGGAGCGGGATGCCGCGCTGGCAGGCGAGCTCGATGAAATGCGTCGCCTTGAGCGAAGACTCCGAAAAGAGCACGCCGTTGTTGGCGAGGATTGCGAGCGGGTAGCCGTGCAGGTGGGCGAAGCCCGTCACCAGCGTCGTGCCGTAATTGGCCTTGAATTCGTCCAGTTCCGAGCCGTCGACGATGCGCGCGATGATCTCGCGCACGTCGTAGGGCTTGCGTGCCTCCGCCGGGATCACGCCGTAGATCTCCTCGGCCGGATAAAGCGGGTCTTTCGGTTCCTGAATTTTCAGACCGACTCTTTTCGAGTAGTTCAAGCTCGAAACAATTCGGCGCACGATCGAAAGCGCATGCGCATCGTCGAGCGCGTAATGGTCCGACACGCCGGAGACGCGCGTGTGCACTTCGGCGCCGCCCAGTTCCTCGGGCGTCACGATTTCCCCGGTTGCCGCCTTCACGATCGGCGGTCCGCCGAGAAAGATCGTGCCCTGGCCCTTCACGATCACCGATTCGTCCGACATCGCCGGCACGTAGGCGCCGCCTGCGGTGCAGGACCCCATGACACAGGCGATCTGCGGGATGCCCATCGCCGAGAGATTTGCCTGGTTGTAGAAGATGCGGCCGAAATGCTCGCGGTCGGGGAAGACTTCGTCCTGGCTGGGCAGGTTGGCGCCGCCGGAGTCCACGAGGTAGATGCAGGGCAGGCGGTTCTGCTGCGCGATCTCCTGCGCGCGCAGGTGCTTCTTCACCGTCATTGGAAAATAGGTGCCGCCCTTCACGGTGGCGTCGTTGGCGACGATCATGCATTCGCGCCCGGCAACCCGGCCGATGCCGGCGACCATGGACGCCGACGGCACGTCGCCGCCGTACATGCCCCAGGCCGCGAGCTGGCCGATCTCGAGGAAGGGAGAGCCCGTGTCGAGGAGCGTGCGCATCCGGTCGCGTACCAGCAGCTTGCCGCGATCGGTGTGTTTTCTGCGCGCCGCCTCGTCACCGCCGAGCGAAACCGCCGCCGCCTTGTGCTTCAGGTCCTCGACCAGGCCGCGCATGCGCGCGGCGTTGGCGCGGAAATCCTTGGAGCGCGGGTCGAGCTGGCTCTTGATGATCGGCATCAGCCTGCCTCCAGTGCGCGCCCGATCACCATCCGCTGTATGTCGCTCGCTCCTTCGTAGATCTGACAGACCCGCACGTCGCGCCAGATTCGCTCGACCGGGAAATCGGTCACGTAGCCGTAGCCGCCGTGGATCTGGATCGCGTCCGAGCAGACCTTCTCCGCGGTCTCGGAGGCGAACAGCTTGGCCATCGACGCCTCCTTCAGGCAGGCCAGGCCGGCGTCGCGCAGGCTGGCCGCATGCAGGTACAGCTGGCGCGAAGCTTCCACGCCGGTGGCCATGTCGGCGAGGCGGAAGCCGACGGCCTGATGGCCGATCAGCGGCTTGCCCATGCTCCGGCGTTCGGCCGCATACGCGAGCGCGGCCTGCAGCGCGGCCTGCGCCATGCCTGTCGCTTGCGCGGCCACGTTGATGCGACCGGTCTCCAGGTTCGCCAGTGCGATCCGGTAGCCTCGGCCTTCCTCTCCGAGAAGGCTGGTCGCGGGAATCCTGCAGTTTTCCAGCAGCACCTGAGCGGTGTCCGAAGCGCGCTGGCCGGTCTTGTCCTCGAGGCGCGCCACCTTGTAGCCCGGCGTCGAAGTCGGCAGAACGAAAGCGCTGATGCCCTTTTTGCCGGCGGCCTTGTCCGTGACGGCGAATACGATCGCGATATCGGCGTTCTTGCCCGAGGTGATGAACTGCTTGACGCCGTTCAGCACGTAGTGCCCGCCCGAGTTCTCGGCGCGCGTGCTGATCGCGGCCGCGTCCGAACCGGCTTGCGGTTCGGTGAGGCAGAACGCGCCCAGTGCCTTGCCTTGCGCGAGCGGGCGGAGGAATTCGCCCTTCTGCGCGTCGTTACCGAAGCCGAGCAGGATGTTGGCGGCGAGATTGGTCACCATGACGATGGTGCAGGTGGCGCCGTCGCCCGCGGAAATCTCCTCGCAGGCGAGCGCCAGCGCGGTGGTGTCCATCCCGGCGCCACCCCATCGCTCGGGGATCGCCACGCCGCACAGTCCCATCGCGGCCAGGCCGGCGACTTCCTCGCGCGGAAAATGCTTGTCGTGATCCCAGCGCGCCGCGTTCGGCGCGATGCGCTCGCGCGCGAATTTGCGCACCGCGTCGCGGATCATTACGTGGTGCTCGGCGAGCGGCATTATTTCTGCAGCCTGGCGTAGGTCACAGTGTGATGGGTGAAGATCTGGCCCTTGCGGTCATGGCATTGTGCGGTGCCGTAGATCATGCGCTTGCCGAGCTTCAGCACGCGGGCAGTGCAGTACACGGTCTCGCGCCGCGCCGCGTTCAGGAACGCCGTGTTCAACTCCGAAGTCACTGCGTCGCGCTCCAGGCCGATGTGCCGCTTGATGGCGAGCCACATGGCGCAATCCGCAGCCGCCATGAAGGCTGGGCCGTTGACGGTGCCGCCAGGGCGCTCGAGCGCCTGCCTGAACGGCATGGCTATGGTGCACTCCGAATCCGACACGGCGACGAGTTTCAATCCATAGCCGCGGACGAACCTGGAGCGGCCCAGCAGCTTTGCAAGCGCGGCCCTGCTCGCCTTTGCGGTCATGCCAGCTCTATTCCCATCGCGGTGGCCTCGCCGCCGCCGATGCACAGCGACGCCACGCCTCGCTTGCCGCCGTACTTGCGCAGTGCGCCGATCAGGGTGACCAGGATGCGCGCGCCCGAGGCGCCGATCGGGTGCCCGAGCGCGCAGGCGCCGCCGTGCAGGTTGACCTTCTCGTGCGGTAGCTTGTGCTCCTGCATCGCGGCCATCGTCACCACGGCAAACGCTTCGTTGATCTCGTAGAGATCCACCTGGTCGGCGCTCCAGCCCGTTCTCTCGAAAAGCTTGCGGATCGCGCCCACTGGCGCGGTGGTGAAGACGGCGGGCGCCTGTGCATGCGTCGAATGGCCGACGACGGTGGCGATCGGCGCGAGTCCGCGTTTCTCGGCGCTGGAGCGGCGCATCAGCACCAGCGCCGCGGCGCCATCGGAGATGGAAGAGGAGTTCGCCGCCGTCACCGTGCCGTCCTTGCGGAACGCGGGCTTCAACGCCGGGATCTTTTCCAGGTTTGCCTTGAAAGGCTGCTCGTCGATCTCGATGAATTTCTGGTCCTTGCCGGCCTTGATGGCGATCGGCGTGATTTCCCACGCGAAGGAGCCGTCGCTGTTTGCTTTTTTTGCTCTATTTAAAGATTGAATTGCGAAAGCGTCTTGCACTTCGCGGGAGAACTTGTACGAGCCGGCGCATTCCTCGGCAAACGTCCCCATGAGCCGGCCCTTGTCGTAGGCGTCCTCGAGGCCGTCGTAGAACATGTGGTCGATCAGCTGGCCGTGGCCCATGCGCAGGCCGGCGCGCGCTTTCGGCAGCAGGTAGGGTGCATTGGTCATGGATTCCATGCCGCCGGCGACGACGATTTCCGCCGATCCCGCGATGAGCGAATCGTGCGCCTGCATCGCGGCCTTCATGCCCGAGCCGCACATCTTGTTCACCGTGGTGCAGCCCACCGATTGCGGCAGCCCCGCGCCGAGCGCGGCCTGGCGCGCGGGCGCCTGGCCCTGGCCGGCGGGCAGCACGCAGCCCATGATCGCTTCCTGCACGTCTTCGGGCTTGAGCTTCGCGCGCTCGACCGCGGCGCGAATGGCCGCGGCGCCGAGCTCCGGCGCCGCAAAGCTCTTCAGCTCGCCCTGGAATGCACCCATCGGCGTGCGGGCCGCGCCGACGATGACGATCGGATCAGCTGTCATGGAGTAGTCCTTTCACGTTGCGGACGGCCGCGACGGCCTCCGTGTTGAGTTGCTCGATCAATTGCGCCGCGGGCAGCGCGCGCGCCAGCGGCGCCGCCTGGCCTGCCCAGAGGGCGATGAAGTCCGGCTTGCCGGCCTTGGCCGAGGCCTGCCGCAGCTTGCCGGTCACGCTGTTCTGCGCCGGAAAGGCGAGCTGCGGCGCGTTCCTCGTCGCCATCTCCTCGATGAAGCGATTCGACAGCCCGCGCGCCGGCTTGCCGGAGAACTTCTCGGTGACGCGCGTCGTATCTTCACGGACTGCGAGCAAAGCGTCCTTGTGCGCCTGCGAGGCCCCGCTCTCGGGACAGGCTATGAACGCGGTGCCGAGCTGGGCGAGCTGCGCGCCGAGCGCGAGCGTGGCCGCGATGCCGGCGCCGTCCATGATGCCGCCCGCCGCGATCACCGGCAGCTTCACCGAACGCACCACCAGGCGCGTGAGCGCGAGCGTGCCGGTGAGCGACTGGTAGGGGTTGCGCAGGTACGAGCCACGATGGCCGCCCGCTTCGCCGCCTTGGGCGATGACGAAATCGAAGCCGAGCGACTCCAGCCGCTGCGCCTCCGCGATGCACGTGGCGCTGCCGCCAAGCAGAATGCCTTTCGCTTTCAGCTCTGCAATTCCTTTTCCCGGCAGATCGGCCAGATGAACAGTGAATACTCTCGGGCGGATTTCGGCGACGGCGTCGAATTGCGCCTCGAGGTCGGGCGCAAATGGCGCATTGACCGGTTCAGGGGCGGGCAGCCCGAGTTCCTTGTAGTAGCCGGCGACCGCGTCGAGCGCACCGCGCTGCGAAGCCGCATCGACCTGCGCCGGCTGCGGCGAGGTGAAGAGGTTGACGCCAAAGGGACGGTCGGTTTTCCCCCGCACCCAGGCGCATTGCTTCTTCATCTCGTCGGGCTGCGTGTAGGCGAAGCCAAAGGAGCCCAGCACGCCGGCGGCAGAGCAGGCGGCGACCAGCTCAGGGGAAGAGGGCCCGCCCGCCATCGGCGCCTGCACGAGCGGCAAAGCGAGGCCGAGCTTCGCGGAGAGTGGCGTCGCGAGCTTCAACCGGCCGCCTCGTCAGACTTGCCGACGTACCACATGACGTTCATGTGGCCCATGTGGTCGCAGTGCCAAGGGTAGACGGCGCCGCGGTAGGTTTCGATCATGGCGTTCACTACTTCGGGCCTTCTCGCGTGCAGCCGAGATCGCGCAACAGACCGTCGTCCAGGCCGTAGATCCAGCCATGCACGGCCAGCGGCTGTCCGCTCGCCCAGCCATCCTGGACCACCGCCGCTTCGCATACATGCCGCACCTGCGCCAGCACGTTCAGCTCGCACAGCCTGCGTTCACGCATCACGGGATCGGCGATCGCGTCGAGCTCCGCCGCGTGGCTCTCGCGCACGTCCTGCACGTGGCGCAGCCAATTGTCGGCGAGGCCGACTTTGTGGCCGTGCAAGGTCGCATGGATGCCGCTGCAGCCGTAGTGCCCGCAGACGATGACGTGGCGCACGCGCAGCAGGTCCACGGCGAACTGCAGCACCGACAGGCAGTTCAGGTCGGTGTGCACTACCAGATTGGCGACATTCCGATGCACGAACACCTCGCCCGGCGCGAGGCCGGTGATCTGGTTGGCCGGCACCCGGCTGTCGGAACAGCCGATCCAGAGAAACTCGGGCGACTGCTGGTGCGCGAGGCTGTTGAAAAACTCCGGGTCGGCGGCCCTCATGCTGGCCGCCCAGTCGCGATTGCGCTTCAAGAGGTCCGTGATATCCGTCATTTGGTCTCTGCGAACAGTTCGCGGCCGATCAGCCAGCGCCGGATCTCCGAGGTGCCGGCGCCGATCTCGTAGAGCTTGGCGTCGCGCCACAGGCGCCCGGTGGGCGTCTCGTTGATGTAGCCCATGCCGCCCATCGCCTGGATCGCCTCGCCCGCCATCCAGGTGGCCTTTTCCGCCGCGTAGAGGATCGCGCCCGCCGCGTCCTTGCGCGTAGTCTCGCCCCGGTCGAGGGCCTGGCCGACTGCGTAGACATAGGCGCGGCAGGCCGAAAACGTCGCGTACATGTCGGCGAGCTTGCCCTGCATGAGCTGGAACTCGCCGATCGGCTGGCCGAACTGCTTCCTCTCGTGCACATAGGGCAGCACGGCGTCGAGACAGGCGGCCATGATGCCGAGCGGGCCGCCCGCCAGCACGGCGCGCTCATAGTCGAGGCCCGACATGAGCACCTTCACGCCCTTGCCTTCCTCGCCGAGGACGTTCGCGGCCGGCACCTCGCAGTCGCGGAACACCAATTCGCAGGTGTTCGAGCCGCGCATGCCCAGCTTGTCGAGCTTCTGGGCAGTCGAGAAGCCCTTCATGCCTTTCTCGACGATGAACGCGGTAATGCCTTCCCCCTTGCCGTAAATGACGAGGACATCGGCGTCGGGCCCGTTGGTGATCCACATCTTGTTCCCGTTCAGGACGTAGCGGTCGCCGTGCCGCTCGGCCTTCAATCTCATGCCGACCACGTCCGACCCGGCCCCCGGCTCCGACATCGCCAGCGCGCCCACGTGCTCGCCCGATACCAGCCTGGGGAGGTACTTCCGGCGCTGCGCGTCGCTGCCATTGCGCCGGATCTGGTTGACGCACAGGTTGGAATGCGCGCCATAGGACAGGCCCACCGAGGCCGAGGCGCGGCTGATTTCCTCCATCGCGACGATGTGCGCGAGGTAGCCCATCTGCGTGCCGCCGAACTGCTCCTCCACGGTGATGCCGAGCAGGCCGAGCGCGCCGAGCTTTCGCCACAGGTCGGCCGGAAACTGGTTGCTGGCGTCGACCCCGGCGGCGCGCGGCGCGATCTCGGCGGCGGCGAAGTCGCGCACCGAGCTGCGCAACATCTCGATGGTCTCGCCGTGCTCGAAGCGGAGGAAGGGGTAGTCCATGGCCGGGGATCGGGAAACCTTACTTTACGTTTACGTAAACGTCAATCCCGCCTCAGTTGCCGGCGGATCTTCTTCTCGAATACCTGCAGCTCGGTGAGCTGCGCCTCGATGTCGGTGCGCTGCTGCAGCAGGCTCGCCTTGTGGGTTTCCAGCACTGCCAGGAAACGCGCGAGCTGCGGCCGCTCGTCGCGCCCGGGCTCGTACATGTCGATCAGTTCGCGGATTTCCGACAGCGAGAGGCCCAGGCGCTTGCCGCGCAGCGTGAGCTTCAGCCGCGTGCGGTCGCGCGGCGAGTAGATGCGGCGCTGGCCGGCGCGTTTCGGCGCGAGCAGGCCGTGGTCCTCGTAGAAGCGGATCGCGCGCGGCGTGACGTCGAACTCGGTGGCGAGTTCGCCGATCGAAAACTCGCCGCATTCCTTCTCGATGGCCATGGTAGGGTGCCGGAATTCTAGTCTGATTCATGGCCGCGCCCGAATACCCCTTCGCCGAGCCGCCCGCGCCCGGCACCACGCGCGAAGTCGCGCCCGGCGTGCACTGGCTGCGCATGGCGCTGCCGTTCCAGCTCGACCACATCAATCTCTGGCTGCTGGAGGACGGGACGCGGGAGGAGCCGGCCTGGCTGGTGGTCGATACCGGCCTCGGCGACGAGCCGACGCGGGGCCTGTGGGACAAGGTGTTCGAGCAGCGCATCGGCGCGCAGCCGGTGCGAAGGGTGCTGGTGACGCACTACCACCCCGATCACGCCGGCAACGCGGCCTGGTTGTGCGCGCGCACCGGCGCCGAGCTGTGGATGACGCGCGGCGAATATCTCACGGTGCATGCGGCGCGCCACGGCGCGGCCGGCTATTCGCCGGAGGCGCAGAAGGAGCTATTTCGCGCCAACGGGCTGGACGAGGCGCAGACCAACGCGCTGCTCGCGCGTGGCGGCCTGTACCGCAAGATGGTGCCCGATTTCCCCTTCTCGCACCGGCGCGTGTTCGAGGGCGAGGAGCTCGCGGTCGGCGCACAACGCTGGAAGGTCATGGTGGGCTACGGCCACGCGCCCGAGCACGTCTCGCTGTACTGCGCGGAGCGCAAGCTGCTGATCTCGGGCGACATGCTGCTGCCGCGCATCTCGACCAACGTCGCGGTGCGGCCGATCGATCCGCGTTCGAATCCGCTGCGCCTGTTCCTAGACTCGATCCGGCGCTATCGCGGGCTGCCGGAGGACGTGCTCGTGCTGCCCTCCCACGGCCTGCCGTTCCGCGGCGCGCACGCCCGCGTCGCGCAACTGGAGGCGCACCACGCCGAACGGCTCGCCGAGCTGCATGCGGCTTGCGCGGCCGCGCCGCGCAGCGCCGCGGAGGTGCTGGAACTGCTGTTCCCCCGCCAACTCGACACCGGCCAGATCTTTTTCGCCATGGGCGAGGCGATCGCCCACCTGCATTGCCTGCAGTACGACGGCCGGCTCTCGCGCAAGGTGGGCGCCGACGGCATCGCGCGGTTCGCCGCCAGCTAGAATTTCCAAGGAGGAGACGTGGACGCAAAGAAGCAAGTCCAGGACC
>Ga0187894_10004919_pt1 | contig 13989 bp, 12 predicted proteins | sample GBC1701081metaG_FD_136650 | JGI IMG/M metagenome (GOLD analysis project Ga0187894, IMG submission 136650) | White microbial mat communities from a lava cave in the Kipuka Kanohina Cave System on the Island of Hawaii, USA - GBC170108-1 metaG ...
TGATCGTCACACTGGCGTGGCCTCGACCGCCTTTCTGAAGCCCACCTGGCCGCGCTTCGCATCCACCACCACCGTGTCGCCTTCCTTGAAGGCGCCGTTCAGGAGCTGCAGCGCGAGCGGGTCCTGGATCAGGCGCTGGATCGTGCGCTTGAGCGGCCGCGCGCCGTACACCGGGTCGTAGCCCTCCTTGGCGAGCAGGTCCTCCGTCGCCGGCGTCAGCTCGAGCGTGATGCGCTTGTCGGCGAGCCGGCGGACCAGATGCCGGAGCTGGATCTTCACGATCTGGCCGATCTCCTCGCGGCCGAGCGCCTTGAAGATCACGATCTCGTCGATGCGGTTCAGGAACTCGGGCCGGAGCGTCTGGCGCAGCGTCTCGAGGATGAGCGCGCGCACGTGCTCGGGCTTGTCGTCCTCGCGGAAGTACTGGCTGCCCAGGTTCGACGTCATGATGACGACGGTGTTGCGGAAGTCCACGGTCCGGCCCTGGCCGTCGGTGAGGCGGCCGTCGTCGAGCAGCTGGAGCAGCACATTGAACACGTCGCCGTGCGCCTTTTCGATCTCGTCGAAGAGAATGACGGCGTACGGCCGCCGGCGGACGGCCTCGGTGAGCTGGCCGCCCTCCTCGTAGCCGACGTAGCCGGGCGGCGCGCCGATGAGGCGGGCCACCGTGTGCTTCTCCATGTACTCGGACATGTCGATGCGGATCATCGCCCGCTCGTCGTCGAACAGGAACTCGGCGAGGGCGCGCGCCAGCTCGGTCTTGCCGACGCCGGTGGGCCCGAGGAACAGGAACGAGCCGATCGGGCGATTCGGATCGGCGAGACCGGAGCGGGCCCGGCGCACGGCGTTCGACACCGCGACGATGGCCTCGTGCTGGCCGACGACGCGCTGGCCCAGCCGCTCCTCCATCTTGACGAGCTTCTGGACCTCGGCCTCCATGAGGCGCGTGACGGGGATGCCCGTCCACTTGGCGACGGTCTCGGCGACGTCCTCCTCGTCGACTTCCTCCTTGAGCATCCGCCCGTGCTTCTGCACCTCGACGAGGCGCGCGTTCTCCGCCTGGAGCTTCCGGTCCAGCTCCATCAGGGTCCCGTAGCGCAGCTCGGCGGCCTTCTGCAGATCGCCGCGGCGCTCGGCGTCGGCCATGTCGGCGCGCGCCCGCTCCAGCTCCTCCTTGATCTTGCCGATCGCGAGGATGGCGCCCTTCTCGGCCTGCCACTGCGCCTTCAGGTGAGAGGACTTCTCGCGCAGGTCGGCCAGCTCGGCGTCGAGCTTGCCGAGCCGCTCCTGCGACACGGCGTCGGTCTCGCGGGCCACCGACACGCGCTCGATGTCGAGCTGCATGATGCGCCGCTCGATCTCGTCGATCTCGTGCGGCATCGAGTCGATCTCGATGCGCAGCCGCGAGGCCGCCTCGTCGACCAGGTCGATGGCCTTGTCGGGGAGGAACCGGTCCGTGATGTAGCGATGCGACAGGACGGCCGCCGCGACGAGCGCCGCGTCCTTGATCTTCACCTTGTGGTGGACCTCGTACTTCTCCTTGAGGCCGCGGAGGATCGCGATGGTGTCCTCGACCGACGGCTCCTTCACCATGACCGGCTGGAAGCGCCGCTCGAGGGCGGGGTCCTTCTCGACGTGCTTTCGGTACTCGTCGAGCGTGGTCGCGCCGACGCAGCGCAGCTCGCCGCGGGCCAGGGCGGGCTTCAGCATGTTGGCGGCGTCCACGGCGCCCTCGGCCGCCCCCGCGCCCACCAGCGTGTGGAGCTCGTCGATGAAGCAGATGATCTCGCCCTCGCTCTCGGTGATCTCGCGGAGCACGGCCTTCAGCCGATCCTCGAACTCGCCGCGATACTTCGAGCCGGCGAGCATCGCGCCGATGTCGATGGCGACGAGGCGCTTGCCGCGCAGCCCTTCGGGCACGTCGCCGGCCACGATGCGCTGGGCCAGGCCTTCGACGATCGCGGTCTTGCCGACGCCGGGCTCCCCGATCAGCACGGGGTTGTTCTTGGTGCGGCGGGACAGCACCTGGACGACGCGGCGAATCTCCTCGTCGCGGCCGATGACGGGATCGAGCTTGCCCTTGCGCGCGGCTTCCGTCAGGTCCTTCGAGTAGCGCTGGAGGGCCTGGTACTTCTCCTCGGGGTTCTGGTCGGTCACGCGCTGGCTGCCGCGCACCTCGACGAGCGAGCGATAGATGCCCTCGGGCGTGACGCCATTGGCGGCGAGGACGCGCGCGGCGCCCCCCGTCTTCTCCTGCGCGATGGCGATCAGGAGGTGCTCCGTCGAGATGTACTCGTCCTTGAGCCGCTGGGCCTCGTCCCACGCGCGGTTGATCACGCCCTCGAAGCGCGGCGTCGCGTACTGGCGCCCGCCGCCCTGGACCTTGGGCAGCTTGCCGATCTCGGTCTCGACCTGGTGCGCGATGGCGTCCGGGCGCGCGCCGAGCTTGGCGAGCAGCGGGCTCACCACGCCTTCCTGCTGCTGGAGCAAGGCCAGCAGGAGATGCTCGGGCTCGATGGCCTGGTGATTGTGCTGGTCGGCCAGCGACTGGGCGGCCTGCACCGCCTCCTGAGCCTTCACGGTCAACTTGTCGAGTCGCATCAGCTTCTCTCCGCACTCAGCTTTCTGAGCTCCTGAAACAGCTCCTTCTCTCTCGGGGTCAATCCGGTCGGGATCGTCACCTGCACCTTCACGTACTGGTCGCCGGTGCCCCCGCCTTTGAGATGCGGCATGCCGTAGCCGGGGATCCGGAACGTGCGCCCGCTCGAGGTCTCGGGCGGAATCTTCATCGAGACCTGGCCCCTGAGCGTGGGCACCGCCAGCTCGGCGCCGAGCGCGGCGTCCGCGGCGGTCACGGGCAGCTCCGCGTAGAGGTCGTCGCCCTTGCGCTCGAACCGCGGGTCCGGCTTCACCGTGATCTTGAGATACAGATCGCCTCGCGCGCCGCCGCCGGTGCCTGCTGGCCCCTCGGAGGCCACACGCACGCGGGAGCCCGTTTCGACGCCCGCGGGAATCTTCACCTCGAGATGACGCTGCCCCTTCGCCCAGCCCGTGCCGCGGCACGTCCCGCAGGGCTTGCGATTGACGTGGCCGGCGCCGCCGCACGTGGGGCACGGCTCGTCCAGCTCGAGCCCGATGGTCCGACGCACGCCCTGAAACGCTTCCTCCAGCGTGATCTCGACCCCCGCCTCGACGTCGCCGCCGCGGTCGGCGGCCACGCTCCCGAAGTCGGCGCCGAGATCGCCGAAACGGACGTCGCCGAACCCGCCACGTCCTCGACCGGCCCCTCCGAGGTCGCCGAAGATCGTCCGGAAGAAGTCCGAGAACCCGCCGGCATCACCCGCGCCGAACCTGACTTCCTGGCCTTCGAACGGCGACCGCGCCCCGGCACCGGCCTGCGCGTAGCGCTCCCAGTCGGGCCCGAGCGTGTCGTACCGCTTGCGCTTTTCGGGGTCGGAGAGGACCGTGTACGCCTCGGAGATTTCCTTGAAGCGCTCGGACGCCCCCTTGTTCACGTCGGGGTGGTGCTTGCGCGCGAGCTTTCTGTAGGCCGACTTGATCGTCTTCTCGTCGGCATCCTTCGATACGCCCAGCGTCTTGTAGTAGTCCTTGTAGTTCATGGGGTTGGACGCAAATCGTTAGAAAGAAACGCGGCCGGGAACCCTCGAGTCCGGCCGCGAGCACACCTTGAGTGTAGCAGACGCTTACCGAGCCGGCGGAAACCGGCCCCGTTGCGGGGAGGGTCTTAACCCCTGGCGACGATGAAGGCCACGTAGAGGGCCTGCTGGCCGCGCTGGAGCAGCACGGTCACCCGGTCGCCCTCCTTGAGGTCACGTGTGATGCGCTCGAAATCCGGGACGCTGCGGACGCGCTGCCGGTTGACCTCGCGGATGATGTCGCCGCGTTGCAGGCCAGATTCAGCCGCCGCGCTGTCCTCCTCGACGTTCGCGACCACGACGCCCTCGGTGCTCTTCACGTTGAGCTGGCGGGCGACCTCGGGGGTGATGGGGCGCACGTCGAGCCCGAGCATGCTCTTGCCCTTGTTCATGGACTTGAGCGCGACGTTGTCCTCGGGCGTGTCGCCGATCTTGATCTCGAGCGTCTTTTCGGTCTTGTCGCGCCACACCTTGATAGGCACGCCCTTGCCGGGCGCCGTGAGCGCCACGACCTTCTGCAGATCCTGGGGCGTATCGACCTTCCTCTTGTCGAATTCCACGACGATGTCGCCCGCGATGATGCCGGCCTTCGCGGCGGGGCTGTCCTGCACGACGTCGGAGACGAGCACGCCCTTCGCGTCCTTGAGGCCGAAGCCCTTGGCCAGCTCCGGCGTGAGGGGCTGGATGGACACGCCGAGCCACCCGCGCGTCACCTTGCCCTTCGCCGCCAGCTCCGTGTAGATCCGCTTCGCCATGTTGACGGGGATGGCGAACCCGATCCCGACGTTGCCGCCCGAGCGCGACAGGATGGCGCTGTTGATCCCGATCACCTCGCCCGACATGTTCACGAGCGGGCCGCCCGAGTTGCCGGGGTTGATGGCGGCGTCGGTCTGCAGGAAGTCGTCGAAGGGGCCCTGCCCGATCGAGCGGCCCTTGGCGCTGATGATGCCGGCCGTCACCGTCTGCTGCAGGCCGAAGGGCGATCCGATGGCCAGCACCCAGTCGCCGACCTTGATCCGGTCGGAGTCGCCGAGCGTCGCCGCCGGGAAGGGCCCGCTGCCCTGCAGCTTGAGCACGGCCAGGTCGGTGCGGCGATCGACGCCGGCGAGCTTGGCCTTGATCTTCTTGCCGTCCGACATCACGGCCTCGATCTCGCTCGCGCGCTCGACGACGTGCGCGTTCGTCAGCACGATGCCGCTCGAGTCGACGATGACGCCGGAGCCCAGGCTGCGGAGCGGCTCCTGACGCTCGGGCTGGTCGCCGAAGAAGCGCTTGAAGAACTCGTCGCCGAAGAATTCCTCGATCGGCGTGCGCCCCTGGCCGCGCGTGACCGTGTTGATGTTGACCACGGCCGGGGCCACGTTCTCCGCAACCTGGGCAAAGCTTCCCGAGGGGACCGGAAGCGCTGCGGGCACCACGGGCCCCTGCACGCCCACGCGCGTGGGCCTCGGCGCACTCTTGGCGAGATCCACCGCGCCCGCTCCCCAGGCGCCGAGCCCGGCTCCGGCGACCAGGGCCACCAGGACCATGAACGCCACGGTGCTGCGCTTCACCGAGATCATGCGCTTACCCTCCCGAAGGACTGCCGGCGAGGAGCTCCCGGAGGCGATCGCCCTCCAGGGTCTCGCGCTGCTTGAGTTCCGCCGCCGCGGCGATCAACACTCTCTTGCGCGCGCTCACCAGGTCGCGCACGCGGTCGTAGATCTTGTCGATGATGCCCCGGGTCTCGTTGTCGATGACGAGCGCGGTCTCGTCGCTGTACTCCCGCTCCTGGGGCAGCCCTGCCCCCTTCAGGAACATGGCCTGCTGGCCGCCGCCGAACGTCATGGGCCCGAGCTTTTCCGACATGCCGTACTGCACGATCATGAGCCGCGCCATCTCGGTCGCGCGCTCGAGGTCGTTGTGGGCGCCGGTCGAGATCTCGCCGTAGACGACCTCCTCCGCCACGCGTCCGCCCAGGAGCACCGCGATGCGATCCTCCAGCTCGCTCTTGGTGAGCAGGTAGCGATCCTCGAGCGGCAGCTGATAGGTGGCGCCGAGCGCCCCCACGCCGCGCGGGATGATCGTGACCTTGTGCACGGGGTCCGCGTTGGGCAGCGACGAGGCCACGAGCGCGTGGCCGATCTCGTGGTGGGCCACGATGTCGCGCTCCTTCTCGGAGAGCACCCGGCTCTTGCGCTCGAGGCCGCCGATCACGCGGTCGATGGCCTCGTCGAGGTCCGCCATCTCGACGGCGTCCTTGCCCTTGCGCGCCGCGAGCAGCGCCGACTCGTTGATGATGTTGGCGAGGTCGGCGCCCGCCATGCCGGGCGTGCGCGCGGCGATCAGGTGGAGGTCCACCGAGGGCGCGAGCGTCACGTTCCTGGCGTGCACGCGCAGAATGGCCTCGCGCCCCCTGACGTCGGGCTTGTCGACCACGACCTGCCGGTCGAAGCGCCCGGCTCGCAGGAGCGCCTGATCGAGGACTTCCGGCCGATTCGTCGCCGCCATGATGATCACGCCCTTGGACGAGTCGAACCCGTCCATCTCCGCGAGGAGCTGGTTCAGGGTCTGCTCGCGCTCGTCGTGGCCCGACAGAAAGCCCGTGGCGCCCGCCCGGGTCTTCCCGATCGCGTCCAGCTCGTCGATGAAGACGATGCACGGGGCCTTTTCCTTCGCCTGCTCGAAGAGGTCGCGGACGCGCGAGGCGCCCACGCCGACGAACATCTCGACGAACTCCGAGCCGGACAGGAAGAAGAAGGGCACGTCGGCCTCGCCCGCCACGGCCCGGGCCAGGAGCGTCTTGCCGGTGCCCGGTGGGCCGACGAGCAGGACGCCCTTGGGGATGCGACCGCCGAGCCGCTGGTACTTCTTCGGGCTCTTCAGGAAGTCGACCACCTCGACCAGCTCGGCCTTCGCCTCGTCGACGCCGGCCACGTCGGCGAACGTCGTCTTCAGCTCCTTGCGGTCGTAGATCTTCGCCTTGGAGCGGCCGAACGAGAGGGCCTGGGTCGGCCCGCCTCCCATCCGGCGCATCAGGAAGATCCAGAGCGCGGCCATGATCCCGAGCGGCAGCACCCACCCGAAGATCAGATCGCGCCAGAACGTGCTCTCGATCCGCCCCGAGAACTCGACCTTGGCGGCCTCGAGCTCCTTGGCGATCTGGGAGTCGTCCATTGCCGGGATGCGGGTGGTCGTGAAGATGGTTGCCCCGGACTCGGTGCCCAGGAGGCTTCTGAGCTTGTCACCGGCTCCCGGCGCCGGGGCCGGCAAGGCGCCGGGCTTGAGGGTTCCGCGGATCTCGCGCTCGGTCAGCGAGACCTTCTCGACCTTCCCTTCGCGGACCAGGGACAGGAACTTGCTCATCGGGATCTCGACGGCCCTGGGCGCGACCAGCCACCCCTGGACGAGGAACAGGACGGTGAGCGCGATGAACAGATAGAACAGTGAAAACTGGGTCTTCTGCTTGCCAGGCAGTTTCATCGGAGGGACTCGGAGGTCATGCTAACGAAAGGCCCAGGGGCTGTCAAACTTGCGCCGCGGCTGGCGCGGCGTGAAACGGCCGGGGGCGGGCGCGTCGCGATCAGCTACACTTCGCTTCTTTTGGCGCCTCGTAGTTCTTGAGCTTGTACGTCGAGTTGAACGTGTCCTCCCAGACGTCGAGCTTGACGAGGCCGACGGGATCCCTGCCGTCGAAGACGGAGAGCTTGGCCCGGCTGACGAAGTCGGCGGTCGGCAGCCGCTTGGCAAGGAACTCCGCGAGGCTCACCTTGTCGACGAACAGCGCGATCGTCTCGCTCACGGGCTGCGTCGCGGGCAGGCCGGGCTTGGGCCAGCTCAGCGCGACCGAGAAGCCTGCGACGTTGTCATCGGAAGCCGCCTTCGTCATCGCCAGCATCTGGCGAAGGATGTGGAGCCCGTAGCGCGAGAACATCGCCGACACGCGGCGTTCTCTCGACATGGCGGCGAACGAGCCGTCGTCCGTCTGATCGACGTCGATCATCACCGAGAAATAGCGCTCGTCGCCCTCGACACCCGGACGCTTGGGAAACCCGAGCGTGTGGTTGCGGATCGCCAGCCACGGCAGGCACCAGTACACGTGCTCGTAGAAGCGCACCATGTCTCGCCGGTGCGTCGAGGCCAGCGTCTTCGCCTTCGTCGACGAGTACCGCTCCAGGGGAATGAGCGCGTCGTCTGGCGCCGCAGCGCCCACGCCCCAGGAACCCAGGATGAACGCTGCGGACAGCAGCGCAACGGTCCACCACCGGGTGCGTCGAGACGGACTCGGATTCACTGGCATGGCCGTGCCTAGTTCTGGAAGATCTGGCTCGGGCTCACGGTGATGGCGTAGAGCCCCCACCAGTTCTGCTGGCGCGAATCCTCGATGTCGGAGCGATACACCTGCGGGTTCGAGCCGTCCTTGTTGTTGCGCATCGAGAAGAAGCCGTGCTCGCCCGACGCGAAGTGGGTGCTGTGGGATTGCCACATCTTCCAGTCCTCGCCGGTGGCGCACGCGCCCGTGGCGACCAAGGTGCCGGCGATGAGGACGATCCGAGCGAGGCTGACGCGCATGGGTTTTCCCTCCTTGCCGCGAAAAGGCTCCGGTCCAGCCGTTGGACCCGGCTATGATAGGAACCGCCGACGCCGCCGTCAACTCGGATTTCCCGCGCTCGAGCGACGCGCAGCGTCCGATGGGGGTGCGGTTGCAGGGTCGGCGCCCGTGAGGCATGCTCCCGGGTGAGCCCGATCCGATTTCCCTAACGCCAATCGAGGCCGGCAGCGGCCGTGGAGCCTCTTCCGTGAGCGATCATCTGACGTTCGTCGAAGAGCCGGTGAACCTCCGTCGACCGCTCGTCATCATGGCGTTTTCCGGATGGAACGACGCGGCCGAGTCCGCCACCACCGCGGCGCGCTATCTCTCGCAGCTCTGGACGTCGCGCGTCATCGCGAGCATCGATCCCGAGGAGTTCTACCATTTCGGGCTGTCGCGTCCGTACGTCCGCTTCAAGCCGGGCTCCCGGCACGAGCGCGAGATCATCTGGCCGGCCACGGAGTTCTCGCTCGCGCAACCCGCCGACCTGGATCGCGACGTGATCGTGGGCGTGGCCATCGAGCCACACCTCAAGTGGCGCACCTACTGCCACGCGGTCCTCGAGGTGACCCGGCGCGTCGGCGCGTCGCTCGTCCTCACGATCGGCGCCCTGCTCGGCGAGGTGCCGCACACGCGTCCCGTGCGCCTCTCCGGCGGCGCCTACGATCCCGAGCTGGCCGCGCGGCTCGGGATTCGCCCGACGCGGTACGAAGGCCCGACGGGCATCGTCGGCGTGCTCAACACCGCCTGCCGGGAGGCGGGCGTTCCCACGGCGAGCCTCTGGGCGAACGTGCCGCACTACATCTCCGGCATCGAGAACCCGAAGGCGGCGCTGGCCCTCGTGCGGCGCATCCTCGGCCTGCTGAACACCGAGGCCGACCTCACCGATCTGATCGAAGCCTCGAAGCAGTTCGAGCAGAACCTGAACGGCATCGTCGCGCAGAACGCAAAGATCGCCGAGTACGTCGCGAAGCTCGAGAAGAAGAAGCCCGAGGAGGACGAGACCGAGCCCGGGCCGCAAGACGAGCTGCCGCCGTCGGCGGACCTCGTGGCCGAGATCGAGCAGTTCCTCCGCCAGCAGCGCCCCGAAAGCTAGTGGGAGGGGGCCTCGGCGGCCCCCTCCCAGGCCCTCCCCCTTCGGATTCTGATTGCGCCGGCGGAGCCGGCGCTCGGACGCGGACCACTCGGGCGGCGTGGCCGGGGCGATTGGGGCACACCATGAAGCCCGCGCTCGCGTGCGCGGCCCGATCTCAGGGCAGTCTCAGTGTCAGTCTCAGTGTTCCTTTGAAGACGACCGTGGCTTGGCCGCCGACACGGACTCCGGTTGGGGTCCCCCCTTCGACCCGAAGCTCCACCGCGATGCGTCCTGGGCGCCCCAGCACGTCGCCTTGCTCGGCGGTGAATCTCACCGCGTCCACGTCCGGCCTCGTGCTGTCGCTCGCGGCCAGGCGTCCCGCCTCGAACAGCCACACGCCGAGCGAGGAGTGTACGGAGCCCGTCACGATATCCTCGGGGATACCGAACTGCGGCGCGAAGAACCGGCAGTGTGAGGTCGATCCGGGATCGACGGTTTCGATGGAGACCAGGCAGAACGCGCGGAGGCCTCGAGCCGTGCCGATCGCGGCCAGCCGGGCCGCATCTGGAACGAGCCCGTGGAGCGCGGCGAGACTGCTCACCGGGATGAGCAGGTCCGTATCGGGAGTGACGGCGGGCAGGGCCCAGTGTCCGACCCGCGTGGCGTCGAGACCCAGCGCGCCCAGGATATCGCCGAGCGGCTCCTCGAAGGATCGACAGGCCGGCAGGGGCGGCTCGAGCCACAGCGCCAGAGCGCCGTCGGGCGCTGGCTCGAGCCCGACGGGCAGCCGTCCCTGCGTGGTCTCGAACACGATCCGGTGACCCTCGATCCGACCCGCGTCTGCGAGGGCGCGGACGGCGCCGAGCGTGGTGTGACCCGAGTACGCGACCTCGCGGGTCGGAGTGAACTTTCGCAGGCGGAACTGTGTGGCCGGGCTCGACGGCCGGGACACGAACGCCGTCCCCGCCGCGCGCATCTCGCGGGCGATCGACTGCATCTCCGCCCCGTCGAGCCCGTCGGCGTCGAGCACGACCGCCGCCGGGTTGCCGGCGAACGGCCGATCCGCGAACACGTCGACCCGCGCCACCGACAGCATCCGACTCACAGCGGAATCCGCTCCCGCAGTCGGCGCGCGTGCGCCTCGAGCGCGCGCGACGACCACACGGTGCCGAGCGAGCGCGCCACGAGGCCGTAGACCTCCGCGCGGGAGAGCTTGAGTGTCACGGCCGGATCGAGCCAGCCAGGCGAGCGTGCGAGCCGGTCGAGGGTGCCGAGCCCGATCAGCAGCGGCCACGCGCAGGCGAGCCGCATCCGCGCCTCGGCGCGGGGGACTGCGAGCGTGTACTGCCACCCGGCGTCGTAGTGATCGAGGGCGACCCGCAAGAGGTCCAGGAGGAGCGGGCGCGCTGCTCGACCCGCCGCCGGGTCGAGCAGATCGCCGGGCTCGAGGCCGAGTCGGGCCAGATCCTCGCGCGGCAGATAGCAGCGGCCGTGGCGAAGGTCGCGCGGCACGTCGCGCAGCACGTTGGTGAGCTGCAGGCCCTGGCCGAGGCGCACGCCGAGCGCGGCCATCGCCGGCCGATCCCATCGAGCGAGGCGGGGGCGATGCGCCACGTGCACGTCGGTCCAGAACTCGCCGACGCAGCCGGCGACCAGGTACGTGTAGCGGTCGAGATCCGCGCGCGTCTCGAGCGCGGCGAGCTTGCCTTCGTCCTCGCCGGGAAACACGCGCAGATCCTGCGTCATGCCCTCGAGGATCGTCCGGAGCACGCGCGTCACGCGCTCGCGGTCGGGCGGATCGAGCGCGCGATACGCGGCGAGCACGGCGGGCAGGCGCTCGATCAGGCGCCGCTCGGCCTCCAGCGATTGCCGGCCCGCTGCGGCCTCGACGAGACTGGCGACGCGCCCGGGACGCGGTTCCGTGAGCTCCGCCGACAGCGCGTCGAGGTGCACGATGCGCGCCCGCCGCTCGATGAGCCGGGTATCGGCGATGGTGTCAGCCGCCCGAGCCAGCAGATAGGCCAGGCCAATCGGGGGGCGAACGGCGGCGGGCAGAACCGCGAGCGACAGGTAGAACGAGCGACTGACCGACTTGAGAAGCTCTCCGGTGAGATCGCTCCCCGTCCTGCTCATCGCATCCCGCTCGTCCGCCCTTCGTGTCGACGCGGCTCGATGGGGGAGGTCCCGGAGGGGCCCGTCGAGGCTCCCTCGGAGGACCCTAGTCGAGATCCATCGGGTTGATCGGCGGGTCGGGAGAATCCTTGGCCCGCTTCAAGCCCTCCTCGAACTTCCGCTGGAGGACCTGGGGCTTCTTCTGCTCCGCCTTGAGCTGCTCCTTGAACGCCTCGGCTCGCCGGGCCGCTGCGCCCTTGAGCGACGACAGCGCGTCGTCGAGGCCGAGTCCCGATCGGGCCCGCGGCGGCGCCTCGTGCGCGACCACGGCTTCGAGCGCCCCGTCGATGGTGAGCCGGCCGTTGCAACACGGACACGTCACGATGAACGTCGCCATGCCCACAACGTAGCAGAAAAGGCCGGCCCCGACATCAGAGGGCCAGGTATTGATGGCGGACGGACTCGTCCGCGCGGAAGTCGTGCGCGGTGCCCTCGTAGCGGATGTGGCCCTTTTCGAGGACGTACACGCGATCGGCCAGGTCCAGGCAGAAGTCGACGTTCTGCTCGGCGAGCAGGATGGTGAGCCCCTCGGACTTGAGCCGCCCGATCTGGGCCTTCAAGTGCTCGACGACCAGCGGCGCCAATCCCTCGGACGGCTCGTCGAGCAAGAGCAGCTCGGGATTGCCCATGAGCGTCCGGGCGATCGTGAGCATCTGCTGCTCGCCGCCGGAGAGGAACCCACCCTGCCGGCGCATCAGCTCGCGGAGCTTCGGGAAGAGGTCGAAGACGCGCTCGATCGTGAACCGGCCGCCGCGCACGCCCCGGCTCGCCACGTCGAGGTTCTCCCACACGGTGAGATCGGCGAAGATGCGCCGGTCCTCGGGGACGAACCCGATGCCGGCTCGCGCCACGTCCCAGGGCGCCCATCCGCTGATGTCCCGGCCCTTCCAGCGGACGCGGCCCCGCCGCGGAGGGGTGAGTCCCATGATGCTGCGCATCGTCGTGGTCTTCCCCACGCCGTTCCTGCCGAGCAGGCAGACGCACTCGCCCGGCGCCACGTGGAGCGAGACGCCGAACAGGACCTGGGAGAGTCCGTATGACGTGTAGAGATCCTCGGCGGCGAGAATGGGCTCGGCCATCAGCGCGCCTCCCCGAGATAGACGCGACGCACTTCCGGATCGCGCCGCACGTCCTCGGGCACGCCGTCGGCGATGACCCGGCCCTGGTGGAGCACGGTGACGTGCTGCGAGATCGAGAAGACCACCTCCATGTCGTGCTCGGTGAACAAGAGCGTGAGGCTCCGCTCGCGCGCGATGCGCTCGATCAGCCGGATGGAGTCCCTCGTCTCGGCGGCCGACATGCCGGCGGTCGGCTCGTCCAGGAGCAGGATCTCCGGCTCGAGGGCGAGCGCGAGGCCGAGCTCGAGCTGCTTCTGGTTGCCGTGAGAGAGGAAGCCCGACACGTCGTCGGCCTTGTCGGCGAGCCCGACCGATTCGAGGAGGGCCAGACTCTCCTCGCGGTAGAGCGACTCGACGGGCGTGAACAGATTCCATCCGCGGCCGCGATGCGAGAGAAAGGCCGCCTGGATGTTCTGGTACACGGTGAGCCGCGGAAAGATGTTCGTCCGCTGGAACGACCGCCCCATGCCCAGCCGGCACAGGTCGTGGGGCGGAATGCCGGTGACGTCGCGGCCCTTGAAGACCACGCGCCCGGCGTCCGGCGACAGGTGCCCGGTGATGAGGTTGAACAGCGTCGTCTTGCCCGCGCCGTTGGGGCCGATGATGGCGCTGATCGACCCGGCGGCGACCGTGAAGGTCACGCCACCGACGGCCTGGAAGCCGTCGAAGCTCTTGCGGAGGCCGTCGACCTCAAGCATGCGCGCGCCGGCCTCGACGGACCCTGGCGGCGATCAGCATCGCGGCGCCGGCGAGGCCGCCGGGGAAGACGAAGAGCAGGACGATCAGGATCATGCCGAGGATGAACGGCCAGTACTGGGTGTAGGACACGATCTGCTGGTTCAGCCAGAGCAGCACGAGCGCGCCGAGCGCGGGGCCGAAGAAGGCCCCCATGCCGCCGAGCAGCGTCATGATCAGGACCTCGGAGGACTTCGTCCAGTAGGCGAAATCGGGGAAGACGCCGCGGTTGAAGATGCCGAAGAGGCCGCCCGCGAGCCCGGCGAAGGTGCCGGCGAGGACGAAGGCGGCGAGCTCGTAGCGGTGCACGTCGACGCCGATGAACTCGGCGCGCTCGGGGTTCTCGCGAATCGTCGTCAGCAGCCGTCCGAACGGTGAGCCGACGATGCGCCGCAGGATCCAGAGGCAGACGCCGACGACGATCAGCGTGAGGAAGTAGAAGTAGTCCGAGGTCCGGTAGCCGCCGACGAGGGGCACGACCGCGCCGAGGCGCTCCACCCAGCCGAAGTCGGGGTAGGGGATCTCGGGCATCCCCTGCTCGCCGCCGGTGACCTCGTTCCACTTGAAGCAGATCGCCCACACGATCTGCGCGAAGGCGAGCGTCAGCATCGCGAAGTAGATCTTGGTGAGCCGCACGCAGAAGAAGCCGAACACGAGGGCGAA
>Ga0187894_10004920_pt1 | contig 13986 bp, 11 predicted proteins | sample GBC1701081metaG_FD_136650 | JGI IMG/M metagenome (GOLD analysis project Ga0187894, IMG submission 136650) | White microbial mat communities from a lava cave in the Kipuka Kanohina Cave System on the Island of Hawaii, USA - GBC170108-1 metaG ...
GATCGAGGATCGAGGATCGAGGATCGAGGATCGAGGATCGAGGATCGAGGATCGAGGATCGAGGATCGAGGATCGAGGATCGAGGATCGAGGATCGAGGATCGAGGATCGAGGATCGAGGATTGAGGATAAAGATCGCGTCATCACGCGTAAGGCGATCCTCGATCCTCGATCCTCGATCTTCGTGTTTTTATTTTTCTTGAAAGCGGTATAATCCCGCTTCCCCGTTCACCCCAATCAAAATTCAATTCAAGGAGAATCAATGGCTTCAGTTTTATTCAAAGGTAACCCCGTAACTCTGGCAGGCGCCGAAGTAAAAGCCGGCCAGGACGCCCCCGATTTCAAACTTCAGAAGACCGACATGAGCGATTACACGCTGGCGAGCGGCGCGGGCAAGACGCGCATCGTCGCCGCCGTGCCTTCGCTCGACACGCCGGTCTGCGATATGGAGACCAAAAGGTTCAACGAAGAGGCCGCGAAGCTGCCGAACGTCGAGATCGTTTGCGTCAGCATGGATCTGCCGTTCGCGATGAAGCGATGGTGCGGCGCGGCTGGCGTGGACAAAGTCGCCGCCGCCAGCGATCACCGCGACGCGTCGTTCGGCGTCAATTACGGTGTGTTGATTCAAGGCGGGCCGTTGGATCGGTTGCACGCCCGCGCCGTGTTCGTGATAGACCCGAACAACAAGGTCAAATACGCCGAGTACGTCCCGGACATCGGCGAACATCCGAATTACGAAGCCGTCCTGGCCGCCGCTCAATAAGCGCTGACGCAAACATTCCGATCGTATTGCATTTTCCATTGGCCATTTTACGGCTGTCATTTGTCATTGCCTCTCGCCACGCAGTTCCGGCAATGACAAATGACAGCCGTAAAATGGTCAATGGAAAATGAAAATGCTTCAAAATTTCCGCCTGACTGTAGGGAAGTAAATTATGTCGAAAACAGAGCCTCTGCCGGCCATAGGACAGAGCGCCGACTCGTGCGTAATGGTGATCTTCGGCGCGACCGGAGATTTGACGAAGCGTAAACTCTTCCCCGCCCTTTACAACCTTGCCAAGAGTAATCTGCTCGCGCGCGAATTCGCCGTGGTCTGCATATCACGCAGCGAGATGACGACCGAAGCCTTCCGCGAACAGCTTACGCAGGACATCAAGAAGTTCGCCACGACCGAAGTCGAGCTTAATCTCTGGGAGTGGTTCCTGAAGCGAATCTACTACATCAGCGGCGATGTGAAGAACGGGAACAGCTATCAAAAGTTGAAAGAGCTGATTGAGCAGGCCGACATCGAGCACGGGGCGCAGGGCAATTATTTTTACTATCTCGCCACGGCTCCTGATTTCTTCGGCGAGATCGTTCGACAGCTCTGCGCCGCCGGATTGACCAAGGAAGAGAACGGCCGGTGGCGGCGGGTGATTATCGAAAAGCCTTTTGGCCACGATCTGGAATCGGCGCACGCGCTCAACACCGAACTCAAACGATCGCTCGCCGAACACCAGATCTACCGGATAGACCATTACCTGGGCAAAGAGACTGTACAGAACATTTTGGTCTTCCGTTTCGGCAACGGCATCTTCGAGCCGGTTTGGAATCGCCGCTACATTGACAACGTACAGATCACCGCCGCCGAAACCGTCGGTGTCGAGAAGCGTGGAGGCTACTACGACACTTCCGGCGCGTTGCGCGACATGGTTCCCAATCACTTGTTCCAGCTGGTTTCGCTGACCGCCATGGAGCCGCCGATCTCGTTTGACGCAAACGCGGTGCGCGACGAGCAGGCGAAGGTGTTGCGCGCAATCCAGCCGATTCCTCCAGAAGATGTTTTGACGCGCGCGGTTCGCGGGCAGTACGGCGAGGGCGAGATGAAAGGCGAACGCGTTCCGGGCTACCGCCAGGAGCCAAACGTCCCGCCGAACTCGACCACGGAAACTTTCGTGGCGATGAAACTGATGATTGACAACTGGCGCTGGGCGGGTGTGCCGTTCTATCTGCGAACCGGCAAGCGGTTGCCGAAGCGGGTCACGGAAGTCTCGATTCAATTCAAGAGCGCGCCGTTGACGCTCTTCCGCGATACACCGGTTGAAAAGCTGAGGACCAACCGGCTGATCATCCACATTCAACCCGATGAAGGAATCTCGCTGCGATTCGGCGCGAAGATTCCCGGACCGATCATGCGGCTCGGCGCGGTCGAGATGGATTTCGACTACGTTGACTATTTCGGCAGTATGCTGAGCACCGGGTACGAACGACTGCTTTACGACTGCATGACCGGCGACGCGACGCTCTTCCAGCGCGCCGACATGGTCGAAGCCGGGTGGAGCGTAATCGAGCCGGTCCTGGATGTCTGGAAAGCCCTGCCCCCACGCTCATTCCCGAATTACGCCGCGGGTACTTGGGGGCCGAAAGAGGCCGACGAGCTGCTCATGGATGACGGGCGTGAATGGCGTCAGATCGAGTAGTAACCAACCGAAGATCAATCGTCACCTTTTATCAGCGCAAAAGCGATGACGCCGACGCAAATGCCAATGAACACGCTCAGCAGAATGGTGTCAAGTATTCGAGGCACGAACTCCGTCACCAGGCCAAAGATGAAAACCACGAACAGAGCCGTCATCCCGACGACCACAGCGGTCGAGACCGTGTCCAGTTTCGACTCGCGCCGTTTGGAAACCGGCTTCGCCATGATCTTCCCGATTGTCTGATCCTGGCTCTGAAATGGCGCCGTGGCGCGCGCTCCTTCGATACTTATCTCTTCGCTCAGTGAGGGGGCGAATCCCGATTCGGGTTGCATTGTCTTTACTCCTTAGTTGTGAGGTTAAGGACGGGCACTTGAATGTGGGGGCTAACTTATAACCCGACTCACGAAATAATTCCAGTGGGATTCTTGGATCCTCCGCTGCGGAAAACCTCAACTTACGGACTCGGAGCTTGGATCCGCCGCCGCCAGCGGTAGCGAGCGTGAATTACACGACCGGCTTTCTGATGGAGTTACGCTCGCTACCGCCGGCGGCGGCGGATCCGGCGGCGCCCGCAAATTCCGCGCAAGCTTCGCCTTCGTTGCCGGTTTGTGCTATACCCTGGTTGCGCCGCAGCGGTTCCATAAATCATGCTTTCCCACAACAACCGACAGTCTCTTTGCGGCGGAACTCTACAACTTTGAAGATGCGCGGGAGGACTTACGATCTATGTTTCAACTCGACGCTGAAAAGTCCGTGAATTTTTGCGACGGGGTCAGACGGCGCGATTTTCTGCACGCGGGCGCGCTCGGATTCCTGGGGCTTTCGTTGCCAGATCTCTTCGCGCTCAAAGCCAGAGGCGCGGTCAACACCGAAAAGGACATGAACTGTATCTTCCTGATGCTGCTCGGAGGACCAAGCCAGTTGGACACGTGGGACATGAAGCCGAACGCTCCCGCCGAAATTCGCGGGCCGTACAAGCCGATCAAGACCAACGTGCCCGGCGTCGAGATCAGCGAAATCTTCCCGCGCACCGCAAAGCATGCCGACAAATTCGCGCTGGCGCGCTCGCTCTATCACACCGCGGCGGCGGTGCACGACACCGGCCATCAGATGATGCAGACCGGGCGCGTCTTCCAGGCGGGTCAGGAGCATCCTCACGTCGGTTGCGTGCTGTCGAAGTTGCGCGGCTCGCGTGGCGACGCGCCTTCGCACGTTTTGCTGCCGCGCCCGATAGGCAACACCGGAGGCAATCTGCCGCACGGACAGAGCGCCGGGTTCCTCGGCAAACAGTTCGACCCGTTCGTGCTCAACTCCGACCCGTCCGCGCCCAATTTCAAAGTCCCCGATATGCTGCCGCCCGAATATATCTCAGGCTTCCGGGTTGACCGCCGCCGCCGTTTGCGCGAGATGGTTGACAGCGCGGTCAAAGAGTTCGAGGTTTCAGCCGACGCCCGGCTGCTCGACGACAACTTCCATCAGGCCTACACGCTGATGTCGTCGGCCAGGATGCGCGAGGCCTTCGATCTGTCGAAAGAGTCTGACGCGGTAAAAGATCGTTACGGGCGCAACCGTTTCGGGATGAGCTGCCTGTTGGCGCGGCGGATGATCGAACGCGGCGTGCGTTTCGTGACGATCAATCAATTCGAGACCGTCTTCAACGAAATCACCTGGGACATCCACGGCTCGACTCCGTTCAGCCCAATCGCATGCTACCGCGACGAAGTCGGCCCGATGTTCGACAACGCCTACGCTTCCCTGCTCGAAGATTTGCAGGAGCGAGGATTGCTGCAAAACACGCTGGTCGTGGCGACGGGAGAATTCGGCCGCACGCCGAAGATCAATCCGGCGGGCGGTCGCGACCACTGGCCGCAATGCTGGACAATGCTGTTTGCAGGCGGAGGAATCAAAGGCGGGCAGATCGTCGGCTCGTCGGATGAGATCGGAGCTTATCCAAAAGATCGCCCAATCACGCCAGCGGAAGTCGCGGCGACTATGATGCATTCGCTCGGAATTGATCTCGACACCGATTTGCCGGGATTGCAGGGACGTCCGATCAGAGTTGTTGACCATGGCGTCAATCCGATAAGCGAGTTGTTTTAACCGAGAGAAAATATGGCCAGCACAATGTCAAAGCCGTTGCGAGAGGAACTCACGCCCGAAGAATGGCTGGAAATTCTGCCACACGAGGCGGATTTACCGAGCGAGGACTGGCCCATTACACGCGCTGCAACTGCGCCTCCTCGTCTCGATTCTGGAGTGGTTCTGGCGCGACCGGGACGATTTTTTCATCGGCGAAAACCTGACGATCTATTTCAGCTACCAGCAGACGAAGACACACGATTTTCGCGGTCCTGACCTCTTCGTCGTCACTGGCGCGGATCGCCGTCACCGCAAATCCTGGGTGGTCTGGGATGAGGGAAAGCTACCGGAATTGATCATCGAATTACTCTCCGACTCGACCGCCGCCAACGATCGCGGGCTGAAAAAAGACATTGACAAACTGCGCGAACTAGGCATTGATCCGAACAACATCTGATTTTAGTTTGAAGGAGAAACGTTATGGCCAAGCCACAATTCATGTATCTTCTTGAGCAACTGCGCAAAGCCGCGGAACGTCGCCCGATGCCCTGGCAGCCGGCGCGACAGTGGCCCGGTTCGAGCCGGTGCGATCTTCGCATCGCGCTCGGCGCGGGAATCGTAAGTATTGCGTGCGAGGACGACGACGAACATACGCTGCACGCCTGCTACAAAGCCCGCCTGACCACACGCGAAGGCCTGCTGGTTGACGAAGTGGTCGCCCATCAATTCGAGAAAGATTACTACCCGATGATTCGCGAGCTTTATCATCAGGCGCGCGTCGCGGCGTTCGATCTGCCACGATTGGTGGACGGCATGCAGGCCGATCTGGAATCCGGCGCCGTGCGCGATTTGCCGGAAGACAATTTCAACGAGAGCGATATTCCGTTTTGAGATAAGGAGGAACGTTATGGCCAGCCCACAATTCCTACACTTGCTCGACCAACTGCACGAGACCGCCGAACGCCGCCGCTTGCCCTGGCAGCCGGTTCGGCAATACGCGAGCGGCGGCCGATGTGATTTCCGCATCGCGCTCGGCGCAGGCATTGTGCGCATCGAAACCAATGACGCCGATGAACAGACGCTCGATGCCCGCTACACGGCCTATTTGACCACGCGCGACGGATTGCTCATTGACGAAGTGGTCGCCCGGCGTCACGAATCGGATTACTACCCGATGCTGCGCGAGATTTACCATCGGGCGCTCGTCGCAGCCTTTGAACTGTCGCGGATGGTGGACGGCATGCAGGAGGATTTGGAATCCGGCAAGACGCGCGACCTGCCGAAAGAGCAATTCAACGAGGATGGTGTTCCGTTTTGATCATCTCGCCGCTGAGGACACACCACGTCAACTGCACGGAGTTGGTCAACAACCTCCGTGCAGCAACGATCGTTTTCTCTCACGCGTCGAAGCAAATCTATGAAAGCCTCGAACATAATCATCAAGCTCACAATCATCGGCGCCACTCTGCTTGCGTTGACCGCCTACACGCTCATCAGTCCAACAGCGATTCGCGCTATTTCGGCAGGCGCCGATGATTCAAGCGCAACAAGCGTCTCCGTTCCCATCACGCTCAACACCGCCAAATCCGCAAATGAAGGCGCCGCGCCCGCTAGCGGCTGGAGCTTCCGCAACCACGTCATTCCCGTATTGACCAGGCTAGGCTGCAACTCCGGCGCGTGCCACGGAGCGGCGGCCGGCAAGGCGGGCTTCAAGCTGACACTGCGCGGTTACGACCCCGAACTCGACTACAACGTCTTGTCGCGCCAATCGCTCGGCCGCCGCATCAACAAGGTCGAACCCGCAAAGAGTCTGATCCTGCTCAAACCCACGATGGCGATTGGACACGGCGGCGGCAGGCGATTGGAAGTCGGCTCGCTCGAATACAAAGTGATTTCCGAATGGATCGCTTCGGGGATGGCCGCGCCTGCGGATTCCGATGCGCGCATCGTTCGATTGGAAGTGACGCCGAAAGCCTCGACGCTTGCCGCGGGCGCGGATCAGCAGTTGCGTGTGCTGGCGCGTTACGACGCGGGCCACACCGAGGATGTCACTCGATGGGTGAAATATTCGTCGGCGGATCCTGGCGTCGCTGTGGTTGACGATGATGGCAAGGTGAAGATGCAAGGCCACGGCGAGACGGCGATCAGCGTCTGGTATCAGAGCCAGGTCTCGTTCGCCCGAGTGACCAATCCGTTCCCGAACGAAATCAAACCGGAAGTCTTCGCCAATTCGCCTCGCCAAAATTACATTGACGATCTGATTTTGAAGAAGCTCCGGACACTGCGCATCGCGCCTTCTGACCAAGCCGGCGACCGCGAATTCATTCGCCGCGCTTTTCTGGATGCGATCGGCGTATTGCCAACGCCTCAAGAGGTCGAACGATTCGTCGCCGACAATTCGCCGGGCAAACGATTTAAGCTGATTGACGACCTGCTCTCGCGCGAAGAGTACGTTGATTACTGGGCGAACAAATGGTCCGACCTGCTGCTCGTCTCCACGGCCAAGCTGCCCGACAGCGCGATGTGGACGTATTACAACTGGATCAGGGAGAGCGTGGCGAACGACAAGCCCTGGGACAGGATGGCGCGCGAGATCGTCACGGCCACTGGCAATACGTTGGAGAACGGCGCTGCGACTTACTACGTCATTCACAAAGAACCTACCGATTTGACCGAGAATTTCTCGATGGCGTTTCTAGGGATGTCCATCACCTGCGCGCGGTGCCACAACCACCCACTGGAGAAATGGACGCAGAAGCAGTATTACCAGATGGCCAATCTCTTCGCGCGCGTCGGGATGAAGAACGGAACGCGCGGCGGCGACGTGCAGGTTTATACCAACCCGTCCGGCGAAGTGAATCACCCGCGATTGGGCAAACCGCTCCCGCCCGCGCCGCTCGATGGAGAAAATCTGGCGCTGGATTCAACCAAGGATCGGCGGCAGCATCTGGCTGACTGGCTGACATCGCCCAACAACCCATATTTCGCCCGCGCGATGGTCAATCGCGTATGGAAGAATTTTATGGGTCGAGGCTTGGTCGAAGCCGTAGACGACATGCGCGCGACCAATCCTCCGTCGAACGAAGAGTTGCTCACTGCGTTAACCAAAGATTTCACCGACCACGGCTTCGACTTCAAACACCTGATCCGCGCGATCATGAATTCGGCGGCGTACCAGCGTTCGCCAAAACCGAATGAGACGAACAAGCAAGACGAGCGTTTCTATTCGCGCTACATCATCAAACGATTGCCCGCCGAAGTAATGCTCGACGCCGTTTCGCAGGTCACGGGCGCGCCGACCGAATTCCCGGGCTACACGACAGGAACGCGCGCGATCCAGATTCCCGATTCGCGCGTCAACTCTTACTTCCTGACAATCTTCGGAAAACCGCCTCGCCTGTCCACCTGCGAATGCGAACGAACGTCCGAGCCTTCGGTGACACAGGCTCTTCACATCATCAACGGTGACACCATAAATCAGAAGCTGCGCCGCCCGAACGGCATTGTTGATTCTTTTGTGAAATTGGGAGTATCGGATGAGATGATGATCAATCACCTCTATCTGGCTGCGCTCAGCCGCCCGCCGAGACCAGATGAGATCAACCATCTGCTCGGCGTCATCAACGAGAGCAAGGATGCGGCGAAGAATTCGCGCGATCTTCCATCGGTAAGAAGGCAGGCAATTGAAGATTTGGTTTGGGCGGCGCTGACCAGCAAGGAATTCCTGTTCAATCACTGAAGCCAGAAGTAATCATCTGAGGCCGTTTCTGTGGAACACCTGGTAGGCCCCTTTACGAAACACGAGTATCAGAAGTGAGGATAACCCGAGTGGACAAGCCGACCTAACACTCATTCAATTCGATTGAGCCTGTTTTGGCGCAAGCGGTTTGAGCGTGAAGATGATGAAATCGCCGCGCTTGCGGTATTCGTCAATGTTGATCGCGTCGAGGTTTTCAACCGGGACGACGGAGACCACTTTGACATTCGATTTTGGCAATCGGCGAATGGCGCGCGACGCTGTGCCCAAACGATAATCGCTGTGGAACGCGCCGTTGAAATGGACTACGAGGGGGCCGCTTTGAGCGTTGGACTGGCCCCCTGAAGCGACTTCGCCAAAAGCGTTCGCGATAGACTCGGCCATCGTTTCGTCCTTCACACACTGGGCGAAGTAGAAACGTTCGATCGTCGCCCGCTGCTTCTCTTCCCGCTCCTTATCCGATTGTTTCTCTTCCGGCTGTTTTTGATGCGCTCCCGGATGCCCCTTGCCCATTGCTTCGGCGAATCGTTTGAAGTAATCGTCCATCGGGCACGCGAAATCGGCGGCGACCAACTTACGCTCCGACTCAGGGCCAGAGCGAAAAGATCGCGCCGCGTCAAGACCTTGTTTCGAGACTTGCGAGGCGATGCGCCGGGGAGCGTTGCTGGCGATGACTTTCCACCCGTGCGCGCGGGCAAATTCGATCAGCGGCCGGTAATCGGTCCGATAGTTTTGCCATGGGCGTGAAGCATTCAGGAACTCTTCTTCGCTCAAACGTCCGGCGAGGTAATCATCGAGCGAGGACTGCGTGTCGCGCTCGAACATCTCCATGGCGACAATCACGTTTCCGCGCCGGCGCGAGAGCCCTTCCAGAATAGCCCGCTCAATGCGGTGAGTCGCGGGGTCGTTGTGCTGCTCACCTACGAAGGCCACGTCAACTCTGGCGAGTTCGGCCAGCATGGCCTCGAAATCGCTGAATCGTTTGTCGCCTGATTTGTACACGCGATGAGGAGTATACCCTGAGTTCGAATGCGGAGATTGCTGAGCGCGCGCAATTACCGCGAAGCTTGATAAAACAACCGCGGCCAATAGAAAATTCAGCGGAGAGGTCCGATTTGGAGTTGTGATCATAGTGGTTCTTATCCGTTTCACTTTATTCTTCTGACCAAGAGGAGCATTCGATCTGTCTTGATGGGGCAGCAGTATAACTGTTGATCTTCGATTTCAGAAACTTATGTTTTTGGCGAATCTCTTCAGAAAGCTCCGCGGAGGCAAAACTCGAGCGTCACACCTGGCGTTGGGAGAGTTCGGCGAGCGGCTGGTCGCGGGATACCTGAAGCGACATGGCTACCGAATAGTCGCGACCAATTTCATCACTCCGATCGGTCACAACAGAACCGGCCGCCAGATCACGGGCGAGATTGACATCGTCGCGTATGATGAATCCACAAGGCCATTCACGCTGGCCTTCATAGAAGTCAAAACCCGTTCAAGCGACGAGATCGCCGCGCCAGAGACCGCTGTTGACCTTCATAAACAGCGCCAGATCATACGAGCGGCCCGCGTTTATCGCCGGATCACCGAGGTTTCAGAAGAGCCCTACCGGTATGACGTGGCGAGTGTTGTCACCAGACCGGGCGCCGAACCCGTTGTTACTTTGCGGCGCGGATATTTTTCCGAGCGAAGGTTCAGCCAGAGCGGATGGCGAAAGCGCGACATTTGAAATTTCCCCACCGCACGCCGTTGACAAAGCGCAATGGCATAGGATAAAAAATAACTTCCAGCGCGGGAGTAACTCAGTGGTAGAGTGCAACCTTGCCAAGGTTGAAGTCGCGGGTTCAAATCCCGTCTCCCGCTCCAGGTTCTCAGGCTTGACAATATAACAGTCATCGAGATGCGGCGAAGGCGACTGTCAGAACTCTCGTCCTGACGTTTCTTGAGGTGCCGACTCCCCGTTCAATAGGACCTGAGAGTTCGAGCAACTCATCGAACCATTTTCCTTCGCCGCTTTGCTTTCTAGGCTCAAATCCCCGGTCCCTGCTAGCAACGGAGTTCCTCCCCAGTTCAGAACCTGACGAAAATTCAGGGCAACCAATATATCCGTGGGGGTATCCAAGGCGCGTTCTATAACTTTAAAGATGATTGAACAAGCTCAACGTTTAGATCAAAAAAATATTTTTCCTGGCGACATATTTCTTCAGTCTATGGTAGACTGCGCTCGGCGTTCCTGCTTCGGCATTTGAATCGTTACCCCAAAAGATCTTCTGCCCCATCCCCTGATGGCCGATCAATCAGCGTTGGCAAAGACAAAAATCCAGCGTAAGAAGCTTTTGAGTCGAGCTTAATTTCTGGGCATAAAAATATGTTCAGTGGATAACTATTTTCTTCAGCTAAACGCACAACTCTCACTTCAACTTAATTTTTTGTTTTTTTTGGACAAGGTATTGGAAGGTGAAATATGAAAGCTAAATTGATAAAGAAAGATTCTCCCATGCAGGAGCAACTGCGACAATCTCGCAAGTCTAAGAAAGTACGTGGCAAGAAATCGAATGCGGCTCGCTCTCCCTTTGAGGTGACGGCTGAATGGTTGAAAAACCGTGGCGAAAATACACCCGGCGCGCGTGAAGCGTTCGCCGCATTGTTCTCCAAGAGAGATCCTCAATCGGCCTAGACGCCAGGGCTTCTTTTCTCTCTCCTTTCTCTTTATTCACGGACTTGCCCACAATGACGATTGAACAGTGATGAGCCGAGGGGAGCCGAACGCTCAATGTTCATCACAAACAGTCGTTGTCCTTGCTTCAAAAAGAGTTCTCCTCTCTCTCTCTTGTGACCGGACAATTTGCCTGCGTCTCTTCCTAGAGTTGCGCTTCTTCGGCTACAATCACGCGCTCGCATTGATTGATTCCGTCTTCAACTTTAATCGTTGGCAATCCGCGTAAGCTTCAGTAAGGAGTTGAGTCATGAACAACCTGCAACCGAAGAAGGAACATAAGTTCTCTTTTGGCCTCTGGACGGTTGGGAATCCGGGACGCGATCCGTTCGGAGAGCCTACCCGCCAACCGATTTCGCCCATCAACATCGTCAAACGCCTGTCCGAGCTTGGCGCTTATGGCGTCAATTTCCACGACAACGATCTTGTGCCGATCGACGCCGGCGCCGCCGAACGCGACAAGATTGTCAGCGAGTTCAAAAAAGCTCTGGACGATTACGGAATGGTCGTTCCGATGGCGACGACCAACCTCTTCTCCGATCCTGTCTTCAAGGACGGCGCATTCACATCGAACGACCCGCGTGTCCGTCTTTATGCGGTTCAAAAAACTATGCGCGCGATGGACCTGGGCGCCGAGGTCGGAGCGAAGATTTACGTCTTCTGGGGCGGGCGCGAAGGCGCGGAAGCTGACGCGGCCAAAGACGCCTGCGAGGCTACAAAATGGTTCCGCGAGGCGATGAACTTCCTTTGCGAATATTCGATCTCGCAAGGTTACGACTACAAATTCGCTCTCGAAGCAAAACCGAATGAGCCGCGTGGTGACATCTACTTTCCCTCGACCGGCGCTTACCTGGGTTTCATTAACACGCTCGATCACCCGGAAATGGTCGGCGTCAACCCCGAGGTCGGTCACGAACAGATGGCGGGATTGAATTTCTACCATGTGGTCGCGCAGGCGTTCGAAGCGGGCAAGCTTTTCCACATTGATCTGAACGATCAGAAAGGCCCGCGTTTCGATCAGGACCTTCGCTTCGGTTCCGAAGGAATCAAGAACCTCTTCTTCCTGGTCAAGATGCTCGAAGAGAAAGGATACGAAGGCCCACGCCATTTCGACGCCCACGCTTACCGCAGCGAGGACGAGGAAGGCGTTTGGGATTTCGCCGCCGGCTGCATGCGAAACTATCTGATCTTCAAAGAGAAGGCTCGTCAGTTCAGCGAAGACCGAGAGATTCAAGCGCTGCTCGCCGAGATCCATTCGACCGACCCGTCGTTCGAGCCTCTTCCGCTGAAATTCACCAAAGAACGCGCCGAGCAAATCAAGTCAATGAATCTCAACCGGGCCGAGCTGGCCAGGAAGAGACTGCCTTACGAAAAGCTCGATCAACTCGTGATTGACCTGCTGCTGGGCGCCAGATAATTGAAAATGTCCACGCCAAAGACTCAAACCTCATTTCCTCCGGTTACGAAGAAAGAGGTGCTCGGCTGGTGCATGTATGATGTGGCTGATTCCGCCTTCACCACCGTCATCGTCACCACTTTCTACGCCCAATATTTCAGCGCCATTGTCGTCGGCAACGAGCAACGGGCGGATTTGCTGTGGGGGCTTTCGGCAGGCATCTCCGAAGTGATTGTCGGGATTCTTGCGCCGATCTTGGGAGCGATTGCGGATTTCTCCGGCAGCCGTAAAAAGTTTCTGGGCGTTTGCGCGCTGGTTATCATTTTCTTCACGGCGTCGCTCTATTTCGTCGGGCCTGGGATGACGGCGCTGGGGGTGGCGCTTTACGTCATTGCCAATGTCGGTTTCGCGGGTGGCGGCGTTTTCATCGACAGTTTTCTCCCCGGCATCTCGAACGAAGAGAACGCAGGTCGGATTTCGGGACGTAAATGGGCGATGGGTTACATTAGCGGGCTCCTCAGCGTCCTGCTCTGTCTTCCGCTTTCACGAAACATCGTGGCCAATCCGTCTGAACAACAACTCTCGCTTGCCAGGCTAATCCCCCTTGTGGTCGCGGTCTATTACATGCTGACGGTCATCCCGACCTTTCTCTTCCTGCGCGAGCGAAGCGTCAAAGTCACTCTGCCGCCCGGCCAGACTTACGTCAGCGTAGGCTTCAAACAATTGAAGACCACTTTCGCTCACATCAAACAATACCGCGATCTGTTCAGGCTGCTCATCGCGTTTCTGATATACAACGACGGGGTCGTGACGGTGATCTACTTCGCCGGACTCTACGCGAAAAACACGCTCAATTTCACCGCTTTCGATTTCGGCGTAATGCTCATGGTAATCAACGTAGTGGCCGCCGCGGGAGCCTTCGCCTTTGGATTTATTGCCGACCGCATCGGGCAAAAACGCACGATATTTATTTCACTCAGCGTCTGGCTAATCGCCATCGTTCTGGCCTACCTGACCGAATCAAAGACCGGTTTCTATTTCGTCGCCGGGCTGGTCGGCGTCGGGATGGGGTCGTGCCAATCGGTCTCGCGGAGCCTGGTCTCTGTTTTCACACCGAAACAGAACGCCGCGGAGTTCTTCGGGTTTCTCGGCGTAGCCGGCAAGTCGCTGGCTTTCGCCGGTCCGCTGATCTTCGGCGTGCTGTCGTGGTTGACCGGCAGCCAGCGTCCGGCGATTCTTTCGGTCGGAGCGTTTTTCATCATCGGAATGATTGTGCTTTCGTCCGTCAACGAACAGCGCGGCAAAGAGGCCGCCAGGACCCCGGTAGGGGCGTTAGAATGAGCGTGTCTATGAACTAAATTTGATCATCCCCTCGCGGGTTATGCGGCTTGCGCCGCCTACCGAACTCAGCTAGAGTCTCGACATTCGATAACATATAAAGTCTTTCGCTATGCCTATCGCTGCAGGAACTCGTTTTGATCGCTATCAGATCATCTCCCCAATCGGTTCCGGGGGAATGGGTGAAATCTATCTGGCGCAAGACACCCGGCTCAATCGCAAAGTCGCAATCAAACTTCTTCCCGAAC
>Ga0187894_10004921_pt1 | contig 13986 bp, 10 predicted proteins | sample GBC1701081metaG_FD_136650 | JGI IMG/M metagenome (GOLD analysis project Ga0187894, IMG submission 136650) | White microbial mat communities from a lava cave in the Kipuka Kanohina Cave System on the Island of Hawaii, USA - GBC170108-1 metaG ...
GATCATGAATTCCTCGATCAGGCGATGGCTGTCGAAGCGCTCGCGCAGGCGGATCGAGGCGATGCGGCCCTCCTGGTCGAGGCTCACCAGGCGCTCGGGCAGGTCGAGGTCGATGGTGCCGCGTGCCTGGCGGGCCTGAAGCAACGTGGCGTAGGCGCCGTACAGCGGCTCGATCACGCCCCGCATCAGCGGCGCGCTCTCGTCGTCGGGGTGGCCGTCGCGCGCGTGCTGCACGCGGGTGTAGGTGAGGCGCGCGGCCGAGCGGATCATCGCGCGATGGAAACGGTGGCGTTGCAGATGGCCGCGTGCATCGATCCACATCTCGGCCACCAGGGTCGGGCGGTCCTCGCGCGGTCGCAGCGAGCACCATCCGTTACTGAGCTCCTCGGGCAGCATCGGCACCACCCGGTCGGGGAAATAGACCGAGTTGCCGCGCCGCTGGGCGGCACGGTCGAGCGCGTCGTCGGGGCGCACGTACCAGCCGACGTCGGCGATGGCGACGCGCAGATGCCAGCCGGCCGGGTTGGCCGGGTCGGGGTCTCTCTCGGCCCAGACGGCATCGTCGAAGTCGCGTGCGTCCTCGCCGTCGATGGTGACGAAGGGCACGTCGCGCATGTCGACCCGGCCGGCCGGCGGCGCCGGGCCGGCCTCGCGCGCCTGCGCCAGGGCGGCGTCGGGGAACTCGACGGGGATGTCGTTGGCGGCGATGGCGATCAGGCTGACGACTCGCGGATCCCGCAGCGTGCCGACCTTGCCCACCACCCGGCCGCGGCGCGCCAGCGGCCCACCCAGCTGCTCGACCCAGACCACGTCGCCGTCGACGGCGCCGTCCAGGTCGCGGGCCGCGATCTCGATCTCGAAACGCAACTTGCGATCGGTGGGCCGCACGACGGCGTGGCGCGCCTCGCGCTGGGGTGTGTGACGCGCTTCGCTCGCCGAGGCATGTCGCTCACTGCGCGGCGTCTCGACCACCCCCAGCACGCGGCGCGGGCCGTGGCCCACCTTGCGCACGATCTGTGCCTCGTAGCGGTCGCTGCCGTGCTGTTTGAGCCGTGCCAGCACGCGGTCGCCGGAGCCGGGTGCGGCATGCTCGCGCGCCGGCAGCACGACAATCCCGGGCGGATGCGTGCCGCCGTCAGGGTTCCAATGCACCGGCCGCGCCAGCAGGTCGCCGTCGGCGTCGGGGCCGATCACCTCGATCACGAGGTATTCGGGCAGTGCTCCGGGGTCCATCAACTCGCGCCGGTTGCCGCGCGCCACGCTGCCGTCGGCGCGCAGGTCGCGCAGCAGCTCCTTCAGCCCGACGCGGTCGGCGCCCGTGACGTTGAATGCCTTGGCGATCTCGCGTTTGCCGACCGGCACGGGGCTCTCGCGGATGAAGGCGAGGATCTGCTCCCGGGTGGGAAGGGGCGATGTCAGCTTCCTGGGTCGGGTCAATCAACAATACCTCTGTACGACACGCAGCGACCCATCACACGACCCCGCGCCTCGAGTCCAGTCGGGCAGGCAGTTGACTTCACACGTAGTGAATCAAATGATGGGCCAACAGCGTCGTTCGAAAGCTGCAAGAACATCGAGGGGGCGCACATGGGGGACTATCGCCGTATTGTGACATGGGTCGGGGCCGGCCTGCTGTTGGTCGGCACGGCCGGCTGTTTCGAAACTGCCAACCGTCACAGCTCGCCACCGCCGGCCACGAGCCCGCCGCCGGCGCCAAGGCCCACGCCGGTCGTCACGCACGCCCCGCAGGGGCCAACGGCGCCGGCGCGGTTTGTCCCGCCGCATGTCGCCCAGGCCAGCCCCAATGCGATCGGCAATCAGGTGCGCCTGGAGGGCGCCGCCCTCTACCGGGGCAAGTATCTGTACTGCGACCCCGGCATACGCATCGAGTCCATTGCCGGCGGGTACTCGTGCCCGACGTGCCCTGCCGGGTATTCTTACGTTCGCGGCGGCAACTACTGCCGCCGTTGACGGTGGCGGGCCCGCCGCCCGCCACGCATGCCTTGCGCACCTGGCAGCCGACCAGGGCCGATGTCGTCAGGCGGCGGCCTTCTTGGTGCGGGTCGTCTTCTTCCGTGTCGCTGACTTCCCGGCGGCGGGCTTGCCGGACGCCGGTTTCGCCGTCGTGACCGCGGCTTTCTTTGCCGCCGGCCTGCGGCCGCCCCGGCGCGCGCCGCCGCCGCTCTCGGCGCGGGCGGCGAGCAGGGGCAGGGCCTGCTCCAGCGTCACGGTATCCGGCGCCAGGCCCTTGGTCAGGGTGGCGTTGATCTTGCCGTGCTTCACGTAGGGGCCGTAGCGGCCGCTATAGACCTCGACCGGCTGGCCGTCGTCGGGATGGTCGCCCAGGCTGCGCAACGGCTTGACCGGCGCCCGCGCCCCACGGCCGGCCTTGGGCTCGGCCAGCAGCGCCACGGCGCGGTTCATGCCGATGATCAGCACGTCCTCGTCGGCCGGGATCGAGCGGTACTGCGAGCCGTGCCGGACATAGGGGCCGAAGCGTCCGATGCCGGCGACGATCGGCTCGCCGTCCTCGGGATGCTTGCCCAGCTCGCGTGGCAGGGCCAGGATCGCCAATGCCTGCTCGAGCGTGACCTCGGCGGCGCCGTAGCCCTTGGGCAGCGAGGCGCGCTTGGGCTTCTCCTTGCCTTCCGCTTCGCCCAGCTGCGCGTAGGCGCCGTACGGGCCTTGCCGCACCGTCACCGTCTTGCCGGTGGCGGGATCGACGCCCAGCTCGCGCGGACCCTCGAGCGCGCCGTTGCCATTGGCATCGGCATTATCGTTGGCCGGCACCACCAGCTTGCGCGTGTAGCGGCAGTCGGGGTAGTTCGAGCAGCCGATGAAGCCGCCGAACTTGCCGAGCTTCAGCGACAGCCGGCCCTGGCCGCAGGCCGGGCAGGCGCGCGGGTCCTTGCCGTCGCCCTGGTCGGGGAAGAAGTGCGGGCCCAGCTCGGCGTCGATAGCGTCGAGCACGTCCTTGACGCGCAGCTCCGACGTGCCGTCGACGGCACCCTTGAAGTCGCGCCAGAACGCGCGCAGCACGGCGCGCCAGTCGACGCGGCCACCGGAAATGTCGTCGAGCTGCTCCTCCAGCCCGGCGGTGAAGCCATATTCGACGTATTTCGGGAAGTATGTGGCCAGGAAAGAGGTGACGATGCGGCCGCGGTCCTCGGGGACAAAGCGCTTGCGGTCCAGCTGCACGTAGCCGCGGGTCTGCAGCACCTCGATGATGCTGGCATAAGTCGAGGGCCGCCCGATGCCCAGCTCCTCGAGCTTCTTCACCAGGGTGGCCTCGGAATAGCGCGGCGGCGGCTCGGTGAAATGCTGCTCCGGCGTCACGTCGCCGCGCTGCAGAGCCTCCTGCGGCCGCACATCGGGCAGGCGGGCGCCGCTCTCGCTCTCCTCGTCGTCCTTGCCCTCCTCGTAGAGCGTCAGGAATCCGTCGAACCTCACCACCGAGCCCGTGGCGCGCAGCCGCACGTTGTGGTCGCCCGACTCGATGTCGGCCGTGACCTGGTCGAGCACGGCGCTTTCCATCTGGCAGGCCACGGTGCGCTTCCAGATCAGCTCGTAGAGCCGCAGCTGGTCGCGGTCGAGGTGGCGCGCCAGGCTCTCGGGCGTGCGGAACAGATCGGTGGGGCGGATCGCCTCGTGGGCCTCCTGGGCGTTCTTCAGCTTCGATGCATAGAAGCGCGGCTTCTCCGGCACGTAGTCCTTGCCGTACTTGCTGTCGATCAGGCGGCGCGTCTGGGTCAGTGCCTCGGGCGCCATGTCGACGCCGTCGGTGCGCATGTAGGTGATCAGCCCGACCGTCTCGCCGTCGAGGTCGATGCCCTCGTACAGGCGCTGCGCCAGGCGCATCGTCTGGGCCGCGCCCAGGCCCAGCTTGCGCGAGGCCTCCATCTGCAGGCTGGACGTGATGAACGGCGGCGGCGGGTTGCGCTTGACCTGGCGCCGGTCAACGCCGGCGACCGTGAAGGCGCGCTGCTCGATCTGCGCCGTGGCCGCCAGCGCCGCGGCCTCGGTGGCGAGGTCGAACTTGTCGAGCTTCTGGCCGTTCAGGTGCGTCAGCCGGGCACTGAAGGTCTGGCCGCGCGGCGTCGTGAACAGCGTGTCGACCGTCCAGTACTCGCGCGCCCGGAAGGCCTCGATCTCGGCCTCGCGCTCGCAGATCAGGCGCAGCGCCACCGACTGCACCCGGCCGGCCGACTTGCTGCCCGGCAGCTTGCGCCACAGCACCGGCGACAGCGTGAAGCCGACCAGATAGTCCAGCGCCCGGCGCGCCAGATAGGCCTCGACCAGCGGCTGGTCGATGTCGCGCGGGTGGGCGACAGCGTCCTGGACCGCCTGCTTGGTGATGGCGTTGAACGCGACGCGCTTCACCTGCACGCCCTTGAGCGCGTTCTTGCGCGCCAGGATGTCCATGACGTGCCAGGAGATGGCCTCGCCCTCGCGGTCGGGGTCGGTGGCGAGGTACAGGATCTTGGCGCCCTTTACGGCGCGGGCGATGTCGTTGACCCGCTGCTGCGACCGGGAATCGACCTCCCAGTCCATGGCGAAGTCCTCGTCCGGGCGCACTGAGCCGTCCTTGGCCGGCAGGTCGCGCACATGGCCGAAGCTGGCCAGCACGGTGAAGCCGGGACCGAGATACTTGCCGATGGTCTTGGCCTTGGCCGGCGACTCGACGACGAGGACGTTGGGCATCTAATCGTTCGCCGGCGCTGCTCGCCGCTCCGCGACTGCGCCCCAATCGCCAGCGATACCAACGCCTTAGATCAGGACGACCATGTTTCCTTGCAGCCGCTCGACCCGCCCCCTCAGCTCCAGATCGAGCAGCGCGGCCGTGACGAGGGCCGGCGAGACATGGCACTCGCGGATCAGTTCGTCAACCGGGGTAGGGCTGCGGCCGAGGCAACCAAGGATACGGCGGGAGAGGGAATCGTTTGTCCTTTCAACGGGTTGGGATGCGGTATCAAAAGCCCTCGCCGGCGGTGGATGATCGGGTTCCGGCAGCGGAGCGGGATGATTACTTTCGGTGACTGTCAGGGGCGTCGGCGGTTCCGGGATGCGGTAGACTGGCGGTGCCGGTTGTCCCTCCAGCCCCCATGCACCGTCCGTCTCTTCTTCAGGATCATGCCGGGCCAGCCGGGATGAACCCGGGGCCTTCATGCTCGGGTCGGCCGCCCGCTGCCCCGGTGTCAGCGGGCGCATCATGGCCAGCACGTCGGCCGCGTCCTCGACCAGCTGGGCGCCGTCGCGGATCAGGCGGTTGCTGCCGCGGCAGCGCGGGTCGAGCGGCGAGCCGGGCACGGCGAAGACCTCGCGGCTCTGGTCGGCGGCTTGCCGCGCCGTGATCAGGGAGCCCGACTGCAGCGCGGCCTCGATCACCAGCACGCCCAGCGACAGGCCCGAGACGATGCGGTTGCGGCGCGGGAAGTGACGCGCCTGCGGCACGGCGCCCAGCGGCGCCTCCGACAGCACCAGGCCGCGGGCGGCGATCTCGCGGTAGAGGTCGGCGTTCTCCGGTGGATAGACCACGTCGACGCCGCCGGCCAGCACCGCCACCGTGCCGGTATCCAGGGTGGCGCGGTGTGCCGCCGTGTCGATGCCGCGCGCCAGGCCCGAGACGATCACGAAGCCGGCGGCCCCGAGATCGCCGGCCAGTGTCGCGGCCATCCGCCGCCCGTTGGTCGAGCCGTTGCGCGCCCCCACCACCGCCAGCCCCGGCCGCGCCAGCAGGTCGAGGTCACCGATGGCCGACAGCAGCGGCGGTGCGTCGGCGATCTGCGCCAGCGGCCGGGGATAGTCGAGATCGCCATGGATGATGAAGCGGCCGCCCAGCCGGGCCAGACTCTCGGCCTCGCGTCGCAGGGCTTCGGCGGCGGGCGGCACCGGCGCCTGGGCAAAGCCGGCACGCCGCGCCAGCCCCGGCAAGGCCTCCAGCGCCGCTTCCGCGGAACCGTAGTGGCCCAGCATCTCGTGGAAGGTCACGGGTCCGATGCGCGGCGTGCGCGCCAGGCGGGCGCGCGCCAGGCGCTCCCCCGAGAGCGCGGCGGCATTGCGTGGCGCCGGCGCCGGCGACACCGATGGAAAGAAGCGCCCCGAGACGCGGGCCAGGAGCGGCAGCGGCGTGATCGCGTTCATGGGATCTTCCCATAGCGCGAGTTCAATACACTGTAAATCAACCTGAGATAGAAATCCTCAGCCGGGCGTGTGGTCAGCCCCCGCCGCTATCGCAGTTTCGGGTTCAGCGCGTCGCGCAGCCAGTCGCCCAGCAGGTTGACCGCCAGCGACAGCACCACCAGCGCCAGCGCCGGGAAGATCACGATCCACCACTCGCCGGAGAACAGGAAGGCGTTGCCGATGCGGATCAGGGTGCCCAGCGACGGCTGGGTGGGCGGCATGCCGACGCCCAGGAACGACAGCGACGCCTCGGCGATGATGGCCAGCGCCAGGCCGATGGTGGCGATCACCAGCACCGGACCCAGCGCGTTGGGCAGCACGTGCTTGAGCGCGATCTTGGTGCCGGAGATGCCGATGATGCGGGCGGCGCTGACATAGTCCTTGTTCTTCTCGGCCAAGGTCGTGGCGCGGGTGACGCGCGCGAACTGCGGCCAGTTGGCGAAGCCGATCGACAGCACCAGCACCAGCGCCGCGAACTGGTCGTGCAGCCGGGGCAACGCGACCCGCGCCACGCCGTCCAGCGTCAGCGCGATCAGGATCGCCGGCACGGTCAGCTGGATATCGGCGATGCGCATGATCAGGTTGTCGACCCAGCCGCCGCGGAAGCCGGCCGCCAGCCCCAGGCCGACGCCGAACGTCACCGAGAAGCCGATCGCGGCCAGGCTGACCAGCAGCGAGATGCGGCCGCCATGCATGATCGCCGACAGCACGTCGCGGCCCTGATTGTCGGTGCCCAGCAGGTAGGTCGGCTTGCCCTCGGCCGTCCAGGCCGGCGGCGTGAAGGCGTCCATCAGCTTCAGCGTGCGCGGATCGAACGGGTCGTGCGGCGCCAGCCACGGCGCGAACAGCGTGCCGACCACGAACAGCACCGTGACCAGAGCCGCCGCGATGGTCAGCGGCGAGCGCCGGAAGCTCCACCAGAGATCCGAATCGCGCACCCGCGCGATGAAGGTTGCGGTCGTCATCGCCGCCGATCATGCCGGCTGCAGGAGAGGAGGGGAAGCATGCGCTGAGGGTGCGACTCCGGAGGACAGGAAAACAGAAGACAGAACGAAGGCCACCCGGCTCTTTCTGTCCTCTGTCATCCGTCCTCTGTCATCTGGCCATCAGCGCCGCGCGAACGCGAGCATGGCGCCCAGCACAGCCAGCACGGCCGACAGCGGGCCGAAACCGGCAAAGCCCCACGTCGCGATCATCCAGCTGCCCAGCGCCGCGGCGCCGACCCAGCCGACGCTGGCACAGGCGCCGTTCAGCCCCAGCACCGTGCCGCGCACCTCCTCGGGCACCTCGGCCAGGGCCGCCATCAGCGACGGTCGGCCCAGGGCGTTGATGAAGACATAGACGAAGCCCATCGCCACCGACACGGTGATGTCGGGCCGCCACGCGAACAGCGCCAGCCCGGCCAGCGCCGTGCCGATCATGCACAGCCCGAACAGGCCCAGCCGGTCGCGCAGCCGGTCGGCGAGCTGGCCGCCGGCGACCGTGCCGATCACGTTGCCGACGGCCACGAGCGCCAGCGGCAGGGCCACGGCCTCGAGCCCGACCTTGTACTGCTCGAGCAGGAAGGTGGCGAAATAGACCACGACCAGCCCGTAGCAGATGCGCTCGGTGACGCTGATCGTCAGCAGCGCGACCACCGGCAGCGTCAGTGCGGTGCGCGACGTGTCACCCTCCAGGCGGCGCGGCCGCGGCGGGGCATTCGCCGACTGGGTGGCGGCCCACAGGCTGAGCGCGCCGGCGCCCGCCAGTGCCGCCAGCACCAGGTGCCAGCCGCGCCAGCCGATCGCGGCGCCGACCCAGGCGGCCAGCGGCACGCCCACCACCAGGGTCAGGGACTGGCCGGTCATCACCCAGCCCAGCGCGCGGCCGCGATGGCTGGCGGCAACGCGGGCCGCGACCTCGGCGAAGATCACGCCCATGAACAGGCCGCAGCAGCCGCCACCGATGGTGGCCCAGGTCGCGACGCCGATGAAATCACCGGTTTGCGCCACCCCCAGCATGCACAACGCCACCCCGATCGGCCCGCCGACCAGGAACGGGCGCCGGCCCCAGCGGTCCGATGCCATGCCGGCGATCAGCGACGTGATCCCCCAGGCCGTGGCGGTCATCGACACCAGGTTGGCGACCAGCACCAGGTTGACCGACAGGTCGCGCGCCATGTCGATCAGGAACGGGGACCGCGTCGTGCCGCTGGATGTGGCGGCGAACGATCCCAGGCACGCCGCGCCCAGCAGCAGCCAGGGCATCGCGGGCGTCGTTGCGGGCGCGCGCGCCGGCGCGGCTTCTGACTCTACGGACATGCGGCGGCGGTTGTAGCCAGCGGCGCCGGCGGTCGCGACCGCCATTGCCGCAAGTCCGCCGTGCGTCGCGGGGCGCGCGCCACGCCAGTGGCGCGTCGTCACTGTCCCGGCGTCAGTAGAGGCCGCGCTCGAACTCGCGGATCGGCCTCTGGCCCGGCGGCGCGATCCTAGCGCCCTTGCCGTCGGGCAGCGGGACGACGCCTTCTTCCGGCGTGTAGGGGCCGCTGACGCCGATCACCGGATCGCCGGCCACGGTGACGCGCTCCATGGTGCGGCGCTGCGGGTAGTAGTCGTGCGGTGCGTAGTGCTGCACCAGGCGGTTGTCCCACATCACGATGGTGTTGGGCTGCCACTTCACGCGCAGCTGGTACTCGGGAATGGCGGCGCGGCTGTAGAGGTACTGCAGGACCATGTTGCTTTCGTCGTCCTTCAGTCCTTTCAGCCGCACGCAGAACTGGGCATTGACGTTGAGGATGCGGCGGCCCGTCACGGGATGCAGGCGCACCACGGGATGCCACGGATTGGGGAAGCGCGCCTCGATCTCGCGCAGCTTCTGCTGGTGCGCTTCGGCGCTGGTGAACAGCGGCCGCCACGGCTTGAAATCGTGCAGCGCCTCCAGGCCGTGGATGTACTGCTTCATGCGCTCCGACAGCCCGGTGTAGGCCGCGGTCATGCTCGAGAACAACGTATCGCCACCGACCTCGGGCACGACGCGGGCGCGCAGGATGGTGCCCAGCGGCGGGGCGGCGCGGAAGGTCTCGTCGGCATGCCACTGGTCGGTGAGGTGCGGCGGGTTGTCCTCGGAATAGTCGAGCACGATCACTTCGCGCTTGTCGTCGAGGTTGGGCGAGAAGGGGTGGATCGACAGCGCGCCGAACAGCCGCCCGAAATCCATCTGCTGGTCCAGCGTGATATCCTGGTCGCGCAGCACGATCACGCCGTGCGTCACCAGCGCGGCATGGACCACCTGGAACTCGGCCGCCGCCGGCGTGCGGCGCAGGTCCACGCCGCTGACCTCGGCGCCGATGTTGCCGTTGATCGGCCGCACCGTGACGTGCGGCGCGGCCTCGGCGGCCGGGGTGACGTGCGTATCCATGGCATCCCTCCGGCGGCCCGTCGCCCGCACGACCACGCATCGGACCGGCCGCTTCCCTGGTTCGGGATTTTCCGCCCGAGGTGCCGGCAAGTCACGCGCAAAGGCGCGGCCGGCCGGTCAATGCGCGTTGCCGGCGGCCCGGGCGCGGTCGACGCGCAGGCGCGGGTCGATCACGGCGTAGGTCAGGTCGACGATCAGGTTGATCGTCACGAAGAAGAACGACACCATCACCAGGTAGGCGGCCATCACCGGGATGTCGGCGAACTGCACCGACTGGATGAACAGCTGGCCCATGCCAGGCCACTGGAACACCGTCTCGGTGATGATCGAGAAGGCGATCAGGCCGCCGACCTGCAGGCCGATCACCGTGATCACCGGCAGCAGGGTATTCTTCAGCGCGTGCCGGAAGTGCACGGCGCGGTTGGTGAGCCCGCGGGCGCGCGCGAACTTGATGTAGTCGGTGCGCAGCACCTCCAGCATCTCCGAGCGTACCAGCCGCAGCACCAGGGTCATCTGGAACAAGGCCAGCGTCGCCGACGGCAGGATGAGGGCCTTCAGCCCGGTGCCCGTCAGCAGGCCCGAGCTCCACCAGCCGATCTTCACCGTGTCGCCGCGCCCGAACGAGGGCAGGCACAGGCCGGGCGGCAGGCCCAGCCACGCCATCCATCCCGTGCACTCGACCGAGAAGATGTAGATCAGCAGGATGCCGCTGACGAAGGTCGGCATGGCGACCCCGGCCAGCGAGAAGGTCATCACCGCCCGCGTGTCCCAGGTGTCGCGCCGCAGCGCCGTCAGCACACCCAGCGGGATGCCGAACAGCAGCGCCAGCAGGGCGCCGCAGAACACCAGCTCCAGGGTCGCCGGCAGGCGCTCGACGATCAGGTGCTCGACGGGACGGGCCATGCGGTAGCTCTTGCCGAAATTGCCCACCGCGGCGTTGCCCAGGAAGCGCAGGAACTGGATCGGCACGGGGTCGTCCAGCCCCAGCCCGTGGCGCAGCTCGGCACGCTCCTGCGGCGACGCCTCCTGGCCGACCATGTTGTTGATGGGGTCGCCGACGAAATTGAACAGCACGAAGCACAGGAACGAGACGGCGGTCATCACCGCCGCGGCCTGCAGCAGGCGGGAGACGAGAAAGGAAAGCATGTCGTTATCGGAGGACAGAGGACAGATGACCGAGGACAGAATGAGCAACAGGTCTCATTCTGTCCTCTGCCCTCTGTCTTCCGTCCTCTGTCTTCCGTCCTCTGGCACCTACTTCATCTTGGCGTACTTGAAGTTCGGCGAGTCGGTGGCGAAGATCGGCGTCTCGACCTTGTCGCTCATCGACCACACGATCATCTGGTGGTGCAGCGGCAGGTAGGCGTTGGACTCGCGCGCGATCTTCCACGCGTCGGCCATCATGCCGTCGCGCTTCTCGACGTCGGTCTCCTTGGACATCGTGTCGGTGAGCGCATCGAGCTTGGCGTCGCTATAGCCGGTGAAGTTCCAGCCGCCGTTCTTCTTGCCGTCGTTGGTCTGGTAGAGGAACGAGAACACGTAGTGCGAGTCGAGCGTCGGCACGCCCCAGCCCAGCAGGTAGAAGCTGCTGTCCCGCTTCTGGATCTTGGGGAAGTGCAGGGTCTTGGACCGCGCCTGCAGGTCGATCTGGATGCCGATCTGCGACAGCATGCCGACCACGGCCTGGCAGATTCCCTCGTCGTTGTTGTAGCGGTCGTTGGGGCAGTCCAAGGTCACCTTGAAGCCGTTGGCGTAGCCCGCATCGGCCATCAGCTTCTTGGCGCCGGCGAGGTCGAACGGCATGCGCGCGTCCAGCTCCTTGGTCCAGCCGGCGACGCCGTTGGGCGTGATGATGCCGGCCGCGGCCGAGAAGTTGCGCATCACCTTGGTGCGGATGGCGTTGATGTCGATCGCCTTGTACATCGCCTGGCGCACGCGCGCGTCGGCGAACGGGTTCTTGCCCTTCACGTCGCTGTATTTCAGCTCCGGCGAGCCGACATCCAGCCCCAGGAAGATCGAGCGGATCTGCGCCGTCTCCAGGGTCGTCAGCCCCGCCGTCTGCTTGACCCGGGCGACGTCCTGCAGCTGCACGTCGAGCACGAAGTCGAGCTGGCCCGAGATCAGCGCCGCCACGCGCGTCGCCGGCTCCTTGATCGGCGTGTAGACAACCTCGTCGGGATAATCAGGGAACTCGGCCTTGCCCCAGTAGGTCGGGTTCTTGACCAGCACGGTCTTGATGTCGGGGTCGCGCTGCTTGACCATGAACGGGCCGGTGCCCATGGCGTTGCGCACCGCGAAGGTCTCTTCCTTGTCCTTGTAGCTCTGTGGCTTGGTGACGTTGTGCTTCTCGCTCCACGCCTTGGACATGATGTAGATGCTGGTGAGCTGGTCGGGCAGGATCGGGTTCGGCCCGTCGGTGATGATGTGCACGGTCAACGGATCGACCGCCTTGGCCTCCTTGACCGAGGCCAGGTAGGTTCTGAAGTCCGAGCTCGGCGACAGCACGCGGCTGATGGTGAATACCACGTCGTCGGCCGTGAACGGCGTACCGTCCGAGAACTTCACATTGGGCCGCAGCTTGAATTCCCAGACGTTGGGCGCGGTCGCCTTCCACGACAGCGCCAGGGCGGGGATCTTCTTCAGGCCGGGATCGCGCTGGATCAGCGGATCGTAGATGTGCTGGTTCATGGCCAGGGTCGGCCCCTCGTTCTGCGCGTGCGGATCGAGGGTCAGCGCGTCGCCGACACTGGCCCAGCGCAGGGTCTTGGCCGACAGCGGCGAGGCCAGGGATAACGCCACGGCCGTGGCAATGAACAGGCGCGAGATACGCATGGTGGGACACCCCCTTCTGGTTCGTTCCTGAGCCGATTAGGCGATGACGGAGGCCGCCGAGTCAACTGACGCGCGACCCGATCTGCTGCCACAAGACCCGCTGCGCGCCGGGGACAGGCCTGATCGCCACTGGCCCCGGCCGACCCGGGGCTTACGGGCCAACCACAAAATTCGTGCATTCGGCGGACGGAGCGGGAATATGCCCCAACGGTGCGTGTTTCTGGTGGCTGTGAAGGAAATCAGGTAACCGCGAGGTCGCGGGCGGATCGCACAGTCGATCGTGGCGGGAGGCAGCCCATGGTCAAGAAAGTGGACCTCAAGACCGTGACGAACGGCGAGCGCGGCGGGCCGACCAGCGAATGGAACGTCTTCTACGACCTCACCGCCAGTGTCGGACGTGGCGGCAAGAACGGCCTGCCGCTCGTCAACCACCGAGACGACGTGATGCTGGTCCAGTACATGCTGAAGAAATACTACAAGCGGGTGAACCTGACGTTCGAGCCGCTGGGTCATCTCGCGGTTGACGGCACCTTCGGTCCGATGACGGACTACTGGATGATGTACCTCTATACGTGGAAGACGCTGTCGACCCTGTTCAACGACGAGGACATGGGCACTGTCAAGAACGAGTTCGGCAAGTACATCCCGCCCAGCAAGCATCCCGACATCTTCGGCAGCGACTACCAAAAGTCCATGATCTACAAGCTGAACGTCGGCCTGTGGAAAATCCACCGCAAGGACGTCGACAAGCTCGACAAGGTCGATCCCGAGATGCCGGCAGAGCTCAGGGCGGCGCTGCAGCGTTCGTAGCTTGTCGGCACCGTCGGTCGCGTGTCGATCCAGGTGGGTCCGGCGAGCGGGCTTGCTCGCCATCCCTCCAGCGGAGGCTGTCAGGCGGGCCGCTGCGAGAATGACAGGGGAATAGGCCGGAACCAGGTGTGTTGTGGATCATCGGCGGAACGGAAGCGACTGGCTCCAGCCCGCCGCCAAGGGGGAAGCAGACATGGCGAAGCTCTTCAATCTGGATAGCTCTCTGACGCCGGAACTCCAGGGAATGACGAGGTTCTACGACGTCACGGAGCCCGTCGGGATTCCCATCGCCCCGGGCGATCCGGAAAATCCGGCCAACGCGCACCTCGATGTGCTGCTGATCCAGTACCTGCTCGAGAAATACTACGAAGGCGAAGCCTTCCGGCCGGCGGGCAAGCTGCTGCTCGACGGTGTTTTTGGTCCGCTGACCCACTACTGGATGCTGTTCTTCTATGTCGAGATGGAGTCCGAGGACCACACGACCATGTTCCAGGAACGCGGCAACATCATCTCATGGGCGCGCAACGGCGAGGGCCGCTTCGGCAACAACATGTCGGACAGCCTGATCGGCCTGCTGAACCATGGGGTCTTCACAAGGCACCGGCAGACGTTCAACGAGCTGCCCCTCAAGGATCCGAAGTTTCCGCCGGCATTGAGACACGCTTTCACGACCCGGGTGGGCAAGCGAGGCAAGGCCGCCTGAGGACGGCAGTGCGATGCGGGATATGGGTTCTGCTGCTCAGGGTCGGCCGCCGTTGCGCGGCCGCA
>Ga0187894_10004922_pt1 | contig 13985 bp, 4 predicted proteins | sample GBC1701081metaG_FD_136650 | JGI IMG/M metagenome (GOLD analysis project Ga0187894, IMG submission 136650) | White microbial mat communities from a lava cave in the Kipuka Kanohina Cave System on the Island of Hawaii, USA - GBC170108-1 metaG ...
CGTGTGACCATCGGCGGACCGATAGCGAACAACCAGATCTACATTCTCGATAAGAATCTTCAGCCGGTGCCTGCGGGAGTTTTTGGTGAGCTGCACATCGGCGGCGTCGGACTGGCTCGCGGATACTTGAATCGACCTGAGCTGACCGCAGAGAAGTTCATCGCGAATCCGTTTGGCGATGGTAGTCGCATTTACAAGACCGGCGATCTGGCGCGCTGGTTCCCCGACGGCAATATTGACTTCTTCGGTCGCATCGACCATCAACTCAAAGTACGCGGCTATCGCATCGAGGCCGGCGAGATCGAAGCCGTACTCAACAGTCATCCGGAAGTGAGCACGAGCGTTGTGATCGCGCGCGAAAACGGCGCGGGTGAGAAACGACTGGCTGCTTATTACATACCGCGAACGACCGAACGCGAGGAGTTTGTTTCGGAAGGTCAGATGGAGTTGTGGCCTTCAGTCGCCGAGTTTTATGTGTACGACGATCTACTTTATCTCGCGATGACTGCGGACGAGCGACGCAATGAGAGTTATAAAGCCGCAATCAACCGGCACGTCAAAGACAAGGTCGTACTCGACATCGGCACTGGTAAAGATGCGATTCTTGCAAGGTTCTGCGTCGAAGCCGGCGCAAAAAGAGTTTACGCGATCGAACTGCTGAAAGAGACTTACGACAAAGCGAAAGCCACCATTGAGAGTCTCGGTCTGACGGACAAGATCACTTTGATTCATGGCAACTCGATGGAAGTCGAGCTGTCGGAAAAGATCGACGTCTGCGTGTCGGAAATCGTTGGCCCAATCGGCGGTGTTGAAGGCGCGGCGCCGATCATCAATAACGCCTGGCGTTTCATGAAGGACGACGGCGTGATGATTCCGGAGCGCAGTCTCACGCGCATGGCTGCCGTAACTCTCCCGGAAGATTTCCTGGAGAACCCGAGCTTTACAAAAGTCGCGGCCCGTTATGTTGACAAAGTCTTTGAGCAGGTCGGGTACAAGTTTGATCTGCGTCTTTGCCTGCGGAATTTCTCACCAGAGAACATAGTCTCCAACTATCAACCGTTCGAAGATCTTGATTTCTCCAAACCGATCGCAGCCGAGTACCAGCATGAGTTCGAGCTCGTAATCGATCGTGACAGCAGGCTTGCGGGCTTCGTCTTATGGCTCAACCTCTACACAGTTGCGGATGAAGTCATCAACATTCTCGAACACGAATATTGCTGGCTGCCTGTTTATCTGCCTGTCTTCTATCCGGTGGTTGAGGCGCAAGCCGGCGACGTAATCAAGGGAACAGTGAGCGGTCGTTTCTGCGACAACAATCTGAATCTCGATTACACCGTCAACGGAACGCTGTTCAGACAATCGGGCGAACCCGTCGACTTCAACTACACGACCTATCATCACAAAGAGATCTTCCAGGCCACGGAATTTCACAAGAAGATATTTCCTGAGGGCAGAACGAACACGGGAGAGAATCTTCAATCACAGGATTTGAGTAAGAAGCTCAAGAGGCATCTCAAAGAGGTTTTGCCTGAGTACATGATTCCTTCTTACTTCGTGATGATTGACGCCCTGCCGCTGACGCCGAACGGCAAGATCGATCATCGTGCTTTGCCCGCGCCCGACTTTAGCAATCCAGAGCCCGGAGCTGCCTTTGCTGCGCCCCGTAATCAAATCGAGGAGATTCTGGCGGAGAGCTGGTCGCAGGGTCTTAACGTCTCACGCGTCGGGATCGACGACAACTTCTTTGAGCTCGGTGGTGATTCCATTCGCAGTGTGCAGGTGCTGGCGAAAGCACAGGAGCGCGGGTTGGAAGTTTCGGTCCAGCAGCTCTTCAAGTATCAAACGATTCGCAAACTGGCGGAGCATCTCAGCATGCCGGCTGCGACAGCCGAAGTTTTGCCGCGCCTCGATCCTTTCGGAATGATCTCCGCCGAAGATCGACAAAAAATGCCGCCGCCCGTCGTTGACGCATATCCGTTGACGGCGATGCAGGCCGGCATGGTTTTTCAGAGCGATCTGCAACGCGGCGATGCTCTGTATCACGCTGTCAACAGTTTTCACTTGAGAGTTCCTTTCGATCGCGATGCCTTGCAACGCGCATTGCAGCAGTTTGCCGAACTCTACGAGGTGATGCGCATCTCGTTTGATTTGGCCAACTTCAGTGAGCCGTTGCAGTTGGTTCACGACACGGTGCAAGTGCCGTTCGGTGTTGACGACCTGCGCGGGCTTTCAGCGAGCGAGCAGGAAAAAGCGATTGCCGAGTGGCTCATGGTCGATCGGTACGCGAGGCTCGATTTAACCCAGGCGCCATTGCTGCGTTTTCATGTTCATCGCCGCACTGACGAGAGTTTGCAGTTCACGTTTACAGCACATCACGCGATCTTCGACGGTTGGAGCGACGCTGTTTTCCTGACCGAATTGCTCAAGCTATATCTCGAGATTCTCGAAAAAGGATCTGTGATTGCGAGCCCGTTGGCGGTCTCTTTCCGCGACTATGTTGCACTCGAGAAAGAAGCCCTTGGTTCTGAAGAGTCGCGGCAGTTTTGGATGGATTGGCTGAGCGATGCTGACACCACTAAGGCGCCGAATTGGTCCAATTCTCCGGCGGATAAGATCACCCAGCGGTTTGATTCGTCGCACATTCAGTTCACTACTGAGTTGGGCCAAAAATTGAACCACCTGGCGCGATCCACGGGCGTGACACTCAAGAGCATTCTTTTAGCCGCGCATCTGCACATCTGCGCAGTGTTGAGCGGTCGCAAAGACGTCGTGACTGGCCTGGTATCAAACGGACGTCCGGAAGTGGAAGGCGGCGAGCGCATCATCGGCCTATTTCTTAACACCTTGCCATTCCGCGCGCGCCTCGACGGCGGCACGTGGGAAGATCTGATTCGTGAAACGTTCACCGGGGAGTTGAAAACAGTACCTCATCGTCGTTATCCCTTGGCTCGGATTCAATTAGATAACGGCGGCCAAACGCTTTTCGATACCTGTTTCAACTACACACATTTTCACGTTTACCAGCAGCTCGAAGAAGTCAGCGAGATGCAACTTCTGGGAGCCAACGGTGGCACGGCCGAAACCGAGTTTGCCGTCTCATCAAACTTCAACGTCGATCTGCGTAACTCTTATATCGAACTGCATCTGATCTGCGACGCTCATCAGTTACATCCGGATCGGATCGGGTTGATCGGAGACTACTACACCGCCACACTCGAGGAGATCGCGAACAATCCGCACGGACGTTACGAAATGCACTCTCCATTGACACCTGCCGAGCGTCATCGATTGCTCGTCGAGTGGAACGACACCGCGGCAGATTACTCGACTGATACTACCGTCCATCAGCTAATCGCAGCGCAGGCGGAACGCTCGGCTGACGCCGTTGCGGTGCGGTTTGAGGGCGAGGAGCTGAGCTATCAGGAACTGAATGGGCTTGCCAACCAATTGGCTCGATACCTGCGACAACAAGGTGTCAGCGCAGAATCGCGTGTCGGCGTCAGCATGTCGCGTTCGTTTGACGTGTGGATTGCGGTGCTCGGAGTGCTCAAGGCAGGCGCTGCGTATGTGCCACTCGATCCGGGTTACCCGCGCGAGCGCATCGCGTACATGCTGCGTGATTCGAAAGTTGAAGTGTTGCTGACGCAGAAACAACTGGTCTCGGAACTGCCGGCCGAAGGTGTACAGGTTGTTTGTCTCGACGTTGATTGGGATCTCATCTCCCGTCACAGCCGCGAACCTTTGGCGACACTTTCAACAGCAGAAAATCTCGCCTACGTGATTTACACGTCGGGTTCGACCGGCCAGCCGAAGGGCGTGGCCATGACCCATCGTGCGCTCGTCAATTTGATGCAGTGGCAAGCCAGACGTTCTGGTCCACCGCAACGCACACTGCAATTTGCGTCATTGAGCTTTGACGTTTCGTTTCAGGAAGCATTCTCAGCATGGTGTGGCGGCGGCAGCGTAGTCCTCATTAGTGAAGAGCATCGCCGTGATGGTCGTGAATTGCTGCGTGTGTTGATGGATGAACAAGTGGAACGACTGTGTGTGCCGTTTGTCGCGCTCAACTATCTGGCAGAGGCTGCCGAAGCAGAAGGTATTTGGCCACACAAGTTGCGGCAGATTATGTCTGCCGGCGAACAGCTCAAAACAACTGGATCCGTACGGAAGCTTTTTGAAAAGCTGCCAGGCTGCACGCTCGATAATCAGTGTGGTCCAAGCGAGACGCATGCGGCGGCGGCGTTCATGTTGCCGGATTCGATCTCTCAGTGGCCGGCGTTGCCGCCAATTGGACGGCCACTGGCGAATGTGCGCTTCTATGTTTTGGACGAGCGAATGCAGCTCGTGCCTGCCGGCGTTCCCGGTGAGTTGTACATCGCGGGCGTGTGTCACTCGCGCGGCTATCTCGATCGTCCCGACATGACGGCTGAAAGATACGTGCCGAATCCGTTCTCGGATTGTGGGGAACGGCTCTTCCGTTCGGGCGACATTGTTCGCTACTGGCCGAGTGGAGATATTGAATGGCTGTGGCGCAAAGACGAACAGGTAAAGATCCGCGGCTTCCGTGTCGAGCTCGGCGAGATCGAGAACTTGCTGGCTGGCCACGAGTCAGTCAGTGATGTTTGCGTGATCGTTCGTGAAGACGTGCCCGGCGATAAGCGTTTGGTTGCCTACGTTGTGGGAAGGGAAGGGCAATCACCCGCGAACGAAGAGCTGCGCAATCACCTCCAGGAACGGTTGCCTGTTTACATGATTCCGTCAGCGTTTGTCGTGTTGGAGAAGATGCCGCTCACTCCGAGTGGCAAGGTGAATCGCCGGGCGCTGCCGGTGCCCGAAGCGTCTGATGAGATGTTTGCTGACGGTTCTTACGAGGCGCCCCGTAATCCTTTGGAAGAGTTGTTGTGCAGCATCTGGGCCGAGGTATTGAAGGTGCGCGAAGTTGGTGTCACCGGCAACTTTTTCGAGATGGGTGGGCATTCGCTGTCGGCGATTCAGTTGATCTCGCGAGTGCGCGAAGCGCTACGTGTCGAAGTGTCGTTACAGAAGTTGTTTGATCAACCAACTGTTCGGGCCATGGCGGAAGAGATTGAAGAAGCATTGCGCGGAGGCCCGGATCTGACTGTTAGCATCGAGAAAGCTGATCGCAACGGTGCTTTGTCACTGTCGTACGCACAGCAACGGTTGTGGTTCATTCATCAACTCGATCCAGAGAACGTGTCGTACAACATTCCGATGTCGGTGCGTTTGAAAGGCTCACTCGATATCCCGGCGCTCGAACACACGCTGACGGAGGTTGTGCGCCGTCACGAATCTCTGCGCACTACTTTCGGTGTCGAAGATGGCGAGCCGATGCAGGTGATCCATCACCCGGCGAACTTCAGGCTTGAGTTGCGCGATCTCAGTGAACTTTCAGACGTTGAAAGAGAATCCGAGACGCACAGGCTTGTTGCTGAAGAAGCGCAGCAGCCCTTCGATCTTGCCAATGGCCGATTGTTACGCGCCAGTTTACTCAGACTCGCGAACGATGAACACGTGCTGCTTGCAACGATGCATCACATCATCTCTGATGGTTGGTCGATGACGGTTCTTGTGCGCGAAGTGGCCACGTTATACGAGGCGTACACAAACGGCGCCAGCTCGCCTCTGCCGGAGTTGGAAGTGCAGTACGCAGATTTTGCCGCCTGGCAACGAGCATGGCTGGAAGGCGTAGCACTCGACAAACAGCTTTCGTATTGGCGTGAGCAACTGTCGGGATCGCCCGCAGTGCTTGAATTGCCGACCGATCGTCCGCGACCTGCCGTGCAGAGTCATCGTGGTGCGACGCGTACGACGATTGTGTCTGCGGAAGTTACGCAGGCGCTTAAAGAGATCAGCCGTCGCGAAGGAGTCACTCTCTTCATGACGCTGCTGGCGGCGTGGCAGACCCTGCTTTCCAGGTATTCCGGACAGACAGATATCGTCGTCGGTTCACCGGTAGCGAACCGCAATCGAATTGAGACTGAGGCGCTCATCGGTTTCTTCGTCAACACACTCGTGTTGCGGAGCGATCTCGCCGGCGATCCGCCTTTCCGCGAGTTGTTGAAGCGAGTTCGAGCCGTCACAGTCGGCGCGTACGCCCATCAGGATGTGCCTTTCGAGAAGCTCGTGGAAGAGCTTCAGCCCACGCGTAGCATGAGCCACTCGCCGCTTTTCCAGGTGATGTTCACCCTCCAGAACATCTCGGTCGGCGGAGAAACGCGGGAGTTGCCGGAACTGCAATTGAGTATCCTGGAGTCCGAACACGAAACCGCGAAGTTCGACCTTACCCTGGCAGTCAGCGAAGCGCAGGGCGTGCTCGACTGCACGATCGAGTACAAGACTGACTTATTCGACGCCAGCACGATCGAGCAGATGCTGCGTCACTTGTCCAAACTGCTCGAAAGCGCAGCTGCCCACCCACACCGGCGGCTTTCAGAGTTACAGATGTTGAACGATGACGAGAAGGATCGAATACTCGTCGAGTTCAACGACACTGCGACTGAGTTTCCATCGTCAAGCTCGTTGCACGAGCTCTTCGAGCAACAGGTCCAGCGCACGCCGGAAAACATTGCGCTGGTCTTTGAAAATCAGCAATTAACCTATAGCGAGGTCAACACGCGCGCAAATCAGTTGGCGCATCGACTGCAGAGATTCGGAGTTGGTCCGGACGTGCTGGTGGGCGTAATGATGGAACGCTCTATCGAGATGGTGGTGGCATTGATCGGCATCATCAAGGCCGGTGGTGCTTACGTGCCACTCGATCCTGAATATCCCGAGCAGCGTCTGTCGTTCATGATGGCTGATGCGGGTATCAGGATCCTGCTCAGTCAAACTCATTTGCTCGACTCGTTACTACAGGATCGACCGGAAATTGTCATCACCCTCAACGATGCTGAAGATCTTGTTACTGAGCCAATCGAGAACCCTGTTTCGAACACGGCCGAACAAAATCTCGCCTATTGCATTTACACTTCGGGCTCCACTGGCCGCCCGAAGGGCGCGATGAACACTCACGCAGGCATCTGCAATCGTCTGCATTGGATGCAAGCATCTTATCAACTAACCGCTCGAGATCGTGTACTCCAAAAAACTACGTTCAGCTTCGACGTCTCAGTGTGGGAGTTCTTCTGGCCGTTGATTACCGGCGCGCGACTAGTGATGGCGCGACCCGGAGGCCATCGTGACAGTGCGTACCTGGTGAGCGTCATTCGCGAGCAGGCAATCACGACGATGCACTTCGTGCCTTCGATGTTGCAGGTCTTTCTGGAAGATGAAGGAGTTGAGACTTGTAGTAGTTTGAGGCAAGTTGTCTGTAGCGGAGAAGCACTTCCGTTTGATTTGCAGCAACGGTTCTTCGCTCGCTTGCCAGAGGTTAAGCTGCACAACTTGTATGGTCCGACCGAGGCTGCCGTAGACGTCACTTCGTGGGCCTGTGACGCTGCCAGTAACACCGGTGTGGTACCGATCGGAAAAGCAATCGCAAATACCGGGATGTACATCCTGGATCCACAGATGAATGTCGTGCCGCCTGGCGTTGCAGGCGAGTTGTACATTGGCGGTATACAGTTGGCGCGCGGTTACTTAAATAGGCCCCAACTTACTGCGGAGAAATTCGTGCCGCATCCGTTTAGTCGTGAAGGTGGAGCAAGACTGTATCGCACAGGTGATCTGGCCACGTTCCAACCTGACGGCAACATCCGCTATTTGGGCCGGTTGGATCACCAGGTGAAGTTACGAGGTTTCCGCATCGAGCCGGCTGAGATTGAGGCAACACTCACACAACATCCAGCAGTGCATGAAGCTGTGGTAATGACCAGGCAATACAACAACAACGATCAGCGTTTGATTGCTTATGTGGTCCCTGACCGCGGGCGCGCCACGGTAGTTCGCCGCCTGCTTCAGATGGAGAGGGAAGGACGTCTGACAGATACGAAGCCTTACAAGCTGCCCAATGGCATGGCGGTTTTCCACCTGAATAAGAATGAGACAGACTTCGTTTACAACGAGATTTTCGAGCAACAGGTCTACCTCAAGCACGGCATCACCCTGGCCGCAGGGGATTGCATTTTTGACGTCGGCGCAAACATAGGCATGTTCAGCTTGTTTGTGGGCCAGCGCTGTAAGGACGCGACTATTTATGCGTTCGAGCCGATCCCACCGGTGTTCGATTCGCTGCGGTGGAACGTCGAACTCTACGACTTAAACGTCACGCTGCTACAGTGCGGTGTCTCCTCCAGGACACACGAGGATACCTTTGCGTTCCCACATGCCTCACTCCTTTCCAGCCGGTACACGGACACAACGGAGGTTCATCAGGTTGTCAAATCGTTTCTCCGTAATCAGCAGCACACAAACGGCGACGACACCGCGCTTCCCAGCGAGACGCTGCTTGACGAACTGGTCGCGGAACGTCTGAACGTTGAGCGTTATACCTGCCAGCTCCGCTCATTGTCTGAGGTGATCCGGGAGTTCAGCATCGAGCGCATTGATCTGCTCAAGATCGACGTCGAGAAGAGTGAGCTTGACGTGCTCGCCGGGATTGCTGAAGGAGATTGGCCTAAGATCAAACAACTGATAGTCGAAGTACACGACCTCGAAGGCCGGTTGGAACTGGTGTCGGATCTGCTGCGGAGTCGTGGTTATAGATTGGAGGTCGAGCAGGATCGGCTGCTTGAAGGGACTGGTCTCTACAACGTTTACGCGGCGCATCCGGCAAACTCGCGGCAAGCGCCGTTGGCAGACCAGACAATAACGAACGGTGAGCCGGAGCAGATCTGGATGAGTGCCGATACCCTGCTCGCTGATGTGCGGGGATTCATTAAAGAAAGACTACCGTCTTACATGATTCCTTCGGCCATAGTGTTGCTCGAATCAATTCCACTAACACCGAATGGCAAACTGGATCGAGGCGCCTTGCCGGAACCCGTGCAGGCTGGGGGCGAGTCCAGCGCGAGCTTTGAAGGACCGCGTGATGAGCTCGAACTTCAGTTGGTCCAGATCTGGGAGGAAGTTCTCAACCAGCGCTCGATTAGCGTCAGGGACAACTTCTTCGAGCGCGGCGGTCACTCGTTGCTCGCAGTGCGATTACTATCTCGTATTCGACGAGCGCTGAATGTCGAGCTGCCGCTATCGGTGTTCTTCAACCAGCAGCCAACCATCGAACAAATGGCCGCGTACCTTCGCCAGCAGAGCGAATCTGAACAGCAACAGTACACGCCGCTGGTCGAGATACAACGCGGCACGGTTGATGTTCCGGCGTTCTTCTGCGTACACCCGTCAGGCGGCAACGTGCTGTGTTATGCGAGACTCGCGCGACACCTTGGTCCAAGTCAACCTGTCTACGGACTGGAGGCGCATGGTGTTCATCCGAAGCAAGCGCCATTGCAGAGTGTGCCGGAAATGGCGACGTCGTATATCGAAGCCATTCGCGCGGTGCAACCGATTGGTCCATATCAACTGGGCGGCTGGTCGATGGGCGGCGTCGTAGCCTACGAGATGGCGCAACAACTTCAGGCACAAGGGCACGAAGTCTCTCTGTTGGCACTGATCGATACGAGCGTGCCGGCTAGTGTGCGCGCAATGGGCGAGCCGGACGAGCTTTCACTAATGGTGCTTTTCGCGCAGGATATGGGACTTTCATGGCAAGAGCTCGAGGTCTCGCTGGAGGAGATGGTGAAGCTCGATTCGCAGGACCAACTCGTTTGGCTATTCGAACTCGCCATTACCGCAGGCGTGGTTCCTCCGGATATCGAGCGATCGCAAATCGAGCGTCTCTATCACGTGTTCAAGACAAACGTGCGTGCGATGTTGACCTACGAGCCGCAGGCCTTCGATGGCAGTGTGACACTCTTCAAGGCTGAAGAGCCACTGCCGGGATCGGGTCCGGAAAACAGTTGGGAAGAGTTTGCTCTGGACGGAGTGGAGACTCACAGTGTTCCGGGCAACCATTTCACAATGATCCGCGAGCCACACGTGCGAGCGCTGGCCAAAGTACTCGCGCACTGCATTGCAAACGCTGAGACGGCAACATTATCGGTCGCTTAGCGCTTCGCACCAGTCGAGGCAGTTAGCATATAGGTCCCTTGGCAAAACAGCCGCCCCTGTGAGCGGCTGTAGTCATTTTAAACTTAAACTAAACCTTGCGGTTCTTTCCTATTCGTTATCGGCACCTCACCGTCATGTGCACGCCGCTCCGAGACCCGATACTCCGCCCGTAACAGGGTCACCAGCTGCCGGCGTTGCCGCGCCTTCAGAGCTTTTTAAACACGTCCTGCAGCATCTGTTTGTCCAGCGTCAGGTCCGCAACGGTCTGTTTCAACTGCGCGTTCTCTTCTTCCAGCTAGACCCTCACCTTTCATGGAAAGGACACTCATAGTACCGCAACCGCTACGCGAACAAACACCCTCACCTAAAGCGGGGTGAAGTCTTTGGACGAGCGGAAGCGATTTGACATCTATTTCAGTAGCGCCGAACATTTGATCGAAGATTGGTTTCTGGGTCACTTCGGCGACTGATTGGTAGTTGCGCAGGCGAGCCGCTGAAGTGCCGCCCTCTGATTTACATGGTTTGATTGGAGAAGCGTGGAAATCAAGGAATCGGATTGGAGAATCTTTCGTCGCCTCCATAGCATTGCGTTGGAGCGGTTATTGCCAGCGCGTGCTCGAAGAGGTACGACTGGCGGCAGAGTGTAGCGCAGACTACCACGATTGTTATCGCAGGGTGTATCGGTTAATTCGGAATCGAGATAGGAGGATGGCGTCTGCTTTCGATGACCCTTGTCGCTCAAGCGCTTTTCTACTGCTGGCTAAAATCATTGAGGAAGGGCTGCTGACCGAAGAAGAACTGAAGCAGTTCAGTCGCGAAGCTCAACAGCAGATCAAAGTAATCAAGGATTTGCAACGCGCATAGCCAGCGCTTGCAGCGGACCTCCGGTGAGTAGCATTTAACGTTAATTGCGTGAGCGGGCCGCTGACGAAGCACGCAGCTTTGGGCGCTTCGAGGTCATGGGCGCCGACATCGCGACTGGATAAGACGCGCTGAAGCACGGAAGAACCCTCGTATGCTTTGATTCGGTTTCAAATGGTCTAACCCCGGTTCCGCACTAACAATTGTTGGCACCTCTTCATCTTTACTCGGAACTTCAAGCACCTTCGGATGCGGCGTTAGAGCCCGCATGTCTTGAATCTGTTTCAGGAGCCGCTCGGTTGAATTAAGTTCTTTGTTCGCCTTACCCACTATTTGTCTTAGTAACTTCGCAACCTCAGTTGTCGAAAGGTGCTCAACTTTACCCAACTTTGATTGAACCAGAGTAGCCTTCTGAACATCAGATAATCCTGCTTGTGTAATTGTTGTATGGATTGTGAAATCAGCGCCCGACCAATGCTCGGTTGTATATGGGTTAACTACAACCCCTTGAATTGTTACTATGCAGTCATTGGCGTTGTATTCGAAGCCATCAAGCACTTGAATCGTCGCGGCAGTGTAGTTAGGCTCGGTTCCTTGCCTTGAAATTTTAACTTTCTGAAGCTCCCCATTAATAGCGGAAGCAAGTCCCTCTTTCGTAGCTCGGGTAAAAGGAATGGGATGAGGCATGGTTAGAGGTTGTTCAGTCGTGCTATGAGTCTTCCTTTTTCTTCATCGTTCGTGATGCGAGAGAATATTTCTTCGACCTTATTGGCCAAATCCTCATCTGACACATCAAAAAGCACTGTTAGGCGTCGCTTCTGATCCGCATCATCTGAGGGTAGCGTTCGAAGCGCAGCAATCAAAACACTTCGAACTACAGCCTCGAAGTCACTTCGACTGTTCCGAATGTAGTCTTTGTCCCGTTCCGACAATTTACTTCCGTGAGCAATCGTAGACCTTACATCATAAAACCGCTTTATTAACCTAGCACATTCCTCAGGCGCTGCTGGGTTTAGAAGTCTCGAGCCTCGTTGAGATAGTTGTCTTCTTAGATAATCTTTATCTGTGCTCAACACAGCTTCAAGGGCAACCATATAGTCTACGATTCGGTCGACAATGTCCCAATGGAGATTAAACTCCTTGGCCCCTCCTGACAGAAAGAATCGCCTAGCGGTTTGAAACCAAGTCGAATTCCATCCCTCACAAGTCGGCAGTTCTAATGCCAGCGCATCCCAACTGGCGCAATCGTCCTGGTCCATTGAGTATCGAAGTGTCGTATTAACGTCGGAGATGGCCCAGTAAGGATATTGTGTGTTAAGCGTTCCATCTGGACTCCTTATGGATTGTTCGCTGAAACAAATATCCCCGACCTTGAATAGTCGAAAGATTAGAAGGTCGTCCTCGCTTTGAGACGGGATTCTCCCAAAGCCTATATCCTGTTGTCCTTGAGCCACGGGTGGCGGTTGTTGATATATCCTTTCGTAAACCCAGTCACCAAAAGACACGCGACCACGCGGAAATGTTTTCCTAGCTTCGTCCACTTCGGCGCGCCGACCGGCTCGGAGTTTTCGGAGGCAAAAGTCTTGAAATTGCAACTCATCACCAGAAGAACCCAGATTTTTAACAAGTGCATAAGCAGTAAATGGCATATCACATCGTCTCCTAGCAGGTGCCGGCGCAGGTTGTAAGGGAACAGGCACTCTATTCCGCAGCGCCAGAATTTCCTCTTGCTGCTCGCGATGAATAAGAGCCCGTGTACGCAGGAAGTTGTAGAGCGCTGCAAGAAAAAGGGCGATTGCCGTCACGATTAGGACGGCAAGTACTCCCATGCGGATCGATGGTGCGAGCCCAAGCGCGTACGCGATCGGCGCGGCGATAAGACCAAGAATGCTCGAGAAAATGATCTGCTGCTTGCTGAAGTGCCCCGTACTTCGCCAAGCGTATTTGACGGGCTTGGTGGAGTAACGCTGAAGAGCATCGGGGTTTTGTTCAGACATGCTCATGCAGAGTATGTCGATGTTGCTTCACGCATCAAGTTATGCACTGGTCGGAAAACACAAATAAGTCTTTGAGACTTTTTGCTTATCAGCCTCGGCAAAGCGCGAAGATCATGTTAACGACTTGGCATGATCCAACGAGAGTGTTTCAGCTTTGCGAGTGTGGTAAGGATTCTCTCAAGATATCGAGGTAAGGTAGGCTGACGAGGATTAACAACATTTGGCTACGAAGTAGCAGCCCGAACGTATCCAATGCGTCGTGAGGTTTTCCGACTATTTGAGAGTGGTCCGTCTGTGCAAGATCGGCCAGAAAAGACCTGAGGACCGGCAATTAATCAAGGAGTTACATCATGATCAATCCGTTGGATTTCACAGGAAAAGTCGCACTCGTTACCGGCGCTGGATCGGGTATGGGCTTGGTCACAGCAAATGCGTTTGCCGGGGCAGGAGCAGCCGTGGCGTTGGCGGATGTCAACGAGAGCGCGGTTCGCTCGGCGGCAGAAAAATTGGTTGCTGCTGGTCACAAGGCGATTGCTGTTCCCTGTAATGTGGCGGACGAAAGTGAGGTCGCAGCGATGGTCCAGGAAACGATTGCCGCCTTTGGCCGTTTGGACGCTGCTTTCAACAATGCTGGCGTGATGTCACCCGCGGTGGAAATCGCAGATGTCAGTCGTAAAGAATACGATCGCATCACCGACATCAACCTTCGCGGCGTGTGGAATTGCATGAAGCACGAGCTGCGTCACATGCGTGAGCAGGGGAGCGGCGCAATCGTCAACTGCTCGTCAATTGGTGGGCTCATTGGTATCCCCGGACGGGCGACTTATCACGCGACGAAACATGGCGTCATTGGACTCACCAAAAGCGCAGCGCTGGAATATGCCAAGCAAGGAATTCGGATTAACGCGGTGTGTCCAGGCACGATCAGCACTCCGATGGTTGAAAAGATGTTGGCCGACGAACCAGACGCCGTGAAGGATAACTTACGAGCCATACCAATTGGCCGACTTGGCCAGCCGGAAGAGATCGCGTCTGCCGTGCTGTGGCTATGCAGCCCGGTGCGAG
>Ga0187894_10004923_pt1 | contig 13984 bp, 17 predicted proteins | sample GBC1701081metaG_FD_136650 | JGI IMG/M metagenome (GOLD analysis project Ga0187894, IMG submission 136650) | White microbial mat communities from a lava cave in the Kipuka Kanohina Cave System on the Island of Hawaii, USA - GBC170108-1 metaG ...
ACCTTACTCAAGGCTTCCTTGGCCTTGGATTTAAAATCCCGCGCGCGGCCGATTTCACAACCGAGCTGGTTGCGCAGCGTATTCCAGCCGATAAAGACCGGCTTGTCCTTTTGTGTGACGATATAGGCCCGGTAAACGAGCCAGGCGTACAAATCTAATGCCAATGGGGAGCGTTTTAAGGCCCGTATAGCCTCCATATCGAGCGGAACCGGGGATGAGGTAATGCTGTCGAAAAAACTCTCGCCTAATTCGATCCAGCTGTCGAACAGCGTGTCCTGGTCTGGGTCTGTCGGATCGAACCACAGCTGCCCTTTCGGGGCGACGTTCATATCGAGCCAGCTGGTCTGCGCCTCCGTTGAATATTCAAAACTTATGGAAGCTTTGAACAGCCGCTCCATCTGGTTTTTAAGCCCGATGACATTGCTTCTCTTGCCGCCGCCCGTCTTGGTGCTAAGACCTATTGTTTCCATGAATTCTTTGAGGCTCGCCCCCAGCTCCAGCTTGCGGTTTCCCGTCCGTATAGCCTCTGTGGTGATCCAGAATAGCAAAAGACGCGGGATCGAGCCGTAAGGATAGCCGACGCACACCCTTTCCTTGCTGTGCGGGTCGGTTCTATAGGCCGGGCGGATCGATAGTGTGAGATCGCCGTTGGTGCGGAACCATTCGGGCGGATTGCCGGGCGGATTGCGGTGCGGCAGCGTCGCCTGGATCAACTGACGCGCTAGGAACGCAATCTCCCGCTCGTCCTCGGGGGTCTGGAAGATGGCCGTTGCCGCCTCGATGAGCTGCAACTGGCTCTTGGTCAGCGAGAAATCTCCCGCTTTTTTATTCACCGCGCATCCTTGGGCAGTTGTTTGTCGAGCAATTTGATCACGTAATCCTTGATCGTCGTATCTTGCCGGAAACATTCAAACTTGAGACGTCGTTGCAGGGCTTTGGGCATGTGGAATGTCACCTGCGCGATTTCCAGTTCTTCTTCCTGTTTTTCGAATGTCACCGTCTTTTTCTCCGGCTTGGGTTTTGCGGGTTCGCTTTTTGCCTCGGCAGTTTCCTGGACTGTTTCCGGCGCGACCGCCTGTTCCTGCGGCTCATTGCCGTTCTGCTTTGCCGGCTGCGCAGCCTCCGGCGCAGGGGATGCTTCGGCGCTTGTTTTCTTCTCCAGCCATTGATCGAGCTTTTGCTCGGTTTCTTCGGTTTTCAGGGGTTTTTTCTTAAAAGTCACTGACTTTGCCACGTTATTTCACCTCCAGAATTTCATTGGTCAAAGCTTGTATTTCTTCCGATGCTTTTGAATCGCTGTTCGTATGAAGGACGGTCTGCCCCATGCCGATGCTCTCGGCATAGGCGACGCGCTGGCAGATCGCCGTGTTCAGGATCGGGAAATTATAATCCGCTAGGGCGTTGACGACATCACGCCCTATCGCGGTATTGACGATCTTGCGGTTGATGACCAGCACGGTTTTGAGGTTTTCATTGATGGTTTTGACTTCGTTGACCAGATCGATAATGTCTTTCAATGACCACACATCGAACGGTGACGGCTGCACAGGAATGACAATAAGATCACTCGCGGCAATCGCGGCCATGGCGATTTCATGAACGCGCGGCGGGCCGTCCACGATGATGTAATCGTAATCCGTTTCGATGGTGCGCAGTTCACTGCGTAGGGTTTTTTTGGGCAAACCGACCACGCTGAAACGATTGCCGTTCTCGCTGTTCTCAGCCCAATCCAGGGCGCTGGCCTGCGGGTCGGCATCGACGAGCAAAACTTTCTTGTCCTTGCGGCTTAATGAATCCGCGACATGAATGGCCAAGGTTGTTTTTCCTACCCCACCCTTCTGGTTGAGGAAAGAAATAATCAATAATAACCGCCTTAATACAGGATATTGTAAAGCAAACTATACAATATCCTGGAAACTTGTCAAAATGTATTCTTGGGAAACCAAGTAAATGTAAATATAAAAGACCATAAATACAATAATACATGAAACCAAACAAATGTATTGATGGTACAATGTATAAACAAATAGTTGTAATTATGAATGTGTGTATTGATGTGAAACCAATCATACAAGTAAATGTACAGTTGTAATATTGTATATATGTATGATTGTGAATTTGTATTTATGGCTTCCTGTTTTTAAATAAAAGCCGTACAGGGCAGGGGGCTGTCATGCGCCATTCCTGCGTTTCAAAGCGTCTTTGCGCCCGGAAGGGTAGGACGGGTGCGCTTTTATCCGCATGTCGTATCAGCATCATGCTTTCGCCGGATATACACGCCTCGCAAAATAATGCGTTTCTTACTGCATTAATCAGTTTGCGGCTCTCATACTGCCGTTGATCGTTTCAGATCCTCCGCGCTCAGCTCCGGCTACTCACCTTTCAGGTCAGCGTTTTAACAGGACGCGCTGTTCGCGCCGTAAGCGTAAAGCTCCTTCACTTCGTTGCGGCCGCACAAAAAGAAATTTTGTCGGTACAGCGCACGCCCGTCCTGTCTGACGGCTCCGCGGGAAAGGTTCGGATTGGCCGAACCTGAACATTGCGGAGGAAATCATGAAATCTCTCAACGACGTATTCAATCAGGCAGCTGCAAACCGGCAGTATTCACTTCTCTTATTGTGGCTCGTTGCGTGGTTTATCCTGACGGATGATGCCGACCGGCGTGACGCCGACAAGCGTAAAAAGCGCGACGCGCAGCGCAGGAAAGGGCCGTCACCGTGACAGGCCCGGCAAAACCCTGTTTTCAGAAACTTTCAATCTTCTCCCCCCAGTTTTTATAGCCGGTCAGGTGCTCGAATTCTGGGCTGGAAATATCGATGATTTCCAATATATCCGTTGAGATCAGGTTTTGCTTTGAATACATATCAAAACAGACTGGAGATTCTGGATATTCAATCACATCGGAAACTATATATGATAGAAAACGGTCTGAAAGCCTTTCACTAAAATGCCGTACATCACAGAAGGGTAGGGCGCCTTTGACGATGCATGGTGTCCCAACCCGCCTGATGGCATGTGAAATATTTTCATCTCTTTCATGTCCCCAATATACAGCTTCTCCGCCCCAGGATCGGAAAAGCCGATGAAACTCGCCTTCATGTTTCAGCAAGGAACGGTTGGGGCAAAACCATATCATGCCTGTTCGTCCGCCATGCCTGTCATCCAGGCACTCTTTTAAATTATCGCTGTTTCTAAGATATGAGACCTGTTCTTCTGTAAGATGCCCGTCACACAGCGCATTATCCAGCCGCTGTTGTACCAGCTCGTCGCTCAGGATATTCAGGCCGCCGTCTTTGATGGCTTTGATTTCCCTGACCGTGAGCCTTGTGCAGTGATAACCGACAAGTCTGTGCACTGATAAAATGGTTTCCAACTTGTCTGCAAGGGCGCGGTATTCTGCTTCAAACTCGTTCAGCGGCGGGTACACCCTTGCAATCAGGTCTTCTTCTCCTAGCTGTGAAATGCGGTGGCACTCTTGATGATAGGAAATGAGGAGCGGTTTGTTTTTAAGGGCTTCTTCTTTAAATTCCTGCGGCCAGCTCTCTATATTCTCGATCTCGACGGCCAGTTTCATAATCGCTGCTCTCAATAAGAGATTTTATCCCGGAAATAATCTAAACCAAAATAAATGGCGGTAACGCGTATACGGTAAAGCTTTTGTGGTAAGATTTGATAATGATTTATGATTTCGATGAATTTCTGAAGCGTATGGTCAATCTTGATTACCTTGATATCCTGTTGCAGGCGGATGCGGAGTGCGGCTGCGTAGAACAATCATCATATCGAGTCCGGGGCGCTCCTCGCCGCCGTAAAATGGGCAGCGGCGAGTATGCAAAACGGATCAAGGATTTTCTGTTTTTCATGCGATACGGAATACGTCCAGGGGGCGCTTCCGACAGTGAGTTTCAAAGCTACCGGCCTGTTGTTGAAACGCTTGTCCAAAAAGGCCAGATGAAGCCGGAAGCCCTGCAAGTCTTTACATGACGCGCTGTTCTACAAACATCCCACAATGTCCAGAGTTTTTTCCACATAACCTTTTAGTTCAGTGTCACTGATTGTTTCGCTTGCTGCATTTGGATTTTCGCCGTGATGATAACGGCGGGTGTATCTGTTCAACTCATCGATCCTTGGGAAAATAGCCGCAAGCATGAAAGTCGGGCCTTCCTGCTGGATTTTTCCGGCAATAACCCCCAGTGTGTCGCCGTCGGGAAACTTTGATGGGAACAGGTTGCGGCAGAATGCTTCCAGCACCGGGCGGATTTTCTGTACGACATCCCTGGGATCTCCGTGGCTGAGATTATAATAATTGCTTAATACGGCGAGTTCGGCTTTATAACGCGCCTGGACAGCCACTTCTATGTCCCATTCGCCGATATTGGTGTTCTCGGCACCGATCCGGAAAAGATGTAACGTCTTGCGGTCGGCGACCGGAAGATCGTCCCATACAAGTTTCAGGAAATTTTTGTCGTGAGAAAATACGATGACCTGGGCGCAGTCCTGAGCGCAGAGTATGATGCGCTGTGCCGTATGCATTCTCCTGAAGTCATCCTGGCTGGTGAATGGATCGTCGAAAATGACGATTTTCTGCGCTTTGTCGGGATCATGTTCCAGCTGCGCCAGAAAAAATGCGAGAGCGAGCGCGCTGCGGTCGCCGGCGCTCAATGTATTTTTAAAGCATGGGGCGTCATTAGGCGATGAGGCATTGCCCAGATCGACCGGCGTTTGGTTGATTTCGATCTGATATCTGGCGCTGGGCGTTCCGCCTCTGTAATCGTGATTGGTTCCGGCAAGCCGGAATCCGGCGTTAAAACAATCAAGATAATGATTGATAGATCGCTCATAATTGCGGATCACCGTGCTTGTATAGGTATCCAGCGCTGTTCTCGCTGCTGTTTTCCGTGTTTCCAGCGCCTGTTTTTCAGCTACGAGCGTCTGCCAAGTCTGGCAGCGGGCTTCAACCGCAGTCTCATGTCGTTTCTTGACGGTTTTCAGGCGCAGCAGCTCTGCTTCGATCATGCCGGCAGCGCTCGCCTGTGTCTGTTGTTTTCTTGCGCGGATGACAGTATTCGCTTCCGCCACCGCTTGATTATAGATGGCAAGGTCAGTACGGTAGCGGGCGTAAATCTCAAAATCTTCCTGCAACGCTGTATCGGGTGTCATCCGCTCCAACGGTGCTTGTGCCTTGCGTGTCAGGTGATTCATGATGCTTTCCCGCAGCCGGGTCAACGCTGTCACTAGCGTATCGGCGGCGGGAAGGGTAGGGGCCGTGATAGTGCAAAACTGCGTCCAGAATGTCGCGGCAGACTCGTTATCGTGTAATACGGTTTCAAGCCTTGCCAGCTCTCTATCTCCGAAATCACTGCCGACGATATTGCCAAGGCTTCTGATTTCGGTTTTAAGATTGTTGTAAGCAGCGCTGAAAAATCCCTGATAAGCCGCAATTAGTACCGTTGCAGACAAGTCCTGGCCGCAGAACGGGCATTTGTTATCTGTTATATGCTCATATCCTTCAGACAGCCAGGTTCTGCCGTGTTCTTCCATGCCATGCGCCTGTAAATGGGCTGTAATTCGCCGTTCGGCGTCTGCTGCGATGCCCTCGACCGTCTTTTCCAGCAGCGGTAATAAATCTGCCGGGAGTTCCGGCAGTGCGACGGTTTTCAGCTCGGGGCTTTGTTGTATCCGTGCCGCCTGCATCACGGCGCTCAGGTCACGCTCTTTTTCGGCAATGAGGGCATCGATATTCGGGTCTGCTGGCAAAGCGATAAAATCATCATACGGCATGGCCCCTTCCGGTATCTGCCCCTGTACGGCGGCTCTGGCGTCGGCGAGGGCGGCGTTTTTATCGCGGATTTCTGCGTCAAGCTGGTTGATCTGTTCCGCCAGCGTTACGCCCTGACTGCCGACAATGACATGGTACAGATTTTTGCGGTGATCGACTTCAACGCTCTCTCCGGCATAGACATTCTGCGCCACAAAGCTGTTATCGAATATGGCCAGTTCCGGGACAGTCTGGCTCCACGCGCCGTTTACGAAGGTCGCGTTACCGGCATCGAGCCTGAAATTGACTTCGGGATCACCCGCAGCCTGGCCCAGAGTCTTGCGCCCCATGACAAGGGATGGATCGTTCGTTTGCAATGAACGCAGGATCGCGCAGAGCGTGGTTTTTCCGCGCCCGTTCTCGCCGAATACCAGGCTGCATTTGCCGAAACTGACATCGCCAGCCGCACGGCAATCGGTAAATCGGCCGACATTTTTGATGGAAATGATTTTCTGGATCATTCCTCAATCCCCCTGAAAGCATTTATAGATGGTTTCATGCAAGGGCGATACAACCGGGTCATTCATCCTTTTACAGCCGCCGGATAGCGAGCCGCATGAGCCGGAATTCAATACCTGTATAGTCCCAGACAGGTAGGATATACAGGCCGGTGGAAAAATCCAACGACAGGGACATTGAAAGCAGCAGAAAGAATATCGGGTCAGCCGTGATCCGGCAGGATTACCAGCCGCTCATAATTCTCGTAAGCAAGCTGTTTTGCTCTCGGGTCGTCATCGATATGCAGGCTATAACCGATGCCTTTGTACTTGCCGGATGCAAAACGGCACATCACACCGATGCGCGTAAGCTTTCCCGGATTATCGGGGTCGGGCACAAAGACGATATGGGAGGCTAGGGCAGGGGGGTGACTTTTCCGGCCGCCCGCCTTCTGTAATCTGCCGGACGGCGATTTCGTATTCGGAACCTTGATTTTCATATGTATTACTCCCCTTCAAAAACCCCTTATTCCATAATCTCAAGATTGCCCCTAACAAAGCCTTAACACTTTTGGTTGTAATATGAAAATATTACTGATCTGAGTAGGAGTATCCCACTGTGAAACATCCTTGCTATATTGATCTTGAACAAGCCCGACAGGTTCTTGCTGAAATGGGCATAGACCTCAACAAACGGCAAATGAAGCGCGCCTCAGAAATGGATGCCCAGGGGCGGCGGAAGCTGCCGTTTTTCATCGACCCGATTGATAAAAGGCTCAAGATTGAAAAAGGCACTCTGGTCGAGATATACAGGCGCTGCCAGATCGAGGCGGAAAGGGGTTTTAAGCCTTGATTCAGCATATAAATTTGTTGCGCTTGAGTCCGGACTTTTGCTAGGATGCGGCATCATGGCAGACATCAGGAAAAGGGTGGGAGAGAAAGGAACCACGTATCAGGTTCGCTATCCCTCCAAAACCGCAAAATCAGGCTACGCCTACAAGTCCTTCGATACATTGAAGGAAGCGCGGGATTATCGTGAAAATTCAAAGGCGCGGGAGAGCGCCGGGCCGCGAAGTAACGATATTCGCACAGTCGCGCATGCCGTGGATAAATGGCTCGATATTTGTGAGAAAGAGGGCAGGGATGGCCGTGACCCAGTCACCAAATATACATACAAAAACTATCAATACCGCGCGGACATAATGAAGAGTTATGCCTGGAATAAAGAGTTGTATGAACTCAGCGAGCCAGATGTTGTTGAATTCAGATCCTGGCTTCTCAGAAAACATAGCCGTGAAGTATCACAAAAAGTGCTCTCATCCTTTCATTCGGTGATTAAGGAAATGAAATCGCGTGGGTGTATTTCCGGAAATATTGCTACGGGTATCACAATCAGGGCAGACTCTAGGTATGACGAGCCGGTCGTCATACCGACACCGGAGGATGTGCGGGCGCTGCTCGCTGCTTCTGACAGGCTTGCGAACTCAAAGAATAAGCAGATTGCCCGGACATGGGAGCGGTATCGCCCGATGTTGTATCTGGCGGCTGACTCGGGAATGCGCCCGCAGGAATATATCGCGTTACCGGGTTATAACGTGCTTGAGAAGGGTGTAAAGGTTGATCGAGCTATCGAGGGGGGTGGATATAAATTATCTGTTACAAAGACACGTGCAGGGCGGCGTTTTATTGATCTAAGCCCCGAAACTCTGGATTTAATCACTTATTACCACGATCACAAGACTATCAAGAATAAGTATGACCTTGTGTTTCCTACAGCCACCGGCCACTGGCAGAGCGTTGACACATGGCGCAGACGCTGCTTCGGTGCAGCCTGTATAGAGGCCGGTCTTATTAAGTATGTCGAGGAAAATGGTAAGACCGAGGAACGGCCAAAATACAAGCCTTATGACTTACGGCATTTCTACGCCTCCATGCTGATTGCCCAGCGTAGAAGTTTAAAAAAGATACAGAGCCTTATGGGTCATGAAAATATCAGGATTACCCTTGATGTCTATGGTCATTTGATCGAGGATGTCGAATCTCCTAACGAGCGGAATACCGGTTTGCTGGCCAGTTTAAATCGATAATCATGTGGCAAATTTGTGGCAATATCCATCTATCATATTGTTTAAATTCTAAATAATACGGCCTGTCACGCAAGAGGTCGCGGGTTCAAGTCCCGTCGCTCGCGCCATTTTAAAATCAAGGACTTAGCAGATAGCTATGGTAAAAAACCGGCCCTCAAGGGCCGGTTTTGCCACAAAGTGAGAGTCCTCTGAAACCCGCAGAAATCCTATAAAGTCTGAATTGGCCCGCGTGGGCTTGTGGCAAATTTGTGGCAAGAGTCACGTGCGCCAGTAGTCTGGAATTGGCTTTGTATGAGAATCGAATAGGGGAGGGCGGGCAGGCGCGAGCCCGAATTTGCATACAAGTATTTGTAATTTTGTATGGACGTCCAACCACAGGGCTATGGCGAGCTCTGCTCTGTGCGATTTGTAATTTAAGAGTGGCGGACTTCCTGGTAGAGTTCGCCTTTCTTGTGCCGGCTGATTTGTATGATGACCTTACGATCAAGCCGTTTCAGGAAATCGAGCAGTTTGTCCGTGGTGAACCGGCTGAAATGGCCGTTCATCAGATGTGAGGCCTCCGACTGTTTTATTCCGAGAAGGGCGGCAATTTCTGTCTGTTTCAGTTTTTCCCCCTCAAGCATTTTATAGACATGAAACCCAATCTGGGAGCGGGCATGGAGTTCTTCCGCTTCGGCAAGACCCAGATCGGCGTAAATATTACCCTTGCTGTTTTCCATCCCGCGAGTCATATGCTAGCCATGATGAAACCGCTGGACACTTACGGTATCGCTTTTCTGCCGCATACAATAGGTATCGTAAAGCGCCTGCATCCGAAGAAGGAAATCCATATCGATGTCAAACGCCTTTTCTATTCTCAGTGCCATTTCCGGCGATAAAGATGCTTTGCCGTTTGCAAGATCGTTCAGGGTTGCTCTCCGAACCTTCAGCACCTTGGCTGCATGGGTGATATTAAGACCAAGCGGCTCCAGCAGCTGACGGCGGATAAATTCGCCCGGATGGGATGGTTTCATTCCTATCTTACTCATTAGTGGTAATCCTCCAGATCGAGCCTGTAAATTTCATCGTCTATGACCTCAAAGACTATTCGCCAGTTGCCAGTGATAGATATGCTCCATTGGCCCTTGCGGTCACCGCGCAGCCCGTGAAGCTTCCAGCCGGGCATGGCTGGGATGTCCTCAACATTCCGCGCTGTCAGCAGAGCTGAAACTATATCCCTGATTTTCTCAATCCTGGCGGCAGGCAATCCGCTGGGGTCATTTTTCTCGATAAACCGTTTCAGCCCTTTGTGACGAACAGATTTCAGGTTCATAGTTCATTGTACGCTGTGACCGTACATTTGTCAACAAGTTATTATACAATACCGGCAAGTTACTTAGAGGGTTTTGGGGGCTTCTGACCGCTGTCTTTATCTTGTGGTGATTGTGTTTTTTGGCGCTCGTAGTCCTCCCTGATCAGGGCGCGGATGTACTCGCTGACCGATTCATAAGTGCCGTGGGGCTTTGTCTGTTTTTCAACAAATTCTCTAAGTTTTTCGGGCAATCTCACATTAATAGTGTCCACCATGATTGCTAAATTTTAGGGAAGGGGGCTAGGAACATCAATAAGTGATACAAAGCTGTACAATTCCCTTGTATTGTCTTACATTGATGGTACGCTTTATGGGAATTGTAAAGTGATGCATGGTATATGAAAATCATCTCTTTACGGAGGATTGACAGAGATGAAGGATTCATCCCTGTATCCGGCCCCGGTTGGAACCGCAGCCGGTGCGCTTTGCGGTGATGCGATTCTGAAATTCGGGCAGTGCAGGCCGCTCCGAGGAGGGGCGCAGTGAGCGTTGTCGTCGATCTCGGGGAGAAGGCGTTAAAGGCCCTGGGGAATGCCGGTAAAGCCGTTCTTGTCTTTACGATAGAGAAATATCCGGGCGACAAACTTTTCGATGAGCAGCCTCCGTCAATCGATTTGTATATATTCCAGCGCGCGAATAACGAAGAGAAGGAACCGCCGGAAGATTTACCGGACAAATATTTTAAAGGCACGATCTCATCACAGACATCCGAAAAACTGCGCAGCTCGATAGAAGAGGTGGAGTCCATAACCGGCGTTCTCGACCGGATATGGAATAACAAGCCGAAGCGTGAGCCTGTGGAAGTATGGATAGTCGCGGAGCCTCACGCGCATTGGCGCGAGCTGTACGAGCGCACGTTCTATTCTAAAAAACTTAGCTCGGGCCAGGTGATCTCTTTGACGGTTGCCTTAAGGCCAAAACAACGGCCTGAAAAATATCCCTTGAAGGAGGATTTCAAATTATGAAGACATCATCACTCGTTTTAACCTTTTGCCTTGCGGTGGGAATGGCTGTTCAGGCTCACGCCAAAAAAGATGAAACCGTTCCCACAAAAGACGCTGGCAAGACCACCTTTGCTGAGTTTGATCAGATGACATTTAAAGAACAAAGCAGATTTATATCCGAGCGCGCTATGCTTATTTATGACTGGCTGGAAATTAACGATCCGGCGAAAGCCAAATGTATGAATGAAAAGTTTGAGCTTGATGTAGCTTCAAATAAGCCACCGGAGGCACTGATAGAGCTGGAAAAAAAGATTAAGGGTGTTTCAGAGGAAGATCGGCCTAAATATCATGTCGAAAATCTGATGGCGAATTATATCATCGATAATTTATGCGCCTCTGCAAAGACAAACCCGGCAGCCGTAGAGCAACGCATGGCAAAATAGAAAATCAAGGGAAGGTTCAACCCATTGGGGCTGGAGGTAAGGTGTGTTGGCTGCCTGGTTGATCACTGAGGTTCCCACCAAGCACTTTGTCGTTACGATTACTGCCTGTCAATTCATTTTCTTTTAAATCACGGGCTGGTTTAATATCCTGACTTATTTGATCGCGTTTGGCTTCCAACCGCTCCCGTCTTTCTTCTCTTTCTTTCCTGCGGCTTTCAATATCATCCTGGCTTTCTTTAAGTTCTCCTTCCGACATATCGCCATTGGCGGCAGATTCTTTGTACTTTAAAATCTGCTCTCGATCACTGTCTCCCGCAGCTTCCTCATAAAGCAGCTCATTCTCAAATTCATCGAGCCTGACTTTCTGCGTTTCGGTGATCGCCCGATCATCGAGGATCTGATGTTTGGCTTTTGCTTCGGCGATGGCGCTGTCCTCGAGCTTGTTCCAGTTGCCGTAGGCGTCCTGATAGACATACCCGCCGTCTTCGGCAACATAAACCCTGCGGCCGTCGCTCAGGCGGATCGTTCTTTTCTCGTACTCGGCCTTGAAGCCTTCCAGCTCGGCTTTCATCTGGTCGAGCTCGCGGTCGAACTGATCGTAGAACTCTATCGCGCTGTCAGCCGTTTCCATGAATTGATGATAGGCCCGCTGGTAGGAAGGCGACATCAGTTGCAGCCACTCGCTGAGGATGCGGCTGTCAGTGCCTTTCCTGGATGACCGGGAATCGGCTCTGCCACCATCATGCGAGCCAAAATTTAATGGGCCGCCCTGCGCGGCGATATTGTTTCTCTCCCGCTGCTGCATCTGATTGCCGGACGTGTCGATGGCAAAGACATTGACGATTGGGAGAGATATATCCGGGTCATCGCTGAGAAGAGTGCTCTTGTTCCATGCTTTTGTCAGATTGATTTTACTCATATACGCCACACACGCCCAGGTAGATTTGCCCCGTATTATTCATAATATAATGCGCCGAAAAGGTTAATAATTGGTTAAAAGAGAGTGGGGAAGGGGAGAGATTTGGGGAAATTTCAAACTGAAATGACAGCCGTTTCAGGAGCCGGGTTTAAACACGTCATCCAGCATTTTCAGCAGACTCGCGCCCGCCTTTTCTTCAAGGGACTGAAACTTGTCAATCACCTCATCCGGGACGCTCTCAACAAGACCATGCGAAACGAATCCTTTCGCGTCCCGCAACTGTTCCCGCGCATATAAATATTCTTCTAGAAGATCGAGGAATAATTCTGATTTTGTTTTACCGCTCATTGGTTCAAGGTATCACAATTTGCGATACCCGATCCAGTTTCATGCACATTCGGATTTAAGCATAATATTGACAATCTTTGCCAATGTTTGTTATTATGATTATGAAGAGGATTAACGATGGCAACATTGAATATTTCCATTCCCGCCGCGATGCGCAAGTGGATTGACGAGCAGGTCGGCACCGGCGAATACGCCAATGCCAGCGATTATATGCGCGACCTTATCCGCCACGATCAACGCCAGCAAGAGGTCCTAAAGCTTGCTCTCATCGAAGGAGAGCGCAGCGGCACCAGCAAGAAAAAGGTAAAGGATATCGTAACGGCCACTAAGCGCACGCTTAAGCATGGCTGATTATCAGCTCTCCGTAAAGGCCGAACACGACCTCACCGAGATTTATATTTTCTCATATCAAAACTTTGGGGAAGCGAAGGCGGATGCTTATTTATTCGGTCTTGAGGACGCTTTTTCCCATCTTGCGGAAAACCCGCTGCTGGGGCGCAAGATCGATCACATCCGTATAGGGTACTTTAGCTTTGAATATATCGGCCACTCGGTTTTTTACGTGCGAGCCGAGAAGGGTATCAAAGTCATACGCGTTCTGCATAACAGTATGAACATAGACATGCACTTGACTGAAACGCTCTGAGAAATTCCTAATACCGCTATTGCAATTTTCTTTTTAATAACTTCTGCGAACATAAATTTTCTAATCAAGATTAAAGATTGATGTGCAATAGCGGAAATAGAATTTCTGTGACAGTAACATAGCAGGGCAGGGGGTCAGCGGCCGCGGCCGCGTTCACGTCCCCGGTCGCGCGCGCAGTCTTGTTTCCGTTCCTCCATCTCTCTCATGCGTTTTTCGATGCGGTCCTCTTTCCTGTCTTCCGATATATCCCCGGATTTGCCTTCGGCAAGGCTATTGTAATAATCGGCGATGAAACTGTCGAGGTTGTCGCGCTCGAGTCTTTTCTCAGAGCGCCGTTCCTGTGCCTGTTGCTTGTATTCCTGCCACTGCTCACCAGTATTCTTCCTGAGCCCGTCTTTTTTCTTCTTCCATTCCCTTTCGGCTATCCTGAAAAACGGGTCGTAGCTGCGTTTTAAATCGCTTTGGATAAAGTTTTTCTGTTCCGTATATTCCTTGTATATCTGCCGGTTCTCGGTCTTAAAATGCTTCTCTATGGCTTTCAGGCGCGTTTCCTTCTTCATGTGGTGTTCAAAGATATGGGTTAAAAGCTTGCTGTTTTTTTCCTTGCCAGTGTCCTTGTCGCGCCACGTGCTTTGCATGATCTCTTTCAGGTTGCCGATTTTGGATTTATAGACCTGCTCCATGTAGTCCAGCTCCTTCAATGCCAGCTCTTTCCGTTTGAAGTGGTCGGCCCATACCGGCTTATATCGCTCTTTATGTTCGGAAAGCGCCTGGTCCTTTTCTTTGCGAAAGGCGGCTTTTAGCTTGTCGCGGTTGCCGCTGTATTCGTGCCATAGTTTTCCGTTTTCTTGCCGGTAGCGGCGGCGGATTGCGTCGCGGCGTTCCAGAAGGGCGCTGTCTTTCTTCCGCTGCTCGATCTCGTATGCGGCCTTGAGCCTCGTGGCATAATCGCCGCTCTGTTTCAGGCGCTCAAGATTAATGTCGATGATAT
>Ga0187894_10004925_pt1 | contig 13983 bp, 12 predicted proteins | sample GBC1701081metaG_FD_136650 | JGI IMG/M metagenome (GOLD analysis project Ga0187894, IMG submission 136650) | White microbial mat communities from a lava cave in the Kipuka Kanohina Cave System on the Island of Hawaii, USA - GBC170108-1 metaG ...
AATAAAGCAAAAAACAATTGCTGCAAAGAACAACATTTTGTTTTTCATGGGATGCTCCTTTTGTTGTCTTTCGCGACCTCACTCGACTCTTAGCGCTACCAACGGATCTACCTTCGTGGCGCGCCGCGCCGGGAAATAACATGCCGCCAGACCGGCCAGCGCCACCACAACCACCGCAGCGACCAGTGTCACCGGATCGCGCGGCGACACTTCCCAAAGCAGATTGGCGATCATCCGCGTCACGGCGAAGCTCGCCAGCAGCCCCACGCCCACGCCCAGCCCGAGCAACTTCAACCCCATCCACAGAACCATCCGCGCCACGTCCGCGGATCTGGCGCCCAGCGCCATCCGGACGCCGATCTCGTGCGTACGCCGCGCGACTGTGTAGGCGATCACGCTGAACACCCCTAGCGCCACCAGCGCCAGTCCGACACTCGCGAAGACTCCCATCAGAACCAGACTTAAACGCGGCTCGTCGTAGCTGAACTGCTTCAGGTAATCTTCCAGACTGCGGGCTCCGGTCAGAGCGATATTGGGGTCCACGGCCCGGATTTCCCGCCGCACATTATTAAGCAGCGAAAGCGGCGGCGCCGAAGTCCTGACCATAATGCTCCGATAGAAGGCGCCGGTGATCGTATAGGGCACGAATATTTCCGGCATCGGCGGGTCCTGAATGCCCTGATTCTTGGCGTCCGAGATCACGCCGATGATTTCGAAGACCGGGTCTTTGACCGGAGAATCGGGCATACTCTCCAGCATATTGATTTTGACCTTTTGCCCAATCGGGTCTTCATTACTGAGGAACTTGTTCACGAACGTCCGGTTCACGACGGCGACTTTGCGCGCGCTGTTCACCTCCGTTTCCGAGAGGGCGCGGCCGAGGATCGTCCGCAGTTGCAGCGTCGGGAAATAGCCTTCGCCGCATAGTTGAAAGATCGCCCGCCATTTCTCGGTGTGCGTCTTCCCGACGATGTCTATTTCGCTGCCGATGCCGCCGTACGGTGGGAGCGTGGTCGTCTCGGTCGCCGCCACCACGCCGGGAAGCGCGCGCAACCGTGGCAACAGCTGCTCGAAGAACCGCTGTTTTTCGGCGGCCGTCGTGTATTGGCCGCGCGGGAAAGGCAGGCGCGCAAACAGAATGTTCTCGGGATTGAAGCCCAGGTCCATTTGCTGCAGTTTGACGAAACTGCGCATCAGCAGCCCCGCGCCCGACAGCAAGACCAGCGACAGCGCCACTTCAAACACCACCAGCGTGTTTCGTAGCCGTCCCCGCCTGAAACTGCCACTGGCGCCTTTGCTGGCGTCTTTCAGCGGCTCGACCATGTCTTTTTTGACCGTATGCAGTGCGGGCGCCAGGCCGAAGAGCACGGCGGAGCCGAACGCCGTCGCCAAACTGAAGAGCAGGGCGGGAAGGTTCAACCGGATCTGGACTTCATCCGGGATGGTGAGGGTATCGGGCATCACTATCACCAGGCCCTTGATGCCGGCGTAAGAGAAGAAACAGCCCGCGATCGCTCCGCCGAGCGCGAGCAGCAAACTCTCGGTCAGCAATTGGCCGACCAATCGCATCCGGCTGGCGCCCAGCGCGGAGCGAATCGCCATCTCTTTCTCCCTTGCCGTCGCGCGCGCCAGCAACATGTTCGCCACATTACTGCACGCGATCAGCAGTAACAGGCCGACGGCGGCGGCGATCGTATAGAGCGTCTTGCGAAATGGCCCTACCAGGTTGTCAACCCAACTGACGACCTTGACGCTGAAGTTCTCGGGATAGTTATCGGGATAGACCTGCGCCAGCCGCCGCGCGATCAGCTCCACATCGGCTTGCGCCTGCTCGATGGTAACGCCGGGCTTCAACTTCCCCTTGAACAACCAGAAATCACGGTTTGCGCGCGGATCGGCGCGCTCAATCGCCCGGCCGATCCAGACGTCTGCGCCCAGAATGGTGAAGCGCTGCGGCATGATCCCGACCAACGTCGTCGGCGTCCCGTTAAGCGTGAAAGTCTTGCCCAGAATGGTCGGATCAAGGTTGAATCGCCTGACCCACAGTTTGTAGGCCATCACGAAGACCGGCGGCGCGCCCGGCTTGGCGTCGTCCGGCGTGATGCCGCGACCGAGCTCGGCCGGCACGCCCAGGAGGCTGAATGTGTTGGGCGTGACATAGGCGCCACTGAACTGCTCCATCCCGTCGCCGCTGTTGTAGAGCACGTCACCGAATGTGGCGCCCATGACCTCTTCGAACACGTGGTTCTGTTCCTGGTAATCGAGGATTTCCGGCGTCTGGAAGAAAGTGCGCCCGCCCGGACGGCTGCTGCTCGTATCGCGAATCTGAATGTTGACTATGCGATGCGCATCCGTGTAGGGGAACGGATCCAGCAAAATATTATAGATGGCGCTGAAGATAGTGGTGGTCGCGCCGACGCCCAACGCCAGCGTCAGCACGGCAATCAGCGTGAAGCCGGGCTGCCTCAATAACGTTCGCGCGCCATAGCGCAGGTTTTGCCAAAGGTCTGCGATCATATTTTTCTCCAGAAGATCTAGGCTCACATCCCGCGTCGCGCCGGTCTAAGCGCGGCGATTCCGATCCGTGATCGGAACCACTCCGCCCGATGGCGCATGGCTTCATCCGCCGCCATTCCGCAGGCCGCGTCGATGGGTCGTCAATCAGCAGCGACACGGCCCCGGCTCTGGCCAGCGTAAGAGCCTCCGACAGGAAAGACTTTCTATTGCCTCCCCCCGGATGCGCGAAGATGATCCCCGCGTGGCGACCTTTAGTCGCGGGCGCGACCAGGTAAGCCGTCACGCGCCCTCCCTGCGGGCTGGCGTAAGAGATGTCATAGACCTTCGCGCCCTCCCGCTCTTCGACCGAATGCTCTTTTAGGTCAAGTTGCGCGCGCCGGTCGTAATCGAACATTCGCGCCAGTTCTCGAAAGGAGGGAACCTGAGTTGAAGCTGACTGGCATAGAACGATCAGTAATCCGAAGGGCCAGGAGAGCTTCAAGATGTTTTTCAATGACATAATTTTCCTCTTCGCTCCAAGTTGGAGCCGCCGCTAGGCCGGTTTTCTTCTCAGGTTGAAATTGGAGTGAGGCTGCATTAGACACACTGGCGGAAATCGCCCGCAATCATTTTGTGGCAAGGCGCGCAATGCTGTTGCGAATGGCGGAAAGAGCAGCGCGAAACGGCCTGGCTTACAGAGATTGACCGAGACTGCCTTCGACTTTCTGGCGATAACTGCGGCTGAGTTTCAGTTCCGTGCCGTCGTGCAGCGCAACCAGAAAGTCTCCGTGTGAATGCGGGTGAAACTCTCTGACTTTTTGCAAATTGACGATTGTCGAACGGTGAATGCGTAAGAACTGCCTGGCGTCTAATTTCGCTTCAAGTTCGCTGAGCGAAATACGATGCAGCCAGGTTTTGCCGGCGGTGTGGACTTGAACGTAGACGCCTGCGGCTTCGATCCAATCGATCTCTTCCACACGCAAAAAAAGGACGCGCCCGCCATCTTTGATCATCAGGCAATCGAGCGGAGCGCTGGTATTGTTCGGCTGTTTGGGCTGGATTTGATCCAGCAAGGAAAGGATCCGATGATTCAATTCTTCTCGCCGGCTCGTGCGCACGAACGATAAAACGCGCGCCAGGCTGCGCTCAAAACGTTCATCGCTGAAGGGCTTCAAAAGATAATCGAGGGCGCTGACCTCGAACGCCTTCAGCGCATACCGATCGTAAGCCGTCACGAAAATGGTGGCGGGCATTTGCGCCGCGCCGATTGCATCGACGACGCCAAAGCCGTCCAGCCCCGGCATTTGGATATCCAGCAATAACAGATCGGGTTGCAGGGCGCGGATTTTCCGCACCGCCTCCGCGCCGTTCGAGCACTCCGCCACAATGGCAACGTCAGACTGTTTTTCCAGCAACTCGCGCAAACGGCGGCGCGCGGGTTTTTCATCATCAACGATGATCGCTCGGATCTTTTCCATGCGCGTCTTCCTCTGACTCGGCGCCGTTCGTGCGAAACGGCAGGATGATCTCGACCGTGACGCCGCCGCCTTCGGCATTGCTCACGGTCAATTGATGCGCAGCCGGATAAAGCTGTTCGAGCCGCTGTTTCGTATTGGTCAAACCGACGCCGGCGTGCGCATCCCAATGCCAATCCTCAGCTAGGCCAATACCGTCATCGCTGATTTGCAAGCGCAAATGTCCATCCTCCCTGGCGGCGTGAATCGTCACGCAAACCGGCGTTGTCTGCTGCGCGACGCTATGCCGAATCGCGTTTTCAACCAATGGTTGCAGGATCAAACTCGGCGCCAGCGCCGGCAAAGTGTCCGGCGCAATCTCCATTCGTAACTGTAAATGATCCTCAAACCGCACGCGCTGAATCGCCAGGTAATGGTCAAGCACTGCCAGTTCCGCCGCGAGCGTCGTTTCCTGGTCTTCGGAATGTTCCAGCGAAAAGCGCAGCAGGTCGCCGAGATGTTCGATCATCTGCCGCGCGCCGCGCGGGTCTTTTTCGACAAAGGCTGAAATCGTGTTGAGCGCATTGAAAAGAAAGTGCGGATGAAGTTGCGCTTTCAGATTGAGCAGTCGCGCTTCGGTCAGCCGCTGTTCCAGTTGCGCCGTCTTCAATTCAAGCTGCGCCGCCTGCAGCTTTCGATCCTGCGATTCGCGGTTGTAGTCCCATGCCAGCCACCCCCCCGCGATCAACCAGTAGATCAAATAATTCCACTGAAAAGCGCCGCCAAATACCTCTTTGATATTCGCAAAAGCAAGCATCCGGTCGCTCGTGTTTCCGGCCGAAAATCCGCCGCTCAAGAGGGCGTCATCCAGAATGCCAATGAGAAAAAACGCGGCGGTGACCAGAAAGCTTAACGGCAAATGCAGCAACAACCGCTGTAATAAAGACCTTCCCGGAGCTAGCCATCGATCGATTCGAATGATGACCAGCGAAAGCGCGCCCCAGGTAAACCATTGCGGCATTGCGCCCCGGACCGCGTCGAGATAGGAGTCGGCAGGACCACCCATGCCGGTTTGGCTGAAATAGATGCGGGTGGAAAAGAAAAGACTGACGACCATACAGCAGCCGAACCACAGCAAAAATTTTCGAGTCAGGTTACGCAAAATTGCACTCGAGCCAGATCATTCTGAGCAAATAATTTTACATTGTAACACCAGCCGTTCGGCATATTTAGCCTTAACTCGTTTTGCAACGCAATCATTGGATCGACCTGCGACGAATCCTTTCTGCAACGGCGTCTAAAACCGGATCCTTCCCTTCGATATAGTGGGCCCAACTCGGCTCGACCAGCACGTCAGGCGTCACCGAATCGACGTCCAGGTCAAGAAGGTAGGGCCGGCGGTCCGGGTATTCACGTTTCGAGTACGCGTGAAAGGCGTTGCTGTAATGCGCCGTCAGCTTCGAATTGGGCAGCAGGAGGTTTCCTCCCTCAGCCCACATGTCTAGCTCGTCTCCAACAGGCTCGCCGACGATGGTCGCTCGCGCCCATTGTTTCAATTGCGCCACGTGGGTGATCCCAGCAGAGAATGTCGCGCGGCCTGTGATGACAAATACCGGGATTTCACCGAACTTCTCCGGCGCCATTTTCATAAGCGGCGTCCCGACCTCCAGGTTGCCGCCGGTATTGAATCGCAGATCGAAAATGAGCGCGTCTGGCTTTCGTTGCTCGACCGCCCGCATCAGGCTGTCCGTGAACTCTTTCATAGTGGCGCCGCCCGGCGCCTGCTGCGAGCGGTTGTACTGGAGATAAATGGCGCGGTACTCAGGTATGTACTCGAACCAATAATTCTCTTGCGGGCGCCGCAAATAGCGCGGAACGATGTCAGGCCGGAGCGCCGGCGCGAAGCTCGCGTTGGCCTCGCGAGAAGCAAACGCGAGATCCCACCACGCCTCAACCGGCGCCGTCTCTTTCCGCAGAGGCAACGGGCTAAGCCGCACTTCGCGTGAACCCCTGCCGCACGAGACTGTCAGCGCAACCTGGTCAGGACTGGGAATCACGCCCGAGCCGAACAACACGTCGGGACTCGTCAGAAAGTATGCGCTCATGTACCGCTGCCATGAGTCGTTACCTGGTTTGATGCCACGGATGCGCGCAGTTGCAGAGGCGATATCCAGGGCGCCAATCCTGAGAACCCGGCAGCCGAGAAGGTTCGTTTGTTCGTTCGTGGCGCGCACGATATGCAGGCGATCTTTGAACCACCAGACCCTGATCGGCAGCCGTGGCAGCTCGGTGCGGTTCCGCATCAGGTACAAACGCGTGTGCGCGTTTCCACCCAGAGCGACTGCCCGCGCCAACTCGACGATGATCTCCTGATCGGATTTGGTTCGGAGCGATCGCTGTAAGACCGTAATTCGGTCGCGAAAGGCCGTCTGCGCGTCGGCGGAGAAGCTGCGATCGTAACGCAGAAAACGTGTGAGCATGACATTGAGATCCTGGCGCCACGCCTCAACCCGGTCTTTGGGAGCCGGCAGCACCGGCAGCCGCTCCAGCCAGAACCCAAGGCCCCGTTCGCCAATCCGGACGGTCCCCCGAATCTCCTTTGCACGCAGCTCGCCCTCGAAATGAAACACTTGAGCGCCGACGGTTACCTGAAAGCGGATACGCCCGGCTTGATTCGACGGGTTCTCGATGGGCAAAGTGGCCGATCCCGCAACGTCTAATTTCGCCGTGCCGGATCCGAATTCGACCGCTACAACGACCGGGCGGATGGGGCCTTCGATGACGCCTTCCCAGGCGCCGTCAGGAACAGTTGGATGAGTCTCCTGAACGGCATTTGTTGTGACAATGCCACTCATCATAATGATAAGGACGCTGCAGAAAGTGATCGTTCGCATAACGCTTTAACTCCGGAAATTCCTCCCCTGAGATGATCCGGCATCGCACAGCCATACTGTCAGGGCGTCTACTCTCGGGCGCCTGCGGAAATCAGGAAGGCCGCTACTCGGTCGTGTCCGCCTTTGCGCGCCATGGTCAATGGCGACCGCCATTCGCCGCTCGGACGCCCGGACGCCCGCTCGACCCAGACGCGCGCGTTCGCATCGGCGCCCCGGCCAACGAGGAGTTTCACAACGTCAAGATGTCCATTACCGCTCGCCTGAATCAGCGCGTTCTCATCGCCGGGAACCATCCGGTCAATCTCTGCGCCTTTGTCCAGAAGGAATGCGACGACATCCGCGTGTCCCTCACGCGCCGCCATGATGAGCGGGTTCCCATCGCCGGGCGCCGGCATGTTCGGATCGGCGCCGCGTTCCAGTAGCCGGATGACGGCATCGAGCTGGCCTTCGCGCGAGGCGCCAATGAGGGGGCTACCGTCGCCCTCCAACGCGCAATTCACATTCGCGCCTGCGTTGAGCGCCTCGTCAATGCCCGAGACGTCGCCACTCTCGGCAGCTTCGTACAGGGCCCTGTCGAGGGCCCTGTTGAGCCTCCCCGGACGGCGCTGTCGCGCGCCCTTGGTCTGCGAGCCCGATTCCTGGGTTGCGGTCGCAGTCGTGTTTTTAGATTGCGAAACCGCACGCACGGGCGCGATCGAAAGCACAGCCAGACTCGCCATGCCAACCACGCCGGCGGACGCCAACAGACCCGCACGGCCGCGCCGTTGACTGCCGTCGAGAAGGGCGGATACCCGTATCGACAAGTCGCTGCGCTTCGCCATACCGAGCATCGCCTGAGGCTGTGGCTTTGACAGCCTCCGGGCAAGCGACAGCAACTGCTTGGCGTACTCGGTGTGCTCCGCGCTCTTGACTACGGCGTCGTCACACGCGCGCTCGGCTTCGAGACACAGCCGGCGCCAGGCCACCCAAACCAGCGGGTGGAACCAATAGAACGCACATGTCGCACGAGCCGCCAACTGAATGGCCCAGTCGCCGCGTCGCACGTGCTCCAGCTCGTGAAGAAGCGCGCGATGCAGGTCGGCTTCGCTCCATTCGCGCGCATCGGAGGGCAGCAGAACCGCCGTACGCCATACACCGCAGGTTAGAGGCGCTGGAATCTCCTCGTGGAGTAAAACCTCGACGGACCGCCGAACGCCGGACTCGTCGACGAGCGATTGCGTGAGCATGCGCAGCTCCGGCCACGGCAAGCCTTTACGACGGATGCGGCGAAGCCGCCAGAGGTCGACGGCGAGCAGCGCCAACAGCAGCATTGCCCCGGCGATCCATCCTGCGCGGATCATTGTTAGCCATGACGGCGCTGACCAGTGGCTGCTCCCTGGTGTTCGCCGCGCAGGACCGCTACTCGTGGGCGGTATGAAAACATCTGGCTGTGGCGCCACCCTTGAGGCCGCGGTAGAGTCGCTCGTACGAGAAACAGGAACTTCAATCGTCACAGCCGGAGCAGTGAATATGATGAGCGGCAGCGCGAGCAGCGTGGCGAACGTCGTGGACAAAAGTAGATGGCGAACGGACGCCCGCGCGCGCGCGGCCAACCGCGCCGCTATTAAACCCAGCGCCAACAGGATCGTCGCCTTGCCCAGAATTGATAGCTCGACCCAAGAGCCCAGAGCCAGCGCCGCTTCGGTCATCGTCAATTTCATGATTGTCTCCCGTCTTTGCGGACCCGCTCGATCTCGGCGCGCAGAGCGTCGAGTTCATCGTCGGTCCAGGTCTCTTGTTTCAGCAATGCCGTCACGGTCTGGCTCGGTGAGCCACCGAAGAAGACACGCACCAGCTTATTCAGAGCATTGCGCTGTGCGGCCGCACGCGATTTCGTGGGCGAGTAGACGTAGCGCAGCCCCTCCTCGCGATGCCGCACGTGCCCTTTAGCCTCGAGCTTCGCGAGCATCGCCCGAACCGCCGAATAGCTGGGCGGGTCTGAAAGCCGTTCGCGAACGTCCTCGACGGACGCGCCGTCTTCCAAAGCGAAAAGGGAATCCATGATCTCGCGCTCGCGGCGAGTGAGTTTCTCATGCGGTGGTGAAGCCATTGTCCGTCCTCCAAACTATATGCTATAAACGTAGCATACTGCTGCGAACGTAGCATGTCAAGCCCCAATTTCGATTTCTACCGCAATCCCTGGTGGGGCATGTCTTTGGGGGTACGGAGAGCGAGAAGAACCTGGTCATCGTTTGGCGCATGGACAATTGGGCTTCCAAATTCCCACCTATTCCTGGCGCAAAACGATCATGGGATCCACCGCGCTTGCGCGGCGGGCTGGCGCGTAGCAGGCAACGAGCGCTGCTCCGAGGAGGACCAGACCGACGACGAATAACACGGGCAGGCTCAGGGCGTCCGTTCCGTAGAGCGTACTTTGCATGGCGCGACCGAGCGCGTACGCGCCGACGAGCCCCAACACCATCCCATCGGAGCATGGCGCGCCGATAAAGCTGGACAGGTTTCGATGAACCGAATACAGTCTGGAACGGAAATCCACCGATGGCAAAACAGCGAACTTCCAAACCGCAAATCAAGGCGAGACCTCTGCGCGATGAGCGTCGTGGCGCGAAGCCTCCTCCTCCGAGGTCACGCGGGGGAAAGCCGTGGCTTTTGGCTGCCCTCCTCGCCGTCGCCGGGTGGTGGGCGTGCTCACCGGGGGCGGATACGCTCCGCGGGCGGCATGCCGGCGTGCTAAGCAAAGCCGAGGCTCTCCGCCTTCCCGTCAACACGAGTTCAGAGGAACTAGAGGCGCTGGAGCGCATAGGCCCGCTCCTGGATTCCGTTGGACTCGAAATGGGCGGGATGAATGAACTGACGGGGAAGATCCAAATCATTCTGAGAGGGTTGGAGCTCTTACACGATGATACGCTCCATTCGAAGCCGGGTCTGGAGGCTTTCAGAGGCGCATGGGATGCCATCACATCCCCCTGGGGAGGGGCCGCGCGAGTGCTTCCCATCGACGCCGCCGTGGCGCTGGCTGCGGTCGAAACCTCTTTCAGAACCGCCCACAGCCCCCTGAGTTCGGCCGGTGGACTCTGGCAACTGGTCAATCCCAAGCCTCCGGGCGGAGCCCAGGAACGCTTCGAAAAGCCGGCCAACTACTGGCAACGACAATACAATGATTGTTTCGATAAATTAGGCGGCGTGGGAAACCTGGAGTTGAGAAAGCACATCGCCGGGATGTTGGCTCACTGGCTCAATAACGCTCATAATGTTGATCGAGCGCCGGGGGCGCAAGAGTTGCAGGACATCAAAGTTCCCCTCATCCTCGCACAATATTTAAACGGCCCGTCCCTGCTTAACAGCACCGCGGAGCGCTCCATCCGTCTCGTCACCCAAGCCGGCGCAGTCGGCAAAAACCCGCCGCCGCGTGTTTACGTGGCCCGATTCGCCGTCTACCTGGCGATCCTACGAGCCTACAATGAGCGCACGCTGATGGAGGGGATGGGCGCCTATGAATCAAATACCCCGCTTGAAAAGCGGCCGGTCTTCCAGGAATCGGTGAGAAAGCACTTGTGGTGGGTCTTGACCACGCCCAATTTTGGAATCGAACTTCGCCCCCCTTCCGAGCCGACGATGTTTGAACGGGTAACGCAATACTTCACCGGATCCTAAAGCTCGGACCAGGGATTCTTTCTGCTTGTCACCCAGTCGCGCGCCATCAGCGCGGAGAGAGTTCCGAAGGTCATGCCGTTTCCCGAAAAGCCAGTGGATCTGAACAGACTACCCCTCATACCGCTTTCCTGACCTTCGAGATGGCTAGGGAGAGCAGGTCCCAGCTCTCCTCCTCGGCGGCGAGCTGTTTGCGACCCGCTTTCGTCAGCGTGTAGAACTTGGCCCGGCGGCCGGTCTCGGTCACGCCCCACTTGGAACTGACCCAGCCCCGCTGCTCGATCCGGTAGACCGCCGGATATAAGGAGCCTTGTTCGACGTTGAGCATCTCGCCGGACAATTGCCGGATGCGCTGGATGATGCCGTCTTGATGTCGCCGCGGTCAAACATGCGTCCCGCGATCAGTGGTATTTTCAATGCGGTAAAGTAGCCCGGTGTTATCAGGCGCGTTTCTGCCATCCGAACTGCCATCCCTGTACTTGATGCCCGGAATGTCCATTTCGAAAGTCAGTACCGCGCCCTTCTCATACCCCAGATCCACTGCCACCACCTTGCGGAAGCTACGAAGCAGCAATCCGGCTCCGGTGAGTAGCGTGATGGCGAGCGCCACCTGAGCTGCGGTCAGCAGCAAGGTAGATCCGATGGTGGCGCTCAGATGTGAGTGAGTAGCGACACTACTTAAGGGCGATGATCGGGTCCACTCTCGTTGCCCGCCGCGCCGGAACCCAGCAGGCGAGAAAGGCTACTGCGATTAACAGCAACGCAATCACGATGTAGGTCAACGGATCGGTCGCACTCACTGCGAACAAGAGGCTCTTCATCAATCGGGTCAGCGCCAACGCTGCGGCTAATCCACTCAGGACCCCGATCAACGCCAACTTCATCCCCTGACCCACGACTAGCTTCAACACATCGCGGCTTTGTGCTCCCAGGGCGATCCGGATTCCGATCTCCTGAGTTCGTTGTGCGATAACATTCGAGATAACACCATAGAGGCCAATGGCGGCCAGCAGTAGCGCCACTGCTGCAAAACAGCCTAACAGCCCCAAATTCAGAGTCTCCGGCGCGAATGATCTGCGACGCAGTTCATCCAGCGTCTGAACGTCATAGACCGGCTGCTCCGGATCCATCGCGAACACCTGCTGAAAGGCCGCGGCTGCTAACTTCTCCGGCTCTAAGGTGGTCTTGATCAAAACTGTCCTGCCAGTCCCCGCCGCCTGGAGTGCGGAGAAGTAAGCCTGCACAAAACCGCCTTGTTCGTTGAGGCGTGTCAACTTCACTCGCGCCACCACTCCCACCACTGTCAGCCGCGGCTGCCGATCCCGTGTTAGCCCCCAGGGCAATCTGACCTGTTTTCCGATCGGGTCTTCGTTCGGCCAATACCGGCGCGCGAACTCTTCGTCCACGACGATGACATTGAGACCGGCTGCCCAACGTTCTCCATCGCTCAGGTTGCTGAGGTCATGGCCACGCAGACGCTCACGATTGTCCTGTTCGGTGAAATATCGCCCGCGCAGTAGCGGAATGCCCATGGCGCCAAAATAGTCGGGACTGGCCGCAGTCAAATCCATTGAGGGGCGCTCATTTGGCGGAGGTGGTGGCTGACCTTCAATCGCAAACTCCGGTTGCCAGCCATTAGATCTGAGCGGAACCTGTGACGCGAATCCTACCTCTTGCGCCCCCGGCAATGCCTTCAGTTTCTCCCGCAAGCTCTGGAAGAAGGCGATCTGCTGATCTTCCTTGTCATACTTTTGCGGCGAAAGATCGAGCCGAAAGCTCAACACGCGCTCAGTAGAGAAACCAGCGTTGACCTGTTGCAAATGATGAAAACTGCGCAACAGCAACCCCGTGCCGACCAGCAACACTAGAGTCAGCGCGATTTCCGCCACCACCAGCCACTGGCGCAGCAACGCCCGCCCGCCCGCGGCGCCGCGCGCCGTCTCCTTGAGTACGCGCTGTACGTCGAGATGGCTCGACTGCCATGCGGGAGCCAAACCGAAAACGACGCCGGTCAAGACCGCGATCACAACTGTGAAAGCCAACACGTTGGTGTCGAGACCGATCTCTGTGGCCCGCGGAATGGCGCCTTGGCCCATCGCCAGAATCAGCGGCGCGCCCCATTGCGCCAGCAAGAGACCGAGCGCTCCTCCCGCCGCCGCGATCAAGGCGCTCTCGGTAAGTAGCTGCCGCGTAATCTGCCAGGCGGTAGCTCCCAGGGCGATGCGCACGGCCATTTCCCGTTGTCGCGTCGCGGCGCGCGCCAGGAGCAAACTGGCCACGTTCGCGCAGGCGATCAACAACACCAATCCTACCGCGCCCAGCAGCGTCCAGAGCGCCAATCGTGAATGGCTGACGTAATTGTCGAGCAACGATTCGATCCGAACGCGATGGTGTCTATTCGTGTCGGGATACTGTTGTTCCAGCCGCATGGCGATGGCATCCATCTCGGCGCGGGCTTGTTCCAGAGTCACACCGGGCTTGAGACGCGCGACACCGCGCAACCCTGGATAATTGCCGCGGTTCTGCCAATTGGGGTGGCTGGAAAGTGGCCCCAGCGGCGTCCAGATGGCCACCTTGCTCGGGAACACAAAGCCCGATGGCATGACGCCAATCACGGTGTAAGCGCGCCCGCTGAGTGTTATCGATTGATTGATGATTCCGGGATTGCTTCCGAACCGGTCTCGCCACAACTCATGGCTCAGCACGACGAGCGGCGGCGCGCCGGGCTTGTCCTCTTCGTTGTTGAAGAATCGCCCGGCAGCGGCTGGCGCCCGCAGCGCCGCGAAGGCATCAGCCGAAATATTCACTCCGGTGAGCTGCAGCGGTTCACCTCGACCAGTTAGGTTATAGCTGCCCCAGTTGAAGACACCGATGTACTCAAAGACTGTCTGCTGCGCCCGCCAGTCAGTGAAATTAGGGTATGAGATTGTCATCGTTGGGTATTTCGGTGAACGCTCGCTCAACCATACCAATCGCTCCGATTCTGGATAAGGCAGTGGGCGCAACAGCACCGCATTGACGACGCTGAAGATTGCCGTGTTCGCGCCAATGCCCAGCGCCAGCGTCAGTACGGCAATCAGTGTAAAGCCAGGGTTCTTCGCCAACATTCGCACGCCGAAGCGTAAGTCTTGTAACAGCGATTCCATTCGCAGTCCTCCTTTGCGCTCGATCAATTCCAGCGATGGTTGCAAAGCCCGCGCAGCCAAAGGCTGTTCCGCGCGGCTCAATTCACATTCCAGCAACCGCCAGTCGTAACTCCGCAGCGCGCGAGCCTCGGCTTCCGCTTCCGATAAGCCGGTGGCGAGCGCGTCTTCGTAGACGGCTTCCAAATGCAGCGCCAGTTCCTCGACGATCTCGATCTCGCGTTCGGGCGGCAGGCGCAACACGGCGAGATGTTCGCGCACGATGTGATTCCAATTCGGCATGGCTCATTCGTGGCGCAAGGCTGTTAGTGGATCAACTTTTGTCGCCCGCCGCGCCGGAAGGTA
>Ga0187894_10004926_pt1 | contig 13983 bp, 8 predicted proteins | sample GBC1701081metaG_FD_136650 | JGI IMG/M metagenome (GOLD analysis project Ga0187894, IMG submission 136650) | White microbial mat communities from a lava cave in the Kipuka Kanohina Cave System on the Island of Hawaii, USA - GBC170108-1 metaG ...
GACCCAACGGGAACTACTTCTACCTCGATCCGACCAACGGCGGCTTCCATCTGCGCACCGTCGTCCTCGACAACACGACACCCTTCGATCAGGGGCAGACGATGAGCTGGGGCCAGTTCAGCCAGCCGATCGACTCGTTCGCGGTCCATCCGGCCGGCTACGTCATCGGCGTGAACACGGCGCAGCACAAGCTCGAGATCATCACTCTCCCGGCGCAGCCGTCGCCCGATGACAAGGCCGTTCTCTCCGTCCTTAAAGCCGGTCGCGGCAACCGCGTCGGCCTGGTCGACACACCGATCGCCGTGGGCATCGATCTCAGCTCCGGCGCGGTCATCGTCCTCGAGGGAGGCAACGCTCAGCTGCAGGCGTTCAACGTCTTCGCCGTGCCGACCAAGCACTTTGCCAACAAGACCAGCGAGACGGCGGCCTTGAGGGATGCCAAAGGCGCGGGGGTGACGTATCTCGACATGGCGGTCGAGTCGACCGGCTACATCTACGTTCTCTCCTTCGAAGGCGCCGGTCGCGAAGTCGCGAATTACCGCGTCGACATCTACGACCCGAAGGGGGTGTGGGTGTCGCGCACGACCGGCATCGCGGCGGCGCGGCTGGCGGTCGACGTTTGGCGCAACGTTTTCACGCTCAACTACGAGGCGCTTCGCGGCGCAGCAGGACCGGAGCCGTCGGTGAGCGAGTGGATTCCGTCGACGCCGGACGGCTGCACGCAGCAGATGAACCCCTTCTGCCAGAGGCTGTAGAGGTCGAATGCGGTCCGGTCGTTCGCCACAGATGGGCAGCGGAGGGGAAACGCGCCGTCGCGCGCCCATGTTTGCCGTCGGGTTGGCGCTGGTGCTGGCGCTGGCGGGCTGTGGCGACGACTCCGACATGGCGGCGCCGGAACCCATGCCCAACAACGCGTCCTTCTGCGACGCGGAAGTCGTCGACATCACCAAGGAGAAGCTCCTGCCGGACTTCGGCGAAGCCTACATGGGCAAGGGTCAGTTCCTGGAGACTCAGCGGCCGGTCGCGGTTGGGTTCTGGGTGAGCGGCGCGTGCTCCGACGTGACCGCGATCATGGACCCGTGGGGCTTCGCCAAGGGCAATCAGTTCTCGCTGGCGGCGACAGGGCACGACACCGTGGCGCGCCTTTTCGAGCAGCGGAACTTCCGCGGCCACCGGCTGAGCCTGGTCAAGAAGCGCACCGGAGATTTCTGCGACTTTTCCTTTTTCGTCGCACCGGAAGAGCCGATCCCCGACAGCGGCTGCCCGTTCCCCGCATCGATCGTCGGTCGCGTCGGCTCGCTGATCATGGTGACCGGCGCCCCGCTTCTCAATCGCCAGCGCTTGATCGACACGCGCAAGTGCGACCACTGCAATCTCCAGGAGATCGACTTCCACGGTCTCGATCTGCGCGGCGTCTCGCTGCGCGGCGCGGATCTCTCGCGCAGCGCCTTTCGCGGCACCAATCTGGCGGGAGCGCACGCCGAGCGCGCGCTGTTCAACAGCGCGCAGATGGCCGGCGTCGTTCTCGAGGGAGCCTTCCTGTCGCAAGCGGTGTTCGAGAACGATGGCCCGATTCCCTTCGATACCGGCTTCTACCCGCCGGTGGACCTGTCGGGCAGAGCGAATCTCCGCGGCGCCGACCTCACGGGAGCGCAGATGGTCGGCGTCAACCTCACGGATGCGGATCTGACGGATGCGAGGCTGCCCGGCGCCGACTTGCGCAAAGCCGATCTGACCCGGGCGAAACTCGTCGGCGCAAAGATGCAGGGAGCGGTGCTCACCGAAGCGATCGGCGACGGCGCCGTGCTCAGCGGCGCCAAGATGGGCGGCGTCAACCTGCAGGGCGCGGTTCTCAAGGGCGCACACCTGGATGGCACCGATCTCACCGCCGCGGTGCTGAGCCGTACTCCCGACGGCAAGCTGGAGGCTTGCAATCTGACCGAGGTCTACATGCCGAACGCGGTGCTCGACTCGGCAGATCTCACCGGCGTGAGCATGACTCATGCGCGCTTCTACGGAGGGAAAGCGAGCGCTGCCAACGCCACCATGATCAACGTGAAGTTCGTCGGCGCCGTCCTCAGCGGCGCCAATTTCAACAGCGCCAGCTTGCAGGGCGCGGTGTTCGACGACGCGGTTTGCGTGAATTGCAGCTTCAACGCCGCGCGCATGGAGCTGAGCTCGACGACCAGCCGCGATGCCGCGACCTTCGTCCGCGCCGACCTGCGCGGCGCCGACTTCACCCAGGCGACGGTCGACGGAGTCAACCTCGACGACGCACTCGTCTCCTTCGGGGATGGTGCGTACAGTTACGGTGACGCGCCCGAAGTCGTGTACGACACGAGCTTCAAAGCCAGCATCATGGGCGGCTTTACCACTCTGTCCAGCGTCACCTGTCCCGATGGGCATCGCGGCCCGTGCGACACGATGGACCGGCTGAAGCGGCCCGCCACGCCGACACCACGGCCGCCGTCGCCGACTCCGGCGATGGGGTGTACGCCCGATCCACCGAGGCATTTCTGTCCGGCGACGCCGACGCCGACACATTGATCGGCGCCCTGCGGTACGCACTTCCCTGGGCGCGACTTGCTGCAAGCGAGTAAAGGCTGTCGCGGCGACACGGTGTAGGTACGCGCAGGTTCAGGTGCGCAGCGCTTCCATCCGACGGCGCAGCCCAAGATCGCTGCGGCAACGCTCGCACGCGCGCAACAACTCCGCGCCACAGGGAACGAAGGCGCGGCCGATCCGGAAGCGATCCACGTGCGTGAGCGGCAACTGGTTCTTGCGCGGGAGGCTGGTCATACCGAGGCGGAGCCCTTCCGCCCGGGCGAGATCGGCAACGCGGGCATCGTGACGCCCGAACGGATAGGCGATGGCCAGCGGCGGCGATCCGGTCAACTCGGCGAGATGCTCCTGACAAGCGCGGATCTCGCGCCGAGCTCGGGCCGCGTCGCAACCGGTGAGATCGAGATGATCTCCGCCGTGGTTGCCGACCGTGACCAGCGGATCGCGTGCGATCTCTGCCAGCTCCGCGGCCGTGAAGGGCCGATCGGCTTCTCCGACGGGGCGCAGCGCTTCGGCGCCGTAGCTCTGCCGCAACTGCGCTTCGATCGCCTCCGGAAGCTGCGGCTTGAGCGCGTCGACCTCGCGGTGGATCTGGGCAAACGTCGCGCCCTGTTTGCGTCGTTCGCGGTGCACGACGTCCCACCAGAACGCCTTGCTCTCGGCGACGTGTTGGCTGGAGACAAAAAAAGTCGCCGGAGCGCTGAGCGCGCGCAGGATTGGCAGCGCGTGTCGATTGTTGGCGTAGCCATCGTCGAAGGTCAGCAAGGCGTAGTAGCCCCCGGGGTCGAGTTCGCCGGCGACTTCCGCTGGACTGACGAAACGGTAGCCGCGGACCTGAAAGTACTCGATGAAGCGATGGAGCTCGCGGGTGAGAAGCGGCTGCGCCGGCCACACGCCGGCGGCGTCGATCTCTTGGGCACTCTCGAACACGCCGTGAAAAAAGAAGGCCAACAGCGCCGGCCGCTCGCGACCCCGGCGCAGCGACGCACGCGCGAGCATGTCGTCGACGCGATCCAGACCGCGAGCCAGGAAGCGCTTCACCGGCCCGGTTCCTGGGTGGTCGATCCGGGTGCGTGCGGGCGCGCCAATCGGCCCGGCACCGGAGCGTCCGGATGGGGCATCGGCACTTCGGTAAGCTCCCAGGTGGCAATGGGAATGCGCGTTGCCTGCGCTGCGGATCGCAGCACCAGATCGAACTCGTGGTTCGTCTGCGGCGCTTCGAGATCGGCGAATTGAAAGCCGGAGACGCGGAAGTTCTGGCATTGTCCTTTCAGCGCGCTGAGCGGCAGGTCCCGCTGCTCGACGTTTCCACTCAGGAGCTTGTGATCGGCGATCCAGATCTCGAAAGGAGTGCCTTCCGGTCCGAGCGCCGCGCGTGCCAGGCTGTGATCGCCGACGAGGACGAAACCGACACCGTTGTACCAGACGTCGGGTAGCTCGACCGCACCCACATTGACTCGCGGATCGAGCATGCGGACGACGCCGAGCCCAATGTCCGCCGCGGTGCCGTCGGACGCGCGCAGAACCACCTCGTCTCCCTGGTGAAGCATGAAGTCGATCTCGGCGTATGTGGCGTCGACCCAACATGTCGATGGGCTCTTCAAGGTCAGCAGGCCGGCGACGTTGCGTTCCTTCAGGATCGCCGCCGAACCGCCGCCGAGAAGATGTGGGTCGGCAACTGCGGGAAGAAGATAACCGATGGGCTTTTCTCCGGCACGTATCTCGACGCCGTCGTAGTTCGACAGAGGCTGCGGCGGGTCCGCGCTCGCCGGCGCGCGCGCCTCCGGCGGGTCTCTGGTTTCGACGACCGATAGTTTGTCGGCTGGCGCGTCGACGAGCTGGTTGAAGTACTGCCGCGCCACGAGCAGGTTGCCAAAGGAGCTGTAGTGGCCCTCCGGGGCGCGATACGGGAAGCGCATCGATGGCGTGTAGGACAGCGCCGCGACGAGATTCTCGCGTGCGACGCGCTTCGCGGCGTCGATCACGACCGGGTTCTCGTGCAGGAGGAGAACGCGCGGCGCGTCTTGCGCGACTTTGCGGAGCAGCCGCTCATAGGTAGCCACGGCTTCGGTCTGGCGTGATTTCCAGAAGTAGTAGAAGGGATTCGGCAGAGTGCGCCCCCTGGGAAGCGCGGCCAGGAGCGTCGGCAGGTTGCGGTCGTAGTGGAGATACTGCCAGTGCGGCAAAAGACGGAAGTAGTTGGCGAATCGACTCGCGTACGCGCTGCCCCCCGGCACTTCGAGAAGGCGCACGTCGTCGCCATCGAGGACGTAGCGCGCATGCAGGTAGTAGGGCGCCTTGAGCTGCGAGTGGTTGAACGTCGTGTCGCGGTCGTACTGAAAGCTCGCCGGACCGAAGAGGACGTAGTCGCAGTCGAAGCGCCGGCCGACCTCGTCCCACAGCACGTACGTCTGATGAAAGCCATGCCAGCCGCTGCCGAAGTTGATCACCTCGACCCGATCGTAGCCGTTCTTGCGAAACTCATCCTGCAGGAATGACGGATAGTCGTGACCATCCCCCACCTCTGAGCCGTAGGTGAACGAATCGCCGAAGGTGCACACTCGCGTCATGCCGTCAGCCTTGGCCTCGGAGAAGTTGACGAAGGAGTCGCGACGATCGACGGAAAGACTGCCGAGCCGCTGCATCGTCAGCGGCTCCACGTGGCGCGGTACCGGCAGATCCTTCCAGGGAGGGATGTCGCGATAGCGTATCTGCTCGAGAAACGGTCGCCAGAAGAAGATGTAGTGCACGCTCACAAGCCAGAGCAGCAGATAGAGAGGATAGAGGACGAGCCACCACCGCTTTCGCCGCCCGCTGGTGGCATACGCCGCCGCCGAGAACGGCGGACGGACATCGCGGTAGAGAGCGTCGAGCCGCCGGCAGTGAAGCTCGATGTCGAATGCTTCACAGAAACGCGCGCGCGCAGCCGCCTGTAGGTTTGCACGCAACCGCTCATCGGCGATCGATCGCTGCAAGGCGACCGCCAAGCGCGCGGGATCGCCGACGGGCGTCACCAGCGCCGACAATTCGTCGCTCACAGCCTCGAGCGCCGCGCCCGCCGGCGTCGTCACGACGGCGCAGCCGTTGGCCATGGCTTCGAGCATCGCCATCGACAGCCCTTCGTTGTGCGATGGCAGGACGAAGACGTCGGCTTCGGCCAGCAACTCTTCGACTCTCTTCTCGGGCACGACGCCGCAGAATTCGACGCGCGCGCCAATTCCGAGCGCAGCCGCACGCTGCGCGTAGGCGCCGGCGTCGCCGTCGCCGGCGAGACGCAGGCACCAATCCAGGCCGCGCAGTCGTTCGTCCGCGAGCGCGGCGAGCAACTCGGGGACTCCCTTCTCCGGGCTCAAGGTGCCGAGGAAGAGCAACCGGCAGGGTCTCGCGCCGCCCTCGCGACGCTGCACTCGGTTCGGACCGGCGACGGCATTGGGCACCACGACGATCGAGTCCGCCTCGATGCCGAGGACATCGATCAACACGCGCCGCCAGTGTTCACCGACGGCGATGATCCGGTCGGCACGTCCGAGTGTCCGCCGCAGCAATCCTCGCGTCAGCGGCGACAAGCGCGGGTAGGTCTCGTCGAGCCGCGAGCCGTGCAGATGCACGATCGTCGGCACGCCGAGCCGCGAAGCGAGTTGCACGATGATTCCCTTGCGCAGCGCGCTGCCTCCCGCTGCGGCATGCACGTGGAGCACGGCGATCCGCCCGCGCAGCGCGTTCCACGCGATCTGCAGCAGGGCGCGCGCGAAGTAGAATTGCGCCAGGACGAGTCCGTAGGGACCGCGGGAATCGATCAGCCGCAACTGCGGCCGCTCTGGATCGTCACGCCAATGCCGCAACGTATCGCGTACCAGGCGCCCGATGCCGCCGGGCGCGCGCGCCCCTCCCGGGGCGACGACGTACACCATGGCCTCGGGCGACAAACCTCTGCGCCAGCCTCGCTTGCCCAGCATCAACCGCGAAGTGTATAGAGTCGCGCGCGCGCGTTCCACCTTTAGGCTCCGGTGCCGATCGCAAGAGATGGCAGCCTTCGGCACCGTTGCGCGCGGCTAACTCATGCGGAAGTCCAGAGAGCAGCTCGCGACGCGGCCGCCGGCGCGACGCGAACGAATACTGATCCTCGTCGAGAATCTCCCGGTTCCCTTCGATCGGCGCGTGTGGATGGAGGCGACGACCCTGCGCGCCGCCGGCTACGCGGTGACGGTGATTTGCCCGCAAGGCGACTACCTGCGGCGGCACGAAGTGATCGACGGCATCTCGGTCTACCGTTACCCGCTTCCATCGCTTCGCGGCGGCATCGGGCATTTCGTCGAGTACGCGATCGCCGTGCCGGCGACCTTCCTTCTCACCTGCCTGGTGGCGATGCGGGAGGGATTCGACGTCATCCAGAGCGCCAATCCACCTGATCTCTTCTTCCTCGTCGCGGGTTTCTTCAAGCCGTTCGGCAAGCGCTTCGTCTTCGATCACCACGATCCGATGCCGGAGATCTGCGAGACGCGTTGGCGCGGCTGGAAGGGGGCCGTGCTCCGGCGCCTCTGTCTGGCCGCGGAGCGGGCCACCTTCTTCAGCGCCGATCGGGTGATCGCCAACAACCAATCCGTGCGCGAGATCGCGATCGCGCGCGGTGGCGTCGAGTCCACGCGCATCGCCGTCGTGCGCAGTGCGCCGCGGAAGCTCTTTCAGCCCGTGGCGGCGCGAGTCGAGTGGAAGCGCGGCCGCCCGTTCCTGGTCGCGTATCTCGGGGTGATGGGGCCCAACGACGGGCTCGACCGCTTGCTCGACGCCATTGCGCACGTCGTCATCACGCGCCGTCGCGACGACGTTCAATTCGTCCTCGTCGGCGCCGGCGATCTGTACGACGCGACGGTGGCTCGGAGTCGCGAGTTGCGGCTCGAGGACTGCGTGTGCTTTACCGGCCGCGTGCCCGACGCCGAGGTCGTCGAAGTGCTGTCGTCGGCGGATCTCTGCGTTGCACCGGATCCGAAGGATGCGCTGAACGACCTGAGCAGCATGAACAAGATCGTCGAGTACATGGCGATGGCCAAGCCCGTCGTCGCCTTCGATCTGCGCGAGGTGAGGATCTCGGCCGACAGCGCGGGGATGTACGTCGCGGGCAACGACGCCACGGCCTTCGGCGATGCCATCCTCGAGCTGCTCGACGCGCCGGAGCGGCGACGGGCAATGGGCGCGGCCGGACGCCAGCGCTTCGAGGACGTGCTCGCGTGGGAGCACCAGCAGGTGGCGTTGCTCGACCTCTACGACGACCTGTTCGGCCGTCGGGGCGTGGTCGGGGCGTGAGCGGGATACGCGCTCTCGAGCCGTCGCTCGATTCCAGAGGCGTAACCGCGAGCGCCCCGAGAGGTGCGCTCCTGCGGATCGCCACCGTCGCCTGGATCGCGGGCATGGCGACCTTGTTTCCGCTCGGCAACGACGCGCTCGAAGTCGTCTCGATCCTCACCTTCGACCGCATCGCTTTCCTGGCGGTCCTGGCGCTGTCGGCAGTCGAGGTCATTCGACGTCCGCGGGTGCTGCGTCACGCGGGTCGCGTGGAAGCGGCGTTCGGCGCCTACCTCGGCGTGGTCCTGCTGTCGTGGCTGTCGAGCCTGTCGGAAAAGAGCGCACTCGACGCGAAGCGCGACGGCGATCTATTGCTGATGTGCTTCGCCATGCCGGCACTTGCCTTCGCGATCGCACGGCACGGCGAGTGGACGCATCGCCAGGTGCGTATCTGCGCCTGGGTCCTGTTCGCCGGCGTCGGTGCCTATTTTGTTGCCGTCGGCTTCGTGCAGGCTTTCGTCGACTGGAGCTTTCTCGTGCCCGAAGCGGCGTGGGATGTGCACCGGAATCGCGCCCGCGGTCCATTCCCCAACGCCCTGCCGTACTCGATCGTCCTCGCTCTCCTGCTGCTGCTCGCCCCCTTTCTCGCCGCGGACGGACTGCCCCGCCGGCAACGGTGGTGGATCGGCGCCCTCGGCGCTGCTCTGCTCGAGGCTTTCGTTCTCAGCCGAATTCGCATCGTCTGGGCAGCGCTGGCGACGGCTCTGTCCTTCGTCGCCTTTACCGGCCCGCCGATGAGACGCACGTCTCTGCTGATGTTGAGCGGCTTGGCGCTGGCCATGTTCGTCGCCTACTCGGGTCTCGACGGGAGACTCGCGCTTCCCCGCGGGGCCCTCCGGGTCGAGGGTTTCTCCGAGCGCGTGCTCGACGCCGAGCCGGTGTACAACCGCATCGCCGTGTATTCCACGGCGCTCAACATGATCCGCCATCGGCCGCTGTTCGGTTTCGGCGTCGGCTCGCGCACGTTTCGAAATCTCAAAGCCGAGTACTACACGTCGTGCTGCGGTGTGTCGGTGCAATGGGCCGAGTCGTCCGATGTGCCGCACAACGAGATCCTCAACCTGTTGGTGCTGATGGGCGTGGTCGGCCTGCTGGCATACCTCGGGCTCGTGTGGACCCTGTGGCGCTCTCTGTCGTTGGCGCAGGAACCCCTGCCGGATCCGGGTGAAGCGGCGCTGATGACGTGTGTGCGGGCGCAGTTCATCCTCCTGGTCGGTACGGCCGTGCTGCACGACACCATGTATCTGGCACAGGCACAGGTCATCTTCTTCTTCTTCGCGGGCCTGGCGACGCGGGTGCACGTACGCGCGGAGACAGCGTGAGTCGAGTAGCTGCCGTGGTCATCGGCCGCAACGAGGGCCCGCGGCTGCGGCGCTGTCTGCTCTCGATGAGCGGAATGTTCGCTCCCACAGTCTATGTCGACTCGGATTCGTCCGACGGCAGCCCCGCCGCGGCCGCCGCGCTGGGCGCTGAGGTCGTGAATCTGAGCCTCGCCCTCCCGTTTACCTTCGGGCGCGGCCGCAACACCGGCGCGGCGCGCGTTCTCGATCTCGCACCGGACACCGAGTTCATCCAGTTCTTCGACGCCGACAGCGAAATGGCATCGGGTTGGTGCGAGAGCGCCGTCGCGACATTGAGCAGCGATGCTGGCATCGGGGCGGTATGGGGTCGCGTGCGGGAAAGGAACCCCGCCGGGTCCGTCTACGATCGGCTCTTCGAGATTTCCTTCGATCCGCGCACGCACGAGCCGGAGATGTTCGGGGGGCTGGTGATGCTCCGCGTCGCCGCCTATCTGGACGTGGGTCGCTACAACGAATCGATGCGTTCCTTCGAAGACCACGAGCTCAGTTTCCGGATGCGGCAAGCCGGTTGGCAACTGCGCTACCTCGACGCCGAGATGGCGCTGCACGAAGCGGGAATGACCCGCTTCTCGGAGTGGTGGCGGCGCGAGCGGCGCGGCGGACACGCGCGCGCGCAGCAGGTCGCGTTGCACCGAGATCACCGCGGTTGGCTGCGCGCCTATGGGAGTATCTGGTTCTGGGCTGTCGCGCTGCCGGCAGCCGCCGTGGGCGCGGCTTGGCCGACGCACGGCGCGAGCCTCTGGTTGCTCTTCTCCTACCCCTTGTTCGGCTACCGCATCTACCGTCGCATGCGGCGCCGCGGGATCGCAGCGACGGACGCGGCACTGTTTGCCTCCGGACGTGTGATCGGCAAGCTGCCGCAATTGCACGGCGTGGTCTCCTTCCACCTCGATGCGTTGCGCGGGATCTCGCGTGGCTCGTGAGTCGCGTCCGGCCCTTCTTTGTGAGCACGGTGGCCGAGGAGAATCGCCGCGGGCTCTGCGGCTGAGGGCGACGGCGCGATGATCGCTGTGCTCGTCAACCAGTATCCGAAGATCACGCACACCTTCGTGCGCACCGAGATCCGTGCTTTGGAAAGTGTGGGGGTGGCACTCGAACGGATTGCGATCCGCCGCAGCCCGCTGCCGCTGCTCGACTCCGCCGACCGCGAGGAGTCGGGTCGGACGCACGTGTTGCTGGACGTCGGCATCCTCGGACTGCTGGCCGCGTCGATCCGCGTCGCAGCCAAGGCGCCGTCGCAGTTCTGCCGTGCCTTGGCGACCGCGGTGCGTATCGGGCGCGGTTCGGATCGCGGCGTCGCCCGTCATCTCGCCTACCTCGCCGAGGCGTGCGTGCTGCGCCTGCGATGCGCCGAGGCACGCCTCCACCACGTCCATGCGCACTTCGGCGAGAACACGGCCAGCGTCGCTCTCTTCTGCAGAATGTTGGGCGGACCAACCTACAGCTTCACCGCGCATGGGCCGGACGAGTTCGCGCCGCTGCACGCGGGGCAGATGCAGTTCAAGGTCGAGAACGCCAGCTTCACCGTAGTCGTCAGCGAAGCCGGGCGAAAGGAGTTGGCACGGCTGGTGCCGCAATGCCGAGGGCGTATGCACCTGGTGCGCTGTGCTGTCGATCCGCGCTTCGCGCGGCAGAGTCCGCCGCCGGTACCGTTGGCACGGCGCATCGTCTTCGTCGGCCGGTTGCACGCGGTCAAGGCGCCCTTGCTTCTCCTCGACGCCGTCGCCCGGGTCGTCGGCAATGGCGAGGCGTGCGAGCTCGTCATGGTCGGCGACGGGCCGCTGCGAGAGGCGGTCGAAGCCCGGATACGCACCTCGGGGTTGGGCGAACACGTTTCACTCGTGGGCTGGGCCGGCAGCGACGAGGTCCGCCGGCATCTGGCTGAAGCGCGCGCGCTCGTGCTCCCGAGTTGGGCCGAAGGTCTACCGCTGGTGTTGATGGAAGCGTTCGCGATGCATCGGCCGGCGATCTGCACGGCGGTCGGCGGCGTTGCCGAGCTGGTTGAGGCGGGGCTCTCGGGTTGGCTGGTCGCGCCCGGTTCCGTCGACGAGCTTGCGGCGGCGATCGGCGCGGTGCTCGATGCGTCGCCGGCCGAGCTCGAGAGAATGGGCCGCCGCGGCGCGGAGGTCGTCCGCCGGCAGCATGACGCCGTGAACGAAGCACAGAAGCTTGCTGCTCTGTTCAGCCGCTACGCCGGGGTCGAGGGATCGTCCGGTTCGGAGTGGCGATGACGGGCGACACCAGTGAATCGCGACCAGGCGAGATGTCGCTGTCGTGGCACCGTGCCGTGGCCGTCGCCAGCGGTGTGCTGTCGATGGCCGCCCTGCTGCCGTTCACGGCTCGACCGATCCAATGGGACGAGTTCGTCTACATGGACCTCGCCTTCCGGCCGGCGCCGTCGGCGTGGCTTCTCAACCGCTACGCGCACATCTACGCGATGGTCCCGTTCATGAAGCTCGCCGGCGATCCGTACGTCGGCGCCCGTCTCTACTGGTGCTTCCTCGTAGGCTTGTGCGTAGGCGCGGTGGTACGAGCAGCCTTGTCCGAGCCCGGCCGCAGGCGCACGTGGACCGTGGCGCTCGCCCTCCTCTTGCTGGCGGGGCAGGAGGCTCTCTTCGCCTATCCCGGCATCGTCTTCGCCGACTATGGACTGATGGCGGTGGCGACTGTCGCCTTCTGCTTCGTCTGGGCACGGCTCGCGCGTGGTGACGATCTCGGGGGCCGCGAAGCCGCGATCGTCGGGCTGCTCTTTCTCCTGGCGGCGAAGACCAAGGAGAGCGCCCTGCCGTTGCTGATCATCTCGCTCGTGCTGGTGATTGCACCTTCCGGACGGGTGCGTCTCGATCGGGCGGCGATGCGGCTGGCAGGTTGGTGGCTGGTCGGCATCGCGCTCGGAATCGCCGTCATCGCCGTGCTCGACGCCGCGATCGTGGGCGACCCATGGTTCAGCCTGAGGCCGTCGAGCTGGCGCGAGGCGCTGGCCTTCTATTTCCCGGATGTCATCGACATTCCGAAGATCTATGTCCGGCTCTTCTGGCTCCGCGAGCCCTACTTCTACACCATGTTCGCGCCGTACCTCTTCGGCGGCCTGATCTGGATCGTGCGCGAACGCGACGCGCGCCGTCTCGTCCTCTACGCCCTGCCCGCGGCGTTCGTCGGCCAACTCGCCTTGCTCGACGCCATCGGGCGTCTCGATTTCGTTTCGCGCTATCTGGTGCCGGTCCTGCCGATCCAGTCTCTGCTGACGGCGACAGCGTTCGCGCGGCTGCGTCAGGAGCGATCCCGAGGATTTGCGAGACTCGCTGCCGACGCGCTCATCCTCGGGTTGGTCCTCGTCGGTCTCCCGCCGGCTTGGCATGTGGCGAAATCGTTGGCGCAGCGCACGGTGCAACACACTGGCGAGGCTCGCTGGGCGGGCTTTTACGAGGTAGCGCGTGCGGTGGCGCCGGCGCCGGCGGCGACGTTCTTCGTCTCCACCAATCTCTATGGCGGCGAGATCCGCATCAACACGCTGGGGCCTCTGGCGCGGATGAACTTCAACCTGCCGCTGGCACCGCAACAGATCGTCGTCGGTCCGGAACCGGTAGCCAACGCGGACTATGCTGCGGTCACGGTCGACGAGTACAGGCGGTGGTTTGCGCCGCGCGGCCTGTTGCCGGAACAGGTCGTGTTCAGCCATGACGGAGCGGTGGCGCTCGTCTGCACTCGGAGCGCCTGTGCGCGCCGCTGACCGCAACGGGATTCGCCGTTGAACTGGCTCTTCACGCTCGTACTCTGGTCCCTGTTTGCCACCGCGCCGCTGGTGCAGCATCGCATCCTCGGCCTCGACTTCGCCGCCAACAATCTCCTCGTCCCGCTGTGCGGACTGCTGCTCGTAGCGCTCGAGCGGGCCTCGATCGCGGCGGCGTTTCGCACCCACCGGCTGCTGCTGGCGGCGAGCGGCGCGCTGTACGTCTGGGCCTGGATCTCCGCCTGGAATGGCGTCATGCCGGGGCTGTCGCTCCACTACGTCGCCAAGTACGGCGGACACCCGTTTCTGTTTGTGTGCTTCCTGGTCGCGCTGCATCGCAATGTCGCCTTGCGGCGCGCGCAACGGGCAGTCTACGGGGTTCTGGTGGTGCTGGCCGCGCTCGGCGCCATCGAACCCTGGTTCCCGCGCTCGCCGTTTTTCGCCGTACGCGGCCAGCTCGTCGTTTTTCCGCGTGCCGCATCGCTGTTTCGCTGGCCGAATCAGTTCGGCGTGGTGATGGCGATCGCGGTGGCGTTCGCCGCGTCGCTTTGGCGCGAGCGGAGGATCCCGACCTGGGGGATGGCCGCGCCGATGCCGCTGTTCCTGCTGGCGCTGGCGCTGAGCGGAAGTCGCGATGGTTGGTTTGTCATGGCTGCGCTGTTGCTCGGCTTGGCCGTCGCTCGCGTCTTCCGGGCGCGGTTCATCGTCTTGTTGGGCTTGAGCTTCGCGTTGCTGCTGCTGACCCTCTCGGTGCCGCTGGCGCGGCTCGGCTTGGAGGATGTGACCATCCTGGCGCGTTTCCGGGCCTCTCCGACGAGTCCCGCCCCCCTGCCGCACTCGGCGTCGGTGGAGCAGACGTTCAGCGCTCGACTCGCGCTCTGGGGCGCGGCGCTCGACTTGATCACGCAGCGCCCTCTGAGCGGCATCGGCCTCGAGGTGTTCCGCAACACCACGGGTCCCGAGATCACCAGCCTGGATCATACGAACACA
>Ga0187894_10004927_pt1 | contig 13981 bp, 12 predicted proteins | sample GBC1701081metaG_FD_136650 | JGI IMG/M metagenome (GOLD analysis project Ga0187894, IMG submission 136650) | White microbial mat communities from a lava cave in the Kipuka Kanohina Cave System on the Island of Hawaii, USA - GBC170108-1 metaG ...
AGCGGCTGATTGAGGTGGACTGCCGGGGCTCGCAGGCGTTCGCGCGGGCGCTCGAGCGCGTGGGGATCTTGCAGGCGGACGAAAGCGCGAAGCTATGCGCGGCATTCGATGAAATTCGAGCGGAAGCGGTTGAGCCGGGATACTTCGAGGACGCGCCGGACGAGGACGTACACACCTTCGTCATTCGAAAGCTGAAGGAAAAAGTTGCCGGGCTGGCGGACAAGATTCATACGGGACGCAGCCGGAACGAGCAGGTTTCGCTCGATACGCGTTTATGGCTGCGCGAGGCTTGCGAGGAGACGCAGCGGCGGCTGGCCGCTTTGATGGAGGCGTTGCTTGCGCTCGGCAAGCGGCATCCAGCGGCGGTGATTCCGGGATACACGCACCTGCGGCGCGCGCAGGCGGTGCTATGGCCGCACTATCTTCTCGCTTATTTTGAAATGCTGTCGCGCGATTGGGCGAGGTTTGAGAGCGCGCGGAAGGCGGCGAACGTATTGCCGCTGGGTTCGGGCGCGCTGGCGGGCAGCGGTTTTCCGTTCGACCGGGAGGCGATGGCGCAGGAGCTTGGGTTTGAAGCGGTGACGCGGAATTCGATGGACGTTTCCGCGGATCGCGACTTCGTTTTGGATTACCTGTACGCGGCTTCGGTTTGCATGATTCATCTCTCGCGGCTGGCCGAGGATTGGATTCTCTATTCGAGCGAGGAGTTCGCCTGGCTGGAATTGAGCGATGGGGTGACGAGCGGATCGTCGCTCATGCCGCAGAAGAAGAATCCGGATTCGCTCGAGCTGCTGCGCGGTAAAAGCGGGCGGGTGCTGGGCAGTTTGAATGCGATGCTCTATATCCTGAAGGGCCTGCCGATGACGTATAACCGCGATATGCAGGAGGACAAGGAGCAGTTGTTCGATTGCGTGGATACGATGCTCGCCTCGCTGGATATGGCGCGGACGGTGGCCGGGTCGGCTGTTTTGAAGGAAGCCGCGCCGGCAGCGGCGGCGGAGGCGAGCTGGGTTGTGGCCACCGATCTTGCGGAGGCGCTGGCGCGAGGAGGGGTGCCGTTTCACAAGGGGCATCAGTTGGTGGGCAAGTTGGTGCTGGATAGCGTGCGCGCGGGGAAGGCGCCGTCGCAGTGGGACGAGAAATCTCTGGCGGCGTTTGCGCCGGAGTTCGCTCCCTTGGCGAAAGAGTTGGCGCGGTTGCTCGATCCTCGCGAAGGGATGAAGACGCGGGTTGTGAAGGGCGGCACGTCGCCCGATTCGGTTCGCGCGGCGCTTGACGAGGCCGAATCGCGATTGAACGGATTGCGCCGCTAAAGCCATGACAAAAGCCTTCCGCCACGGACAAATTCTCAAGCTGATCCAGCGAAAGGCGATACACACGCAAGAAGAGCTGGCGCGCGAGCTGACGAGGGTGGACATACAGGCGACGCAGGCGACGCTTTCGCGCGATATTCAGGAGCTTGGAATCGCGAAGACCGTGGACGGGTACCGGCAATTGGAAGTGGCCGCGCACGGGCCCGATTTTGCGACGGTGGTGGCCGAGTTTCTGCAGGACGCGCGTGTGGCGCAGAATCTGATTGTGTTGAAGACGTCGCCGGGGAACGCGAACTCGCTGGCGGTGGCGCTGGATCGAGAGGATTATCCGGAAGTGGTGGGCACGCTAGCGGGCGACGATACGATACTCGTGGTTGCGCCGGACGCGGCGACCGCCTCGAAGCTGCGTAATAAGCTGCTGGAACTGCTGGGATGAGTTACGACGCGCTCGATTCACACGAGTCGCTGGCGAGGTTTATCGGCGAGTTCGAGAACGGCACGTATCCCATTGCGAGTTGGAAGCATCGCGAGCACGTGATCATGGCGTCCTGGTATTTGCTACAACTTCCGTTGCATGAAGCGACGCCGACGATTCGGGCGGGGATTCAGCGCTACAACGTGGCCCAAGGCGGAGAGAACACTTCGACGAGCGGTTATCACGAGACGCTGACGATTTTTTGGATACACATTCTCGCCGATGCTCTGGCATCGGCTAAAGGCGATGTGCTGACGCGGGTGCGCGCGATCACGACGGAATTCGGTCTGAAGACGGGCCTGTTTTGCGAGTACTACAGTTTCGATGTGGTCAAGGACATTGAGGCGCGTGCGAGGTTCATCGAGTCCGATTTGAAGCCACTGCCGGACGTGTACTAACGCTTCTGGGTGATGCGGGGGGCGCCGAAATAGGGATCGGGTTCGGGAACGGCGGCGCCGTCCTTACGCGGATCGCTGGCGCCGTAGTTTACTTTGTTTTTGGAGTCGTGCAGGACGGCTTGGCCGCCACCCATGGCGGAATCGAAGCTGTTCATGATTTGCACGATGTGGCCGCGCTCGCGCAGCTCGTCGATGACGGAGGGCGGGACGCGGCGTTCGACCTTTACATCGCAGCCGCTGAAATTGAGCTTGGTGAAGCGCGGCGCTTCCATGGCGCTTTGGATGTTCATGCCGTGATCGACATAGTTCGATACATATTGCGCGTGGGCCTGGGCCTGATTCAAGCCACCCATGATTCCGAACGCGGCGTGGAGATTGTCCTTTTCCATATAGCCGGGAATGATCGTGTGAAAGGGCCGTTTGCGCGGCTTGAGTTCGTTGGGATGGCCGGCATCGAGGGTGAATAGCGCGCCGCGGTTGTGCAGGTGGAAGCCGAAATCGTCGGCGGCGATGCCGGAACCGAAGCTGAGGTAGACGCTTTGGATGAGGGAGACGACCATGCCATCGGAATCGACGGTGGACAGGTAGATGGTGTCGCCGGCGGAGGGGAGGGAGGGCTTGCCGGGCTCGGCTTCACACATGGCCTTGGCGGGATCGATGGATTCGGCGCGTTTTGCCGCGTAGTCTTTCGCGAGGAGGCCTTCGACGGGGATATTGGAGTGACGCGGATCGCCGATGTAGCGATTCAGGTCGGCGTAGGCGAGTTTTTGCGCTTCCATCTTGCGATGAAGAGCGTCAGCGCCGAGCGGCTCCCAATTGCCGAGGGGGAAATGCTCCATCAGGTTGAGCATGGAAAGCGCGGCGATGCCTTGGCTATTGGGCGGCAGTTCGTGAACGCGCCAGCCGCGGTAGGTGGTGGAAATGGTCGGCACCCATTCGCTTTGGTATTCGGCGAGGTCGGCGGCGTCGAGCGGACCATTCAAGCGTTTGGAAGTTTTCAGGAGCGCTTTGGCGATATCGCCTTTGTAGAAGGCTGGGGCGCCTTGGGCGGCGATCAATTCGAGGGCGCGGGCGAGCTCGGGATTGCGAAAGACTTCGCCGACTTTGGGCGCGGCTCCGTTGGGCAAGTATACGCGGCGCGAATTTTCATCGGCCATCAGTTTGGCGCGACCGGCGTGCCAGGAGCCGGCGATCCATTCGGTAACGGGGAAGCCTTCGCGAGCGTAGTAGATGGCGGGTTCGAACAGCTCGGACCATGAGAGCTTGCCGAACTTGCGGTGCATTTACTCCCAGCCATCGACGCAGCCGGGAACGGTAACGCTGAGGATGCCGTCTTCGGGCATGGAGTGGTGGCCGCGTTGTTGGACCAATTGCGGCGTGAGCGCGCGCGGGGCGTAGCCGCTGGCGTTCAACCCGGAAAGCTTGCCTGTTTTGGGATCGCGAACGATGGCGAAGAGGTCGCCGCCGATGCCGTTCATCATAGGCTCGACGACTCCCAGGACGGCGTTGGCGGCGATGGCGGCGTCGACGGCGCTGCCACCACGGGCGAGGATCATCGCGCCGGCCTGCGAGGCGAGTGTTTGCGAGGTGGCGGCGATGCCGCGTTTGGTGATGACCATCGACCGCGCTTGCCAGCGGTCCTGCGCTTCGGCTGTTGTCGTCATGGCTCCGAGGAGGATTAGACTCCATCGCATGGGCACCATTCTATCCGCGATGGATTCGCTCGATCAATCTTTGCAACCCGGCGGCGGGTTCCATGTCTTTATCAAGCCGCAGGATTTCCCGGCCTGAGGCGTCTTTGCAGGAATAGACCACTATTGGGGCGAGGGTGCTGAATTGCTTGGGATCGCCGAAGCGGCGGCCGGCGTTGTTGAGCTTTTCGATGTTGGCGCGGACGTCGACGCGCTCGACGGTGGCGATATCGCGGAGGGAAATTGTGCGGTGGCGGAAACGGTCCGCGACCTCGATCCGCTCGCGGTTGCAGCGAAGCACGTAGCTTTTGTTGCGAATGGCTTGCGAGATGAGCCAGCCTGTTCCGGCTATGCCGGCAAGCAGCATGGGCGCGCCGAGCCATTCGCCTTCGCGGAGTCCGCCGGCGCCGGAGATGGCGAGGAGAACGGGGAGGAAGGTCCAGAACAAGTTTGCTTTCCAGGCGGTGCTGGCTTGACGGAGTACGATTTCCGCGTTTTCGTTGCGGGGTGGCTCGGGGCGTTGGAAGTTGGTGGACGGAGGTGGTGGGAGGGGATCGCGCGGTAGGGCTTCGTGAGGCTTGACGCGCCATAGAAATACGAATGCGCCGACCATGGCCGCGAGGAAGAAGGCGAGCATTGCCGGGCTGGCCCAGAGGTCGGAGGGGCGGGCGGGCTCGATTTCACTGGGGTTGGCGGGGTTTATGTGGATGGGCAGGGTTTCGCCGGCGGCGGCGCTTTGCAGGCCCTTGTCCTTGCTCACCGGGCGCTCGACGGGCTTGCCTTGGTCGGTGTAGGCAAGGGTGACCGATTGGTCGTCCGCCGCATCGAGTACGCGGGCTTCGACCAAGCGCCAATTGCGAGCACGGTCCACGCTTTTGGCGGTGACGTGCACCGTCAGCCAACCGAGGCCGGCGATGACGGGCAGGAGCGCGGTGACCGCGAGGACTTTGGGAAGGTGGTCTAAGACGCGCCCATGCACGACTTAATAGTGAAGCAGAGATTGAACGGGGTGATTGCCGAGTTTGGCGCGGCCGCTGAGGAAGTCGAGTTCGATGACGAACGCAAAGCCGGCCACGATGCCGCCCAACTGTTCCACCAGTTGGCCGACGGCGGCGGCGGTGCCCCCGGTGGCAAGGACGTCGTCGACGATGAGAACGCGCTGGCCGGGCTCGACCGCATCGGCGTGAAGTTCGAGAATGTCGGCGCCGTATTCGAGCGCATACTCGATGGCGACGGTTTTCGAGGGGAGCTTTTTCGGTTTGCGGACGGGCACGAAGCCGGTGCCGAGGGCGAGAGCGACGGCGGGGGCGAAGAAGAAGCCGCGGGCTTCGATGCCGAGGACGACATCGACCTGCGTGTTCCGGTAGGCCGACTCCAGGCCCTCGACGACGGCGCGAAGGCCCTGGGCGTCTTTCATGAGTGTCGTGATGTCGTAGAAGTTGATGCCTGGTTTGGGGAAATCCGGCACCTCGCGAATGAGCGATTTCAGATGATTCATGTTTTGGGGAACTCGTAGTGTAGCAAACGGCCGCGGCTCTGGGATAATGGAGGCTAGTGTCCAAAGCGCGCGATTTCGAGGCCCAGCTACACCGCGTCGAAGCCCAATTACATCTCATCCAGAAAGTCGCACGGCAGTTGGTGCGCGCGGGCGCGCTGAGCGAGTCGCTGCAAAGTATTGTGACCATGGTTGGCGATGTGATGCACGCCGATTCGTGCCTGTTGTACCTGTTAGGCGAGGACGAGCTGGTGCTGGTGGCGGCGAAGGACGCGCGAACGAAGGCGATCGGCAATGTATCGCTACGATTGAGCGAGGGACTTACGGGATGGGTGGCGCGGGAGCGGAGGTTGCTGGCGATTTCGCGCGAAGCGTTCAACGATCCGCGGTTCAAGTTCTTTCGCGATTTGCCGGAGGACACGTTTGAAGCATTTTTGTCGGTGCCGGTGATTGTGCGAAACAAGGTGGTCGGGGTGATCAATTTGCAGCATCGCCAGCCGCATTCTCATACGGGCGACGAAATGGAAATGCTCACGACGGTGGGCGAACTGATTGGCAGTCTGGTGTTGACGAGCCGGGTCGAGGCGGCGCTCGATCCGGTCAATTACGCGGAGTTGGCGTTGCGGACGATACCGGCGGCGCAAACCAGCTAGCGCATGCAGCCGCTTTCCCGCCGCGCGTTGTTCGCCTCGGTGGCCGCTCCCGCATTCGCGCAAAAAGTGGACGCGCCCTGGACGATGTCCTACTTTCACGATGAAGACAAGACATCGCTGCGGCTGCTCGATCTGGCGTTTTCGACGCGACGGATCGGTGTAGGAATCGGTTTGCTGGCCGAGCGCGACGGCGACGCGCGGCACGTCACGGTAAGGACCGAGGATAGCGGAGCGACGTGGAAGGTGGACAAGCTGAAGCCGCGCGCGCGCAGCATCTTTTTTCAGGATGAGACGGGATGGATTGCGGCGGCCGACGGGTTGTGGAAATCGATCGATACGGGGCGCAACTGGCAGCGCTTGTATAAGGACGAGAATCTGCTTCGCGTGCGATTTGCGACGCCTGAAACCGGGTACGCGGTGGGCGCGGAGAAGACGGCGATTCAAACGCGGGACGGAGGCAAGACATGGGCGCCAATCGCGGCGTTGGCGGAGCACAAGACGGAGGCGCAGCGCACTATTTATAGCTGGATCGACTGTCCGACGGCGGGGACTTGCTTCATTGCGGGCTTTCATGCGCCGAGGCGTATGCAACGCCGTATGGAAATGCCCGATTGGATGAACCCGGCGGAGGCGTCGGCCCGGCGCCAGTTGCCTTCGCTTACGCTGACGCTGCAAACGGCGGACTCGGGCGCGACGTGGAAGGCGAGCACGGCGTCACTATTCGGGCGGCTGACGCGGCTGCGCCTGCGGGCGGACGGCATCGGTCTGAATTTGATCGAGTTTGAAGATCTGTTCGATTTTCCGAGCGAAGTGTACCGGGTGGATATGCGGACGGGCGATTCGCCGCGGCTTTTTCGCGAGGCGGAGCGCGCGATTTCGGATATCTGGTTGCTGCCGGATGGGCGTTTTCTATTGGCCGGGATCGCATCGCCGGGCAAGATGCGGCGGACGCCGGTGCCGGCGGCGGTGAAGATGATCGCGGGGACGGGTCCCGGCGATTGGCAGGAGCTGAAAGTGGACTATAAAGCGGAGGCGCGCCGTGTGGGGTTGGCTCTGCAGCCACAAGGCGCGCTTTTCGCGTTTAGCGATACGGGGCAGATTTTGCGCTGGGGATAGGTTGTCAGGCCTTCCTCGAACCAGGCGAAAGCTTCCTTTTGCGTGTCGAGGTCGAATTGTGGGGCCTCCTATCTGTTTGGCAAACTCTCGCTATGCTGCTGAAGCCATCACAGTTTGTAAAGGAGGTCGTGAGGACGTTATTGACTTGCTTATCACAGACTGACGTTGTGGAGGTTTTCTTTCATTACCGCACTGGGTGTCATGTTAGTTATGCATGCAAACGGGGCAATCAATGGCCTAGGAGACGGTTGCATCGCAGCCGTCCGTTCCGCCCGTGGAACTTATAAGCAGACATGTTCACAGGCACCCGAGCGTTTTACCACGTCAGAGTTCTGCGGCGCTCCGGTCAGAGATCCGTCCCGAAGGCGTAGTGGTCGAGGATTTCTCCCAAGAGGGTAGGTAAGCCGGACCAACGCTCGGATGCTTCCGCCTTGAGGACCGACTCACACTCTTGATACAGCGCGCACGCAAATCGAGAGGGATCGTGTCGTGAACGATAGTAGATGCCGTCGGCCGTTGCCGGATGCTTCTTGAGGGCCTTCGACCACCGTCGCGAGTTCTTGTAGCCTGATCCGCTGGTCAAACTCGACTCCGCGCCGAGTCTCGTGAGCCCTCCAGAGTTGACAAGATCGATCAGGCGAAGCGGGCGGATTGACTGCACCAGCGACAACCCGCGATTTTCAAGGTCCGCTCTGAAGACAAGTCGCGACTTAAGCGCACCTCTGCCAATGGACTCCATAAAGGCTCCGTAGGGATCCGCCGCCAAATACAGCACACCATACTCGCCGCGGGGGGCATCCCATCTGTATTGGCTGCCTTTTCCGAAGTAGATCGCATCATATGCTACACGGTGGCTTCGATACCAAACCTGACCGGCGGGAACCTCAAAGATCAACGGCTCTCGATCGGCTAAATCCGGGGGCGGGGGATAGTTCATTCACTTTGCTACGCCCCGTGCTCACCATAGGTTGAAGCTACCTTCTCGACATCGCCAATAGCGCCCCTACCATCCCGTAGAACCTCTAAAGGACTCTCGTCGTCCAGAAGCGCATTTGGGTTAAGAAAAAAAGATATCTTCTGCCATGGATCGAGCCTGCCGAGAGCCGACAGCACGCGCTCTAACCCCTTAAGCTCGAACTGCCAAGAAGGGTAGTGGTAACCCTTCCTTCCCAGTTCCACTGCGAGCAATTTTCCTTCGCTTCGTCGCTTATCAACGGCCTGCCGGCTGATGTTCAGGATCTCGGCCGCTTCCGCAGAGGAGACGGTCCCACCCTCCATCTCCAGCAGCCGTCGCTTAGCGTCAAGCCCTCTGAGGCGCGCGCCAGCTAACGGGTCTCGGTCCCGGATCGGTGAAAGTGCCTCCTCTGTACTCAAAGCTGCAACCAGCACACTGCAATCGGTTGACGCCTTCGTTGCTTCTAATAGGGTGCTCTCTTCGAGTCGATTCAGTGCTTCAAGCGCTCTCAGGCCTCTTGCGATGAAGATCTCTCTGACATTGCTTGTCGCCTGCTTTGAGAGGTCCAAAACAAATGCAATACCAACCGGAGCTTGCTTGAAATCCACACAAAATAACTCCTCCTCGGTCTTCTGTTCGATCGAGAGGTGGATTAGTCGAACCGCGAGTCTTGCCCTTTGGGTTGTCCACGAGCATTCCGCCAGGTTTGCCTCGAAACGGTAATGCCCACGCCCTAGTAGGCACCTGATGGGAGTAGCTACCCTCACACACGAGTTGCCCATTGGCACTATTCGGATGTCATCAACGAGCGACGCAGGAAGATCGGACTGGAGGGAGTGGGTTAACTCAATGACCGTCCTGGGTGCAAGCTCTCGTGTGATTGTCTCGGTTGACATAGTTGCTTCCAACTTAGACTATACAACGAATGCAACCAACTGTCAAGGCCGGTTGTTTCCGCCACCCTAATCGCTACCTCGCAGTCGCCTTGGATCTCGCAGCCAGATAACTTTCGTTGCCATCGAGATGAAGGGAATCGCCCCGGCCACTTCTTTTCAATAGCTTACAGCGGTCAAAGTAGATCTCCTGGTTTCGCGGAATCTTGTGGCTCTCAACAGGTGTCGAGTTGCGTGACCGCCCCCGCTCAGCATGGATCTCCTGCTGACGCCGGGCGAACGTGTCACGTCGGCGGGATGTAGCCGATGGCACTGGTCAGGCGGTCGTTGTTGTTGACCTGCTCGACGTAGCCCTTGACTCGAGTCATGCCCGGGTCCCGGCGATTGGCAGGAGCTGAAAGTGGACTATAAAGCGGACGCGCGCCGTGTGGGGTTGGCTCTGCAGCCACAAGGCGCGCTTTTCGCGTTTAGCGATACGGGGCAGATTTTGCGCTGGGGATGAGCGCTAAAAATTCAAACGCATCATGAGTTGGATCTGGCGCGGGCCGCCCGTGCCGGTGGGCGTGGTGTTGACCACGCTGGTGATCCGGCCGAAGGCGGCGGGCGATGAGATGTTGGCGTTCGGCACACCGTACTGCGCGCGATTGAACAGGTTAAACATTTCGGCGCGGAACTCAAGGCCCAGGCGCTCGGTGAGCCGAGCCTGCTTGCCTAGCGAGAGGTCGATCTGCCAGAGTCCGGGCGCACGGAGAAGATTGCGCGGCATATTGCCCCAGGTGCCTCGCGCCGGCACTCGGAACGCGGCCAGGTTCAGCCACTGGTCCGGAGTCTGCGTTGCGGGGTAGAACGGCTGGCCGGGAACGAAGTCGGGGCGCTGGGGCGGCGCGCTGTCGCCGGCGGTATTGGCGACGCCATTGGGCAGGTCGGCGGCGCTGCGGTTTACGGTGATGGGAATCGGGCGGCCGGTGCGGGCGGTGCCGATGCCGCTTATCTCCCAGCCACCGAGGATCGCATTGGCGAAGCCGTTCTCGATTGAGTGATGGCGTCCGCGCCCGAACGGCAGCAGATAGGAGGATGCGGCGGTGAAGGTGTGGCGTATGTCCCAGTCGGCGTCGCCGCGATCGCAGGAGCGGCATTCGGAAATCATGGTTTGCGCGCCATCGCCCGCGCCTGAGTTGTCGTTAATGGCGTGCGACCACATGTATTGCGTCTGCCAGGAGAACCCGCCGCTGGTGGTTCGGTTGAGCGAAGCCTGCAAGCCCTGGAAGCTCGAGTTGCCTTGATTGTTTTTCTCGCCGACGTTGCTGAAGTTGGGGAAGGGGCGCGTACCCGTCGCCGGATTGATTACGTTGATGAACGTGCGTCCGAACTGATGGTGCGCGTTGTTGCCGACATAGGCCACTTGGCCGACGAACGCCTTCGGCAACTGCTGTTGCACGGAGAACGTCCACTGCTGGCTATAGCCGTCGCGGCGATCGCGCTGCAAGGAGCGTGGCGCCACACCGGAAGACCGCGCTTCGTTGGCAAACCGGGCGGCGGGGAACGAAAGGTTCGGTTGATCGCGCTGGGAAAGCGCGAACGCTTCCGGGATGCTGTCGAGCGCGGCGTTCACGTCGTCCAACTGACCCGGTCCGTAGAACATGCCGTAGCCAGCGCGGAAGACGGTTTTCCCGTCCAGCGCCTGAGGCGACCAGGCCAGGCCCAGGCGCGGCGCCCAGTTGTTTTTGTCCGGGAAGTACCAGGGCGTGTCATTCGGACAAAAGCCGTTACAGCGGTAGAGGTCGAACACGCGGCCCCGGCCATCGGAGGTTTTGGAAACCGAATAGTATTCATAGCGCACGCCGAGGGACAGCGTCAGCGTGGGGCTGATTTTCATTTCGTCCTGAGCGAAGGCGAAGTAATAGGGACGAAGTACTTTCGCGCTTGGGTTTGCGCCGGCGACGCTGATGGAATTGGCGCGGTTGATGACAAAATCGGGGCGGCTAGCGAAGGCGGTTTGAAGCGAACCGCTATCGGAGAAGATCAGATTCACGGGCCGGTACTCGCCGCCGAATTTGAAAGCGTGGCGGCCTCGAATCCAGGACAGGTTCTGCACGACGGAATAGGTGGTGCCGATCTCAACTTCCTGGCGGGCGAGTTGGAGCGCGATATAGCCGGGAATGCTGACGCCTTCGCTGAAGGTGCCGTTCGTGTTCCGGTGGAGCGCCGAGCGGTTCATGCCGAGCTTGGTTTCGCTAAACAGCGCCGGCGTGAAAACGTGCTGGAACTGGATGGTGGCGTTTTGCGTGCGGAAAAGGCTGGTGCGGGTTTCGAGCAGCGCGTTGCGGATTTCGTCAATCACACCGTCGTCGACGTTGTAGCGGCCGAACATGCTTGTTTTCGAGTTGAAGCGATGATCGATCTTGATGAGGCCGCTGTCCTCCTGCCAAGGCTGGGAACCGACGGCGCTCAACTGGTCGATGTCGGGATCGGCCGTGGGCGTGGTGCCGGGGAGGTAGGCATCGACGACCGGCTTCAGCACGGGGGAAGTGGCGACGGTGCGGGCTTTGTAGCTGGCGCTTGGGACGAAGCCGATCTGGGTCTGCGCCAGCCGTTGCCGCAGGCCTTCGTAGTTGGCGAAGAAGAACGTAGAGTCTTTGCGGATGGGGCCGCCGATGCTGCCGCCGAATTGATTCAGCCGGAACGGGGGCCGGGCTGCGTCGATGGGACGGCGCGCGTCTAATTTATCGTTGCGGAAGAATTCGAATACGCCGCCATGAAATTGGTTGGAGCCGCTTTTGGAAACCAGGTTCACTTGCGCGCCCGCTCCGGCGCCGGTTTCGGCGCTGTAGAGAGCGGAGGCGACACGGAACTCGGCGATCGAGTCGAGCGAGATGTTGAGGCGCAGGTTCGCTTCCTGGCGGGGATCCTTCACGCCGGTGGCGTCGACGCCGTCGAAGGTGAAATTGTTCTCGTCACGCGAGCGGCCGAAGTAGCGAGTCGAGTTCTGGTTGCCTTCGCCGGTATTGACCGCGCCAGGGGCGAGCAGCATGAAACTGGCCCAGTTGCGTCCGTTCAGAGGCAGGCTCGCGAGCTCGCTGCCGCTGATGACACCGCTGATCTCGGCGCTTGCCTTGTCAAGCTCGACCGCTTGCGCGATCACCTCTATCTGATTGCTGACCGCGCTTACGTCGAGCTTTACGTCAACGGTTGCGCGCTGGCCAACGGTCAGGGCGATTTTCTGAATGCGGGCGGCGGAAAAACCCGCCTTTTGCACGGAGACCTCGTATTCCCCGACGGGCAGGCCTGGGAGGCGATATACGCCTGCATCATTTGTAGTTGTGTTGCGTTGAAAGCCCGTGGCAGGTTGGCGCAGTTCCACATTCGCGGCGGAGACGATGCCGCCGGTAGCATCGGTGACAGTGCCGTTGAGCGTTGCGCGGTCCGGCTGCGCCAGCGCGATGTGCGTTCCAAGCGCGAAGACACAGAGGAAATTCCACTTGACGTAATTTCTTTTGTTCATAAAGATGGGAGGACCTTGAAGCACGTCCGAGCTTACCAGCCAACATTTCCTGTTACATTACGGAACGGTTTCGTTTTCGTGACTGTGGCGGCGTTTCTTATCGCCAAGACAGTTATTCCAATCCAGCCGGCGACGCAAACAGAACCTATGGAACATCCGGATGATCCGGCGATCTGGATACATCCGGAAGATTCTGCAAAAAGTTTAATTATTGGTACAAACAAAGCCGCTGCCCCGGCGGGAGCGCTACACGTTTACGATCTGGAAGGTAAGCGCAAGCAAACCGTCGCTTCACTGGACCGGCCGAATAATGTCGATGTGGCGTATGGCTTGGCGATGGATGGCGGCACGATCGACATCGCGGCGGCGACGGAGCGAAATCGAAAGATGCTACGGATTTTCCGCATCGACCGCGCCTCGGGCGAGTTGTCGGAAGCGGGCGAGATTGCGCTTTTCACCGGCGAGCCGGGCGAGTCGGAACTGCCGATGGGGGTGGCGCTGTACAAGAGGCCGCGCGACGGCGCGATCTTCGCGATCGTAAGCCGCAAGACCGGTCCGGCGACCGGTTATTTGTGGCAGTACCGGCTGAGGGGCGCGGGTGGCAAAGTTTCGGGCGAGAAGGTTCGCGCGTTCGGAAATTTCTCACAATCCAAGGAAATCGAAGCGATTGCCGTAGACCACGAACTTGGTTTCGTTTATTACGCCGATGAGGACACGGCGATCCATCAGTGGCACGCGGACCCGGATCATCGAGACGCGGGCAAGGAGCTTCTTGTGTTCGGCAAGGGGGAGTTTGCGGGCAATCGCGAAGGGATCGCCATTTACACGAAGAAGGGCGGGCGAGGGTATCTTGTCTGCACGGATCAGAAGTTAGGCAACAGCGAGTATCGTATCTATGAACGCGGCGGAAGTCACAAGCTTCTGGCGGTGGTGAGCGGAGGCGCGGACGCCACCGATGGGATCGAGATTACGTCACGCGCGCTCGGCCCGAAGTTTCCAGCGGGTATGTTGGTGGCCATGAATAACCGGGAACACAATTTCTATTTATTCGACTGGCGTGAAGTTAGTAAGTTGGCCGGGCTGCGCTAAAAGCTTGCTGGAAGACAAGATCCCAAACGCGCAGCAGGATTACTGATACCGTGTGTAAATTGCGGGCAGCCCATGCCCTCGTGTCAACGCGTCGTTGCCGCGCACTCGATCATCCATTGAGCGGCCCTTCGGCAGTTTTCCTTCTTCGGGTCCTGCGCTCGATAGACCAGCTCGACAAGAACAGGGGTCCGGCCTAGTTGGAAGAAGTAGCGTTCTGAGATGATCACCGTCAGCTTTATTTCGGTCGCATCTGGCACGTTGTTTCGACCCACCCAAATCGCGCGAGTAAGGTCCTCGTAATTTTTAGGAACGCTAAATACGGTGATTGTGGCCGTCCCGGGGGCAGTGCCATTGGCTACATCACGCCGAGGGACATGCTCGCCGGTCGTCAGCAGGAGATC
>Ga0187894_10004928_pt1 | contig 13977 bp, 10 predicted proteins | sample GBC1701081metaG_FD_136650 | JGI IMG/M metagenome (GOLD analysis project Ga0187894, IMG submission 136650) | White microbial mat communities from a lava cave in the Kipuka Kanohina Cave System on the Island of Hawaii, USA - GBC170108-1 metaG ...
CCACGATCGTCGAGCATCTCGGTCAGGTTGGCGACCAGGACGTGGTCGTGAGGGTTGGGGTCGCCGGAGCGGGACACGGCGTGGCGGGTACGGGCCCAGAGCAGTCCGCCCGTCGGAGCCCGCCGCTGAACCTTGCCCCGCCGACCGCCCTGGCGGGCGAACCACTCCTCCAGGAAGCCGAGCGTGGCGTCGGTCTCGGCATCCAGGATGGCGTGCATGTCGTCGGCCTTGCCGAGGAGTCCGAGGATGGCCACGCTCTTGTGCGCCGCCACTACGAGTTCCACTCCCGGTCGCTTGGTGTCGACGAGGCGCGTCCCGAGATGTAGGTCACGAGCACCGCCCTTGGCGAAGACGGCTTCGTATTCGGCATCATCGGCGGCGCCGACAAGGCCGAGGCGTGCGGCCACCCGACCGCCCCACTGGAGCGGCGCTTCGCCGCGGCTGCCGTAGTAGGCCACGGCCAATCCCTCGAAGTCGTCGCCGCGACCTAAAACGGTCCGACGGTGGTACTCGACCGAGTCGACCCCCATCATCCTCAACCACGCCATGACGCCTCCCGCGGGACGCAACCCGGAGGGGTTGCAATCGTGTTGTCGCAATTGGGGTTATGGCTGATGAAGTAGGGGTTGGTAAAGGAGTTCGTGGTGGCCGGTCGGTCCTGGTCGCGGGTGGCGCTGGAGGGAAGGTGTTGGTGTCTATGTGAGCGTGATCGGCGTTGTCGGGGCATGACAGCGATGGGTCAGGGTCGGCGCGGGACGCCTTGCCTGGACCGTGATGGTCGCTGGTGAACGGTGGCGCGCCAGGTGCGGATCCGTCGGTGTTCTGAGGAACTTGACGGGCGCTCGCGAGATTTTGGGCCGCTGGCGGGTTTAGTTCTGCAGAGGTGATCAAACGCCTCCGGGCTGGAGGTGAACGGCCCACATCACAAACCGCGATCCCCAGGAGGCGACATGCCCACCACCGACCAGTTACCCACGCTCATGGACATCACCCGGCTTGCCGAGCACCTCGGCGTGGCCCCCCGCCACATTCGTCGGCTCGTCGCTGAGCGACGCATCCCGTTCATCAAGTGGGGCCACCTGATCCGCTTCGACCCCGACGAGATCGCGGCGTGGATCAACGAGTGCCGCCGTCACCCGGGTGCGCCTCGTCTCGGCGCCTGAGGTCGACCGTCCCCCATCCGAGGCCGAGAAGCCAGCCAGATTGACGCACCCGGCCGGTATTCTGAGATCAAACTCGACGTTGAGCGCTCGCGGCGTTTGCCGCCTCATCGCTGATCGCACCTCATGGTGCTCAGGAGGACGAGGCATGGCCAGCAAGCGCCGCCAACTCGGAGCAGTCGACCGTCTCCCATCCGGCCGCTACCGCCTGCGGCTGACCGACCCGGCCACCGGCGCGCGTGTGGCCGGCGGGACCTTCGCCGCCAAGGCTGACGCCGAGAAGGCCCTGGCCGCCGCCGTTACCGCGCAGGACCGAGGTACCTGGGCGTCGTCGAGCAGCACGCTCACCCTCGCTGACTACTCGACGCAGTGGTTGGGGTCCCGGCTGACGAGCAACGGTGCCCGCCTCCGGCCTCGGGTGCGAGAGCTGTACGAAGGCCAGCTGCGTCTCCACATCCTGCCCACCCTCGGACGCGCCCCGCTGTCCAAACTCCGCACCGCGACGGTGCGGTCCTGGTACGCCACGCTCTCCGACAGCGGACCAGGAGCCAGTACGGCAGCCAAGTGCTACCGGCTCCTACGGGCCATCCTGAACACAGCGGTGGAGGACGGGTTGCTGGCCGTGAACCCCTGCACGATCCGAGGTGCCGGGGCGGAGCGGGCACCCGAGCGGGTCATCCCGACGATTCCCCAGGTCCTCGCCCTGGCCGATGCCGTCGACCCCCGGTATCAGGCGCTCGTGCTCCTGGCCGCGCTCGGGGGGTTGCGCCGAGGCGAACTGTTCGGCCTCCAGCGCCGCCACATAGACCTGACGAACGGTCGGGTAACGGTCGAGGCGCAGCGCCAACAGCTGGCCCATGGGGAGCTTGTTGTCGGCCCGCCCAAGTCTGAGGCCGGTCGGCGCACCGTTGCCGTGCCGCCCCAGGCCGTGAACGCGCTATGGGAGCATCTTGATTCCTGGACGGCGCCGGGCGCCAACGCTTGGGTCTTCACCGGCGACAAGGGTGGGCCGCTGCGCGACGCCGTCTGGCAGCACGAGTGGGACGAAGCCCGCCGGACGGTTGGTCTGCCTGGCCTGCATTTCCACGACTTGCGACACGTCGCAGCGACTCTCACCGCCGCCACTGGCGCCGGGGTGAAGGAGATCATGCACCGGCTCGGGCACTCGTCGACCCAGGCGGCGCTGCGCTACCAGCACGCCACACCAGAGCGCGACCGGTCCATCGCGGAGGCGATCTCTCAGCTTGTCGAGGCAGCCATCAATGTCCGCCCCGAGCCCTCGTGACCCGGCCGTGACCGGCCATCCTTAGGTCACGCCAAGGTCACGGCGGCTTCCGGGGGACCGATCTGGGGCGGTCAGGAATCCCAGAAATAAGCCCTGACCTGCGACGATACAGAGAGCGGGCGACGAGAATCGAACTCGCGTTCTCAGCTTGGGAAGCTGATGTTCTGCCTCTGAACTACGCCCGCGACCTAGGCAATCTAGCTCCATTGCACCCGTATCGACCCCTCGCCATGTTCACCCTTAAGAAACAGGCTGGCAATAATCGGACCTTAAGGTCCGCCCATGGACGTGATGCTCCTGCGCTGGCCCGACGAAGACCTTCAACGCCGCACCCTCAGCGAGAAGGGCGACCCCCGCCTGTTGCTGGTGGCCGATGGCGAGTCGCCGCCGGCGATCGTCGACTGCCTGGAGGACTGGGTTCGGATGCCGGCGGCGGACCACGAAGTTCGGGCCCGCGTCGAGACGCTGTCGGCCCGGTCCCGAGCCCACCGGGGCCATGCGCCATCGCTCGACGGCCACGGCGTGTTGCGCTTCGACGGCCAATGGGCCGCCCTTCCGCCCCTGGAAGGCCGCCTCACCGAGGGCCTGCTGGCCCGCTACGGCGCTGTCGCCAGCCGCGAGAGCCTGATCAAGGCCGGCTGGCCGCAGGGGGCCCCGGGGCGCAACGCCCTAGACGTCCACGTTCTGCGCCTCCGGCGCCGCCTCGGACCCTTGGGGCTGGCTATCCGGACGGTCCGCTCGCGCGGTTATCTATTGGAGCCCATGCGTCCCGGGTCGCCAGCCCAGCGAGCGGAGGCCCCATTAGTGGCAGCGTCGTCGTCGGCGCCCCCGGCCGCTGGGGTCTTTGGAGATGACGGCGCCGGTCCGGTTCCCCGTTTGGTCACGAGCGGTGCCTCTGGCGGTTCGGATTAGCGCCCCGGCGCGCGTCTCGACATGGCGGGCGATGGCCGGCCTGCGAAGGTCTTTGGGCAGGGCATGACGTGAACTTCCTGGTCGATGTTCTGATCATTCTGGTGGCGGCGAAGGTTGCCGCCGAGGTCGCCGAACGCATCGGTCTGCCCCCCGTGGTGGGCGAGATCCTGGCCGGTATGGTGATCGGACCTTCGGTATTGAACCTGGTCCGGGGTGGCGAGGTTCTGCACGTTCTGGGCGAATTGGGAGTGATCCTCCTCCTGCTCGATGTCGGCCTCCAAATGGAGCTCAAGGACCTAAGAGCGGTCGGGCGGTCGGCCTTCACCGTGGCCGTCTTAGGAGTCACCGTTCCGTTCGTTCTCGGATGGGGCGCGGCGAGTGCTCTGGGGCTCGACACTAGAACCGCCATCTTCCTGGGCGCCGCGCTGACGGCCACCAGCGTCGGCATCACGGCCCGGGTATTTGCAGATCTGCGCTTCCTGGCGAGCGTGGAAGCCCGAACCGTGCTCGGGGCCGCCGTGGTCGACGACGTGATGGGCCTCATTATTCTCACCGTGGTCGTCCGGATCGTGTCGGGCGGGACTGTCTCGCTCGCCACCATCGGCGGGGTCATCGCCCTCGCGGTTGCATTCCTGGTATTGACCACCGCGATCGGAGTGCGTTTCGCCCCTCCGATGTTTCGGGCCATCTCACGATTCTCCCGTTCGCCGGGCACCCTCGTTGCCCTGACCCTTGCTTTCACCCTGGCTTTCTCGGGACTGGCCACCTTGGCCAAGCTGGCGCCCATCGTCGGAGCCTTCGTAGCCGGGCTGGCCTTGGCCAGGGCCGACCAGTCCGATCGGATCAGAGCCGAGATCACGCCGATCGGCCACATCTTCGTTCCGGTGTTCTTCCTTCAGATCGGGATTGACGCCGACGTGGCCCAGTTTGCGAACCTGAGCGTGTTGGGGCTGGCAGCCGTTTTGCTCGTCGCAGCCGTGATCGGCAAATTGGTGGCGTCGGTGGGCGTGGTCGGATCGTCGGGAGACCGCCCACTGATCGGGTTAGGCATGCTTCCCAGGGGCGAGGTCGGTCTGATCTTCGCCGGCATCGGCCTGCGTTCGGGTGTGTTGGGCCAAAATGCCTACGGAGCCCTGTTGGTTGTTGTTTTGGCCACGACTCTCATGGCGCCGCCGTTGCTGCGGTGGCGGCGCAACACCCTCCGCGCCCGCGACGAGCCGGAGCCGGACTTCACCCCCATGCCGGCCGCAGGCTGGCTGTCAATCGTTGACGGACGAATCGAGTTAAGCGGTCATCCGGCCGACCACCTGACTCTGCATGTGGCCCTGGAGGCATCCCTGCTGGCCGCCGAGCACCCCCCGGGAGACAGCCTGCTTCTTTGGTTGACGGCCGCCGAGGACGTGGCTCTGCGCTGGGAAAAGAAGGAGACCGACCAGCTGTTCCGCCTGCTCACCGATGGCAACGCTCGATCCTGGCGCCTGTTGGAAGCCGCCGGCATCCTTGAGCGGGCGCTGCCCGAACTGGCCGAGGCCTATCGCCGCCGGCGACGTGATCCCTTTCAGCTCGATCCCATGGGCCTTCTGTGTTGGAACCTGGTTGACCGGGTTCACGATCTCGCAGAGGGCGACCCTTTGGCAGCCGAGGAGTACCAGCGACTGGCGCATCCCGAGCGGCTGGCTCTCGCCGCGCTAATTCTTGACACCCAGAGCGAACCCGGTCAGCCGGTGGTTGCGGCCCGCTCACTGGTCAAGCGCCTCGACCTGGGTGCCGCGGCAGAGCAGGAGGTCGCCCTTCTCGTGGCCGACAGCAGCCTCATGCGCTCCGCGGCAGTGCGCCACCTGGTCATCGGGGAATCAGTGGTCATTCCTATTGCCCTGCACGTCGAGCAGGCCGAGAGGGCTCGGGCTCTCTACCTGCTTAGCCTGGCCCTGGGTCCGATCGATTCCGACGAGCGCCAACGCCTCGACGAGTTGTCGTCCCAGGTCCAAGAGGCGCTGTCGCATCCCGAATTGACCAGCCGTCCGGCCCGCAACCTGGTCGAGCGCCGCCGGTCGGAGGCAGTGCGCATCGTGGGGGCCGAGACGCCGGCCGCGGCCCGGGTGAACGACGCCCCTCTTGGCTACCTGCTAGCCCAGAGCTCCTCAGCGGTGGCGCGTCAATGTGAGTTCCTCGATCCGGTGGCACCTCGGCGGCGGCCGCGTGTGGAGGTCGCCGCCGACGATGTCGGTGGTGGCTCTGACCACTGGCGCATTGAGATCGCCGCCCGCGACCAGCCTGGTCTTCTGGCCGCCGCCACCGACGTCTTGAGCAGCGCCGCACTTCACGTGGTGGAAGCCATCATCGCCACCTGGCCCGACGGCGCCGCACTGGAGTCATTCCTGGTTCGCAGTAGTGTCCCACCAGACCCCGATCGCCTGGCTGTGGCTCTCGGTCGAGCCCTCGATACCCCCTCGCCGTGGTCCCCCGTGCCCTAAGCCGAGGTGGAGTTCAACGAAGCCGGGTCGCCGTGGTGCACGCCGTGCGAGGTCAAAGCGGCCGACCGCACAGGGCTGTTGCACTCGATCGCCGCGGCCATGAACGCCGTCGGGATCGAGGTCCACAGCGCCCGCGTGACCACAACCCAGGGACTGGCTCTCGACACCTTCGAGCTGACCGACCGCAGTGGGACCAAACTCGATCGCAAGCTTCAAAACGCACTTCGGGAGGGTTTGGCCACGGGCGGATCGGGTGGGAGGAGGCGCCTGGGAGGTGTGTCGCGATCAACCCGCACCGGCGTCTAATCACATCAACTAGCGCGTTCGATTCCGAGACGCATCGAAGTTTGAGACGCGATTGCAACATTCGGCTCATCCTCCCGACACTGCCTCTAATTAGCTTCTTTCGCGTCGCCTTCGGGGCGTCTTAGTCTGGTCCTCGACGAAGAGAGAGGCAATATGCGAAGACTCATCAAACGGTGGCCGGGGCTGGCGGTGGGCGCTACGGCTCTCATTACGGTGGGCACCACCGGATCGGCGTGGGCCGACTCGACTGGTGCTGAGTTCATTCCGGCCACCTTGGAAGGCAGTGACGTAAGTTTCAACCTCCTGTGGATCGTAATCGGCGCCATGCTGGTGATCTTCATGCAGGCCGGGTTCGCCCTCGTGGAGACCGGATTCTGTAGGGCCAAGCACGCGGCCCACGTGATATCGACGAACTTCGCTATCTTCGGCATCGGTTTTGTCGCCTACTTCCTGGTCGGTTTCGGCATCATGTTCGGCGGCTACACCGCCACCATCGGGGCCGACGCGGTGCCCGTGATCGGTACCTATCTCGAGCCGATCGGCCGCTACCTGATCAACATTCCGGGCTTCGGCGCCTTGTTCGCCTGGGCGGCCCCCGCACTCGGAGGGGCCGGCTACGACGTTGGCGTCATGGCCTTCTTCCTGTACCTGGCCGCCTTCATGGACACGGTGGCGACCATCCCGACAGGGTCCATGGCCGAGCGTTGGAAGTGGAAGTCGTTCGTGGGCTGGGGCTTTTTCTGCGGGGCCCTCTACTACCCCCTGTTCGGGCTCTGGACCTGGGGCGGCGGCTGGCTCAGCCAGCTGGGCAACAACTTCGGGCTGGGTAAGGGCTACGTGGACTTCGCCGGCTCAGGGGTGGTGCACGCCATGGGCGGTGTTGCGGCCCTGGCTGGAGCCATCGTGCTGGGGCCCCGCATCGGCAAATTCGGCAAGGACGGCAAACCAAGGGTGTTGGCCGGCCACCACATCCCCATGGCCATGCTCGGTACCTTCATCCTGCTGTTCGGGTGGTTCGGCTTCAACGCCGCCTCCACTTTCGCCGCCACCGATCCTCGCTTCGCCGTGGTGGCTGCCAACACGGCTATCGCGGCGGCATTCGGGGCCACGGTCGGCATGCTGTGGGTGATGAAGCGCACCGGCAAGCCCGATCCCGGCATGATGGCCAATGGCATGCTGGGCGGCCTGGTAGCAATCACCGCGCCGTGCGCATTCGTGCCGCCATGGGCCGCCGCCCTCATCGGCACCATCGCAGGCGTGCTGGTGATCGAGTCGATCTGGTTCGTCGAGCGCAAGGGCATCGACGACCCGGTGGGCGCCATCTCGGTCCACGGAGTCTGCGGCAGCTTCGGGGTCATTGCCCTCGGCCTGTTCGCCGACGGCAAGTACGGTGCTGGTTGGAATGCGACGGGCGACGCGCTGGGCGAGAACGCCTCCACGGGTGTGACCGGCCTGTTCTTCGGCGACGGAGGCCAGTTGGTGGCCCAGGTCCTGGGCGTCGTCGTGATCTGGACGGTCATGCTGGGAATCGCCTTCGCTTTCTTCAAGATTCAAAACGCCGTGACCAAAGGCGGTATCCGCTCCGACGAGGCCGACGAGATAGCCGGTTTGGACCTCCCCGAGATGGGTGTTCTGGCCTACCCCGAGTTCCTGGATACGCCGAGCGCAATTGATCGTCCCGCCACGTCACCGCCGCCAGTCGTAGAACCGGCGCACTGAACCTCACTGTGCGGAGGGAAGTCGGTGTCCCTCGCCGGCTCCCCTCCCTCGCACGTGGGGCGGCCCAGCCCTCGTAGGCTCTGTTCGTGAACCTCGATCTCGCCACGCTTGTCCAACCGGCCAGCACGAAAATCGTGATGGTGATTCTCGATGGCCTCGGCGGATTCGCCCGTCCCAATTGGGGCAGCGAGTTGGAGGAAGCCAATACCCCGAACCTCGACAGGCTGGCGGCAGAGGGTTGTTCGGGACTGCACGAACCGGTCGGACCGGGTATCACCCCCGGATCCGGCCCTTCCCACCTGGCCCTGTTCGGATACGACCCCATCGAGTTCCAGTTGGGTAGAGGACTTCTGTCCGCAACAGGCCTGGGGGTGGAGATGCGCCCCGGCGATGTAGCCATCCGGGGCAACCTTGCATCGCTCGACGCCGAGGGCCGCATAACCGATCGTCGGGCCGGGCGCTTGCCCGACGCCGAGGCACTCGAAGTGGTGGGGTTGTTGGCCGCCAAGGTGTCGATCCCCGGGGTCGAGGTGATCCTCACCCACGAGGCTCAACACCGGGTACTCGTGGTGTTGCGGGGCGCTGATCTCAGCCCTCACGTTGCCGATACCGATCCTCAGATGGTAGGGGTGCCGCCAAGTTCCCCCATGGCCCACACCCGATACGCCGAGCACACCGCACAGGTGGTGGCCGAGTTCAACAGCCAGGTGCGTGTTCTCCTGGCAGACCACCCCCGGGCCAACGCCGTTCTCCTGCGGGGCTTCGACTCTCATCGTGAGCTGCCCAGCATGCACGACCGTTATGGGGTTTCGGCCGCAGCCATCGCCATCTACCCCATGTACCAGGGCCTGGGTCGACTGGTTGGCATGGAGATCATCGGCGGAGCCAAAACGCTGGAGGCGGAATTGGCCATGCTCAAGGACCAGTGGAACTCATTCGACTTCTTCTTCTTCCATCACAAGCAGGCCGACTCCGCTGGAGAAGACGGCGACTTCGACGCCAAGGTTGCCGCAATCGAAGTTCTCGATGAGGTGATACCTCAGATCGTGGACCTAGCTCCCGACGTGCTCCTGGTTACCGGGGACCATGCCACTCCCAGCCAGATGGCGGCCCATTCCTGGCACCCGGTGCCGGTGCTGCTGTGGGGGCCGTTGGTAGGTCGTGACGAGGTGGATCGATTCGGCGAGCGGTGGGCTGCCAAGGGGTCTCTGGGCCGCCGGCCGGCAAAAGAGCTCATGCCGATCGTGTTGGCCGCAGCAGGACGCCTGGCGAAGTACGGCGCGTGATCGTCTCGCAGACTCGCTCTTCGGAGGCCATCCGGACGACGTCGGTCATGCACCCGATACTCAGTCAGCCAGCGCCGCGTTCAGGTTGCCGGACCTAAACCCCTCCAAGTCCAAGGTGACATAGCGGTACCCAGCACCCTTCAACGCGGCCACCACCTCGTGGCGCAGGCTGACGGCCTGGGTCAGTTCGTCCTCGCCCACCTCCACCCGGGCCGTGTCGCCGTAGTGACGAACCCGGACCTGGGACAGCCCGAGGGCAGCCAGCGCCGCCTCGGCCGACTCCACCCGGGTCAGCCGTCCCAGGGTCACCGGAGTGCCATAGGGCAACCGAGATGCCAGGCAGGCGGCCGCCGGTTTGTCCCAGGTCCGCAGGCCCAAATGGCGTGAAGCAGTGCGCACCGCCTCCTTGGTGAAGCCGGCTTCGACCAACGGGAATCGCGCACCCCGCACCGCCGCCGCATCCTGGCCGGGGCGACGGTCACCCAGATCATCGACGTTGACGCCGAGCACCACAGTCGCCGCCTCGATTCGGGCCAGGGGCTCCAACGCGTCCATCAAGGCGGCCTTGCAATGTGCGCAGCGGTCGGCGCCGTTGGCCACGTAGGCAGGGTTTGCCATTTCGTCGGTTACGACCGGTTGCCACCGCAAACCCCACTCGGCTGCCAGCCTTTCGGCGTCACTCTCCTGGTCAGCGGCGAGAGACGCTGAGACTGCGGTCACGGCCAGAGCGGCCCCGTAACCCAACTCGTCGTGAGCCGTCCAGGCGAGCAGCGCCGAATCGGAACCGCCGCTGAAGGCCACCACCACGCGCTCGGCCCGCCGCAGGATGCTCCGCAGACGCTGCAGTTCTTGCATCAGCCCACGGTAATACCCGCTCTGAAGGCACCGTCGGAGGATGTCTAAGGTCAGGCCTGATGACTCCGGCATTGTGCGGCGAGGCCCGAGACCGGTGGTGGCGCGGCCCGCGAGGGCTTGTAAGCGCCTCCGTGGCCACGGCACTTGTAGCAATGGTCGGTTGTTCCTCTCCAGTTGCCGACGACTCCGAATCCCCAGCGTCGATCGGCCCAAGGCCCCGACGAGTGGTGAAGCTGGGAGTCGCGGCGCCCTTCACCGGCGAACCAGGTCCGGCTGGCCTCGGCATCCGCAACGCCGTGGACCTGGCAGTGCGTCAGGCCAACGACGCCGACAAGGTGCAGGGGTGGCGCCTGGAGTTGATGCCGGTGGACACCTCGCGCACCGACGGTGGCGCCGACGCGGCCGAACGGCTGATCAGCGACGCGAAGGTTCTGGCCGTGGTCGGCGGCGAACTGAGCGTTGCGGCGGGCCTGGAGGATGTCCCTGCCGACGAACGGTTCTCGGCTCGACTGGCGGCAGCCGGATTGGTTGAGCTGTCGACGACGGCGTCGGCGGTCGTCGCTGTGCCCGACCCTGGAGTCGGGTTTCGCATGGCGGCCGACGATGCGGCGCAGGGTCGATTCGCGGCCCGATTGGCTGTCAATCGTGTCGGGGCCCGGCGGGTGACGGTGCTAGCCGAAAAGAGCCCTCGAGGCGAGGCACTCACCCGCGCCTTCGTGGCCGCCTTTTCCGCGGGCGGCCGGGTGGTCGTGGCCACCGAGAGCCTGGGCCCGCCCCCCACCGGGGTGAGGCGTCTGCCTGTGGCCATTCTGGACCGCATTCGCGACGCCGCGCCCGACGCCGTTTTCGTGGCCGGCGAGCCGGCTGAAGCGTCCCGGCTGAGCCCCCAGCTGGATCAACTGGGGTTGATGGCGGAGGTGATCGGAATTCATCCGCTCGCTCCCTCCCCCCGCTACGCAGAGCTGACCGGTCCGGCAGGCGAGGGGGACTTGGCAGTGGCTCCCACTATGACGGTGGAGGACCTGACCGGCACTGTCTCTGCTGACGCCGGGGCCCGCTTCGCAAAGGACTACCGAGCGGGCGGCTACCGCGATGGCCCCGGGCCTTATGGACCCTTGGCCTACGACGCCGCCAATGTGGCAATCGAAGCCTTGGCTCTGCTGCTCACCGGACGAGAGGCCCAAGCCCCGAGCGCGCCTCTGAGCGGGCAAGTTCTGAGTCCCCGAGATCGGGCCGCAGTGGGCGATCTAGTTGCGAAAACGGATCGGATCGGTATTTCTAGTCGAATTCGTTTTGATGCGAACGGCAAGCGGTTGAACCCGCTTTTGGCCGGCCACCGGCTGGTCGGCTCCGGATTCGTACTTCAAGACGCCGAGGGAGTGGAACTGATCGCGCCGCCGGCCATACCCAGATAAGCCGCCCGCACGGAGTCGTCGGCTGCCAATGTGGCCGACGATGCCGATCGCACGACGTGGCCCAACTCCAACACATAACCCCGGCGACAGCAGGCCAGCGCCGCCGCCGCGTTCTGCTCCACCAGCAACACGGTTGTCCCCTGGGCATTGATCTCGGTGAGCAGTTGAAAAATCGAGGCAACCAGTTTCGGCGCGAGACCCATCGACGGTTCGTCGAGCAAGAGCACCGAGGGTCGGGCCAGCAACGACCGCCCGATGGCCAACATCTGCTGCTCGCCGCCCGACAGGGTGCCGCCGGCCTGGTTGCGGCGCTCGGCCAACCGGGGGAATCGGTCGAGTACAGCGCTGATGTCTGCCGCGAGCGTCCGGCGTTGCCGACGGGGACGTGCGTAAGCGCCCAACTCCAGGTTGTCCAGCACGCTCAGCCCCGGGAAGATGCCCCGGCCCTCGGGAACGTGGGCCAGTCCCAGGGCCACCCGTTCATGGGCCGGCGTGGTTGAGATGTCGCGACTGCGCAACGTCAATCGCCCCCCTGCCAGTGGCAGTAGCCCGGAGAGGGCTTTGAGCAGGGTTGTCTTTCCGGCGCCGTTGGCCCCGATCAGAGCCACCATTTCGCCGGCGTCCAGAGCGATGGACACACCGTGCAGCGCCGTGACCGGTCCGTAATCGACCCGTAGATCGGTTGCCTCAAGCAGCATCTTCAGACCGGTGTTCCGAGATAGGCCTCGATCACCCGAGGGTCGTCGCGGACCTGTGCGGGGGATCCCTCTGCGATCACGACACCGAAGTCCAACACCATGACCCGGTCGGAGATCGGCATCACCACGCTCATGTCATGCTCGATGAGAACCACGGCCAGGCCGTCGGCCGCCAAGCCACGCACCAGAGCGGCCAGGGTTTGCTTTTCGGGTTGGCTCATGCCAGCCGCCGGTTCATCGAGCAGCAGGACCCGGGGCCCGGTGGCCAGCGCTCGGGCAATCTCGAGGCGGCGCTGGTCGCCGTAGGAGAGACCGGAGGGCCGAGCAGAAGCCTGGTGGGCCAGGCCGACCCGGGTCAACCAACCGTGGGCCAAGTTTGAGATCTCCCGCTCGCGGCGGCGCTGGCCACCCAGGTCCACCAAGGCCCCGGTCACCGGCGTCGGTCGGATCACGTCGACTCCCACCATCACGTTTTCGAGTACGGTCAGCTCTTCGAAGAGACGGATGTGCTGGAACGTGCGGGCGGCGCCGGCCCGGGTGGCAACGTGCGGCGCTCTCCCGACCGTGTCGTGACCGCCGATGCGTACTCGGCCTCCGGTGGGTCGGCCCATCCCGCTGATGCAGTTGAACACCGTTGTCTTGCCGGCGCCGTTCGGCCCGATCACCCCCAGCACTTCGCCGGGAGCCACACAAAGGTCTATGCCGTCAAGAGCGACCACTCCGCCGAAGGTCATGCACAGCTTCTCGATTTCCAACACCTTGGCGTCGGGGAAGGGTTCAACCAGCCCGTTGACGACTTCGCCCTCATACGACTCCGGGGCCGCCTCCGCAGGGGAAGTCCCGGCTCGGGCCGCCGCGCGGCGGCGGGCGGGGACCATCCCCCTGGGCCGGAAGATCATCATGATCACCAACGCCAGGCCGAACAGCAGCACGCGGTACTCGGTGATATTGGAAGCCTGTCCCCCGACGAGTGCGTTGAGCATCCGGGTCAGAGTCGCACCAGCGGCGCCATCGCGCAGGTACTCGGGGATCAAGGCGATGGCCACGGCGCCGGCAACCGCTCCGGGGACCGAGCCCAGCCCCCCCAGCACCACACAACTCAGGAGGATCACTGAAAAGAAGAAGGGAAAGTTGTCCGGGCTGATAAAGCTCACCCGCCCCGCGTAGATCCACCCGCCCAAGCCACCGACGGATGCGCCGACGACAAAGGCCAGCAGCTTCAGTCGCAGCGTGGGTACGCCCATGGCCTCCGCCGCGTCCTCGTCGCTGCGGATGGCGGCCCAGCCCCGACCGATGGCCGAGTGGTCGAGGCGGCGCACCACCACCACCACGATTACGACCGCCGCCAGCGTGAGGTGGTAGTAGGGCAGGGGGTCCAGAGCGAATCCGCCACCGGGATGAGGGATGCCTGTAATACCTCGGGCTTCGCCCAGCGGCGCCGAGTTCTGGGCCACGATGCGAGCGATCTCGCCGAACCCGAGAGTGACTATGGCCAGGTAGTCGCCTCGGAGCCGCAACGTTGGGGCACCGAGAACCAACCCGGCCGCACCGGACACGATCACCGCTAAGGGCAGGGCCTCCCAGGCGCTCCAGCCCGCGCCGGTAGTCAGCTTGGCCGTGGTGTAGGCGCCCACGGCGTAGAAGGCGGCATAGCCCAGGTCCAACAGACCGGCCAGGCCGACTACCACGTGCAACCCCAGGGCCAACAAGACGTAGACGGCTACCGGAAAGAAGAGGACGCCCTGCCAGGAGATGGGAATGAACAGCGGCATGACCACCGCCGCCACCAGCGCGAACACGACCTGGACCGGCCCCCGGAAGGCCCTCGTGGCGGCGGCATCGCTCGGCGGTTTCGCCCGAGCCGTGC